>Ga0247727_10006849_pt1 | contig 22125 bp, 20 predicted proteins | sample WisWelCaveWW1625_FD_202498 | JGI IMG/M metagenome (GOLD analysis project Ga0247727, IMG submission 202498) | Biofilm microbial communities from Wishing Well Cave, Virginia, United States - WW16-25 | ecosystem: Environmental > Aquatic > Deep subsurface > Groundwater > Cave microbial mat | place...
GCTTGCAGGCATAAAGTTAAATTAATGCGTTTCCCCATTCCCCAACACCTCCAAATTCCCATGCTCGTGCCCGCAATCATTCCCGCATTTGTAGACTTTTTCTTTTGAAACCGCCAGCGGCAGCACTTCGATTTCGCCGCTTTGATATTTCACGGTGAACGTGTCTTTAAAAATATCAATTTTCAAAATCAGCCCTTCGCCCTTTTCCGTTTTGATCGGCTTGGCAAGATCGGGAAACTGCGCGATGGCTTCGTTATAAAAGTCGCGCTCGTACATCAAGCAGCATTTCAAGCGGCCGCACACGCCGGCGAGTTTGTTGGGATTGAGCGACAGGCCCTGTTCCTTTGCGGCCTGCGTGGTGATCGGGCCGAACTCTTGAATCCACGACGAGCAGCAGAGGCGGCGGCCGCAGACGCCGTAGCCGTCCAAACGTTTCGCTTCGTCGCGCACGCCGATCTGCCGCAGCTCGATGCGCGTGTGATAAACCCCGGCCAAATCCTTGACCAGCTCGCGAAAATCGACGCGTTTATCGGCGGTAAAATAGAACGTAATTTTATTGCCGTCGAGCTGAAACTCGCAATCCGCCACTTTCATTTGCAGATTGTGGGTGACGACTTTTTGGCGGCAGGTTTCCAGCGCTTTTTGCTCGGCGACTTTGTTCGTCTGCAAGCGAATGACGTCGCTTGCATTGGCTCGACGCAGCGCTTTTCGTTCGCCATCGCTGGGCGGCGCGGTGCGCGCCGGCATTTCCACTTGATTGACGCGCCCGAGATCTTCGCCTTTCTCCGCTTCAACGATAATCAACTCGCCGAGGCGAAAAGGAAACTGTTGTGTATTTGCATACCAACTTTTGCGTTCGCCTTTGAATTTGACTTCGATAAAATCCGGCACAGGGACTCCTGTATATGATGAGACGGAATGTCAAACTTTAGTTTGACGCCGCCGGCCAAACTAAAGTTTGGCACTCCGTTACTTTCTGCTTCCCGATAATTGATAAATCCGATGCAACAAGACCATCAACACCAGCCACGGCTGCACGTAGCGATCCAAGCATTCCATGGCAAACTCGATCTCCGTGATCACGCCGGCAAAATTGAAATCGGGCAGGTTCTTCACGAGATCGGTCAGCATCTTCTCTTGATCCGCGTTGATGATCGACGCCGGCGCGGCCGGCAGCGATTTGTAAATATAGCCGTCGCGAATCAACAACAAACAAAATTCCAGCAATTGGCGCAGCTCGCGGCGATCATGGTCGCGCGCGAGGGCGTTGAGAAAATCCATTTGCTCGACCGGCTTGTTAAAACGAAACGCCATGCGGAGAAATTCGACCGCTTGCTGGCGGCGCGTGTCCACGTCATCCTCGAGCAAATCCAGCGCGCGGCGGAAATTGCCGTTCGCCAGTTTGGCCACGAACTCGGCGCGCTCGGCAGGTACGCCGTGCTGTTCGCGCAGGGCCGCGGCGATTTGCGTGCGCGTCAAAATCAACAACCGCACCGGCTGGCAGCGGGAAACCATGGTCGGTAAAATACTATCGAGCGAATTGGCCGTTAAAATCATCAGCGTCTGCGGCGGCGGTTCTTCTAAAATTTTCAGCAACGCATTCGCCGCTTCGGCTTTCATGCGCTCCGCCTCCAAAATCAACACCACGATGCCGTGGCCTTCGTAGCTCGTCATGCCGAGATCGCGCTTGAGGCCGCGAATGTCGTCGATCAGCATCGTCGGATTTTCCCAGGGCCGCAAACGGCGGTACGGCGCCGTTCCCAAGCTGTGCAAAACTTCGAGGCGTTCATCTTCGGCGGCCGAGGCCGTGCGCGGAAAAATGACGCGTACATCGGGATGATTCATTTCGGCGATACGCTTGCAAGCCGGACAAACGCCGCACGCTAAGGCGCTATTTGCCGCGGCGCGCGGCGCGGGTTGGGGCGCCGGTTCATCGAACAACGAAATCGTTGCCACTGCCGGCTGGGGCTTCGTCCGTCGGGCTTCGCAAAAAAAAGTTTGCGCCGCTAAAAGCGCCAACGCTTCTTTGCCCGTGCCGACCGGCCCAAAAAATAAATACGCATGCGCGACGCGCTCATTTTCCCGCGCGCGCCGCAGAAATTCCTGGGCGTTTTCTTGAGCGATGATCTTGATCACGGGCGCAGCCAATCTTCAGGATTCAAAGCTTCCTCGCGATTCCACAATTGAAAATGGAGGGTGGCGCCTTGCCAGGAGCCGGTGTCGCCAACGGCGCCGATGATTTGCTCGGCAGCGACTTCTTCATTTAAAGCGACATTAATATCCGCAAGATGCGTGTAAACGGTGTAATAACCATCGGCGTGGCTGATGATCATCAGGTTGCCGTAGCCGCGCTGCCACGTGATGGCGGTGACGCGGCCGGCGGCAACGCTGTGCACCGAGGCGCCCGCGCCGCCTTGCGGAGCAATATCGATTCCCAAATTATTGGTCACCGTATTGTGCACCGGGTGACGAAACGTGCCGTAATGCGAAACGATGCGCCCGGTGGCCGGCCACGGCATGGCGCGGCGCAGGTTTTTAAACCCGCCGTCGATCACAGCCAGCGCGGCTTCGCGGCGCTCGGCGGACGCAATCAATTGGCGGATGCGCGCAATGGCCTTCTGTGTTTCTGCGAGCTGCATTTGATAAAAGTTCTTGTCGTTGCGAACTTTTTTCAAAAGCGCTTGCCGCTGCTCGCGGCGTTTTTTCAGCGCTTCTTCTTCCTGCTGTTTTTCGTTCAGCAGGCGTTGTTGCGTCTGCAGCTCCGCGGTGAGCAGTGTCTTCTGTTGATCAATCTGCTCGCGCTTTTTGTTGATGCCGGCCACTATCCGCCGGTCGTTGTCGGTAAGCTGCTGGTGGTATTTCGCCCAGAGCAGCATCTGATTCAACGAGCGCGAGGTGAGCAAAATCTCGGCGTCCTGCAAACGGCCATATTTGTAGAACATCACCGCGCGTTGCGCCGCGAGCGCTTTCAAGCGGCCAAGCTGATCTTGCGTGCGTTGTTGCCCTTTTTCCGTCTCGCCGATTTTCGTGCGTTTCTCGCGTTCCTGCTTGCGAAGCTGCCCGACCAGCCGGTGCGTCAAATCAATCTGCTCGTCAAGCGCGCGCAAAAACCCCAATGCCGAGGTTTCGCTTTTTTCCTGCGCGACGACCTGTTCCTGCAGGCGGGCGATCTTTTGCCGTAATTCATCCAACTGGCCCTGCTGGTTTTGCGCCAGCGCCAACCACGGAACAAAAATCATGAGTCCCAAAAGACGGGCATGTAGCATAACCAAAAGTAACAGATTTGCCGGATAAAAGCAATGAAAAATTCGCCTTGCTTCGTGAAGCGAGGTTTCATATATTATGTTTTGGAATTTTATGCTGCGCTTGCGCGCGCGGTTCACTATAGCCAAGATCGCATTGTCACTATAAAAATCATTTTTGCATAAACCCCTTTCTTCTTAATATTGCAATTCATCCATGAGCGCCAACAACAATCCTCCGGCAAAATCCGGCAGCCCCTTGTGGGGCAATATTTTTAAAAAGAAAAACGGCGATGATGAAAGCATCATCAAAACCTTGCGGCTGGTGCCGCTCTTTGCCGACATGAACGACGGCGAGCTGCGCGAGTTTGAAAAACTGATTCACCGCCGCGCGTTTAAAGCCAACGAGACGATTTTCTGGGAGGGCGAGCCGGGGGTGGGCATGTACATCATTCAACGCGGCGTGATCGCCATTTTTAAACATGCGCCGGGCGAAGGCCGCGAGGAGCTGGCCACTTTACGCAACGGCGAATTTTTCGGCGAACTGGCGCTGCTCGACGAAACGCCGCGCTCCGCCACCGCCGTGGCCAAAGAGCCGGCCGATATCATCGGTTTGTTTCGCCCCGATCTGTTTGACCTGCTCGAGCGCAAGCCGCGGCTCGGCAACAAATTTCTTTTTCAACTGGCTACCATCATCGGCGAGCGTCTCAAGAACACCAATTCCGAAATGCAGTCCTTGCGCGCGCAGTTGGATAAAACGGGAATCATTGTTTAAAAAAAAACGGCAAAAAGCAATCGGAGCAATTCCGAAAAGCTGACGAGAATTAAACGGCCTTGTTTTTTGACGGGATAACAGGATCGACTGGATTTTTTGAAATCCTGTAAATCCTGCAATCTCGTCAAAAAACAACTTTTGGGAATTGCACCTAAAAACAAATTTTGAGGTCACTGGTTTTTAAATGGCAAACCCCATGAGGCAAATTGTCGCATGGGGTTGTCTTTGAAAAATCTCGTTCAGCCTTTTTGGGCGGCTTTTTCTTTCTTCGCTTTGCGCCTCAGCGTCGTCGTGCCGCTCATTTCTTTGCCGTCCAGGCCGACGCCGTTAAAAGTTATCACCAATTTATCGTCGGCCGCTTTCTCGATCGTGCGGGTCTGCGGGCCGGCGCCGCCTTCCCACGTCATGGTGATTTTGTTGCCCGCGCGCGTGCCTTTGCCCGTGGAAATATCGCGGAACGAGCCGAACCAATAGCTGAGGTATTCTTTGGTTTGCGGATGCACCGTCATCATCCCGCGGCTTTTGTAAACCCTGGCCGCCGTTCCTTCGTCCAGTTTTTGTTTGTAATGGAAATCCAGAAACTGATGCTCCAAATCCCAATCGACTTTCATTTCATCGACGGCTTTGCCCATCGTGCTTTCGGTCGTGCCTTCCCACTCGCCGGCCATCCAGTTATAAAGATCTTCCTGCAGCGGCGGTGGTGGCGCCTGCGCGAAAAGCGGCAGCGTTAGACCCATCAACACCAAGGCCATAAAATTCGTCATGCTTTTTTTCATCGTGTATGCTCCGTAGTTTTAGATCATTTGGGGTTTGCCGCCAGCCCGCGTTTGAGGCCAGGCGGAATCATGCGCATGAACGCCGCAGCCAAAAGCAGCGGCACAAAGATCAGATTCAACAATTTATCACGCCAGCCGTTCTCGTGTTTACGGAGATAGCGGCCAAAAGATACGTGCGAGCTCCAAATCGCCGCGGCTTGCACTTGCCGCACGCTGACGCCCTGCGTGTGAATGATTTGCACGTCAGGCTCGAAGCGAATCTTCCAGCCGTTTTCCCAAACCCGGCGGCACCAATCCACGTCGCTGAAAAAAATCGGAAAGCGCTCGTCCCAGGCGCCAACTTGATCGACCACTTCCGGCCGCGCCAATAAACACGCACCTTGCGGCTGCTCGACTTCGGCGGCGCGGCGATGATCAAAGCCGCCCATCTTCCAACGATTCAAACGCGGCGAATCCGGAAACAATCTCGACAAACCGGACAGCTCGCAAAATAAATCCCAATGCGTGGGAAAGCGCCGGCAAGAAAGCTGGATTTTCCCGTCGCGATGAACGAGCTGCGGGGCCACGACGCCGGTTTCGGAAAGCGCGTAGAGTTTTTGGAGCAACGCCGCCAGACTGGCGGGCGGCAAAATCGTGTCGGGATTCAAAAACAATACCGGCGTGGTTTTATGTTCCGGCTGCGCAAAATAACGCGCCAAGCCTTGGTTCACGGCGCCAGTGAAGCCAAGATTGGTTTCATTAAAACTGCAATCGATGCTGAAGCGCGAAGGCGGCAGCGCTTTGATGGCGTTATGAATAAGCTCGCGCGTGCCATCCGTCGAAGCATTGTCGATTAAGATCAAATGCAAGCGTCGCCCGGAATCAGCCTGGCGCAAGGAGTGGAGGCATTCGCTAATTTCGCGGACATTCTGGAACGTGACAATAATGATGGCGATCTGATTGGGAAAAAGCGAAGCGGGCATTTGAACTCGGTTACCAGTATGAATCCATTCGACATTATTCACCAATATTACGACCCACGCAGCGAGCTTTACCGCGTTCTGGTCACGCACAGTATTTTGGTCGCCAAGAAAGCGCTGGATATCGCCACGGCTTTTCAACCGCGCCGGCCGCAGCATGAGATTGATTTGACTTTCATTTACGAAGCGGCGATGTTGCACGACCTCGGCATTTTTCGTTGTGACGCGCCCGAGATTTTTTGCACCGGCAAGGCACCGTATATTTGCCACGGCGTGATCGGCCGTGAAATTTTGGAAAGCGCCGGCTTGCCGCGGCACGCGCTGGTTTGCGAGCGCCACACCGGCGCCGGACTATCGCGTGAAAACGTTATCCAGCAAAAATTGCCGTTGCCGTTGCGGGATTATTTGCCCGTGAGCCTTGAAGAGAAAATTATCTGTCTTGCCGACCGGTTTTATTCCAAAACGTCGCACGAATTATTTTATGAAAAGAACCTGCGGCAAATTCACCATGATATGCGAAAATGGGGTTCCGAAATTCTGGTGCGTTTTGAAAGTTTGTGCGATTTGCTGCTGCCGGACTGGCGCAAGTCGGAGTGCGAAACTTTAGTTTCGCAGTAATCGTTTTGCAAGCCGAAGCTTGCACTCCGTTAGTATTTCGGGACCGTCGAATCAACTTCATCCGCCCACGCGTGAATGCCGCCGGCCAGATTTTTTGCCGAGACATAGCCGGCTTGGTGCAAAAGCTCGACGGCCTGCGCGCTGCGTTTGCCGGTGCGGCAATACGCCACGATTTCTCTCGAACCATCGATCTCCGTCAATCGTTCCGGCAATTGTTTCAGCGGGATCAACGTCGCGCCGGGAATGGCGCAAATTTGATATTCTTCCGGCTCGCGCACGTCCAGCAGAAAAACGGGACTGTTCTCTAATTTTCGCGCCAGCGCTGTGGGTGAAAGATCAAACGTGTTGTTCGTTTGTCCATCTTCACTCGCGATGCCGCAAAATTGTTCGTAGTCAATCAGCGCGCGAATCGTGGGAGGCTCGCCGCAAATCGGGCAATTAGGATCTTTGCGCAATTTCAATTCGCGAAATTTCATGCCGAGCGCATCGAACAATAGCAAGCGACCAATGAGCAAATCGCCTTTGCCGAGAATGATTTTGATAGCTTCATTCGCCTGAATGCAACCGATGATTCCCGGCAGCACGCCCAAGACGCCGCCTTCGGCGCAACTCGGCACGAGGCCGGGCGGCGGCGGCTCCGGATAAAGGCAACGATAGCACGGCCCTTTCTCCGCCCAAAACACGCTGGCCTGTCCGTCGAAACGAAAGATACTGCCGTACACATTCGGCTTTTTGAGCAAAACACAAACGTCGTTGACGAGATAGCGCGTCGGAAAATTATCCGTGCCGTCGATGATGAGATCGTATTCGGCCGCAATGGCAAAGGCATTCTCCGCGGTGAACCGCGTTTCATGCGTATCGACTTGCACGTTCGGATTGATGCCGGCAATATATTCTTTCGCGCTCTCCAATTTGGCGCGCCCAACGTTGCGCGTGGAATGAATGACCTGGCGCTGCAAATTCGACGCCTCGACCACGTCGAAATCAACCAGGCCGAGGCGGCCAACGCCGGCGGCGGCGAGATACATCGCCAGCGGCGATCCAAGTCCGCCAGTTCCGATGATCAAGACGCTGGCGGCTTTCAACTTTTTCTGTCCGGTCATGCCGACCTCGGGCAGAATCAAATGCCGGCTGTAGCGGCCAATTTCTTCCTTGCTCAAAACCGGCGCGCTGGCAACAGCCGCGCTTCCTCCGGCGACCGCCGGAACGATGCTAATGATATCGGCGTCGGTTACACGGGTGGCTTCCTTTTGCAAAGCGCGCACGTCGTTGTCGCCGAGAAAAACATTGACGAAATTGCGCAGTTGCCCTTTTTCATCGTACAGATGGCGACGCACTTGCGGAAATTGCTCGGCGAAATTATTCAGGACTTCGCCGATGGTGTTGCCGTTGATTTGCAGCTCGCTTTGGCCCTTTGCAAAAGCGCGGAGCGCCGAGGGAATGAGGATTTTGGGCATATAAATTTTCTCCTTTCTCTAACAAGCAAAATGTGTGCAAAAAAAGCAAAGATTTTTTAACACGGAGAAAACAGAGTAAACAGAGATTAAAAAGCTAACGAAAATTTCCCAATCATTGCTTTCTCTGTTTGCTCTGTCTTCTCCTGTTAATTTTTTGGGCTGCGGCTCTTTGTGCAATTGTAAATTTAAATTGAAAACTTACAATTGCAAATTTTCAATAGCAGCCGGAGCGATTTCTTCCGGCAAAAACTGCTTGCGTTCATCTTCCAGGATCCACGCCGTTGTTTTGTCCGCCTTGCCGTTATTCACCCCAACGATCACGTACACCAAACCCGGCCAGGCGTTTTCCAAATCAAATGGCGACGGCCGCGCCGGATGGTCGGGATGCGAATGATAGAAGCCGATGATTTCCCAACCGGCGGCGGCCGCGAGGCGCTCGGCAAGCATATATTCCTGCGGCGATATTTGATAGCGATTGCGCGGCGAATCGCCGCGTTGATTTTGCGCGCGGCGCGTTTGCTCCACCACACGACGATTCTCGTCAACACGGCCGAGCAAAAAACCGCAACACTCGTGCGGATAGGTTGCTTCGCCGTGTTGTTGAATTTCTGTGAGATTAGTTTTTTGCAACACCACAGACATAAATGTAGCCTTGCCCCCTTGCCCCGCTTCTCTTTTTAATTTGTAATGAAAAGCGGGGCTTGTGGGGCAATTTTCATCATTTGATTTTAATAGCCGCCCACCAGGGGCGGGGACTACGAGATCTTCCAAAAGCCGTCATCGAGATACCGATAACCGCCGTCGGGAAAAATCGTGACGATGACGCCGGCGTCGAGTTTGGCGGCAATGTGACGACTCGCTTCCAAAGCCGCGCCGGAGGAAAGTCCGACCAATAAACCCTCGCGCCGCGCCAGCTCGCGAACCCAATGTTGCGCGGCTTCGGTGGCAATCTCCAAATTTCCGTGCGCCAGCCCCGCGTCATAGATTGCCGGGACCATCGCTGTTGGCATATGTTTCAATCCTTCCAACCCATGAAACGGCGAATCCGGTTGAAAAGAAATCAGTTGAATCGCCGGATTAAATTTCAACAGCCGGCGGCCGGAACCGACAAATGTGCCGCTGGTGCCGAGGCCGGCGACGAAATGCGTAATTCGTCCATGCGTCTGTTGCCAAATTTCCGGCGCCGTCAAATGAAAATGCGCTTTCCAATTTTCGGGGTTACTATATTGATCGGCATAATAATAACGGCGCGGGCTTTCGGCAAAAATGGCGCGCGCGACGCGAATGGCGCCGTCGGCGCCCTCCTGCGCGTTCGTCCAAATCACCTCGGCGCCATAAGCGCGCAGCAGATTTTTTTGAAACGCGCTGACGTTTTCCGGCACCACGAGTCGTACGCGAATGCCGAGCGCGGCGCCAAACAGGGCGTATGCCGCGCCGGTGTTGCCCGATGTCGAATCGAGCAAAATGTGGTTGCGAGTCAATTCGCCGTTTCGCAGAGCCGCGCGAATGATGCGGCTCGCCGGACGATCTTTGACGGAATGTCCGGGATTGGCCCACTCCGCTTTGGCAAAAATTTTAACCGTTGCTCGCGGCGAATATCGGGACAGTTCGAGCAACGGCGTGTTGCCAACGCGGGCAAAGATATTTTGGGCGGCCGGCGCCAGCCTGGAGATTTTAGACGACGGGCGGCGAGATCGCGGACGAGAGAATATTGGCGGTGTTGCAAACATGAAAAAATATCACCCACGCCTAAGCAAAAATACGGCCCGGCGAGTTTTGTTGTAATTTGAGAAGACTAAGTGCAGTTTGAATGAGAGCGCGAGGAAGCGAGGGCAGGAGGTCAAATTCCAACGGGGCTTCCCCGCAAGGTACAAACGCACCGAATGCGGAGAGGGGCGATGGAAAAATAGTTTTGAAATGAATGGTGCATTAAATTTAAAGTCGGACTTTTTCAGTCGTATTTCAATATAAAAACTCCAAACCCAAAAGTCAAGAGCCAAAAAAAGAATTTTGCTTGTCTTTGACGAAATCGGCGCCTATGTTTATTGAACATGCACGACATTAAAAAAATTCTCGTGATCAAGCTGCGCGCGATCGGCGACGTGATTTTGGCGACGCCGGTGGTGGAAAATTTGCGCCGGGCCTTTCCGCAGGCGCAGATCGATTTCCTCACGGAAAAAATGTGCGCGCCGATCGTCGCCGGCCATCCGGCGCTGCATGAAATTTTGATTTTGGATCGCCAACAAGCGGGCGCGAGCCGCCAACTTATTCAACAAATCCGGCAACGTCAATACGATATGGTCATCGACCTCTTTGGCAATCCGCGCAGCGCGGTGTTGACGTTGCTGAGCGGCGCCGCGCGGCGCGTCGGCTTTCGCTTTCGGGTTCGGCAATATGCGTATAATTTAAAAGTCGAGGCGCGCGGCGACCGCGTGCACGAGGTGGAGTTTAATTTGGATGCGTTGCGCGCGTTGAAAATTCCCATTGTCACCCGAAAGCTTTTTGTGGCGGTGGATGAGGCGAGCGAAAATTTCGCGACGCAATTTTGGCGGGAAAACGGTTTGGAGGATCGCCGCGTCATCGGGTTAAATGCTTCCGGCGGCTGGTACACGAAACGCTGGCCGCTCGAAAATTTCGCGCAGCTCGGCGACCGTTTACGGCGCGAGTTGAATGCCGTGGTTTTATTGCTGTGGGGGCCGGGCGAATATGAAGACGTTACTTTCATGGCGCAAACCATGCGAGCGCCGGCTTTGCTCGCGCCGGCGACCAATCTAAAACAACTCGCCGCGTTGTTGGCGCGTTTAACTATGCTGGTGTCCAATGATTCCGGTCCGCTGCATTTGGCCGCGGCCATGGGCACGCCCGTCGTCGGTATTTACGGTTCGACCCGTCCCGATTTGCAAGGCCCGTGGGGCGAAGGCCACGAGATCGTGGTTAAAACCGGCTTGCCCTGTCTCGGTTGCAACGGCGTGACGTGCAAAATCGTGACGCATGATTGCATGAAACAGTTGGAGGTGGAGAAGGTGTGGGAGGCGGTGCAACGATGCTTGCAAAATCATTCATCAGGTGCCTAACTTCCAATTTGATGCTCACCATCCAACGCCCGGCTTCAGAACCGAGATGAGGGCACGGTATTTTTCCTTGATTTTTCGAAAAAAGCATGTTAATTTTTAGTGGACTTAAATTGCACTTATTATCTGACCTCATGTTTGGTGAAACCATAAGAAAACGTTATGAGTCTTTTACAATCTGAAACGACGGAAGTAACCGCGCGGATTACCCGGAAAATTGTGGAACATTTTTATCCCCTGCGTGTCATTCTATTCGGCTCGCGCGCGCGCGACGAGGCGCACAGCGACAGTGATTATGATCTGCTCATCATCGCGCCTTCAGATAAACCTCGCTGGCAACGCACGGTACCGGTATATCGCGCGCTGGCAGGAGTGGGTGTTCCCAAAGATATTGTCTGGTGGACGCCGGAGGAGATCGCAGAGTGGGATGGCGTAAAATCACATTTCATCAATACCGCCCTTCGCGAAGGAAAAGTTCTTTATGAAAACTCCCTTTGACAACGCCAAAGAACTTTTGGAAAAAGCGAGCAATGATTTGGTGGCAGCACGAGCCACAATAGCCACCGGTCAAGCGCTGGACACGGTTTGTTTCCATGCACAGCAAGCCGTCGAGAAGAGTTTGAAGGCTATGCTGGCGCTGCATGATATTGAATATCCGCGACGGCATGATTTGGATGAGCTGATAGAATTAACCAGGCCACTATCACGGCTAATTTCCGGGCCGTTCAAGCTCGGCGAGCGTGAACGGCCCGGAAAAGGGATTGCATGAAGCCCTTGGAAGTGGAGAAGGTGTGGGAGGTGACGCAGCAAAACCTTGTCGTTTCGGATTGAAAATAATCAGCCCCGATTTCTCCAAGAAAAATCGGGGCTGGTGAATACTCCGACGGGCGTAGCCAGCGTTGCAGTGCGTGAGGTAAAACCGTGAAGCTACGCCCGTATGAGCATGAATTAAGTCTTTAACGCGATGGTGAAAACCGTGCCGCGACCGCGCTCGCTGGCCACTTGAATTTGTCCGCCGTGCGACTCGACGATCTTTTTGCTGATGAACAAGCCGAGACCAACGGCGATACCGAAACGCCGGCTGCACGGGATGGGATCAAAAATCTGTGTTAACTCTTCGGGCGTCAGCAGCGCGCCGCGATCTTCGATGCGAAGAATGGCGTATGGCGCCGGCTTCACCGTTTTATTTGGCGTCGCGGGCGAGAGCAGATGAACATCGGCCTGAAGGCGCGGCACGGCGTCCTCGCCCGCAGCTTCCACGGCATAACGCAAAATATTTTGCAACATGCTTTGCAGCAAAACCGGATCGCCCGGCACCGGCGGCAAATCTTCCGGCAACGCCGTCACGCAGGCGATCTGGCGGTTCAGCGTATGCTCCAACAACAGAATCGTTTCCGGAATCAACTGCTTGAGCTGCACCTGCCCGGCGCCGGCGGCATCGGGGCTGGAGAGCGTCAAAATATTATTCACCAGATTACTGATGCGATACACTTCGGTGATGATACTGTGCAGCTCTTCTTCCAGCGACTCACTCCATTGATTGCCGGCGAGCGCGACAATATTGTCAATGCGGCTGCAAATCGTGTTTAACGGCTCGGCCAGCTCTTGCGCAATGCCGGCGCTCAAGCGGCCCAACAAGCCGAGAGACTCCGGCTGCTCTTTGCGGCGCTGGCGGCTGCGTCCTTCACGCACCGGACAGAGACTGATGATCGCCAACTCCCGCGGCGCATTGGTGGGCAACACGCGCATGCGATACGAAAAATCAAAAAATTCGCTGTTGCCATGCCTTTGCGAAAACTCGCCTTCCAACACCTCGGCGCTGCCGTTTTTCGCGTTCAATCGCTGCTCGAATAAACGCCCAAGCCGCGCCGCCAAATTATGCTCGAAATCGCGCGGCAAGAGCGAAAAGAGCGGCCGATGCATGGCATCTTCAATCGACACGCCGGTCAGCCGCGCCATGGATTTGTTCCAATACTTGACGCACAAATATTCATCCACACCGCTCACGGCTTCTTGCATGGTGTCGAGAAACGCCGTCACCGGCGCCCAAGCTTCTTGGTGTGCGGCAGATTCCAGTTGGGCAGGCGCGACAAAGCCGGCCTCGCCAAGAGCAAAATTGGCAACAAAATTTTGCGCCAAAAAATTCGGTTCGTTATAAACGGGTTGCGGACTCAAGTTCATATCATTTGCGCGGGCAAAATTTTTGCCCGTCTCGAAATTCGTCGCCGGCTCCGGACCACGAACGACATTTTTGTAATTCAGTTTCTTCGGTTCAAAAACTTGTGCGTTGAATTGGACAAATCTGATGCCAGGCTTTGCATAAAATGCAAGTGGTCAAAATCTGCACTTATCAAGCGCACCCGCAAACAATTTTGTTTCGCGGTGAGACAGGAAATACGATTGAGTCAGGCGTTCCCCGAATGGCGCCAGTCGAGAGGATGAATTTCAAAAATGTGTGATCAGCTCAGGCAATCACGAGTTATACTCGTTTTTGTGGGATTTCCAATTCCGCGAGCGAAAAGTTTTGGCAGAATAATTTAACGGCAAAATAATTTGAATGATTCTGCCGATAAATCATTTTGCCAAAGCTATTCTCGGAGGCTCATACGCTGGGCGTGGGGCGGAGCGAGGCTTTAAGAATGTTTTCAACTTCTTCGAGGCTGAGATCCGGTAGCAGGCGCTCTTCCATCGCAATCGAAAGTTTGCCGGTTTCTTCGGAAACGATCAGGATCACGGCGTCGGATTCTTCGGATAGGCCGAGCGCGGCGCGATGCCGCGTGCCGAGGCGCTTGTCGATGCGATCATCCTGTGTCAGCGGTAAAATGCATTTGGCCGTGACGATGACGTCGTTTTCGACGATCACGGCGCCGTCGTGCAGCGGCGACTTGGGACTGAACAACGAGACGAGCAACTCCGCCGAAACTTCCGCTTGAATTTTAATGCCGGTTTCCACGATCGCGCGCACGCTGTCGTCACGCACCAGCACGATCAGCCCGCCGTAACGGAGCCGCGATAGTTCCTGCGCCGCGCGCACGATCTCATCCACGGCGCGCGTGCCAGAGACCTTCACAAAATAGCGGATGAGCCGGCTTTGCCCAAGATAAACCAACATGCGGCGCAGCTCCGGTTGAAAGAGAATCACAAACGCGATCAGCCAGACGGTTTCGAGTTTTCCAAAAATCCAGCTAATGCCGCTCATATTGGAAAGCTGGGCGATCCAGGAAACCAGCAAAATCACCACAAGGCCGACCGCCATTTGCGCGGCGCGCGAGCCGCGAATAAAAATATACAGCCGGTAAAGCACGTAGCTGATGATCAGGATGTCGAGCACATCCAGCAACGTCACCCGCAAAAAAGCGATACGAAAAAGCTCGAGGCTGTTCATTAAAAAAATCTCCGGAGTGGTGGAGCTTGGGAGCGATGGATCAATGGAGCGATGGGTTTCCAACAATCCATCAATCCAGTAATCCAGTAATCCATAAATCCAACACCCCATCAATCCACTAAGTTTCCCGGCCGGCGAGGAGATCGGCGAGGGCGGCGACGCAGCGCATTTCTTTGACGTCGTGAACGCGAATCATCTGCGCGCCGTTCATGATCGCGGCGGTAACGGCGGCGGCGGTGCCTTCCAAACGTTCTTCCGGCGGCAAATTGAGCGGCTGGCCGACAAACGCTTTGCGCGATGGCCCGACGAGAAGCGGACGGCCCAATCCGCGCAACTCGCGCAGCCGGCGAATGATTTCATAATTGTGTTCCAGGCGTTTGCCAAAACCGAGGCCCGGATCAATAATGATTTGGTTTTCCGCAATGCCGGCGCGCCGCGCTAATTCGATTTGTTGCTCGAAATAAAAATAAAGCTCGTCCAACAAATTTTCATAAACCGGATTCGCTTGCATATTCGCCGGCGTGCCCTGCGTGTGCATGATCACCACCGCCGCGCCAAGACGTGCCACCGTTGACGGCATGTCCGCATCGAATTGAAAGCCGCTAATGTCATTCACGACGCTCGCGCCGGCTTCGACCGCGGCTGCCGCCACCTGCGCTTTATAAGTATCGATGCTGATCGGAATCTGGATTTGTTTGGCCAGCGCCGCAATCACCGGCAACACGCGCCGTTTTTCTTCCTCGGCGGAAACCGGCGCCGCGCCTTCGCCATAAACGCCTTTGGGCCGCGTTGATTCGCCGCCGACGTCGAGGATATCCGCGCCCTGCTCCGCCAGTCGCACGCCGTGCGCAAGGGCCGCGTCGGGAGAAAAATGCCGGCCGCCGTCAAAAAAAGAATCCGGCGTGCAATTGAGCACGCCCATGAGCAGCGTGCGCCCGTTGAGATCGATCGCCTGCGATCTGGCCGCCAGCGTAAATCTTTCGCGTTGCCGCCGCCGCAGAAAATTTTCAAACGCCGCCGTGAATTCTTTTTCTTCCGCAGTATCAAATGTTTGCTCATGCAGCCAATTTTGAACCAACCCGGCCTCGGCAAAAATGTAAGCCCGGTTTGCCGCCGCGAAATGCCCAACCAATCCGCTTTGCATGAGCGCCGCGCGCAACGCCGCCGGCCATTCGCCGGCGGAAGTTGAAGCTTTAAAAATATAAGGAAAATTTTGCAGACGTGAAATGAGTTCGTCGGAAAGAGAATGAGTGGCCGCGCCAAATTCATTCATCACCTCACGACGCGTGGTAAGATGCAATTGGCGAATGGAGTAGGTGGTCATAGCTTGTAGCTGGTTGCTTGTAGCTGGTTGCTCGTTATTGGTATCGAATTACCAGCAACCAGTCACCAGCAACCAGCAACGAGAAACCAGCAATTATTTTAAACTGTCTGGCCGAAGGTTGGCGGGAAGTTCGCCGCGGGCCAGCATGATATTGTAGAGTTGATCGCGCGCGGCGGCGGCGTATTTGTCGTCGTCGCCGCGGCTCAAACGAATGCGCTCGCGCAGATATTGAATCGCCAGTTCGTGGTTGCCGCGACGTTCATGCAGGCTGGCGAGATAAAGCCGCGCGTCCGCATGATTACCCAATTTAATCGCGCGCTCAAAAACCTTTTCGGCGTTTTCGAAATCCTGCTGGTGATAATATGCAATGCCCAGATTATAATAAGCCGCGGCGTTGCCCGGCGCCAACTTTAAAATACGCTCGTAGCGGGCAAGGGTTTTCGTGACGTCCGTTGGCGACGGAATAATCCGCGCGAGACTCATCAACCCGTCAAGGTGATTGGGATTTAGACGCAGCAGTTGTTCCAAAATTTTTTCCGCTGCCGCCGCGTGATTTTCCTTCCACTGATAATCGGCCTCCGCCAGGCCGGCGGCGAAATCGAGGGGATTAAGCGCGCGCGCGCGTTGATATAATTCCAGCTCATGGTGAAAGCCCCAAAGTTGCCAGCGCGACGCATGCAGTTGCGCCACCAGCAGATAAATTTTACTATCGGTGGAATCGCGTTCATGCGCCAGCCGTAGCGCCTTTTCTGCCTCGTTCCATTTTTTTAAACGCACATAAATTTCGCCGAGCCGCCGCACGTTTTCGCCGTGCACCGAATCTCGCGCCGCTCGCTTTGCCGCCGGCAGAATTGATCTCAAGCTATCGTTCCACGCCGCCGGCTCGATCTCCCGGCGTTGGCAATGCCGCAAAAATGAATCGACATAAAGTCCGGCGAAATTCTCCTGGCTGGTATCGGCCAGCGCCAAACGGCGCGCCGCAGGCAGCGCGGCTTCGGTTCGATCCGTCAGCAAATCAAACTTGGCCGCATAATATTTTTGCAAATCATCGGCCGCGACTTGATTTTGCCAAACACTCGCCGGCGAGGCCGTGTTGTGGCTCATCAGGTTTTGCGAAATGGCGCGCGCCACCTCTCGGGCCATTTCCGGCAGCCGCTTCGATTCTTGCGGTAAATTGAGCGTGATTACGGCCGGCGCATTTTTTTGGCGCCAATCAAAGAATTTAAAAACAATCGAACCGTCGTCGCGAGAATTGGCCCGCCCATAAACTCCCAAGCCGATCATCGGCAATCCCGCCGCGCGGGCGAAACGCAAAACGTATTCTTCAGATCCGAGCGAATCGCGCTGCGCCGCGGCAAAAATTGTTTCAGTGGGGATGAGGTAAAAAGGCGGGTTCGGAGTTTGGCGCAGGTATTCGCCGATGATGTCAGCGACCGCCAGCCCGTCCGCGTTGACGGCGCCGGCGGATTTTTCAATGGCCGGAAAAATCAACAGCCCGGCACGACGCTCCTGTCCAGCGCGTTGCTCGGAAAAATACAGATACCCAATTCCACCCGCCAACGCCACCGTGGCCACCCCCATGATGGCCATCAGCGTAGTTTTGCGGAAAGTTTCGCCAAAGCGAAAAAGATTCCACAAAATAAAAACAACGACAACCCAGAGAATGATTAAAAAAAGGCTTCCGTCCGGAAGCGGCATAATGACAATCCTTATCTAAAAACTAAAACCAAAAACATTGACCTCGGACTTCTGACCTTCGACCTCGGACCCTTTACGCCGCCACACTATTTTCGACAACTTCCGCGACCCGGCCGTTTTTGCCGTTTTCCAATGGCGGCAACAACTCGCCGTTGATAATGGCGTCGATTTCTTCGCCATCCAGCATTTCACGCTCGAGCAAAGCGTTGGCCATCGCATGCAGCTTGTCTTCATTTTGCTTGACGATGGCAGCGGCACGTTGCGTGGCTTCCAACACGATGCGCTTGACCTCTTCGTCGATCGCCTGCGCCGTGCGCTCGCTATAATCGCGGTGCTTCGCGATTTCGCGGCCGAGAAAAATTTCTTCCTCTTTTTTGCCGAACGACAGCGGCCCCATGCTATCGCTCATGCCCCATTCGCAAACCATTTTGCGCGCCAGATCGGTGGCGCGCTCGATGTCATTGCCCGCGCCGGTGGTTATTTCGTTGAACACCAGTTTTTCCGCTTCGCGGCCGCCCATGAGGTGCGCCAACAGCGATTCGCAATGGTTGCGCGAATAATTATGTTTCTCATCGATCGGCAGTGTCGTCGTCAGGCCCAACGCGCGGCCGCGCGGGATGATCGTGACTTTGTGCACCGGATCGGAGCCCGGCGTAAACCTGGCGACCAGCGCATGGCCGGCTTCGTGATAGGCCGTAATCTTTTTTTCATTCTCGCTGATCAACATGCTGCGCCGCTCGGTGCCCATCAGAACTTTGTCTTTGGCTTCTTCCAAATCGTGCATGGAGACGCGGTCTTTGCTGTTGCGCGCCGCCAGCAGCGCCGCCTCGTTGACCATGCTGGCGATATCGGCGCCGGAAAAACCGGGCGTCCCTTTGGCGAGCACGTTTAAATTCACGTCTTTCGCGATCGGAATTTTTTTGGTGTGCACTTTGAGAATGCCTTCGCGGCCGCGCACGTCCGGACGATCCACCACGATCTGCCGGTCGAAACGGCCCGGCCGCAACAGCGCCGAATCCAACACGTCGGGCCGGTTCGTCGCCGCGATGAGAATCACGCCTTCGTTGGAATCGAAACCGTCCATCTCCACGAGAAGCTGATTGAGGGTCTGTTCGCGCTCATCATGGCCGCCGCCGAGGCCGGCGCCACGATGCCGGCCGACGGCGTCAACTTCGTCAATGAAAATAATGCACGGCGCATTTTTTTTGCCCTGCTCAAAAAGATCGCGCACCCGCGAAGCGCCGACGCCGACGAACATCTCGACAAAATCCGCGCCCGACATGCTGAAAAACGGCACGCCGGCCTCGCCGGCCACGGCTTTGGCGAGCAAAGTTTTCCCCGTTCCCGGCGGACCGAGCAGCAGCGCGCCCTTCGGGATTTTGCCGCCGAGGCGTTGAAACTTTTCCGGCTCGCGCAAAAACTCGATGATCTCGCGCAGTTCCTGTTTCGCTTCATCCGCGCCGGCCACGTCGTCGAACGTCACCTTCGGCCGGTTTTCCGTCAGCATTTTCGCGCGCGATTTACCGAACGAAAAAATGCCCTTGCTGCCCATGCCGCCCTGCATGCGCCGCAGCAGAAATAGCCAGAACGAACCCAGAATCACCCACGGCAATAAACTCAACAGGTAATTCCACCATTCCTGCGATTCGTCTTTGAAATTAACGACGAGTTTTTCCTCGCCATAAAGTTTTTTCCATTCATCGACGATCGCCGTCGTCGGCTTTTCCGGCAGATTAACGCGAACGTGCGTCACCGGCCGTTCTTTGGGATTGTTGCCCAACTGCGGTTGCGCCAACTCCGCATCGAGCCGGGCGCCTTTGATTTCGACCCCGCGCAACTGGCGGGTTTTGAGGTATTCCTGAAAATCCGAATAATTGACGAGCCGAACCTGACGTTCTTCCTGACTGACGTTCATCGTCACCCAGATGGACACCATGAGAATGATGGCCCAAAAGGCCAACGTGCGCGCCGGACGAGCCCACTGGGAATTATCATCTTTGCGCGGCTTTTTGTTGCCGGAACGGTTTTTCGCAGACACCGTTTTTTCCTTTTTATTTATGATGCGTTCTATTTTCCAAGCAGGCCATCCGCCCTTCGACTTCGGACAGGCAACCTCGGACTTCGGACAAAATTAATCCAGCACATAAATCGCCGGCAGGTTGCGCAGCTTCTGCGCGTAATCCAGGCCATAACCGACGACGAAACGGTTGGGGATGCGAAAACCGGCGTAATGACACGGATATTCGACCTGCGCCGTTCCTTCCTTCACTAATAGTGAGACGAATTTCAACGAAACTGGTTTCAACTCCGACAATTTTTTTTCCAGAAAAGCGACGGAGAGGCCGGAGTCGATAATATCTTCCACGACGATCACGTGCCGGCCTTCGATGTGGCAATCAATTTCTTTGCGCACTTTGACGACGCCGGAGGTGCGCACCGCCTCGCCATAGCTCGAAATCTTGATGAAATCGACTTCGCAATCAATGGTCACGTGGCGCAGCAGATCGGCAAAAAACAGAAAGCTGCCGTTGAGCACGCCGATAAACACCGGACACTTTCCCGCGTAATCTGCCGAGAGTTGGCGCGCCAGCTCTTGCACTTTTTCTTGAATCTGCTCGGCCGTGATCAGAATCGGATAGTGATGGTCTAAAAACTTGGCGATGTTTTCGGGCACGCTCTAACTCCTCACCGCGGGTTTACGCGTTACAGCGCACAATATTTTTTGCCGCAGGCAGTAATTGCAAATGCAACACGGTATGTGTCGCCGGTGTTATTTTAAAACGGTCATCGAGTCGAAATCCGCCAAGCCAAATAATTTCCTCGCTGGCTAAAATCGGCGTTGTTTGGCGCCGATGCAACGGCACTTTTAAATCCGTGAAAAAATCCGAAATCTTTTTGGAGCCGCCCTCCAATCCCGCGCCGTCTTTTGCCCGCAACGGCACGAAGCGATCACCCGGCCGCGGAAAACGCACGCGCAATTCGCCGCTCACTTTTTCCGCGTCCACAAATTGGGAATTGGCATTCACCTGCTCGCGCCAATCGCGCGGCAATTCTTTACGCTCGATCAAAATTGCAAATTCAGTTCCAGCAATTTCGCAACGTTCGCCCATCCTCACCGGAACAGAAAAGTTATTTGCTTTTTGCCTTTTGCTTTTTGTTTTTTGTTTCTCAAAAACCGCCCCGTCGCGATCAACGCACACTTCGATTTGCCGGCGCCAAATATAGCGTTTGCCCGTGGAAGTTTTCCCCGCCGGCGGTGGTTGCAACAAATCGAGCAAGCGCGCCGTTTCGGCAAAACTTGGCTCCACCGGCTCCTGCAAAAGTTCCTGCAGCAGCGCGCGAATGACGTAACGCCGTATTATAGGAAAATACTTCCAAAATAATTCAAGATCAAGAATAATTTTAGCCGATTGGCGTTCTTTGATCACTTCCGGCAAATGCGCCCTGGCTTCTGCCCGCAAATAATCTTCCGCCGCCGCCGCAATGCCGCCCAAGTGCGCGAGGCTTTGGTTAATTTTCGGATTGAAGCGCGTCTTCACCAACGGCAACAATTCATGCCGAATGCGATTGCGGCGAAACTGCGTTTCGGCGTTGCTGCGATCCTCACGCCATTGCAGTTGCCGCGATTGGGCGTACCCTTCAATTTCCGCGCGCGAAAACGGCAAGAGCGGGCGAAGAATTTTTGTTCGGGGTTGCGTTCGTAGTCGCCCCTTCAGGGGCTGCTCTTCCGATAATAGCGCCACGTTTTGCCATGCAGCATTTTTATCATTCGCAAAAACCTCCGACGCGCTTTGCAAACAAAGCTCGCTTTGCGCCGCCATCCCCGTCAGCCCCGCCAAGCCGCAACCGCGCAACAGATGCGCCAAAATCGTCTCCGCTTGATCATCCAGCGTATGCGCCGTGACGATCGCGCGCGCGTGAAAAGCTTGCCGGAATTTTTCCAAAGTTAAATAGCGCCACTCCCGCCCCGCGGTTTCGAGCGAGCGTTTTTGCCTTTGCGCATGTTGCGCCACGTCGATTCGTTCGGAATAAAAAGGCAGGCCCGCCTCCCGCGCCAATGCCTGCACAAATTCTTCATCCTCATCCGACTCGCTGCCGCGCAGTTGGTGATTCACATGGGCGACCGCCAGTTGCAACGGCCATTCGTTTTTGAGTTGGCCAAATAAATCGAGCAGCACGCACGAATCCACCCCGCCGGAAACGGCGAGGAGAAGACGATCATTGCGTTGCACGAGCTGTGCGGCGGCGCAATGCTGGCGGAATTTTTGGAGTAATTCCATAATGCGGTTTGTAAACGGATTCAGCGGATTGAGCGGAATTGAATTTTGCTTTATCCGCGACATCCGTTTAATCCGCTTACGGAGTTGGCCTGTGGCGCAAAATAAAAATGATTCGCCCAAGGACGAATCATTTTTGTAGCGGCGGAGGGATTCGAACCCCCGACCCGCGGATTATGATTCCGCTGCTCTAGCCGACTGAGCTACACCGCCGGAAATTTGCACTATATAATTTAGAAAAAAAGGGCGCAAAAAGCAAATATTTTTTTGTTTGGCCTCGATATAACGCGCTAATGAAGTTTTATTTTGAAGAAATGCATCTCCAGAAATTTTACTTTCCAACACTCATTATTATAAAGAATTTTTGAGAATTATAAAAATTTTGAGAGTTTTTGTCATTAAAATGACACCAGATATACCTGGCTTCGACAGTCGTAGGATAAAAAATAATAGGCAAACGCCTATGAATCCTATAGCTACAGCATCCCGCGTAGATGGGGTCGTGTTACTACAAAGTTAGACGTCCTGTATGTCTACGATGGT
>Ga0247727_10006850_pt1 | contig 22125 bp, 19 predicted proteins | sample WisWelCaveWW1625_FD_202498 | JGI IMG/M metagenome (GOLD analysis project Ga0247727, IMG submission 202498) | Biofilm microbial communities from Wishing Well Cave, Virginia, United States - WW16-25 | ecosystem: Environmental > Aquatic > Deep subsurface > Groundwater > Cave microbial mat | place...
TTTATCAAACAAATGTACCCAGTCTACCAATGTCCAGGTGACGAAATAGGCGTAATGTTGGTCTGTAAAGACTCGATAGGCTCTTGACATGTTTTGTTATTCGCCCATTCCTTGTTCCTGCGGCAGTTGCACTGCCGCAGGAACATACCACTTGCTACGCCAGCAGTTGTACTGCTGGCGTTTTCATTCAAACCATTTTTCATCGAGCGGCATCCACTCTTCGCTTTGGTCGGCGCGCTCCGCCCAGTTTTCTTTCCCGCTCCACGATTCAATCTCGATGGCGTAAATGGATGTCGCGCGCAGTTCCTTATCCGTGATCTCGCGGTAATCTTTTCCCGCGGTCATCGCTGGGAAATATTTTCCGATGAGTCCGTACAACAAGTGACGCGCCTCAACGGAGTCGGTTACCAGGTGCGCCGTGCCGTAGACTGTCACACTGCGGAATTGAAGCGAGAATTCAAGCGCGACATTGGATGGGAGGAATCTGCCCAACTCGCTCGCCTCCAAACTGACCCTTGGGTTGCTCTCGATATTCGAGAGGACTCTCCCCGCGACATTCGAGTGAAAGACGATCCGGTGATTCGCCTCGTCGAGCCAGAACATGGTCGGGTTGATGAACGGCTGTCCATCCGCGGAGGAGGCGATGTGTCCCACTTTCGCTTCCTTGAGAAAGGCGCGAATCCATTCATCATCGCGGGTGAGGTGGGGTCTTCGTTGAAAAGCGGCAGGGGATTGATTTTCGTAGTTGCGGGACATGTTATTTCAGCGCCCGTTTGTACATGGCTACCTGGAGATAGACCACAACGATGCCGCAGGCGGCGGAAACCAGCCAGTTGAGCCAACTGTTCAAACCCAGCGCATATTGCGCGAAATAAACGGCGGCGGCAAAGGTCACGCCGCTTAAGATGGCGGCTTCGCGCGCCTGATAATAGGAAATGCTCGATTTTTTAAATTTGGGCGGTAATGTGCGCGAGGTCCAGCGGAATGCTTTTGAAATCTCTTTGTTTTGCGAAATCATGAAATCTTTGAGTTGGTTCATCGCCAGCATAGACTCGTACCATGCCGCGCGAAGCCGCGCCAGTTGCACGATCGTGGAGGTGCCCATCAATGTCAGCAGAAGAAAGACTCCACTGAAGGTGAACTTGATGCCTTGCGTGAAAAAATCTGGGTCGAAGAACTGCGTGCCGAAGATGGCGGCAATCAGTGACCCGACGGCAATCAGAAAAAAGGATGAAATGCGCGCGCGGTCTTCGTTTGCCTGCGCGGCGGTCTGCACGATATATTCGTATTCTTCGGTGAGAAATTCATCCGTGTTGATGGGTTGGGGTTTTGATCTGGGCATGTTGCGATTATAACCCCTTCATTTGCGTCAAGAGGGTGCGTGAGTTTGTTCCATTCTCCTTTTGGCAGGCGCGCTCATCGCCAGATAGCAAAAGGCAAGCGCGATTCCCAACAGCAGGCATCCAGTCCATAATGTATTGCTTCCCCAATGTTCATAGATCCAGCCGCCCGCAAGCGGACCAATAAAGTACGCGAGCCCCCAGGCTGAGCCGAAGATGCCCTGATATACCCCGCGCAGTTCAACAGGCGAAAGATCGGCAATGATGGCTGGCGCAACGGATGTTGCCGCGATTTCTCCCAACGTCCAAATGACGACGCTGATAATGAACAGCGGAAGGGTCTCCGCAAGGGAGGTGAAACCGAATCCAAGACCAAGCAATATTGCAGAGAAGGCCATCGTCCGAAAGCGGTGCCATTTGGTTGCCATGTTGCTGATGGGTATCGTGACCAAAATGATCAGGAATCCATTGACTGCGATTGCCGCGCCGTATTGTTCGGGACCGAGTCCGTGTGCTCCCATATCGAGGGGGAGGGTGACGTATCCCTGCATGTAGATCATGCCAACAAATAAAGCCAGGAAAGAGAAGATCAACAGGATCGGTTCGCGTTTGATTTGGTTGATGCGTTCCTTGAAAGAAACGTGCGCGTCGTGATGTGCTTCTGCTGGACGAGTCTCTCTGATGCCAAAGAGGACGATCAAGCCGAAGATGAAGGTGGTCGCCGCGTCAGCTACGAAAAGGATCAGGTAGTTGTACCCAGCTAAAAGTCCGGCGAGAAGCGGAGCCACAGCCGCACCCAAATTGATCGCCCAGTAGTTGTATCCGTAGGCGCGCGTCCGTGATTCAGGCAGGACGAGATCCGCAATTGCCGCGCCGACAGCCGGTCTGTATAGATCGGTAAAAAATCCGACAATCAGGGTGCAAATCGCAATGGTTGGAATCTCGCGCGCGAATCCAAGTGCAAGCATGAATACCGGCGTGATGAGGAAACTCATCAGCATGACGGGGCGGCGGCCAAGGCGATCTGTGAGTTCACCGCCGACGATTTGAGAGAGGAAGGAACCGGCGCCGAACAGCGAGACCATTAGCGCCGCCTGGCTGACTGGGATGCCGCGCTGGTTCGTGAGGTAGAGAGTGAGAAATGGAATCACGAAGCCGCCCAAACGGTTGATGAGTGTGCCGCTCCACAATAACCAGTAGGTGGGGGGAAGACCTTGCGTGAAAGAGGCGAATCCTTTTTTGATCGTTGACATTGGTTTTCCTTCGAGGATTTCAAAATTATAACAGATGTTCTAAGAATGAAAAGAGCCTCGCAAGGAGGCTCTTGAGGATTTGTAGAGTCAAGACGAAGGACACGCCCAAGAAGAAAAAGAGGATAACAAAAAAACCCAGCGGCTAGGCTGGGCTTCTTCTTTCGTCATACACTCCAGTCATCTTTTCCCACTTTCAGCCACATAGCCCATTTCACCCAATTCAAACCAGATTGCACTTCCGCAGAAAGCATTTCGCGTAAAATTGTATCAAACTGCATTTCGTATTAACTAATCCAATGAACAAAGGTTCCTTTGTATGCACGAGAAATCCTGTCCCCGCCCATTTTCCCCGATATTTCTATGACAAATTGATAATAAGCCCGCTTATTTATTCCTCCGAATCTTGCCTTCCACTTTGTTGAAATATCAGACGGCGGCTTGTTTACTTTTCTAAACAAATTATTTGTGACAGGGCTATCCATAAGAAATTTTGTCATGCCTTTCTCGGATACCGCTAAGGAAATTACTGCCGATTTTCCTGCAAGGATTCTATCATGCTCATTTCCGCGTCCGACGTGAAACAGGGATTTATTGTCATCAAAGAATATTTCACGATGACCAACCAAAATCAAATTTATTAACTCGACACGCAATTCTGTAAAATCGTTTCTAAAATCTTTGTTTATTATCTCGATAACCAGGAGTCTATCCAGCATATCGGGGGTCGGACGAACAAATATTCTTCTGTCGGGAACCCATTCCAAAACGCGATAAACACCATACATAATAACAGCGAATATCGCAAGAAAATAAAGATTGCAGGGGATCCCTGGATAACAAATGACTTCCCACTCTATACTTGGCACGAAGAATGTTCCTATCAAAACCCCAACAACCACAACCGAGATAAAAACAGACTGTTTGTTGTCCACGCACCGATTTTACCCCTCTTGGGTTTGTTATCCTGACTATTCCCAATGAAAAGAGCCTCGCAAGGAGGCTCTTTTGTAGTTAGGAGCAAGATGCGCTTCGACTATGTTCGCCTATTGGCTCACTCCGCTCAGCGCGAGGTGATTACACATCAATTGCCCACTCGCCTGCACGCATCAGTGGAACGCGCGAACCGTCTGCCTTGACTCCGTCAATATCTAATTGATCTGACCCAATCATAAAATCCGTGTGGACCAGGCTTTTGTTGCCGCCACTTGCATTGAATTCTTCCTCGGTCATATCTTCGCCACCGATGATCGTATCGCGATAGGAATTTCCCAACGCGACGTGACAGGAGGCGTTCTCGTCAAAGAGTGTGTTGTAAAAGAGGATACCGCGCTGGCTGATCGGCGAACTGTTTGGCACGAGCGCGACTTCCCCAAGCCGGCAGGCATCTTCATCAGTCTCGATCAATTTGCGCAGAGTCTCCTCGCCCTTTTTGGCAGTCACCTTGATCGCGCGCCCGTTTTCAAATGTGAGGCTGAAGTCTTCGATCAGCGCGCCCAAATAATTCAGAGGCATGGTTGACGTGACTGTTCCGTTGACGCGGTCTTTGTGAGGGGTTGTGAACACTTCCTCGGTGGGCAGGTTGGGGATGCCAGTGATTCCATTCTTGAATTCAGCCTGCGCGCCCTGCCAGAGATGTTTTTCAGGCAAGCCAATCGTCAGGTCTGTACCGGGGGCAGAATAGTGCAGCGCAGTGAAGCGTTGCGCGTTCAGATAATCACGATATTTTTTGAGTTTGTCCGTGTGCTCATTCCACGCGGCGACGGGGTCCGGCGTGTTGATGCGGCAGCATGAAAAGATTTCCTCCCATAATTTCTCCTGCGCCTCTTCCACAGGGACGTTTGGGAACACCTTCTTTGCCCACGCGGGGGAGGCGGTGGCAACCACACACCAGTTGGTTGTGTTTTCGTACTTGCGAAGCGGCTCCATTTTTTGCATGATGGCTTTGCGGTTCTTCGCGATCAAGTCCGCGTCAATACCCGCCAGCAATTCAGGATCACTGGATTGGATGGCGAGTTCCGCGTCCATGCGTTCGTAGTACTCTTCGTAGCGCGTGAGGAGCCAGTTTGGGACTTCGGTGAGAGTCTCCGGGTTGGCGTGTTCGAAGCGGATGCGCGTGAGGCGCTCATCGGTGAAGATTGGCTCCACATACACTGCTCCGGCTTTGTAGGCGCTTTCGGTTACTTTCCGCATCAATGGCGCATCTTCGAGGATGCCGCGAAGCAGAAGGCGTTGTCCTTTTCGCAGGTTGAGTCCCACGCGCACAACAACGTCAGCATATTTCCCAAGCATTTGGTCAAATTCAAGTTCATTCATGGTTGGTTCCTCGTGGGTGGATTATACTCATGTTAGTGGGGCGCTTCGTCTACGCTCCTTGCTTGATTATTTTCTCGCCCTGAGCGGAGTGAGGAGCGTTTGTTGCGACGAACGCAGACGAAGGACGCTCCGCTCAGCGCGATAACACAAAAAATCACCCTCAAGCGGATTCGCCTGAAGGTGGTTGATTCTCTTTTGGATGAAGTGCTACGCCTCAAACGCCCATTCGCCTGATCGCATGACCGGTTCTTTTTCTCCGCTTTGAGCGATTCCGTCAATATCCATTTTGTTGGAGCCGATCATGAAGTCCACGTGGTTGAGGCTGACATTGCCTCCCGCGGCGATAAATTCCTCATCGGTCAGTTCCTCGCCTCCGATGAGAGTGAAGCGGTAGGCGCGCCCGATGGCGATATGACAGGATGCGTTCTCGTCGAAGAGTGTGTTGTAGAAAAGATGTCCGCGTTTGGAGATGGGGGAACTCGCAGGGACGAGCGCCACTTCGCCAAGCCTGGTGGAGCCTTCATCCGTATCAACCAGTTGTTGCAGGATTGCTTCGTTCTTTTTCGCATTCACTTTTATGATCCTGCCGTTTTCGAAGGTGACGCTGAAATCTTCGATCAACGAACCGCCATATGAAAGCGGGAAGGTCGCCGCGACCGTCCCTTCGGCGCGATGACGATCTGGCAAGGTAAAGATTTCCTCGGTAGGCATGTTGGCAGTGAAGATCACGCCGTTTTCCGCCATGCCTTGCGCGCCGCTCCATTTGTGCCCGTTTGGCAAGCCGAGGGTGAAGTCGGTGCCGGGACCTTTGTAATGCAGGGCTGAATATTTTTTCGCCTGCATATAGCCGGAGCGTTTCTTTAAATTCTGAATGTGTTCCTGCCATGCGGCGACGGGGTCTGGTTGAACTGCACGCGTCGTTTCAAAAATGGCTTGCCATAACTTCTCTTCTGCCTGTTCGGGTTTGAGATCGGGGAATATCTTTGCCGCCCACGCGGGGCTAGCCGATGCGACCACGCACCAGTTGATCGCGTTGCGGCTGACTTGCGCGCCGACTTCCTTGTAATTCTCCAAATGAGTCTTTTGCATCGCGCCGATGCGCTCGTTGTCGAGTCCATGCAGTGCGTCTGGGTCGTTTGCATAAACGGAAAGCAACGCATCGCCGTTCTGGATCATATCCATGACGGCGCTGACGTGGAATTTGGGATACTCCCCGAACGAATCGGCGGGCGCATGTTGTAATCGGATTCGCATCATTTCTTCATCGCCCCAAATGACCTCAACATAGCGCGCGCCGGCGGCGTAGGCGGCTTTGGTCACCTCATGGACGAACGCGCGCCCGGCAGGCGGCACTCCGCGTGCGATGGCATTGGCGATGATGAGGCGTTGTCCCGCACGGATATTCAAGCCGACCCTGACAACTGCTTCGGCGTATTTCTTCAACAATTCCTGATGCTTGGTGTTTGATGTCATGGCATTTCCCTTCCGCGTTTTTTCAAGTATAGCACGAACACTTCTTATTGATTTATACTCGGTGATTGTATCTGCTCCCGTCGCCGTCCTCGGCGGCGGGGACGGCACAGGATTTACTCGAAAAAAATCCGCCGAGGACGGCGGATTGAGCCTTTAGGAGTTTTCATGCTCACCATCGAAAAAATAAACACAGATAACAAGCGGCAGGTAAAGCGTTTTGTCGAATTGCCTTACAGGCTGTACAAGGATTCGCCTCAATGGGTGCCGCCGCTTCTGATTGACGCGTATACCTACCTCAATCGCAAAAAACATCCCTTCCACGAACATTCGGACGTTGATTTTTTCCTCGCAGTGCGCGACGGCAGGGATGTGGGTCGTATTGCCGCCATCGAAAACAAACCCTTCAATCAATATCACAAAACGAGGAAAGCCGATTTCTACTTCTTCGATTGCGAAAATGATTCGGAAGTGGCAACCGCTTTATTCAATACAATCTTTAAGTGGGCGAAAGCGCGCGGACTCAACAGTGTTGTCGGACCAAAAGGCATGGGTCCGTTGGATGGGTACGGCATCCTTGTGTTTGGGCATGAACATCGCCAAACCATGACCATGCTGAATTACAACTTTTCGTATTATGAACAACTTGTCGAAGCGCAGGGATTTGTGAAGGAAGTGGATTTCGTCTCGTGTTTTTTACCCGCCGATAAATTCAAAATCCCCGAGCGCATCGAACGCATTTCACAGCGCGTGATGGAACGCGGTGGAATGCGAGTGAAACGATTCAAGAACAAAAAAGAACTCGTCTCGTGGGCGGCTCGCATCGGCAAAGCATACAACGATGCCTTTGTTCACAATTGGGAATATTATCCGCTTTCGCAACGCGAAATTGATTTCGTGGTCGAGAACATTATGACCATTGCCGATTACCGGCTCATTAAGATCGTTGTACATGGTGACGACGTGGTTGGATTCCTCTTCGCCTTTCACGATGTTTCTGCGGCGCTTCAACGCGCACGCGGACGGCTGTTCCCGTTTGGACTCCTCGACATCCTCCTCGAACTCCGCCGCACGAACACGGTCTCGGTCAACGGCATGGGAATTCTGCCCGAGCATCCGGGTCACGGCGGAAATGCCATGCTCTATTCCGAAATGGGGCGCACGCTGTTCAATTTCAAGCAATTTGTTCACGTGGAGATGACACAGGTAGCAGAAACTACAAAGCAAATGCGCGCAGACTTGAAAAATCTAAACGGGGTGGAATATAAAAATCATCGCGTGTATCGGAAGGGCGTTGAGTAGACAGTAGACACGTAGACAGGTAAACAAGTTCTCAGTCTATTGAGCGAAAATCAGCGTTTACACTTGCACCTGCGCAAGTGCAGGTGTCTGCGTCCCAAAACGATTGTGTAAGGTAATCAGTTCCCCCGTTTTATTTCACCATATCCGTTTGACTGAATATGAATCAAACGCAGGATCAGCGCTGACCAGAGGCATGTCTTCAATTTTTGCCTGAACAATGATCAAGCGGTCAAATGGATCGCGGTGGTGAAACGGCAAAACAGCAACTGCGGCAGTATGCTCCAGGGAGAGGTTCAAAACGCCGATGCCATTCAATGCCAATTGCTGTGGAATGAAAGTTTCGTAAGGCTGATTCAATCGTAATTTCCCCAAACTGATCTTGATGGCGATCTCCCACAAGCTTGCCATGCTGATAAAGGGCTGAGAGTCGTCCGATTCAATCAAAACCCGCGCCGATTCGCTCAAGCGCGGATGGTCATCCACAAACCACAAAAAGGTATGCGTGTCGAGCAGGATATTCATGGCATGTATTCTGCAAAATCACCAAGCGGCGCGTCAAAATCATCAGACATCATAACAATGCCCTTGGCGCTCCCGGCCTTGCGCGGACGAAGCATCTGCTTGAGCGGAATCAACTGGATCAATGTCTTATCGTCGCGCTCGATAAACACCGGTTCACCGCGCAACGCTGCATCAATCAGGCTCCATAATTTTTTGGGGAGTTCGCTTTGTTTGATCTGGTGAATCATACTTGCCTTCTTTCTGCCTGTCGCAAGTATAGCATGATTTAATATTCACTTCCCGCCTGCGAATCATCCCCGCTTCCCCCGCGCCTTCTACAAATCCACTTTCACGCCCATCAACAAAGTTGCCTCTTCCTTGTTTGAGCGGTTCAACGGCAAAAACACATGGAACTGACTGCCGGGGAATTTGACTTCATCGTAGCCTTTGCTCTCCACCCAAATGCGACCGCCGTGTGCCTCCACGATGCCTTTCGAGAGCGCGAGACCCAGCCCCGCGCCGCTTCCCTTGAAGCGCGTCTTGCTCGTGGAATGTTTGTTGACTTCTCCGGGTTGATAAAATTTGCTAAAGATGATGTCGCGCGAATCGGGGTCCACGCCGACGCCGGTATCGCTGACGATGATTTCCAGCCCGCTGTTCGTTTGCTCGGGGTTGTTGGAGGCAAGGATGCGCGCTTCGACCGTGACCTTGCCTTCGTTGGGCGTGAACTTGACGGCATTCATCATCAAATGCTGGAAGAGTTTCTTCAACAAATTCGGGTCTGCCTTGACCATGGGTAAAGCAGGGATATTCAACGTGAGGGTTTGTTTGCGTTCCTTGAACGATTTCTCCAAATTCGCGCTTACTTCCTTGATCAGTGCCGCAGTGTCCACTGGGATCAAGTGGAGTTGCAGGGTGCGTGAGTCGATCTGCGCGATGTCGAACATCGAGTCCATGATCTCGTGCAGGCGTTTTGTCCCTTTGGAGATGCTCTTGAGCATATCGTGCGCGCCAGATGGGAGTGTGACATCTTCAAGCAACATTTCGGTGTAGCCGATCATCGTAGTCAGTGGTGTGCGGAGTTCGTGTGAGGCAATGCTAATGAAATCGGATTTAGTCTGGTCGAGTCGTTCGAGATCGTTGTTGGCTTTATCGAGGTTGCGGTAAGCCTGTCTCAATTCGGTGTTGAGTTGCACAAGGTTGTCAACGAGACGCGCATTTTCGAGCGCGACAGCCGTCTGGTTGGCGAGCGCGGAGAGAGTCACAAGGTCTTCTTCGGTATAACGATTGCCGCTGATCTTCGCGCCGAGCGAGAGCAAGCCGATCCATTCACGTTTTGAAAAAATCGGGAGATACACTTCGGCTTCGAGATGATTGAACCATTCGCGCTCGGGGGGAGAAACAGACCGAAAGTTGGGGAGCAGGTCCAGGTCATATTGAAGAAGCGGGCGCTGGTCCTGAGTCAAATATTTTGGAATGGGATGGTCGCTCGTCAAGGAAAGGATTTTGATCTGTCGCTCGCCCTGGTTGCGCACTGCGCGCAGGCGGTAATTCTTTTCACCGTTGGCTGTGATTTCCGAATCGACCAGGAAGAGAAAGCCGCGCGTGATATCCATGGCTTCGATGATGAGCCCGACCGCTACGTTGGCGAGCCGTTGCATATCAAGAATGTTACTGATCTGTTCGCTGTACGCGTGCAATGTGCGGCTGGCATGAAACTCCTGCAAATTGAACCAACGATTCACCATGCGCCGCACCGCGGAAAGCAACGGTGTGAAGATCAATGAAAGGACGAGCGCAATCCCCGCGCCCACGAGCAGGGGGTTGTAACGCGGCAAGGCATCGAAGACGGTTTGCGATGCGGTTGTGCCTGCCACATAGAAAATAACAATGACTAGCGTGGTGATGATATACGTGAGCACGCGCCGCGCCACTTCGCGCAAATCTGGCGGGTCGTGCGTGACAAGAATGAGCATCGCCATGAATGCCGCACCCAAACTCACGGGGTTGCCGGGGAGCGGGTTCCCCATCAGGATCAATACATCATTGAGAACCAGCAAAAGAAAAACGGGAGTCCAATAATTTAGGCGATTGCGCAACAAGGGCTGGCGCGAACGCGAATGGACCAGACGCACGTTGATGAATGCGCCGAGTGTGAAAACCGCCCAGCCCAACCCAGCCCATGCCGGCGCGAGACGATCCAGCGTGAGTGCGAATCTTCCGTTCGTCCAAACCACTTCGCCAAACCCAAATAAATTTGGAACGATGATAAAAAAACCGACCAGCCAAAATGCGCCCGCGCCAAGCCAGGTTCGCTCATCGCGCCGGACGAAATACAGGATGGTGATCAACAAAAGAAACGCGAGCGCGAACGCACCGTAAATTTGAATATCATTCGCGGTCTGCGATGTAATTGATGATTGACCTCCGCGCCATAACCCCTCTGCCGCGGTCAGGAACATGTTCACCAATAAATAAACGGCAAAAAATGTGGCGGCCGATTCCTGCCCCGCGCGCCGCCGGATCAAACTCGACAACACCGGCAGGTGGAGCGCCGCCAAAATCATCAACAAAATCAGACTTAAATTCTGTGGTGACATCGCCAAAAGTATACTCGAAATCAATCAACAGGGTTATCATTGGCGCGTCGGGCATATCTGTCCGCCAATGTCCGCTAATCCTCACGAATGATTCAAAGTTCGCGGAGATTAGCGTGGATTAGTGGACTCGTTTTTGATTTCAAGAAAGCGCCGCATCAACTATGCACATTACAAAGACCTCCCGCGATCAATATCAATTTTCTTCGGACTTCTTCCGCACAGACGGACGCGTGAACTTTGCGGATTTTTCCTCCGCACGGAAGTTCGCCGCGCAACTTTCAGCGCATCGGACTCAGCCCGTGCCTGCCTCTGATCTATATGCCTTATCCTTAATTGACGAAGCCCTGCGCGCCCTCGTGATGCGTTATGCCCCGCCGCCTGTGATGAATACGGCTGTTGCTTCCGTCAGTGAGAATGTTGGCTCGGACTCTGTCACTGCCACGCAAAAAAAGTTCGTTGCAGAGTTCCCGCCTGAAGATGTGTATCGCGGGGAGCAGGGAGTAGAAGAATATCTCGCCAAACTTACCAACGGCAAAGTGAAGTCTGTTGAAGAATTGATCTACGTGTTTACCCACAACGCAAACCCGGCTGTGAGTCCCTTGCTTGAATTGGTGGACGATGAACCTCTTGAGCCGACCGCTTATAAAAACCTGATCGCCGCGCTGGATGCCTTCTTTGCGCAGATCGCAAAAGACAACGAGGGGATTCAAGGCGCAACCGAGTCGTTGTTTGAAATTCTGCGCGCGCCTGCCGAAGCCTCCCCTGATTCACTCGAAGGACAACTGCAGTTCATTCTCGAAAAATGGGGAAACCTGCTTGGCGAATCTTTTGTCGCACGCCTCCTGCGCGGCGTGGACTATTTACGCGAAGAAGTCATCCACCATCAACTTGCACACGGCGATTTCAAAGCAGATATTCCACTCGCAACATATTCTAGCGGCGAATATCAGGAATACGAAAGATATAGCCCCGATAAAGAATGGATGCCGCGACTCGTTCTCATCGCGAAGAATTCCTACGTGTGGCTTGAACAACTCTCACGCAAATATGGGCGCTGGATCAAGACACTCGACCAAATCCCTGATGAAGAACTTGACTTATTACGCGATAGAGGCTTCACGGGTTTATGGCTTATCGGCTTGTGGGAACGCTCACGCGCCAGCGAGAAAATCAAACAACGCATGGGCGATGCGGACGCGGTCGCTTCGGCATATTCGCTTTACTCATACGATATAGCAGAAGATTTGGGAGGATGGGGAGCATTGGAAAATTTGCGTTCGCGCGCCTGGGGACGCGGCGTTCGTCTCTCGGCGGATATGGTTCCCAACCACATGGGCATTGACTCGCAGTGGGTGATCGAACATCCCGATTGGTTCCTGTCGCTTCCACATTCGCCGTATCCTTCTTATTCATTCAAATCCGAAAATCTCTCCGATGATATTCGCGTGGGTATTTATCTCGAAGACCATTATTACGACAAGACCGACGCCTCTGTTGTCTTCCAACGCCGCGACCATCACACGGGCGATGTGCGATATGTCTATCATGGAAATGACGGCACATCCTTCCCGTGGAACGACACCGCGCAACTTGATTATTTGAAAGCCGAAGTGCGCGAAGCGGTGATACAAACCATTTTGCATGTGGCGCGCAATTTTCCGGTCATCCGCTTTGACGCGGCGATGACGCTGGCAAAGAAACATGTTCAACGTTTATGGTTCCCCGAACCCGGCTTCGGCGGCGCGATTCCGTCCCGGTCTGAGCACGGCATGACCAGGTCCGAATTTGACGCGGCGATTCCCCAGGAGTTCTGGCGCGAGGTCGTGGACCGAGTCGCGGCGGAAGTCCCTGATACGTTGCTTCTCGCCGAAGCGTTCTGGTTGCTGGAGGGATATTTCGTCCGCACGCTGGGCATGCATCGCGTGTATAACTCGGCATTCATGCACATGCTGCGCGACGAAGACAATGCCAAATATCGCATGGCGATCAAGAACACGTTGGAGTTCGATCCGCAGATCCTCAAGCGTTACGTCAACTTCATGAGCAACCCCGATGAAAAGACTGCCATCGAGCAATTCGGCAACGGCGATAAATATTTTGGAATCGCGACTGTATTATCAACATTACCTGGCTTGCCGATGTTCGGTCACGGACAGGTGGAAGGCTTCACTGAAAAATATGGGATGGAATTCCGCAAACCGAAATGGGACGAACAAGCCGACGAAGGACTTATCGGCGGACACAACTGGAAGATCTTCCCGATCCTTCACCGCCGCTACCTGTTCGCGGATGTTGAGCAGTTCTTCCTCTATGACCTCTTCACTCCGAGCGGGAGCGTGGATGAAAACGTCTTCGCTTATTCAAATGTATTCAATGATGAGCGCGGACTCGTCCTCTATCACAACCGCTTCGCCGACACCAACGGCTGGATCAAAACATCCGCCGCCTATCTCGATAAAGGCACAGGCGACCTGCGACAGAAATCCCTTGCTGAAGGTTTGAGCCTGCCATTTGAGGGCTATGTCATCTTCAAAGATTACGTCACCCATTTGGAATACATCCGCTCGTGTGAAGAACTCTGGCAAAAAGGACTCTACGTGGAACTGCGCGCCTACCAACATCACGTCTTCATGGATTGGCGTTTTGTGGAGGATAGTAATTGGGAATTGGTACATAGTAATTTGAACGGCGCGGGTGTCGAGTCGATGTCCGCGAAGTGGGAGGAGTTGTTTGGCGTGAAAGAAGAAGTTGTGGAAGAAGTGAAGGTCAAGAAGCTGAGGAAGAAGGCGGTGGTCAAGAAGAAAGTGGAAAGCGATGCCCTGCGACCGAAGGGAGTGTCGAAGGGAGGAAAGAAACCCCCTAAATCCAAACCTGTTGCGAAATCAGCGGCGAAGAAAACGATAGTGAAAAAGAAGCCCGTTGCTTCGAAGGCTGGCAAGGCTACTGTAAAATCTTCTGATAAGAAGTCAACAACTACGAAGATTGTGAAGAAGCCTGTGACCAAGAAGCCAAAGTAAATCAAGACCTCCGAGTTTTCTAAAAACTCGGAGGTCTTGTTATTGGGAAATTTCGATTACGAATGTTCCGCTTCAAACGCGGGGAAATCAACAGGCTTGAGGATTGCAATTCCCTGATGCTCTTTCAATACAAGTAAATCCTTATCGCCAGTGATGATGCAAACCGCTTTGCCTGTAAGCGCGGTGGCGATAACCATGTCATCGTCTGCGTCCCTGCAAACCGGCTGTGAAAGCGGGATCGGTTTGAATAACAAAACGCGGAGCCGCAATAACCGAATTACGCTAGCGGAGTCTTCGGCGTTGTATTTAAATTTCTTTACAAGATTTTTGCGTAACTCATCAAGGATGAACTCCGAAATAACGACTTCGTGACGACGCAAACAATGCTCTAAAAGTTCGCTGCATACGCCTTTTGTAATGAACGCCGCGATCAAAACATTCGTATCCAACACTATTTTCATGAAACTTGCTTAAATACGTCTTCCTCGTTAAAAATGCCGCGCAGTTGCGCCTTTGCCGTTAATCGCTCTTGTAATAAGCGCAATTCCCGAAAGAAAAGATATTCTGCAAGCGCCTGACTGATTAAATCATTCGCCGATTTTCCTTCTTTGGCAAGAATAACATCCAGCGCGGAACGAATATTTTGAGGAAGCGTAATCGTGATTTTTTCCTGCATGAAACACTCTCCTTCATCAATTATACGGAGTATAACATAGACAATTTACAGCGCGGCAAATTTACCGCCAGTTTCAAGCGGAAGAAAACACGGAGGTTTTGGATGTCTTGAGAAAAGAAGGGGAGAAGGTAAAGCAGGGATACAAAGTCTGGGAGGATGGCTACGATGCCCGCGACGTGTTTTCCGTTGAGTTCCTGCAACAAAAAATGGATTACATCCATAATAACCCATGCCAGCCGCAATGGAAACTGGTGGAAACGCCAGAGGAATATCTGTGGTCAACGGCAGGATTTTATTTAGATGGGAAGCCTTGTGTTATTCCGATTGATGATGTGAGGGAGCTCTTGGCATGAATCAGCGGGATCATCCCCATTTGGGGATGATCCCGCTGGAGCATTGATTTTCGGAATCGCACAATCAGTATTTCAGAACTAAGGCCGCGTGTTTCCTGTAAGTTGACCAAATAGCTGAATGTTGTTCAGCACAGTGATTAATATTGGCAGTAACAAAATTATAGGAAAAGCTAAGCCAGACACAATTGCACTACCCCAAGTGATTTTGTTCACAGCTTTCGTAGCAATGATTCCAAGAATTAACGGATACAGAAACCCAACCCAAACAATACACAGAAGACCAAAGGAGAATAATGCTGAATCTATTGACAACAAGCCCGATATTAGTGAACTTCCAATTATGGCAGGTGCGCTGAATGAAGCAAACAAATAAACTAATTTTGTGAAATCGCTTTGCCCTCCTATTGCTTTGGCAATTCTGGTGATAATAAAAGCATGAATTGTCATGACTACTACAAAAAATAAAGATACAGTAATACCTGTAATTAAGATAAATAATAGCCATAAAATCGAAATAATTAGGATATTTGAGCTGGTATTACTAATGGCCCCTCTGATCTTTAAGATATTGCTAAGTAGCTCAAAAATTCCCTTTATCTTATCTAGTAGGGCTTGTTCGCTCACGGTAGCGATTATTATTTCGGATTCTAGCAGCGCGCCGAATAGTTCAATGATTTTAGAAGGCAATATAGTTGAGCAAATTACCCCCGCTACGAAAATCCACCAATACGCCTTTCTTTGCGAAACATTGGGATCTTCAATAATTGTTTGATAGTTTGCCTCGGTTGGATCTGTAAGTACACTCCACCAAATGCTATAGAATTTTGCCGAATGACCTTTGGCAGGTTCGTACTTTGCTTTTTCGGTTGTCTTGGGAGTAATCTTTTCAGCGGCTTTATGTTCAGGCCGGATGTGTGCCAATCTTTCAACAACTATCTTTGCCTCTTGTTCAATCTTCACATGCTTAACTGATTCCAGGGCTTGTCTGGCTAACTGGCGCAAACGATTGCTGTCATCTTCTGCGGCAATTTGTTCAAGTGATTCTCTTGCTGAGCGCGCTAGGCCGATACTCTTGCCTTTGAGTAGTTTTTCCAATTTCTGTACAGCAACCTCACGCACATAAGGGCGAAGGTCTTCGATTTCATCAATCAGGTCGTCTGGCAAAGACAGGGGCTTGATTTTTTCTATAGGCATACTTTCACGTAAAACAATTTCTCCCTGTTGTTTACTAGAAAATTTTGATGGGGTTTGCTTTGGTGTGGCAAGTCTTACTTTCTCATAAGCATAATCATATAACTCATCTACCGTGATGCGCCCATCACTATCAAGATCCGCTGCGCCTTCCAAGCCTTCCACTAAAAAGTGGGTGAACAGTGAATTGTCTGTTTCGCCGATAACTTTGTCGCCTTCCCAGGCGAATTGAGTTGAGTCACTGGCAGTCAGGATGATACGACCGTACCCTACTTCAAACGCAGAGGCGGTTCCGATGCTTACGCCTGTAGCGGATTTTGCCCCATGTTCGAACGCGCCGCTGTTACAACAGTCCAGAATCAATACCTGTCTCTTTGAGCGGCTTTGATCCATTGCATCGCGGATGTAATCCGATTTTACGCCTGTTGCTCTTAGCTTGCTTCTAACGGTATTTTTTACAGCAAGGTACAGCGCGCCGAGTTCGTCTCGAACGCCATGCCCCGAAAAATACAGCACGAGCAGGTCATCCGGCGTCTTTAAGTTAAAGAAGTCGCCAATCGCTTCTCGAACGACATATTCTGGTTCATTCAACAAAATATTGACTTCATCAAACGCCCCAATATCTTGATCTTTAAGCACGCGCGCGAAATCCTCCGCGTCCTTGCCCGGCGCGGTCAGTTGCGCCAGACCCGGGTCAGTGTATTCTGTGTTGCCGATGATCAGGGCAAACTTTCCACTCATTTTTTTGCTATCCGTGTTCAGGCGCTACGAGGGACATTTCGATTATAGGCTAAAACTCAGTGTTGTATTCATTAAATTTCATGCTTGTTCGAGAGTTGCACTTCAATCTATTTCGCGCCGCTGAATTGGATCTCCTTGAAGTTATCAAACTGGATCGTGCCCCTGTAGACGCCAATCCAGAATGTCCAGGGAATCTCAACCCAACTTTCATCCATTTTCTTTCGAACGGAAAGCGCTTCGGTCATTAAATCAATCCCTTATCTTTTAGCCGTTTAATTAATGGCGAAGGCGGTGCTGATTTCTGGATGCCATCCACTTTCTCAAGCCGCTGTTCGATATTCCCGTCCAGTTCGTCGCGGTGATCCCAATAATATGCCAGCGCGGAGTAAATCTGCCCCAATGTCAGATGTGGAAACTGGATGCGCAACTCCTCCGCGCTCCAGCCATACGCCGCCTGCGCAAGGACAATTTCCACTACCTTCATCGTCGTGCCTGAAATGAGCGGCACATGCGCCTCATTCAAAACGACATGTTCGTAACGGGTTTCTGCTAACATGGGTTATCTCCTGCCCCAATCATACACGATTTTCAGCGGGCTTGAAGAATGTCTGTGGTCAACTGCGGGGTTTTATTTTGCCGGGAAGCCTTGTGTTATCCCGATTGATGATGTGAGAGAGTATTTGGGCGTAAATCAGCGGGATCGCAGATCCCACTGGAACATTTAGAGTCCATGTAGGCGAAGTGGGAGGAGATGTTTGGGGTGAAAGATGAAGTTGTAGATGAAGTGAAGGTCAAGAAGCCGCGAAAGAAAACGGCGAAGAAAGAAGAAAGAGGAAAGAAACTGCAAAAGTGAAGAAGCCGCGCAAATCCGTGGCGAAAAAGAAAGTGGAAAGCGGTGCCCTGCGACCAAAGGGAGTGTCGAAGGGTGGAAAGAAGGCAGTTGCGAAAAAGCCCGCGACCGCGAAGGCAGTGAAAAAGAAGGTCGCGATTAAAAAGAAACCTGCAACGACCAAAAAACCTTCTGCGAAATCAAAGCCCGCTGTAAAAAAGCCTGCCGTGAAGCCGACGAAGAAGAAGCCTGTGGCGAAGAAACTAGCGACGAAGAAAGTATCCGTCAAAAAAAGCCGGCAAAATCAAAACCGAATGCATCTAGAAAGAAAGCAGTGAAGAAATCTGTTGCAAAGAGAATGCCTATATCATCGAAGGCCAGCTCGAAACTCGGATAAAACCTCAATTATTTTAGCAGGTCATTACCAAATAATAGCTGGTTGGTTAGCGGCGGATCAAACTTAAGTTTAGCGTAAGCCCTATTAATATTATTAATGAGGTCTGTAATATCTCCTTTTTCTGATGGAGCGATTTCATAGTAATGAATACTATCTACGAGAACTAAGATCCTCTCTGGATAAGCCAATTTGAGATAGGATGTGCGAAATAGTTCGCGATTGGGCATCAATTGTGAATGAGCAATTTCAAATGAACGTCTGAAGCCAGCAATTGAGGGTAAGGGCAACCTAAAAGCAACATTATCCTTTTGACCTGGTTTAATTTCATAGTCAAGATGAATTTGATCCCAAAATATCAGCCTTAAGTTTGTAACAATTAGTTTGCCCAAATGCAATCCCACTTTGCTAAGACTTGATGGCTCCAAATATCGGGGATTCACTACATTCTTAGGTTTTCTTGAGAAGATACTTCTCTTAGGAGGGACAATCCTTTCCAATCCAGACATTTTACATACAACTTTGTCCGAAAATACTATATATTCACCTTTTAATGGCTGACGACCTAGATCGATTTCTCGAGCTAACCTTTGGGCTTTGGTTTTCTTTCTAGTTGCCGTTTCTGCGGCTTCTTGCGCAACCCGTTCTTCAGCCTCCTGTAGGGTTTTTAGGCGGTTTTCCTTGGGTTTCGTTGCTTTTTGTTTGGCTATTCGTTCAGCTTCTGCTTTTTGGACGGCGATTCGAGCACGCTCTTTTTTCGCTTGTTCCACTTTCGCCTTTTCGTCTGCGATCCGCTCTTCCTCAGCAAGGCGTGCTTCCTCAGCCCTCTGCCTTGCGATCCTGTCTGCCGCTTTTTTTGCTTTTCGTCCTGCTTCGGCTTTTTCTTCTGCAAGTCTTTTTCCTTCAGCGAGGCGCTCTTTCTCACTGGCTTTTTCCTTGGCGAGCCGCTCTGCCTCGAGTTTGGCTTGTACCTCGTCAACTACTTGAGTTATGAGAGATGCTTTGATGGCGGCAATTTGATCATCAGACAAAGGCGGCGCGATGCGCGGCTGTTTGATTTCGACGTTCTGTCGTAAAACGATTTCTCCCTGTTGTTTTGTAGAAAACTTTGATGGCGTTTGTTTTGGAGTGGCCAGCCTTACCTTTTCATAAGCATAATCATACAACTCGTCAACGGTGATGTGCCCGTCGCCGTCGCGATCCGCTTCGCCTTTGAGTCCCTCTACGAGATAATGCGTGAACAGCGAGTTATCTGTCTCGCCGATAACCTTATCGCCTTCCCATGCAAATTGCGTCGAGTCGCTGGCTGTCAAAATGACACGACCAAACCCGCTTTCAAAAGCAGTTGCAGTTCCGATGCTTGTGCCAGTTGCAGCTTTTGTCCCTTGTGAAAACGCGCCACTGTTGCAACAATCCAAAATCAACACCTGTCGCTTTGAGCGACTTCCATCCATGGCTTCTTTGATGAAATCCGATTTGATGGCGGTCGAGCGCAGACGGTAGCGATTTGTGTTCTTCACAGCAAGATACAATGATCCGACCTCATCTCGCACGCCATGCCCCGAAAAATACAGCACGAGCAAATCATCGGGCTTTTTTTGCTCAAAGAATTCGTCAATCGCCTCGCGCACGATAGACTCGGTCTGGTTCAAAAACACTTTGACATCATCAAACCTGCACAGGTCTGGTTCTTTGAGCACGCGCCCAAAATCCTCCACGTCCCTGCTAGGCGCGGTGAGTTGTGCCAGACCGGGGTCGGTGTATTCCGTGTTGCCGATGACGAGGGCGAATTTTCCGCTCATTCTCTACTAGTTTTTTTCATTTGATAACTGCCAACCTATAATATAGCCACCGATTCTCCAGCTTATTGCAGTGCCGCTTGCTATAGTGTAGGCAGGGTTATTAAGTGGAATATTACTAAGAGCTCAATATTATCAATAGGATAATGACAAAAACAATGAACCATACTGTTGCATAGAGGGCTACTTGAGCATCCTTGGATAATCCTTCTTGCAATTTTACCGTTTGATGAGAATTCCCTTCCCTCTCAGTTTCTTTGCGTGTGGTTAATTCCGTAACTTCGCGTTTCCTTTTCAATCTTGCGGCTTTAGTGCGTTTCAATTTATCATCTTCTTCCCTTGCTTTTCGCTCCTCTTCTGCCTTTTGCTTCGTCAATAATCGCTCGACCCCTTGATTGGCTTTTTGATTGTCTAATGATCGTTCAGTCTCCTCTTTAATTATGTGTTCAACCTCGGTTCTTTCAGCCACCAAACGATCCTGTTCGATTTTTTGAAGTTCAAATTGCTCTGCTTGGCGGGTAGTCCCCAATGCTTGTGTGGCTGCTTGAGATACGCGGCGGCTATCATCCTCTCTTTCCATTCGTTCCAATGCTTGTCTGGCCGAGCGCGCCAACCCAAGATTTTTACCCTTGAGCAGTTTTTCCAATTGTTGTACCGCTCCTTCACGTACAAATGTACGTGAGTCTTCGGTGGCTTCAATCAATTCGTCAGACAAAGACACAGGCTTGATATTTTCAATGTGCGTGCTTTGGCGCAGTACAATTTCACCCTCTTGTTTGGAGGAGGATTTTGTGGGAGTTTGTTTTGGCGTTACTCTGGAAATTTGATCGTAGGTGTAGTCATACAATTCATCCACAGTGATTCTTCCATCGCCGTCACTGTCGGCTTCTCCTTCCAAACCTTTTACAAGAAAATGTGTAAATAAAGAATTATCTGTTTCGCCTATCACCTTATCGCCTTCCCAGGCGAATTGAGTGGCGTCGCTGGCAGTCAATACAAACCGCCCGTAGCCCTGAAATGCCCTGGTCATTCCCATAGAACCGCCAAGTTCTGCTTTTGTGCCTTGGGGAAACGCGCCACTATTGCAACAATCGAGAACGAGAACCTGCCGCTTTGAGCGGCTTTGATCCATTGCTTCTTTGATGTAATCTGATTTGACAGCCGTGGATCGCAGGCGGGATCGAATTGTGTTCTTGAAAGCCAAATAAAGCGAACCGATTTCATCCCTTATTCCATGACCCGAAAAATACAAAACAAGCAGGTCATCGGGTTTCTTTTGATCGAAAAACTCATCAATCGCCTCGATCACAGAAGAGGCTTGCTCGTTCACTAAAACATTGACGGTATCAAATGCGCCGATTTCCTGATCTTTAAGCACGCGCGCGAAATCTTCCGCGTCCTTGCCGGGCGCGGTCAGTTGCGCCAGACCGGAGTCGGTGTATTCCGTGTTGCCGATGATGAGGGCGAATTTTCCGCTCATTTTTTCGTCATCCTCTCAATTGCGGTTGTTACTCTGTTCCACTGGAAATCGGATTCGACGACTGATAAAGGAATAGTTATTTCTGTATCACGATTCCCTTTTGGTTGGATAACTAATCGTGGACCATCTTTCCTAAATTTTACTCCGATCAAATCTGCGGAAGAAAGCGAGAGAGATTTTCTTTCATCTTCTTCGTCCCAAAAAATCAGTCTATAATTCGTTACAATTATTCGGCATGAGTGCTTAGAAAAATCTACATAAAGGCTCGTATGTTCATTTAGAATTATGGTTTCCCCTTCTCTTGGTACTTGTCCAATCTTTTCTTTTGTTGCTTTTTCTAACTCCACATCTTCGTAATTCGTTTTCTCTGCCGCCTTCCGCTGGGCTTCTTCACGCGTTAATCTCTCTTCTTCGGCTCTTTGCGTGGCTAATCGTTCATTTTCTTCTTTAATTATTCGTTCAGCATCCACTTTTTTTGTGGCAAGTCGTTCTTCTTCGGCTTTCTGTCCAGCTAACAATCGCACAGCCTCTTCTTCGGCCTTTCGTTCAGCCTCAGCTTTTTCCCGCGCCAAGCGCTTCTCTTCAGCTTTTAGGATTGCCTTACGTTCCTTTTCCTCTCTGGCTTTTCGTTCTTCCTCTGCCTTCTGCTCTATCTGGCGAATAGAATCCAGTACCTGTGTTGCCACTTGAGATACGCGGCGGCTGTCATCCTCTTTTACTATGCGTTCCAATGCTTCTCTGGCAGAGCGTGCCAGTCCGAGATTTTTGCCGTTCAATAATTTTGCCAACCATTGGACTGCTCTCAAACGTACTTCTGGGTAGGGATTTTCAATTTCGCTGATAAGCTGGTCAGGCAGAGTCACAGG
>Ga0247727_10006851_pt1 | contig 22120 bp, 19 predicted proteins | sample WisWelCaveWW1625_FD_202498 | JGI IMG/M metagenome (GOLD analysis project Ga0247727, IMG submission 202498) | Biofilm microbial communities from Wishing Well Cave, Virginia, United States - WW16-25 | ecosystem: Environmental > Aquatic > Deep subsurface > Groundwater > Cave microbial mat | place...
CGGACTTCCAGAAGGTCCCGGGGTTGAAATCCGGGGACCGCCGCATCTCCGGCTCGACCTGGGCGCGGATCCGCTCCTTGTAGCCCAACGCGTTCACGATGCGGACGAGCCGCTCCCGCTTGGCCTCTGCGTCGCCCGGCCCAGCGTCCTGCGCCCTCGCCGCGACGCCCGCCGCCAGAGCCGCCGCCCCGACCGCCGCAAACGACCATCGCACCGCGCTCCGCATGGAAACTCCTCCCCGGTTGGAATCTGCCCGCGGCGGATCCTACCTCCGGAGGGGGCCCCCGCGCGCTACGGCGCCAGCAGCAGCGCCCGGACCTTGCGGGAGAGGTCGTCGGCGGAGAAGGGCTTCTGGAGGAAGGCGGCGCCCTCCTTGAAGACGAGCTTGAGCACCCCGCGCTGGACGTCGTCGCCGTCGATGTGGGCCGAGATGATGAGGACCTTGAGGTTGGGGAGGCGGGCCCGCAGGAGCCGCGCCAGTTCGGGGCCCGTGAAGTCGGGCATCCGGTAGTCGGCCACCAGCAGGTTCGGGGGGACGCCGTACTTCCCGGCGGCGGCCTCGGCGGTGGCCCCGTCCTTCCCCTCCAGGACCGTGTAGCCCTGGGCCCGGAGGACCGTGCAGATGAACTTCCGGGTCGGCTCGTCGTCCTCGGCCACGAGGATCGTGGTCGGGCGGCCGGCGTCGATGGGCCCGGTCACTTCCCCTTCCCTCCGTCCCGGACGAACCCCCCGGGCTGCAGCCCCCAGGTGGCGTCGAACCACCCCGCGGCGAGCACGCCCCCGTCCCCCTCCGCGAGGAACTCCGTCCCGAACACGGCGTAATCAGGGTACCCGACGCCCGAGACGAACGGGAGGAGACCGTAGCCCAGGCGCGTCCCCCGGGGTCCCGTGGAGGCGAAGGCGCCGACGAGGGCCCCCTCCTCCCCGGTGCGGGGGAAGACGAAGACCGCGCCGAGCCCGTCCCCCTTCCAGGAGCGCTCGCCGAGGCGGATCTCCCCGCGGCGCGCGGAGAGTGGGCTTCCCGCGCGGAACTCGGCCTTCCAGGCGGCGTTGGCGTCCTCGTTCCCGTAGAGGACGAGGTTGCGCCGCGCGCGGGCGTTCCCGGTCGCGAGCAGGTCCGTGTCCCGGAGGATCGCCGCGCTCCCGTTCGCCCGGTACCACCACTGCCCCGAGTGGTAGCGGGCGAGTTCCAGCATCTCCCGGTTCTCCTCCTCGCTCCCCTTCGTGCCGACGACGAGCGCGAATCCGTTGTCGAAGGCCCGCTTGAACCCCCGCAGCCGGGGCCGGGCCTCCCGCGGCGGCTGCGGCCCGGGCGGCGCGGAGCGGAAGAGGTCGAAGATCCCCGGCCAGTCCACGCAGTCCACTCCGGTCGAGGCGTCGCCGTCCCACCAGTGGCCAGCGCCCTCCTGGAAGTGATGGAGCGGCTTTCCGCCCGCCTTCCGCAGGAGGTCGAGCATCCTCTCGGCCTCGGAGAGGGGCACGTTGTCGTCCTTCGTCCCGTGGAGGACGAAGATCGGGGTGCCGACGAGCCGGGCGACGAGATCCTCGGTCCGGGAACCTCCGTCGCAGGAGCGCCAGAACGTCGTCAGGGGCGTCTCCGGCCGCGGACCTCCCCCATAGGTGTCGAAGGAGCACCAGCCGGCGCTGGGCGCGATGGCGGCCCAGCGGCCGGGGTCGTTGGCCGCGAGGTGCCACACCCCGTGGCCCCCCATGGAGTGTCCGGTGAGGTAGACCCGGGCGGGGTCACCTCCGAAGGTCCCCAGGGCCTGGTCGAGGGTCTCGTAGGCGTCCTCCCGGCCCCAGTCCTGCCAGTCGAACCCGAAGGGCCGACGGTTCGTGGGCGCGACGATCCGGAGGTCGGGCTTCGGGGAGTAGCACCCGGGAAGGCCGATGGCGTCCACGCTCGCGCCGTGGAGCGCGAGCACGGTGCCGATCCTCTCCGGCGGGAGGTCGCTCTTCGCGGGAGGGAGGACGGCGTAGTACTGGACCGACGGGTCCATGGCGGAGAAGAAGGTCACGCGGCGGGGGTCGGTGGGCTTGCGGATGTCGAGTCGGAAGTCCACCGGCTTTCCCAGGCTCTTTCCCTCCGCGCTCCATGCGCGAGCCTGGAACGGGAATGTCGGGCCCGCGGGCTTCTTCGTCGTCGAGCGGCCGAGGAAGGCGAACGCCTTCCCGGCCCAGAGGGGCGCGTAACCGCGCGGGAGCATGGCGAGGGGAAGGGTGTGCTGGGGCGGCGATTCCGTCCCGTCGAACCGGGCCCGGACGTCCACCGAGGGAAACGCGGGGACGGCAACCCACTCCGTCGAGGGGTTGAGGATCCGCACGGCCGCGAAGCAGTCGGATTCCACTCCTTCGACGAGGTCCGGCAGCGTCGCGTCCTCGGCGAGGATCGGCGACCGCCCCTCCTCCCACGGCTCGAGCTGGAGCCCCCACGCCCCCCCTCGCCCTCCCGCGACGAAGAGATGGTTCGTCCCCTTCCGGAGCGCCACCGGGACGGGCCCGAACCCGCCGCCGTAGACGTCGCCGACGAAGCCCGCGCCGTTCACGAACAGCGCCGAGGCCCCGTCGAGGTGCGCGAGGAACACCCGCTCCGCCGGCGCCTCGATCGCGCCATAGAACCAGGCCCCCGTCTCGTCCCTGACGGTCCCGTCCTCCGCCGCCTCCACCGGCCGCCAGGCCTTCTCGCCGAGGTCGCCCCGGACCTTCTCCTCCGCCTTCGGGGGCGGCGCCGCCCGGTCCAGCAGGTAGCGGAGGAACGGCGTGTTCCGGTTGAAGGGCACCCGGCCCCGCGTGTCCGGACCGTCGAGCGCGAGCCACCGCCGCACGACGAGGGTCCCCTCGGCCGGCGCAGCGTCCCCCGGCTCCTCCGCCCGCGCCGGGAGGAGGCCGCACGCGAGGAACGCCGCGGCAAGGACGGTGCGGCACAGGGCCGGCTGCATCGGGGGCGGGCTCCTCCGGTAGGATGCGGCACATCATGCGCGATGACGCGTCGGACCGGATCGACATCGTGGGCCTCTCCGTCCCCGCCATCATCGGGATCTTCGGCTGGGAGCGGAAGCGCCGCCAGCGGGTCCTCCTGCACGTCACGCTCTTCGCCGACACCCGCCGCGCCGCCCGCACCGACCGGATCGAGGACGCGCTCGACTACAAGAAGGTGAGCCGGCGCCTGAGGGAGTTCGTCGAGGGATCCCGCTTCTTCCTGCTCGAGCGCCTCGCCGGGGAGGTGGCGCGCCTGCTGCTCGCGGAGTTCCGCGTGAAGCGGGTCGTCGTCCGCGCCGAGAAGCCCGGGGCGCTGCGCGGCGCGAAGACCGTGGCGGTCACCATCGAGAGGAGCCGGCGCCTGTAGGGGCGGGTGAAACCCGCCCGGCCTCCGACATGACAGAACCTGCAGCCTCTCCCGACCGCTGGCTCCTCCTCCTCGGCTCCAACGTCGAGCGCGAAGCCAGCATGGCCCGCGGGCTCCGGATGCTGGAGGTGCGGTTCCCCGTCCTAGCCCGCTCCCGGATCCACGAGAGCGCCGCGGTGGGGGAGCCGGGCGATCCGCCCTTCTGGAATCGCGCGGTCCTCGTGCGGTTCTCCGGGGCGGGTGGCGACCTGCGGGCCGTGCTCCACGGCATCGAGGCGGCGCTCGGCCGCGACCGCACCGCCGTACGGAACGCACCGCGGACCATGGACATCGACATCCTGCTGGCGCTGGACGCCTCGGGCGCCGTGCTGGCCGATCCCCCCGTCCACCGCGACCTCCGCCGCCACCACTTCGCGGCCGTCCCCGCGGCGGAGATCGCCGGGGACCTCCCGCTCCCGGGGGACGGCCTCACGCTGGCCGCCGTGGCCCGTGCGCTGGGACCGCCGCCGCAGGGGTTCCTCGCGCTCGCCGGGGAGCCGTGACCGGAGGGTGACCGTGCAGGGACGCCGGGGTGACCGTCCGCGCGCAGGATCCGCGCCGGAAGGAGGACCCATGGGTCGCGCCGCGGTCGTCGCGCTCCTGCTCTCCGCCGGTTGCGCCTCGGCCCCTGCCCCGGAGGGCCGGTCCGGGTACTCCCTCGATGTCCGATTCCGGCCCTCGGACGGCGACCCGGTGATCGCCCCGCGCCTGTTCGTGTTCCCCGGATTGAGGGCGAACGTGCAGGTCCTCAAGCAGGAGTCCTACATCCAGTCCTGGGACCTCCAGCGCACGGAGAAGGGCACGGTCGCGGACCCCGTCGTCGCCTCGGTCCACGAAGGGGTGTGGCTCGACGCGCGGGTCGTCCCCGCGGCCGACGGGGGCGGGTGCCTGCTCGCCTACACGCTCCGGGTGTCCTCCGTCCGGAGGCCCTTCCCGCACCGCTCCTACGAGGTCCTGCCGGGGAGCCCCGTGACGATCCAGACGCCGGAGGTGGAGACGGTCGAGGTGGGAGGGACGGCGCTCCTCCCCGACGGAGAGGAGCGGCTGCTGGCGGTCCTCCCGTGGCCCGGGGAGGCGGGGAGGACGCTCCGGGTGGAGGCGCGCATCCGCCGGGAGACCGTGCCCGCGGACCTCCTCGGGCCCGGGGAGCCCGCGGAGGAGGGGGCGGAGGAGGCACCGGCGGCCGTCCCCGAATCGGTTGGAGAGGCGGGCTGGATGCGGCTCCGCGCCGCCCGCCTCGGGGCCGAACACCCGCAGGGGACCGTGATCGAGGGCGATGCGCTGCGGTCGCTGCTCGCGACGGGGTCGGTCTCCGTGGAGCGGGATCTACAGTGGGCGGCGGGGTGCGGAACCGGGTTCCGGGCGGCGTCGGTCCTCGAGAGGCCCTTCGTCTCCGACTTCGAGGTGGAGAGCGGAGCGGGAGCCGGGATCGGCTCGCCGATCCTCCAGACCGTGGGCGAGGGGCTCCGGGTGGAGCCGGGCGAGGCCGGGCTGCGCTGCACATGGTCCCGCCTGTTGCCGATGCAGACCTTCACCACGAGCCTAGGCCTCCCAGGGAGGCCGGTGACCATCGACCTCCCCGAGATCCGGGTCTTCGGCGGGAACGTCGCCGCCGGCAGCGGCGAGCGCCTCCTCGTCCTCGGCCCCCGCGAGGGAGGAGGCGCCGACGCGGTGCTCGTCTCCTTCCGCCCCGGTGCGGCCGACCCCGAGGAGTGGGGGCTACTCCGCGACCGGCACCCAGCCCCCGGCGATCCGGCTCCAGGCGAGGCGGTCCTTCCAGCGCTCCCACCACTGCCGCGCGCGCTCCGCGGCGCCGTCGGGGTCCCCGGCCCGGTTCTCCGCGGGCATCGTCGGGTACCAGCGCCGGAGCGCCTCCCAGGCGAAGAACCAGAGGCAGCAGTTGGAGCCGACCCGGGAGCGCCAGTGGGCAAGGGCCTCCGGATCCCCGTTCAGCGTGAACCCGACGGGATCGAAGACGGCGTCGTAGACGAAGGTGCGGTCCCCGCGGAGGAAGGCGAGGAACTCCGACCGCGCCCCCGCGTCCCCGGCGATGGCGAGGCCCGCCGTGGCGGGCCAGAGGAGCCCGTGGTGCCTCTCCCGGCGGTACCTCTCCAGGACCGTGCGCCCCCTCCCGCCTAGGAGCCCCAGCAGCGCGACGCGATTCCCCGGATACTCGCCCTTCCCGATGGCAGCGAGCACGTCCTCGGCCTCGGCCCGGTCCGCTTCCCCCGGCGGCCGGCCACGCTGCTCGCGCATCTCCCGGATCCACCTGCCGTGGTCGCCCCCGGCGTCCTTCCAGCGATCCAGCAGCGCATCCATCGCCTCGGGCGCGGCGGCCTCCAGGAGAGGTGCCTCCTCGCGGAACCGGTCCCACTCCTCGTCGTCGGGGGGAGATCCCCGGGCGAGCGTCTCCAGCCGGGACCGGGCGGCCTCGGGCGTGAACGCCTCGACGCCCGCCTCGTCCGGCTTCTCGGCGGTCCCCTCCCAGCGCCTCCACCAGTCCCAGGGGAACTGCTCGTTCCACCCCCCCGGGTCGTGCCCCCGGAGCAGCCCGTGGAAGCGCTGAAGGAAGGCCGCCGGGGTGTCCGGTCCGTCCCCCGGGAACCGCAGGTCGGCCAGACGGGGCCACGGGCGGCCCTCGACCTCGGCCACCCAGTTGGAGCGGGCGTAGAGGAGGGCGCCTGCGACCGTTTCCCGATGCCGGTCCGTGTTGTCCGCGAGGAGCCGGAGCATCCAGAGGAGGTACCGCCAGAGGTTCCCCTCGGCCGGTTCCAGCAGCGCTACGAGCCCGGGTATGTGGTCCGGCACCATCACCCGGTGCAGGTCCTGGATCGAGGGCTCTTCGACGGGGACGCTCCGGGTGACGGCGACCTCGAGGAGCCGGAGGACCTCGGGTGAGCCGATGGAGCGCCCCCCCTCGCAGAGGAAGCAGGAGCCCTCCCCGGGCCCGGCGAGCACCTCCTCCGGGTGTTCCGCGAGGAGGCGCGCCTGGATGCGGATCTCCTCGAGGTCGAGGCTCTCGGGCTCCAGTTCCATGGCGGCGGCGAGCGCCGTCTCCGGGTCCGGGGACCGGAGGTCGGCCCGGAAGTCGTCCAGGGGATCGGCGGGCCCGGGTGGCGGCGCCGCCGCGCAGCCGGTGAGCGCCAGGGCCGCGAGGAGGAGCCGCGGGGTGGACACGGTGCCCATCGCGGGCCATCATAGGACCTTCCCGCGGAGGGCCCTCCCGTGGAAGTCCGCCGACTGACGCCCGACCTCGTCCCGCTCTTCTGGGAGTTCATGGGCGACGAGGAGGACGGCCGCGGCTTCTGCTTCTGCGCGGCCTGGTGGACGCCGACCTGGGAGGAGTGGAAGGCACGCACCCCGGAGGCGAATCGCGCCCACCGCGAGGCGCTCTTCGCGCGGGGCGAGCGCGACGGCTACCTCCTCCTCGACGAGGGGAGGCCCGTCGGATGGTGCCAGGTCGGCCCGAGGGACAGGCTCTCGAAGGTCGTCGCGCAGTACGGGCTCGCGCCCGACCCCCACGCCTGGGCCGTCAGTTGCTTCGAGATCGCGCCCTCGCACCGGGGCCGGGGAGCCGCCAGGTTCCTGCTGGAGGGCGTGCTGGCGGATCTCCGCGACCGGGGCGTGAAGCGTGTGGATGGCTTCCCGCGCTGTGGCGAGCGCCTGGAACCCGGCGAGGCGTGGACGGGGCCCGAGGCGCTCTTCCGCGGGGCGGGGTTCCGCGAGGTCGGCCGAGCCGCCCGGGGCCCCGTCTACCGCCGTACGGAGCCTGACCCGGAACTACGGGATTCGCGGCGCGTGCAGGCGCCGTCGCGAATCCCGTAATTGCGGGTCGGGTACCGTACGCCCGCCACCTTGACATTTGTCAAGGTCCTTCGTCACGGGCGGCCTCCGGCGCAACGGCCCCTCCCCGTCCGGCCCCGCCTAGGATCCGGGTCGGCGCTCCGGGGCCCCGGCGGCCTCCGGCTCACCACCAGGAAGGGAAGGCCCACGATGGCCGCGACGAAGTCGAAGGCGAAGGCGAAGAAGAGCACGGCGAGGAAGTCGGGAAGGTGCGCCGCGAAGGTACCGGCGGTGATCGCCAAGGGGGACAAGAGGGCGGACCTCGCCGGCCCCGGCGTGGGGACCTACGGGGAGGTCGCGCGGGTCCTGCCGGAGGGCTACCGCTCCCTCCTCGACCCGCGGGAGACGCAGGTCGCGGTGAAGATCGTCAAGGACGCCGTCGAGGACGGCCTCTGCCGGGAACTGAACCTCATCCGCGTCGAGTGCCCGCTCATCGTGGACCGGGACAGCGGGGTGAACGACTACCTGGACCGGGACGGGTCGCGGACGCCCGTGGACTTCCCCTGCGGTCTCGGCCTCGACCGCCGCATCGACGCCCAGGTCGTGCAGGCGGCGACCAAGTGGAAGAGGCTGGCGTTGCGCCAGTTCGGGATGGCGCCCGGGCAGGGGCTCTACACCGACATGCGGGCCGTGCGGAAGGACTACTTCCTGGACCACGACCACTCCTCCTACGTCAACCAGTGGGACTGGGAGCGGGCCGTCACCGCGAAGGACCGCAGCCTGGACTTCCTGACGGAGGTCGTCCGCAAGCTCTGGAAGGTGCTGAAGGGCGCCGAGAGGGCGGCGCAGGCGGCGTTCCCCGCGCTGCGGAGCGCGAAGTACCCCGACCTCCCCGAGGAGCTCGTCTTCCTGCACGCCGAGGACATCCTCGCCATGTACCCCGACCTCCCGCGCAAGCAGAGGGAGACCGAGATCCTCCAGAAGCACCCGGCCGTCTTCATCTACGGGATCGGCTGGACGCTGGCCGACGGCTACCCGCACGAGATGCGGGCGGCGGACTACGACGACTGGGCCACGCCCACGGTCTCGAAGGACGGGCGCCCGATGCACGGGCTCAACGGCGACATCCTCGTCTGGAACCCGGTGACGAAGCGCCGCCACGAGCTCTCCTCCATGGGGATCCGGGTCACCAAGGAGACCCTCCGCCAGCAGCTCGAGATCACCGGGCAGACCGACTTCCTCAAGATGCCCTACCACCGCGCCATCCTCAACGACCAGATCCCGCTCAGCATCGGCGGCGGCATCGGCCAGTCGCGCACCTACATGGCGATCCTCAAGAAGGCCGCGCTCGGCGAGACCAGCGTCACCGTGTGGCCGAAGGCGCTCCGGGAGGCCTGCGCGGCGAAGAACATAAGGCTGCTGGAATAGGGGACGTTCCTCGGAGATTCGGTCGTTTGTGGAACCTGCGTATCCGCTACTTGCCGGAGGCCCCAGCCCCTTGTGGGTCACGGCCGCCCCCGAGGGTTGGCGTGGACGATCCGCCCCGACCCGCCGGCGTAGAGGGCCTCCTGCGTCGGTCCCTTCACCCGTCCGGCGATGCCCAGCATCGTCTGGACGGCGGCGTAGAGGTTGTGCCGCCGGTTGTGACGGAAGGCGAACTCGTTCAGGTAGCCCTGGAGGTGCTTGCCCTGAATGCCGCCGGCCGGAGCCCGCCCCACCGCCCCGTGGAAGGTGCCCTTGAGCCAGGTCTTCAGGTTGGACACGGTGAGGTGGTAGTGCCGGAGGACGGCGTCCTGCTTCATGCCGCGGCTCGTGGACTCGACTTCGTGCGGGTAGCCGAACTTCGGGAGGATCTCGTACGCCTCGAAGGCGTCCGTGACGACCGTGGTCCCGTCCTTCACGGTCTCCAACACGAAATCCACGAGGACCGGCTGGATCGCGTTGTCGATGTGGCGGAGACGGACCCGGCCCGGGTAGGTGGAGACCTCCCCGGTCCTGGGGCTGGTCCACTCGCGGACCTCGACGGCCCCCACGACGAGGTACTTGTCCTCGGCCCCCCGGCCGCGCTTCCCCGGCTCCGGCCCTCCGATGTAGGACTCGTCCACCTCGACGCGCCCGGTCAGGCTCGTCCGGTCCGGGTTGACCATCGCCGCACGGAGCTTCTGGAGGAGGGTGTAGGCCGTCTCGTACCGCTTCATCCCCAAGGCGCGCTGGAGTTGCTTGGCCGAGATCCCCCGCTTGTCCGTCACCATCAGGTAGCCCGCCTGGAGCCAAGTCGACAGGGGCAGCTTGGTGTTCTCCATGGCGGTCCCGGCCGTGGCGGAGAAGGTGTGGCCGCACCCGGCACACTCCAGCCCGCCCTTGCGGTCCTTCCGGGCGTAGAAGTCCACGCCGTGGCACCTCGGGCACTTGGCCGACTCGCCCTGCCAACGAGACTCCTCGATGAACCTGAGGCAGGACGCCTCATCCGGGAACATCCGGAAGAACTCCGGAAGGCTGCGTGGGAAGGCAGGACGCGGCATCGCAGCCCCTCCTCAGGGACAGGAGGGCAGACTACTACGGGTAGGGGCCTCCGGCAACTAGCGGATACGCAGGTTGTGGAAAACCGGGTCGCCGGGCCCGGGCGGGGGGCGGGTGTAGCCGCCCCGGCGTCCTAGGTATGGAGGCGGCGGCGAGTCCGGGCGTGTGCCCGGCTCGGCGTCGATGGCATGCCCAGGACCGCCCGCGTGGACTACCCCGGAGCCGTGCATCACGTCACGATGCGCGGCATCGAGCGCCGAGCCATCTTCGTCGATGACGTCGACCGGACCGCCTTCGTGCGGCGCCTGGAGAAGACGGTCCTTCGCAGCGGGTCGCGGTGCCTCGCCTGGGCCCTCATGCCGAATCACGTCCATCTCCTCCTGGAGACGGGCCCGGTGCCCCTGCCGAGGGCCATGGCTCGACTGGGGACCGGGTACGCCATGGACTTCAACCGCCGTCACGAGAGAGCGGGCCACCTCTTCCAGAACCGGTACCACTCGAAGATCGTCGATGCGGAGGGGTACCTCCTCCAGGCGGTGCGGTACGTCCACCTCAACCCGGTCCGGGCGCGCATCGTGGCGGACCTGGAGGCGCTGGACCGCTACCCGTGGACGGGGCACCCGACCCTGCTGGGGCTGGGGACGAACCGATTCCAGGCCGTGGATCCCGTCCTCCGGGTCCTCCACGACGACCGGTCGGCTGCGCGCAGGATCCTGCGCGCCTGGATGGAGGCAGGATTGGCCGCAGGAGTGGAAAGTCGGGACAAGAGCTCCGAGGAGGGCGGCGGAGAACCCGGACAGGTCCCTGTGGTGGAACGGGACGAGACGGAGGCGGAGGTTCACGGAGTCGGTCACGATGGTCCCGGTGCACCGGGCAGGTGGATCCTCGCCCGCCAGCTCCGCCTTGAGGGCTGGGATCTTCCCCTGCTCATTCGGCGAGTGTGCGAGGGGCTCGGCGTTCGAGCGGAGGACCTCCTTTCAGGCCGTAGGGTGAGGAGGGTGGCGCGGGCGCGGGCTGCTGTCGGATGGCTGGCCACGGAGCGGTTGGGATTGCCCCTGTCGATGACGGCTCCACGGCTTGGGGTCGGTCCGAGCTCGCTGTGCGAGAGCCTCACCCGGGGCAGGGAGATCGTGGAGAGGCATGGGCTGGACATCCCCGCGGTCGAAGGGGGTTTTCCACAAACAACCGAATCTCCGAGGAACGTCCCCTAGTACTCAGCCTTGCGTCTCCTGTACGTGCCGGGGACCGGATCCCCGGCCGGGAGGGGACCATGCGAGGCTGGATGGCGGCGGGGATGGTGGCGATCCTGGCGGCGGCGGCCGCGGCCGGGGAGCCGCGGGGGCCGATCTTCGGGAACAACGCGTACCTGGGGGAGATCCGCGGCGAGGGGGCGCCCGACGAGGACGACTTCGTGGGGCCCCTCCAGGCGGGGGAGAGGCTCTCGGTCGAGGTCGCGGCCGCGAAGGGGGGTGTGCTTCTGCCCTCGCTCGCGGTCCTCGACCCGGCGGGCGCCGACCGGACGCCGCCGCTCCGGTCCGATCCTTCCGGGAGGCGCATGTCCATTCCCTCGCTGGTCGCCGACCGCACGGGGCGCTGGGTCGTGCGGATCTCCGGTAGGGACGGGAGCGAGGGCGGGTACCTCGTCCGCTTCCGGGTCCGGCCGGCGAGGCCGGCGGTCCTGCGCCGTCGATTCGAGGCCGCGCCGGAGCCCCGGGTCGAATCGATCCCCTTCGAGGGCCTTCGCGGAGGCAGGCTCTCGCTCCGCCTGGCCCCCGTGACGGCCGGCGGGCTCCCGCCCCTCCTGGAGGTGCTCGACCCCGCGGGAGCGGCGCACTCGCTCGAAGGGGCGCTCACGGACCGGCGCGGCGAAGCGTTCCTCGTCCGCGAGTTCCCCCTGGACGGCCCCGACGGGACATGGCGGCTGCTGGCCGGAGTGGAGGACGGGCCTATTGAAGTCGCGATCCGGGCGGATCCGCCGGAGCGGCGGCGCGGGACCGCGGCGCTCGACCCCCGCGAGCCGCACCTCGACCCGCGAGAGTCCCCGCTGGCGGCGGTGGCCGGGGGGATCGTGCGCCTGGAGGGGGCCGGGTTCTCGCGGTTCCCGCACCCGGTGGTCCTCGTGGGAGGGGAGCGCGCGACGGTGCTCGGAGCGGGGATCCACGGCGAGACCCTCGACGTCCTGCTCCCCCCGCTCCCCCGGGGCGTCCCGCTCCCCGCGGCCGTCGTGAACCCCGACGGGCAGGCCTGCGAGGAGCCGGACCTCGTGCTCGTCCTTCCCCCCGGACCGGCCGCTGCGATGACCTTCCTGCCGGAATCGCTCCGGCTGGAGGCGGGGTCGACGGCGACGGTGACCGTGCTCCTCTCCGGCCTGGCGCCGGCGGGAGGCGCGACGGTCCTCCTCGACGCCGACCCCGGGATCGGGACCGTGCCGCCCTCCATCCCCGTCCCGCCCTACGCGTTCCAGGCCTCCTTCGCGTTCCGGGCGGGGGAGGGGGAGGCGAAGGGGTGGCTGCGGGCCACGCTCGGGAACGCCATCGCGCTCCCGGTCACGGTCGTGGCGACGCCCGCGCCCGGCGTCCCCGTGTTCGACCTCTCGGGCTGGCGCCTCGTCCAGACCGACGCGGCCCGCTCCTGGACGCTCCCCGGGGGGACGAGGATCCCGGCCGGCGGCGCCCTCGTGGTCTCCCGGAACTCCTCGCGGACGGCCTTCGAGTCCTTCTGGCGCACGGCGCTCGGGGCCTCCGTCTCCTTCCTCGACTCCGGGGACCGGTTCCCCGTCCTGAACGGGGACGAGACCCTCTCGCTCTTCGCCGCCGACGGGACGCTCGTGGACGGGCCCACGATCCGGCTCGAAACGGGCCGGGCCTTCCGGCGCGTCCCCGGCGGCCCGGCGGGGGAGGACGCCTCCTGGGAGTCCTCGGCCGCGACCCCCGGTTCCTTCACCCCGGGAGCCCCGGCCTCCACGGGCGCCGCTCCCGCGGGGATCTTCCTCTCCGCCTTCGCCGATCCGTCGGGCCCGGGCCAGTACCCCTACGAGTGTGTCGAGATCCGCTGGGACGGGTCGGGTCTCTGACGGCCCGCCCATCCGCTATCATCCCTGCCGGAAGGAGGCCCCCATGGCCGCGAAGGCAGGCGCGAAGAATCCCTACAGCGTCCACCCCGGGGTGGAGATGACGCGGAAGTGGGTGGAGACGATGAAGGAGAAGACCGGGAGGACGGTGGATGAGTGGATGGCCCTCCTCCGGAAAAGGGGCCTGCAGGGGAAGAAGGAGCGCCGCGAGTGGCTCCGGGAGGAGCACGGCGTCCCCTCCAACACCGCCTGGTGGCTCGCCCACAAGGTGGAGGAAGACGCGGCCTGGGACGACGACCCCGCGACCTACCTCCGCCGGGCCCCCGCGCTCGTGGACGCCATGTACGCCGGGCGGAAGGCGGCCCTGCGGCCGGTCTACGACGCGCTCCTCGCCCGCGGGCTGGCGCTCGGGGACGACGTCCGCGCCTGCCCCTGCCAGACCATGGTCCCGCTCTACCGGAAGTTCGTCTTCGCGGAGATCCTCCCGGCGACCAACGACCGCGTGGACCTGGGGCTCGCGCTGGGCGCCGAGGAGTCCAGGGGCCGCCTGGAGAAGGTCCCGCAGGCGGCCGGGAACAGGATCAGCCACCGCATCTCCCTCTCCTCCCCCTCCGAGGTGGACGCCGAGGTGGACCGGTGGCTCCGGGCGGCCTACGGGAAGGGGAACGAGACCCGGGAGCGGCCGAAGGCCCCGGGGAGGACCCCTCCGGACCTCGCGAAGGCCCTGGCGACGTCGGCGAAGGCCCGGGCGACCTTCGATTCCCTCACGCCGCGGATGAAGGCCGAGTGGATCGCCTGGATCGTCGAGGCCAAGAAGCAGGACACCCGGGCCCGGCGCGTGGAGAGGGCGCTGGACCGGCTCGGGGCGGGGAAGAAGTCGCTCTACTGATCGCGTTCCCGGGGCGGGTTTCGCCGTCGGCCCGCCGATGTATCCTCTAGGCCCGAAGGTGGGCACCAGGAGGGTCACCCCATGCGCCGGTCCGCCTCTCTTCCGCTCCTCGCCGCCTCCGGGATCCTCGCCCTCGCCCCCGCCGCCCTGGCCGGGGAGGCCGCCGGGGCGGCCGCGAGCAAGGAGGGGATCGGGGCGCTGATCGCCGCGCTCCTCGTGGCGGTCGTCACCCTCGTCCTGTCGCTGGTCCTCGCCATGTGGTCGGTGAAGGTCGCGATCACGATGTACGACAAGTGGACCAAGGACGTCGACGAGATGGCGGAGATCCAGAAGGGGAACGTGGCCGTGGGGATCCTCATGGCGGCGGTCATCTACTCCGTCGCCAACATCATCACCTCGGGGGTCGTTGCCCTCACGGAGGCCATCAAGCCCCACGACAACGTCATGAGGTACGCGGTGGGGGTCGTCGTCGGCGTCGTGAACCTGCTCGTGAGCCTGGGGCTGGCCACCTACGCGGTGAGGATGGCCATGGGCTTCCTCAACAAGTTCACCAAGGACATGGACGAGCTGAAGGAGGTGGCGAAGGGGAACGTGGCGGTCGCCGTGCTGATGGCCGGCGTCCTCATCTCGGTCTCCTCCGTCGTGCAGGCCGGCGTGGCCGGAATCGCCCGGATCCTCGAGGCGGAGCGCGTCGCGAGGGCGCTGGGGTTGTAGCGGCGGCGTCCGCCGCGATCCCCTCCACGAACTCCCCGAGGGAGATCCCCGCGGCCTCCGCCGCCCGGGCCATCTCCATCCCGGGCTCCAGGCTCGGCCGCGCGTTCACCTCCAGGACGAAGGGGAGGCCGCGGGCGCCGAGACGCAGGTCCACCCGGGCGTAGCCCGAGGCGCCGAGCGCGCGGGCCGCCCGGAGCGCCGCCGCCCGGACGCGGCGGTCCTCCGCCGGCGAGAGGCGGGCCGGGACGATGGCCGGCGCGTCGTCCCACTTCCGGGCCCTCGTGTAGAGCGGCGCCCGGCCGCCGGCGTCCGGGGGGCCGAGGAGGACCTCCACCGGGGGGAGCGCCCGGAGCGGGCGTCCGGCGAGCGCCACGGCGATCTCCCTCCCGTCGATCCTCTCCTGCACGACCGCCGGGGAGCCGCGGGCGACGAGGTCGAGCGCCTCGGCCCGGGCCGCGGCCCGGGTCGCCGCGGGGGCGAGCGTGCGGCTGCCGTGCTCGAACCCGGCCTTGACCACGAAGGGCGGCCGGAGGCGCCGCGGGATCCGGTCCCCGGGCCGGCGCAGCACCGCGGTGGGGGGGACGGGCACCCCCGCCGCGGCCAGCGCCGCGGTCGCCGCGGCCTTGTCGTCGCAGAGCGCCGCCGCCGCCGCCCGGCTCCCCACGATCCGCGCCCCGACGCGCTCCGCCTCGGCTCGGACCGCCGCGCGGAGCCACCCCTCGCCGCGCACCGTGTCGGCGTGCTCGAAGACGGCGTCGGCCCGGGCCAGCGCGTCCAGCGCGAGCGGGAGGTCCTCCACCGTCACGATCCGAACGGTCCAGCCCCGCGGCCGGAGAGCCCCCCCCACCGCGAGGTGGCAGCGGCACGGCGAATGCGCCGAATGGACGACCACCGCGACGCGCCGCCGCGCCATGGCGCTCCTCCTCGCCTCCGACCCGGGAATCCTGCCCGCCGGTGCGCCGCGTCGGCCGGAGATCCCGCTTCCCGTCAAGCCCACGGAGACTTGACTTATCAGGGTCTATTGATATAAGTATACGCTTATGCACAGGGGCGACGGCAGTACGGCCCGCGCGCCCACCGCGCGGCGGGCCCTCGGCGTGGAGGCCAAGCTCTTCCGGGGCCTGGCGGACGGTTCCCGGCTCTCCATCCTCGAGGCCCTCGCGGGCGGCCCGAGGACTGTCTCCGAGGTCGTCTCGCTCACGGGGCTGAGCCAGCCGAACGCCTCCATGCACCTGAACTGCCTGTGGTGCTGCGGCCTGGTCGACAGGGAGCCCCGGGGGCGCTGCACGGTCTACCGGATCGGGAACCCGAAGGTGCTGGTCGTCCTCCAGGCGGCCCGGGGCCTCCTCCGGGACGTCCGCGACCGGATTGAATCGTGCCATCGGTACGAGGAGCGGGCGTGAGTCGGCTCGCCCTGCCGCTCGCCGCGGTCCTCCTGGCGGGATGCCGGACCGCGACGCCGCCCGCGCCGCCGGGCGTCCCCGGGATGGCCGGCCCGGACCCCTCCACGGTCGCCGCCCCGCTCCCGGAGGACCCCCTCGCGGGCCTGCTGGCGAAGGAGAGGATCGTGCTGGGGGACCTCCTCGCCGTCGCGGAGGTCCGCAACCCCGACCTGGCCGCCGACCGCAAGGACCTGGACCTCGCGTCGGTCGCCGTCGAGGAGGCCGGGCTCCTCCCCAACCCCACGGGTGTCGTGGGCTGGGAGGACTGGCGCCCGCGGGACGGGGCGACGGTGGGCCGGATGGAGCGGACGATGGGGGTCCGCCTCCCCCTCGTCGTGGGCGGCCGCATCGGGGCCGCGACCTCCGTCGCCGGGATGCAGCGCGAGGCGGCGGCCTGCCGCTACGCCTGGCGCCGCCGCGAGGTCCTGGGCGAGGTGAAGGGGGCGTTCGTCGCGCTCCTCGCCGCCCGCGGGAGCCTCGGCCTGGCCCGGGAGTCCCGCGACATCGCCCGGGGCCTCCGCGACCTCGCGGAGGAGCGGTTCCGCGCCCAGGTCGCGCCGGAGATGGAGGTCCTCAAGGCCGGCGTCCACCTGGCGGAGGCGGAGACGGGGGTCCGCCAGACGGAGACGGGGCTGGCCGTCGCCCTCGGCAGGCTCCGCGCCCTCCTCGGGGGCGCGGAGATCCCGGAGGATCGGTGCGCGGGGGAGCTGGCCTCGAGGTTCGCCCTCCCGCCCGGGGAGGACCCCGGCTCGTGGATCGAGGCCTCCCACCCGCTCCTCGAGGCGGCCCGGAGGTCGCGGGAGGCGGCGGAGCTGGGGGTCGCCCTCGCCCGGGCCGAGGCCGTTCCCGACTTCGGGCTGGAGCTGGCCGCCGGGGTGGGCGCCGGGGACGACGCCATCGTCGCGGGGACGCTGGAGTTCCCCCTCCCCGTCTTCCACCGGAACCAGCCGCGGATCGCCGCCGCCGAGGCGCGCGTCCTCCAGGCCGGGCTCCGCGTCGAGGCCGTGCGCAACGACCTCCGGTACCGCCTGTCCGTGGCGCACCGGGAGTTCCTCGCGGCCGAGGACCGGGTGAAGTCCTACGAGGAGGAGATCCTCCCGCGGGCCCGCAAGGCCCTGGAGCAGACCGGCGAGGGGTACCGCCAGGGGAAGTTCGGCTTCCTGGAGGTGCTCGACGCGCAGAGGACGCTGGCGGAGGCGAGGTCCGCCCACGTCGCCGCGCTTTCCGACATGAACGCCCGGGCCCTGGAGATGGAGACGCTCGCAGGGGTGTCGCTCGAACACGTCCGATAGGAGGAGACCATGGGATTCCGATCCCTGCCGTTCAGGCTCGCCGCGCTCGCGCTTCTGGTCCTCGTGCTCTCCGCGCTGGTCGCGCCGACCGCCGCGCCCCAGGACGCGCCCCGCAAGCGCGGACTCAAGGACCGCCAGGAGATCGCGGGGAAGGTCGTCTGCATCGGCTGCACCCTCCAGGCCCAGGAGGGCGGCGCCGATTCCCAGTGCACCCTCCACGCGAAGCACGCGCAGGGGCTGCTCCTCCCCGACGGCACCCTCTGGACCTTCGTGGACAACGCCCGCGGCCACCCCGTCGTCGCGAACCCGAAGCTCCGCGACAGGGAGGTCAAGGTCCTCGGCTGGAGGTTCCCGAAGGCCCAGTACCTCGAGGTCTGGAGGTACGACCTGCGCGAGGGGGAATCCTGGGTCGCCTGGGACTGGTGCCGGAACTGCGGGTTCGAGAAGGGGGACAACGGGGACCGGGACCTCTGCGAAGATTGCCGGAAGGAGTGAACCGTGCGCCACGCGATTCTGACGACCGCGGTCTTCGCCGTCCTCGCCGCGCTCTTCTGGACGGCCTCCCACGACGGGAGGCTGCCCTGGGAGCCTCCCCCTTCCCACGGGCCGGACTGGTGCGAGGCCCACGGGATCGAGGACTCCCGCTGCGGGATCTGCAACCCGAAGATCGCCCGCGGCGGCACCTTCATGGAGCGCGTGCGCGACCCGGAGGCGGGGGAGTGCCCCAACACGCTGGTCCGGGTGACCCTCGCCCCGGGGGTGTCCGGGAAGATCGGGATCGGACGGCAGGTCGTGGAGTCCCGTCCGGTCGCGGAGGCCGTCCAGGGCAACGCCGAGACCCAGTACGCCCCGTCGAGGTACGCCCGCGTCGCCGCCCGGATCCAGGGCGTGGTCCGGGAGGTCCGCGCGGCCGTCGGCCAGGACGTGGAGGCGGGGGCGACCCTGGCCGTCGTCGAGTCCCCCGAGCTGGGCCGGGCCAAGGCCGGCGTCCTCCAGGCGCTGGGCGTCCAGGGCCTCCGGGAGAAGACCCACGAGCGGGAGCGCGCGCTCTTCGAGAAGAAGATCACCTCGGGGCGAGAGCTGTCCCAGGCCGAGACCGACCTGGAGGAAGCGAGGCTTGCCGTCCGGAGCGCCTCCCAGGGGCTGCGGACCCTCGGCCTCTCCCCCGCCCAGGTGGACGGGGTCGCGGAACGCCAGGACATCTCCGGCCTTCTGGAGGTGACGGCCCCCTTCGCCGGGACGATCGTGGAGGCCTCGGCGGTGCCGGGCGAGAACGCCGCCCCGGACCGGCCGATGTTCGCGGTGGCCGACCTCGGGCGCCTCTGGATCTCCGTGGACGTCCGCGAGGGTGACCTCCCGAAGATCGAGAAGGGGCAGCGTGCGACCTTCACCGTGGAGGGGATCCCGGGCCGGAAGTTCGCGGGCACGGTCGTGGCGATCGGGGCGGAGGTCGACGACCGGACGCGGGCCGCCCGGGTCTACGCGGAGGTCGCAAACGGGGACGGGCTCCTGCGCGCCCGGATGTTCGGCCGGGTGCGGATCACGGTGAAGCCCGCGGAGCCCCGGATCCTCGTCCCCCGGGAGGCCGTGCAGAGCGACGGCGACTGCTCCTTCGTCTTCGTGGAGGCGAAGCCCGACGTCTTCCTGACGAGGAAGGTCGACCTCGGCACGGGATACGAGGGAGGCCACGAGGTCCTGGGCGGACTGGTCGCGGGCGAGACGGTCGCCACGACCGGCTCGATCCTCCTCAAGACCGAGGTCCTGCGCGGCGAGATGGGCGCGGGCTGAACGGACGACTAGGGCCGCGGCGCGGCCCGACACCGGAACGATGCTCAACTGGATCATCGACGCGTCGCTGCGGAACCGCGGGCTGGTGCTCGTCCTCGCGGTCTTCGCGATGGCCGCCGGCGCGTTCTCCGTGAGCCGGCTCCCCATCGACGCCTACCCGGACGTGACCGACGTCCTCGTGCAGATCAACACCATGGCCCCCGCGCTGGGCCCCCTCGAGGTCGAGCAGCAGATCAGCGCCAAGGTCGAGCAGACGATGGGCGGGATGCCGCGCCTGGAGCTCGTCCGCTCCATGTCGAAGTTCGGCCTGTCCCAGGTCACCGTCGTCTTCGAGGACGGCACGGACCTCTACTTCGCCCGGTCCCAGGTCCTCGAGCGGCTCCAGTCCGTGGAGCTCCCCGAGGGGCTGGAGCGCCCCGCCATGGGGCCCGTCGCCACGGGCCTGGGCGAGATCCTCCACTACATCGTCACGGCCCCGGGCGGCGACCTGGAGGAGTCCCGGTCCCTCCACGACTGGCTGATCAAGCCCCGGCTCCTGTCCGTGGACGGCGTGGCGGAGGTCAACTCCTGGGGAGGGCTGGAGAAGCGCTTCGAGGTGGTCGTCGACCCCGTGCGGCTCGTCAAGCACGGGCTGACCCTCTCGGACCTCCTCGAGGCGCTGGAGCGCGCCAACAAGAACGTGGGCGGGGGCGTCGTCCGGGGCCCCGGGGAGATCCTCCTCGTCCACGGGATCGGGCTCGCCGCGACCACCGCCGACATCGGGGGGATCGCCGTCTCCTCCCGGGACGGCCGGCCCGTGCGCATCCGGGACGTGGCCGAGGTGGTGGAGGGCCACGAGATCCGCAGCGGGGCGGTGACCGCGGAGGGCCGCGGCGAGGCCGTCCTCGGCCTCGGCTTCCTGCTCATGGGCCAGAACAGCCACGAGGTCGCCGGCCGCCTGAAGGCGCGGCTCGAGGAGGCGCGGGCGTCGCTCCCCGAGGGGACGGACGTCCGGATCGTCTACGACCGCACGGAGCTGGTCGAGTTCGTGCTCGCCACGGTGAGGAGGAACCTCTTCGAGGGCGCGCTCCTCGTGGTGGCCGTGCTCTTCCTCTTCCTCGGGCACTTCCGCGCCGCCCTCATCGTGGCCGCCGCGATCCCGTTCTCCATGCTCTTCGCCTTCAGCCTGATGCTCCGCGCGGGCGTCGCGGGGACGCTCATGAGCCTCGGCGCCATCGACTTCGGGCTCATCGTGGACAGTTCCGTGATCGTGGTCGAGAACGCGGTGCGCCACCTCCACGAGGACCGCGGGAGGCGGCCGGTGACGGAGGTCGTGGCGGCCGCCGCCAAGGAGGTGCGGCGCCCGACCATGTTCGGCGAGCTCATCATCATGATCGTCTACCTGCCGATCCTCGCCCTCGAAGGGGTGGAGGGGAAGCTGTTCTCCCCCATGGCGCTCACGGTGGTCTTCGCCCTCCTGGGGTCCCTCCTCCTCTCCCTCACGGTCGTCCCGGTCCTCGCGAGCCTCCTCCTCTCCGGGAGGGGCGCCGCCCGCGGGGAGCCGTGGATCGTGGACCTCCTCAGGCGGGCCTACCGGCCGGCCGTCGGGACCGCGGTGGAGCACCCCGTCCTGGTCCTCGGGTGCGCCGCCATCGTCGTGGCGGGCACCGTCCCGCTGGCGCTGCGGCTCGGGTCCACCTTCATCCCGGAGCTGGACGAGGGCTCCATCGTGGTGAACGTCGTCCGCTTCCCGGGCATCTCCGTCGAGGAGCAGGTGCGCGCCGGCACGGAGGTCGAGATCGTCCTGAAGGAGTCCTTCCCCGACGAGATCCGGTCGATCTGGACGCGCACGGGGACCCCCGAGGTGGCCACGGACCCCATGGGGATCGAGATCAGCGACGTCTTCATCATGCTCCGGCCCCGGTCGCGGTGGACGAGGGCCGGCACGAAGGAGGAGCTGCAGGAGAGGATGGACGAGGTCCTCCGGCCGCTCCCGGGGATGAACTACTCCTTCACGCAGCCCATCGAGATGCGCTTCAACGAGATGATCGCCGGCATCCGGACCGACGTCGGGGTGAAGATCTTCGGCGACGACTTCGAGGTGCTGCGGGAGAAGCAGGGGAAGGTCCTCGAGGTGCTGCGGGGCATCCGGGGGGCTGCCGACCCCGCCGCCGAGCCCCTCGCCGGCCAGCCCGTCCTCCAGGTGAGGCTCGACCCCGAGGCCCTGTCCCGGCACGGCCTCCGGCCGGGGGACGTCCTCGACCTCGTCGAGGCGGCCGGAGGGAAGGACGCCGGGGAGGTGCGGGTGGGCCAGCGGCGCTTCCCCCTCGTCGTGCGCCTCCCGGACCGCTTCGCCGGGAACCCCGATCGGTTCGGGACGCTCCTCGTGCCCGCCCCGGACGGGCAGCGGCTGCCGCTCGCGGCCCTGGCGAAGGTGGAGCGCGTGAGCGGCCCCATGGTCGTCTGGCGCGAGTGGGGCCGGCGCCGGGCGCTGGTCACCGTGAACGTCCGGGACCGGGATCTCGGGGGTTTCGTGGCGGAGGCGAGGAGCGCGATCGAGGCGAGGCTCGGGAAGGAGCTCCGGGACGCGGGGTGCCGGGTCGAGTTCGGGGGGCAGTACGAGAACCTCGTGCGGGCCTCGCGGACGCTGGCCTGGGTCGTTCCCGCCGCACTCGCCCTCGTCCTCCTCCTGGTCTACTCCACCTACGGAAACCTGCCGGACTCGCTCCGGGTCTTCACGGGCGTCCCCTTCGCCGTCGTCGGAGGGGTCCTCGCGCTCCACCTGCGCGACATGCCCTTCAGCATCTCCGCCGGCGTGGGGTTCATCGCGCTCTCCGGGGTCTCCGTCCTCGCCGACATGGTGATGGTCTCCTCGATCCGACAGCACCTGGACGCGGGCCTCGGGGTGAGGGAGGCGACGCTGCTCGCCGCGGGGCAGCGACTGCGTCCCGTCCTCATGACGGCGCTCGTGGCGAGCCTCGGCTTCGTCCCCATGGCCGTGAGCACAGGGGTCGGAGCGGAGGTGCAGCGGCCGCTGGCGACCGTCGTCATCGGCGGACTCGTGTCGTCGACCCTCCTCACGCTCCTCGTGCTCCCGACCCTCTACGTCGTCCTGCGCGGGCGGGCGGTCGCGGCCCCGGCGGGGAGCGTCGGATAGCCCCGAGAAGGCCCCGCGGTCACTTCCTCCGGCGCTGGAAGGCGTCCTGGAGGACCTCGAGCCAGGGTGAGCCCGGGACCTGGATCTCGAGGGGGTCGAGG
>Ga0247727_10006852_pt1 | contig 22117 bp, 19 predicted proteins | sample WisWelCaveWW1625_FD_202498 | JGI IMG/M metagenome (GOLD analysis project Ga0247727, IMG submission 202498) | Biofilm microbial communities from Wishing Well Cave, Virginia, United States - WW16-25 | ecosystem: Environmental > Aquatic > Deep subsurface > Groundwater > Cave microbial mat | place...
ACTTTTCGGCTGCCCGATCGGTGTCAGCAAAGTGTCCAAATTTGCGAGTCCATCGCGGTCAGACGTAATATTGCCACCGTACCCCCAAGTACGCACAGTACGGCGCGCAAAATTTCGCGAAATTTTTCGGTCACTTTGCCGACACCGAGCGGGCAGCCGAAAAGTTGGCTGCCCGCCGAAACTTTTCGGTCGGCCGCCAAGTCGTCCACCGAAAAGTTGGCTGCCCGCCAAGTCGACCACCGACTTTTGGGTCGCCCGCCAAGTCAACCACCGAAAAGTTGGCTGCCCGCCAAGTCGTCCACCAACTTTTCGGTCGGCCGTCTGGTCGCCGACCAAAAAGTTGGTCGCCCGCCTAGTCGACCACCGACTTTCGGGTCGACCTCCAAGTCAACCACCGAAAAGTTGGCTGCCCGCCTAGTCGTCCGCCAACTTTTCGGTGGACGACTTGGCGGCCGACCGAAAAGTTGGTCGCCCACCGTAACTTTTCGGCTGCCCGATCGGTGTTAGCAAAGTGTCCGAAAAAATTTCGCGAGATTTTGCGCGCCGTACTGTGCGTACTTGGGGGTACGGTGGGAATATTACGTCTGACCGCGATGGACTCGTGAAAAATGGACACTTTGCTAACATCGATCGGGCAGCCAACGTTTTCGGCGGGCCACCGAAAAAGTCGGTGGCCGACTAGGCGGGCAGCCGACCGGTCGGCTGCCCGACCGATGCCAGCAAAGTGTCCGAAGAAATTTCGCGAGATTTTGCGCGCCGTACTGTGCGTACTTGGGGGTACGGTGGCAATATTGTATAGATTGGCGACGATGGACACCACAGACATCTCTCTTGTCCATGGTCTTACAACTGTGCGCACAACACTCCTTCCGTCAGCTAAATGTGTAAGTTCTAAATTATCTAGGAATGACCCACAGGACATAGCCGCTCTGGGCGCCTGTGAACGAATGGCCACCGAGAACCTGACCTTTTTCTGTACGCGACGCAGCATAGACACACTTCGTCTCGACACTGACGGAATCAACATCTTTCTTGTGGAATCAACACAACCTGGTTGTTTTACTGTGCGGACAAGTACGGCCTACGACTCTAAGGTGCACAATATAAACATCTCCGAAAGGGGTCGTGAGCTAGAGGTCACAGCTCGTTCGAATGGCTGCTCGAGGCGATCAGGGTTTGCTGGCCGAACAATGAGCATCATCAATGGGCGGGTTGTTTTCGGTGGCATGGACGACCGGAACAACTTGGCTGCGGATCCACCTGACATTTACATTGGAATTCCGTGTGACGCAACAAGCTTTGAATGTGCAATCAACGCGAATGCATCCAATCAAAGCGAGATTGACTCTCGCGTAGCACTCGGTAATGTGCATATGACGCTGCATGGCCAGACAACCTGCAATCTCCGTGAGGGATGCAAACGCCTGAAAGTCAAAACCTCCAGCCAAGCTACAATGCGGGCTGATAGTGTTTGCGGCCATATCAACGCTGAATGTTCTGGTCAGAGTGAGGTAATAATTACGGGAGTTTTCGAATCCGCGAACATTGAATGTTCGGATCAGAGCAAAGTTCGCTCACACGGGCCGTGCACAGGTGATTATATGGCCTGTGCCTCCGGTATGTCCGAGATTACACACCCTGGTGAAGTACGCGGAGCTGTCAGACGGGGTTGCTCCGGAATGTCCACAGTGAATGTGGGAAGCGAGCGGGTCACTAGTGATCGCTCCCAGAAAAAGAGACATGTGTCTATTAGCAGTAGCAGCAGTGACAGTAGCGACAGCAGCATACAGGAAATTCCACCGCCGAAGAGATCTAAACCTAACAGCTACACACACCAAAGGGAAACCCCACCTTCCCAGAAGTCAGAGCCACCCAGACAAAAAACTGCCGAGGATACTGCGTTCGAAGTAATCGGCATTCTAAAGACGGAGAGGTGGGAGATTATCCGTGCGGTATATCTGCAAAAGGCCAAGCTCTTGCATCCAGATAAAGGAGCCAAGGACGATGTGGCGTTTAAGGAGCTACAGAATGCATATGAATTGTTGGGACGGTTGTATAATAAGTAAATACGATTCCAATTCCTCATGATGGGTTGTGTAGTGAGTCGTGCGTTAGGTGCGGCCCATGTCTGCGAGCACTGGTAGAACACACCCTTATTGGGATATAATCCAAGAGCATCTAGAATCCTCTGGGCACGTGCAAGCAACCACTGGGACCGAAGGACCTCCGTCTCATGGGAAATCAGACAAGCCAATTCTCTGCGAGCCGCGCAAAGAGGTTGATGACTTTGTGATGCATCGTTGGAGAATGCACCAGGCCAAGTGCATGCAACGTCACATCGGAAGGGAAAATGACCGGGAGCGAGAGCGGTTCGGTACACATATGCACGGTGAAGCGTGTTTGCGCCAATATCTAAACCAGTTGGAAAGCATACGTGTCTCCCTCAGTGATTCGCATACCCCAGCGGCCATTGCGATAGGGCGGCAAGAGGAGAATTCCGAGCTACGGGCCCATTTTCTACATAAGCTCGGGTTCGGGTTGTCCGTTGTGCGCGAAGCTCTCGCGAACCTCGAAAAACTTGAAGCCTCTGGCAGCTACTGTCCTGATAAGCATGTTTTTATTTCCCCAACCATGAAGGATGAATGCCGCGCTCTCGTTGAACGTTATCATGCTCTGATCAAGAACCTCGAGTCTGGCGAGAAGGAACTGGATGCGAATGCAAGAAAGGCATTCGAGACAGAGAATGAGGAATACTTGTCGTTGATGAAGATTACGAACCTGCTTGCACGCATTTGTGGCGGTGAGTGGAGCAAGGCAGGCGGTTCTACGCTTCCTGCGTTGATGCCCGAATCGTGGATCCAAAGCAGTGGCCTTGGCATGATTGCGGTCTGCGGCGAAGACGAGTTGGAGAAGTACTGTACCGATACCGTGAATCGGAAACGGAAAGCCGAGGGTGAGGTGGATGAGCCGCCAGCCAAGCGCTTCAGTCCATTGTTTTACGTAGAAACAAACAAGCCAATCACAGCAACCGTCTACGCCAACGGAAAGCGCAGATATTCGTCCGATGACGACAGCGACGACGAGCAGTGGTACGAAGTAACGAGCGTTGATGTGACGACAGATTATCCAGCTGCGAGATATTTGAAATGTTGGAGTACAGCGGAGTGTCTCGACGCCGTCAGATCTCAAATCGCGGCGGATTACCGGGAGAACGCAAAGACTGCCTGTGGAAGCACACCTCCATTCAATATGGCAATCATCCATTGGCTATCCGACGATTGCGGTCAGCTTGCGAGATTACTCGAGACGGTGGCTCCTGAAAAGGGAGCAGCAGATTTGGTGGCACGCTTGAAGAAGGCCGAAGATTCTGATTCATCTGAATCGTGAACGGTTGGTAATGCTGTGTAAAAAAGTGATTGATTGTAGGCTGGCATTTCCTATTATTCTACTTAAGGAATAGATGGATTGAATAAGAGAGAGCTGAAGCATGGCCGTGGAACTCTCAATGCAAACCCCCATCGCGCAATCGTGCGCACAAATCGTAGACGAGTCCCTTCGCAGAGCCGTGCAGTCGGCGACCGATCAGATGATACCAGTGCTTGACAGGTCCACGACACACATAAGTCTGTTAGTTCAGTCCGAAGAAACAAGCACAACTTCCATCGCGGTTTCCGTAGTTGCAGCATTGATGGGGCACAAAAACATGCGAATTGCGATTATCGTGCCTAATGCGGGCCGCGGCCATTTAATGATACGTGCTATTCGGCACCATCTAATGACCAATCCTGCATACACCGCCGAGATGCGCAATTCGACCGACCGGCACGGGTTGTTTTTTTTCCCAACTCCGTACGATCGATCAGCAGTCGCAGATATTCGAGTGGTCGAGATCCTCATCGACTCCGTAAAGGAGGGTAATGATTCGTTCTGGTTGGGTTGGATGGATGACATTCTAGAAATGCAAACAGTGCCTGCAAAACCCGCCGATCTCATCTTCATCGGCGACTTTTTTCATGCGCGACCGAACACACTCGACTGGGTTGCAAATCACCTTCGGCACACCGAGGCGCACACGATCGCGCTCGGAATCTCGCGGTCTGCTAGTGACAGCTGCGTAGTTATTGACGCTTTGTTGGATTCGTGTAAATGATGCCTTATTTGGATTTGCAATGCTATGGCAGTATACGATAAAAACGCCCAAAGCTCAATCAACTTTACATATATCAAAAACACTGTTAATCGTCATCGAAGTCGGCGTCATGCGTGTTTTGCTGGCTATCATCGTAGCATAGCATTGCTCCTCCGCCCATGACCAACAGCATCACAACGATTGCGAACGTAATAGCCGCTACATCTTGTGCCATCGGAGGTAGCGCGTGCCAGACACTTGCTGCGCAGGTTGCTGATACATTTAAAGTGTCTGAAAAGGCCATGACGTTCCCGTTTGCCGGCTCACAATACGCACAACACACCTGTGCACAAAAAGAAAGTTACGCAGTTATCAAGTGTTGCAAAAAATGACGGCACCGTCTTTTTTAACACGCGAACTCGAACAAGAGATCTTGAGCGTCGACGACTGGCGCTCGAATTCCCTGCAATTCAACGCGCTCGTGGCGCGCATCACCGCGAGTATCGGCCAGAAACATGCAATTGGTGTGCACATACTCGCCGATGGGTCTCGGGTACCTCCTTCCATGCTCGGCGACGTACCCATTGTGGACGTGGATCCGTGTGTCGAACCGATCGAAGAAGGGCGTCAGTACTACATAGGAGTTCCGAATGATTATGGCCTGCGACCACCAGGTGCGTCCAAAGTGGACGATGGCATCCTTCTCTATGATCTGTTAGAGACGTCCCCCGCTGCACTTGCCGATGTATATCGGGTGGGACCTCTCTCGTCTAATCATTCGACACTGAGCATTCTGGAGGCTGTTATCTCTGCACACCCAGGGACCACACTGGCCGTGTCACGAGCAACTTCGACGTTTGAGCACCATTACTGCCCCGATCAGGCGGCTGCGCCGTACATGCTTGTGGTGGTGCAAGAAATCCTTCGGTCTGTCGCTGCACAATACCTGGCCATCGTGGCGGACGCGACCGTGTTGACACACCCGCGCGATCTGGCCTGGAAGACACACGCCGTTACCGGATACAAACTAGATGAAGTGTCCTTTGACATCACGGATGCGCCCCCGCAGGGGACGGACTCAATCGTGACCGATTTGTTGCGGTTGTTGAACATTGCATATACCAAGGGCCCAGCGACGCCATATGCACAGCACATATGTGCGCTGTATGACTGGGCCGTGCGTGTTGCCGCACGCTGGAAACAAAATAATCTGCAGCCTCCACGCACGGTCGGAACAATTGTCCATTGGGACGACTACGTGCACGAAGTGCCCAATCAGACAACGTACACGGAGCAGGAACGGCAGACATTCCCGGCAGAGTCCCTTATGGCCATCGAGCGTCTGATTGCCGAGACAACTATTGTACTTGTGCTGCACTTGCAGCGGAGAATATTAAAGCTAGCTGGAAGATATACCATTCATTCATTGTCCGTATACTTTAATTAATCGTTCAATCGTGCCTGTTAGCGAAGCAACCGTGGCCTGTGCAGACTCACTTGAGATGAATCCCTTAGTGGTGGTAACCACTTGGAAGGTGGTTAATAACAAAGATTCGCGGATAATGCGAGCGGTATAGACTTCGCAGCTAAACGTGTGCACGTCGGTGATATCCGACGTATGAACACTAAATCCTCGCTCGTCGCGCGTAGCAAGCATCATGACGAGACTGTCTAGACACTTGCGACATATCTTGGGCCCGCCGCCGCCCTGCCGCCGTTGTTCTGGAACAGCGGGGCTTGGTGGGTGTTGTCGTTCAGGAATAGCAACGCTTGGTGGGTGTATGCATGGAATTCTAGCAGAAGGGGCAATGCGTGGCCGACAACCCTTTATGCATGTCTTGGGGGAGCTTTCACAGCCCGGTCGTCGCCGTTCTGGGGTATCTTGCTTGCGTGGAATGCTGGACGGAGGTGGCGTGTGCGGTGATTGCACCGGTAACTGTAGCGGAACCGAGTCGTCGTTGTACGCAACCGTGTCGTCGGATTGCTCATCCCGATGGTGCCGCTTTGCGGGCGGAATAGCACTCACGCGATTGCGTGAGGTGAAGTGCTCCTCGGGTTCTCGTCTGCGCTTGCTGCTGTTCATCATTGGGTCCAGTATATGCATGCTGCAAGAAGAAGAAACGTCTCCATCATAAAGCTTAGAAACTTTAGTTACACAAAAAATTAAGTCATGGCAGACGAGGAAGGAGAAGAGCGACCGTCCGCGTATACAGAGACGGTAATCATTATCAAGGAAGACAACGATCCGATCGATACATGTGCAAGTCTAACAGCGATGGTCTTCTTCCTGCTCATACTGCTTGATCTGACCGGTGTCCTCGACATTGGCTCGTGGAGGCGCGAATTATAAGAATTTCTCTTAAAAACAACTTGAATTGTAAAATTATGAAGGGCTGCTGTTCCGGTCCCATTCGCCCACTCCGGCAGGGGGCAGACGCTGCTTAGCGGTCATTCCCCCCAGCAGTAACAATACGCACCCATATCACGCGTCCTGACAGACTTCGGCGTCGCCGGCGGAGGCGCCGACGACGCCTCCGATGCGCACGCAGATTCTCCGAAGCGCGGCACCAGGAAGGCCAACAAATCCAGACCGAAGCCAACCGGCATGCCGGTTCCTGCGGGATGGGCGTGGGCGTCGCGCTACGCCGTACTCGGCTGTGGCTCCATCTTATGTGCACTCTTCTTAATCGCCTTGCTATACGTTGCGCGCATCTCCCAGGCCCCCATGATGGAGGTGCAGCTGCAGCCCGTGAGAGAGAGCGACCCCTCCGCCGCGGAGACCATCTCGTGGAAGCCACCCCCGCCCTCCCCAAAGAGGCCACCTCCCGTCGACCGGCACGACCAAGAGGTGATGCGCTTGCACAACGGAGGCAAACCGCACAGCGAGCACACGTTGGACGAACGCCTGAAGCAGACGAAGCACGCGGTGTTCCGACTGCCGCGCGACGTCGGCGACATTATAAAGTTCCCCGACAACCGGGGCCTCGAGGGAACCACCGAGCCCGGCGCCGTCGCGCGGCCGCCAGAGCTGCTGTGTCGCCCCGACGCACACGAGCCAAACCAGGACATCGAAGAGATTACCTACCCGGGCGCGTCGTCGCATATCCAGGCGACGTTGCTGGAGGACCACGTGGATGGCGGGATTTACGTGAAGATCAAGGTCCTCACGGCGTACGCAACGAACGCCAAGTGTACATTGACCTACACGGTTTATTTAGATGGCAAGCGCGAGGAGTAGGCTTTTTGGGAAAATAAATAAAAAATCCAAAACTTGTACAACTCCTGGCTAAAACCCCTGCCGCCAAAAAGACAAAAACTAATTCTAGAGGGTAACGCATGGCTCGTTTCGATGCGAGAGAGGAGGAGCGGGTCGGGCTGCTGACAAAATCTAGTCGCGCCGGGGCTGAGCCGCAGACCGGCCTCGGGTCTGGGTCCAAGACCAAGGGGCAGAATTCAATGCTTCGCATTCTGTGGTTTGGCTGTCTGGCATTCTGCGCTGCTTTGATCGTCGTACTGCTGGTGCTGGTGATCATCCTGTACACGCGAGACTCGCACCATAGGGATCGCGAGCGAAAGTTTGACATCCACGACATCGACCTGTCGGCACTGAACATCACCAACGGGACACTCACCATGGAGCAAATCCAGGCCATCGTGCACGCGGAGCTCCAAGAATTCTTCAGCAACGGCTTTGTCAAAGACGTCTGTGAGTCCGAAGTGTGGGGCCTCGGCGGGCACAATCGAAGGATGCTCGACGACGGCGGAGACATGCCCATGCCCAGCAACTTCCTGACAGCGGGTGTCAAGATCACGGACGACGACACGGGCGTCACAAAGACTAGCGCCGTCATTCACTGGGGCACCTTAGAAGGAATGCCTCAGTCGCCAATCATTCGCCTCATCACGGCCGGCGGACCGGACATTAACCATGGCGGGCTGAGTCCCGAAACTCGCCGACTGCTGGCGCACACCAATCCGTGGGATCTTGGGTTTGTATACGTGGGCGGTGTTGCCCAGCCGACCGTGAACGGACAAGGCCAGGCATGCAACGTGACCCTAATCTCGCAGGTGACCATCGACGGATACGGAATGGTGGTGGGCGGCCACAGATGCGAGGAGGAGTGCAAATTAGACGTGCGCGGCAAGACCTGTGCGTACGGAGACATTGTGGTGACGGGCACGGTGTACGCGTACGGGGACCTGGTCATCATTGACGGAGATGGCGAGAAGTGGTATCCCTGCATCACCAAGAACAAGGACAACCGCGAGTGCGGGTCGTCGGGTGACAGCGAAAAGGAGAAGGAGACCACGTCTACCAGCACGGCCACATCCACTACCGGGTCGACAACAGGCTCACTAACCACTACGGGCGGTTCCTCAAGTACGACAGGCGGTAGCAACGGTGGCTGCAACTGCATTCCCAGCAACTGCACAACCGGATACATCTTGGTAGTCAATGCACAGGGTGGGTTAGGGTGTGCGCCATTCCCGGCGAACGGCACAACAGGTCCGCAAGGGCCGAAGGGAGACGATGGTGAGGCGGGCCCACCAGGTCGTGACGGTTCGAATGCCACCTGCCACGACTGCCCGCCCGGCCCGCAGGGCGAACCCGGTCGCGACGGCTCGAACGCAACCTGTCACGACTGTCCTATTGGTCCTCCAGGCGAACCCGGTACTCCAGGACGCGATGGAGCAAATGCCTCTTGCTCCGAGTGCTTCCAGGTGTGCACGAACAACAGCTTTATCAACGAAACGTGCGAAACGGAGCCGCTCGAGTTCGGTGGCCTTGTGTGTCCTGATGGCTCTCACATCGAAGAGCTATACCCCGGAGTCTTCTACTGCGCTTACGACTCGCAGGATCCTCCGTGTGCAGATCAAGATTGTCCCGCCACATGTCCCGACGGATCGACGGTGTATTGCTACTCAACAGACATTGTTCACGACGAAAATGGCAACAACATAATCACCGTGAATGTGTGCAACAGCTGTTCGGACCTCGGATACCGTGTCGAAGATCCTCGAGAACAGTTATCCTGTTTGTATTGCCCGATTGGCACAACCGTATTCGGTGATCAATACACCAACTGGGGCTGCATCGTCACGGCCATTTTTGACAATACTACAACCGAACCGTTCGACATGCCTTGCAATGCGATCGATGCACTCGAGCCAACAACAGAGTGCCGGTTGTGGCTCGCAGCGGATAACTTTGTGCGCTACAAGTGCACCCCGTGCAGAACGACGGATCCAACATGCTGCGTCACTATCGCCCACCTGATAACCAACACCACCTGCGAGCCTCTGACCGAGTCGTGCGCCGAGGGCCAGGAGGTTGCGTTTGTCGGAGGGCAGCTGGTGTGCCGCGAGCCAACATGCGGATGCAATGTGACTGAAGGTCCGCCCGGTCCTCCTGGGGACATTGGCCCAGTCGGCCCACCAGGAGCTCCCGGGGAGTTTGTTCTTCCGGAAAATTGCAGTGCTGGTGATTTCCTGGTGGTATTGGAAGGCGGTGACGTTGCTTGCATCACCTTCACGTTTGGCAATGACACCTCCAACATCACTGGCATTGTGGGTCCGCAGGGGCCTCCCGGTGTGTGCCCGGAGTGCAACAGCACGACTCTGGAGGACTTGCTTCCCGATTGCGAGGAGGGCGAGCTATTTGGACGAGGGCCGAACGGCACGCTGGTGTGTGTGCCACCACCAGCGCCTCCACCAAATCCATTCCCGAGCTGTGAGGTGGGCGAATACTTTGCACAAGGACCAAACGGCACGATCATATGTGCCGCACCACCTTCCAACGGAACGACCGGGGCGCCCGGTCAGCCTGGACCGCAGGGGCTTCCAGGGCCGGCAGGAGATTGCTCGGGTTGCAACGGAACGGGTGCATCGCTTCCGAATTGCTCAATCGGCTTTATCTTGGTGTCCAACGGAGATGGAACATACTTCTGCCGATCTCACAACGTTCTTCCGAGCTGTCTGGACGGCGACGAGATTGTTTGGAGCGAGGAATTTGATCAGTGGCTATGTGCGAGTCCATGCTGTAACCACACACGCGACACACATCCTGAGGGCTGCTGCAACGAAACCGTTTGTCCAGCACAGATCAATTGCACGTATGCGCCTGAGTGTACTGTCAACCAGAACACCGGTGGGTTTTGCCCGCAGTGCTTGGACGTACTCGAGACTTGTCCAGACTGCTTCCCGTATTGTGATAATCAGTGCCGCGTTGACTGCTGTCTCAATATGTCCGATCCATGCTGCGTGTGCGGTGTGGAGTGTCCGCCGCTCCCATGTCACTCCACGCAGCCACAGTGCCAGTGTCCATTTGCATTCGAGCCATTCGAAAACGGCACATGTGCATCGTGTGGTCCGTTCGGAGAAGCAAATATCAGCTTTGGCCTTTGCAGTTGTCCCACTATTCAGATTCCCAACAACGAAACGTGCGACCAGTTCTTTGTGGACTTCGAATGCCCGTGTCCGTGTGGTACGACACTCCCCGACGGTCCGGCATGCTGCCCATGCTGCGAGAACATGGTGGTATGGCCCGTGGTGGACGGCTGTCTGGACAATATGACGTGCCAGTGCCTGGACAATGTTACCGAGAACCCGAATCTGCACCTCGGCTCAGATCCGTGCCCGGATGGTTGCCCAGATCCGAAGGGCTGGCTATGTCCGCTGGGAGCCTACTACAAAGATCCACCGTTCGATCGCTGCATCTGCACTCTGCCATGCAATGATACGAATCTGGAATCCTGCGGCAACGTCACTGTCCCACCGTGCGTCTGTCCGTCGTGGGCGATCAACATTTCAGACTTTACCCAGAAACCGATTGCCAATCCCATCCCGTGTCTGCCCGGGGAGGACTGCACGTTCTTCTGCGAGTTTGATAACACGTGCAGCAATGGTATTCAGGACAACAACGAGACAGGCGTGGATTGCGGCGGCTGCCACTGCCCACCGTGCGACTGCGGCACTCCTGGCGGCGAGCCGTGCCCGAACTGCACAGATCTCATTCAGAACTTCAACGAGACGGACGTGGATTGCGGTGGACCGTTCTGCCGACCATGCCCACCGCCGTGCTTGGACGTTCCGTGCCCGCAACTTCTCTGCCCGATCAACACCACGCTGGTGGTCGTGGAGGAGACTGGCTTCTGCGCGTGCGTCACGAACCTCACCAACACAACCGACTGCGGTGCCGGCCTGCCACTCACTACTTGCGTGCCTGCTGACTGGAAGCCGTTTATTAGTGGGTCGTCACCATCCTTCGCATACGTCTGCTCGGACTGCGATTCCGTGGGCATTATCGACCCAGACGAGTTTATCGAAGGACTCAGTGGAAACCTGTCCATCTGCTATTCGTGCCCCGACAACAACGGAACACTCTTGTCGGCGCTCATCGATTCGTACACGAAAGTGGTTTGCTCGCATGTTGGCAATCTCACATCAGTGGAGTGTCCATTCGGTCCCCCGGCCACCTGTCGCTTCCTCGGCGAGGGCTCGTACTGTGCGCCGTGCCCCATCAACATCACCAACGAGATCTGCGGTCCGTTCTGTCCGACGTGCGAGGACGGCTTCCAGAACGGCAACGAGACTGGCGTGGACTGCGGTGGTCCCGACTGTCCGCCGTGCTGCCCGGCAATCATCTGGCCACTGGTGGACGGCTGCATCGACAACCTCACATGCGCGTGCTTGGACAATGTGACGCTGCATCCCAACCTGCACGAGCTGCCCGACCCGTGCGGAGACACCTGCGTTGACGCAACTGGCTGGTTCTGCCCGTTGGGCGCCTACTACCAGGACCCACCGGCCGACCGCTGCATCTGCGCACTGCCATGCAATGACACCAACCTCACGGCAATGTTTGGAGCGATCCACCCGCTGCCCCCGTGCACGTGCCCCGAGTGGGCTCAGCTGGTCAAGGAACACCCGCACAGCAGCACAACCTGCTTACCCGGCGAGGACTGCCACTTCTATTGCTCGTTCAACAATCTCTGCAATGACGGCATCATGGACTTTGACGAGACGGGTGTTGACTGCGGCGGCTGCCATTGCGCACCGTGCCCGAACTGCACCGACGGCATACTCAACCAGGACGAAGAAGATGTTGATTGCGGCGGTCCGAACTGCGACCCGTGCCCAACCTGTGACGATGGAATCCTCAACCAGGACGAAGAGGACGTGGATTGCGGTGGAGCGAACTGTGACCCGTGCCCGAACTGCACCGACGGCTTACTTAACAATAACGAGACGGATGTGGACTGCGGTGGTCCGAATTGCGACCCGTGCCCGAGCTGCCAAGACGGAATCCTCAACAACGACGAAACCGATGTGGATTGCGGCGGGCCCCTCTGCAGAGCGTGCCCGAACTGCACCGATGGAATTCTCAACCAGAATGAGACAGACGTGGATTGCGGCGGGCCAAACTGCAGCCCATGCCCGAACTGCACGGATGGTTTACTCAATAACGGCGAGACAGAGATTGACTGTGGCGGACCGAATTGCAGCCCCTGCCCTAACTGCACTGACGGCATCCTCAACAACGGCGAGACGGAGGTGGATTGCGGAGGCCCGAACTGCGCCCCGTGCCCGAACTGCACGGACGGCATTCTCAACGGTAACGAGACTAGAATAGACTGCGGTGGCTCGGAATGCGACCCATGCTGTGATCCGTTCAATTGCCCATACCTAGCCTGCCCTAACGGATCGGTCACGTATGTGGTCCCCGATTCAGGCTACTGCGTGTGTCTCGACCTGACTGGCGACGCAGCTGAGCGTTCCTGCCCTAACGGTGCATCTCCCCGCAACTGCACATCCGCGCCCGCCCTTGGCATTGCGAACAACGATCCGCCGATCGTTGGCGTCTGTGCAAACTGCACGCTCGAGGAGGATCTCACCAATCGCGATCCGTTCTTCAACTGCTACGGCTGCCCGGACATCACGAACACGTCGTTCGTGTACCTCACTTCCCTGTATTCGACCCACACTCCGTTTATCTGTGAATTTTCCTACGAAAACCTCACCGAGGGCTTTGACTACACTCTGCCATGCCCCGACGGAAGCAGCAGCGTGTGTGTCGCGGGTGGCGAGGAGCCTAACTTCATTGCTTGCGCACCATGCCACATCAATGTTAACACCACCGAGTGCGGCTATGTGTGCGCGCCCTCTTGCAGCGACGGTGTGCAGAACCAGGATGAGCAGGGTGTGGACTGCGGTGGACCTCACTGCAGACCGTGCTTGGGCAATTGCGACCCTACCAATATCACCTGCCCGTACGACACGGTGCATGTACAAAACCCAACTAGTGACTCGACTAGCGACCCGTGTGTTTGCTATTGCGCAGCCGAGAACGCAACCGATTGCGGAGGCGAGCAAGCGTCATGTGGTGTTGAAGAGCCAGCCGCATTCTGCACAAACATTACGCTGGCCTTCCCGAACTCCACCGATGCGGGCAGCCTATGCACGCCGTGCAATGAGCTGTATTACCCACCTGACCCGCACACGTGCGCATCCTCCTACGGGTGCCCACCAGGCACCTCGGCAATGGGAATTGTTCCTTGGTTAGACGTGGGATGCTTGTGCGACTCTCACGACTTAGAGGCGTGCGCGTTAGCCGCAGGGGTGGAATCAACGTGCCACGTTGAGTATCTAGATGGCGGCTCGGGTGTCTTCTGCTCGTGCATCCCGTTGATCATATAAACCTCGTCCTAGCTGTCCTGTTCCGTTATTTTTGGGATTGTTCGTTGCTGGTAAAATTGAACTTCGAACTGTTTGCTAATCAACCTATGTCTAGGGAAAAAACATGCTAGATCCAACCGAAAACATTTAATAGTCAGCTACCAAGTGACACCGAACCATTTACGCAAACATATACGACACTAACGACCATGCCCTTGTGATGGGGTACATGCAAAATGCGAGCGGTGACATCATTGGTTGATAGCCACCATCGTCCGAGTGAAGTATCTGCGACAAGAATTGCTCTGAGGCACATAACAGCGGCTTGCCTTCCTTTTCATTCATAGGATGACAGTTGCGCCTCTGCCAATCCTCAAATCGTTTGCGTTCCTCGGCCCCTGAATTGTCACCAGACCCAAATCGTCCCGGAGGTCCAGTTCGGCCTATGATGATTCCTTGCTCTGCAAGTTTCAGACGAGTGGCTTCTTCGTTCGCGTATTCATTCACCGCGTAAAAATAACGATCCCATGCCTCTGTTTCTCTGTCCGCTACGGCGACGGATTCAGCTACAAGCACTGCTACCAAAAGTGAAGCATACATGGTTCCTTATGAACGTACACGAGGAGACACAATCGATTAACATTTAGTTTTTATGCCATCCTCATCTCACACATAAACTGGTGTAACATTGACAATCAAGCATTTTGTATTCGTGTGAATACATAAGGGTGTCGGCTTTTTTTACCATATTCACAATGGTGCGGTCAAAACAAACGGACCTCCTCCTCCTTCTCCTTTGTGTTCACGTGGCGATTGCTGCGATGTCAACCGGGGAGGTATTCCATTCGCTGGGCGAAATGTCCACCCAACTAGACGACACAATCGAGGTTGTTAATGTCATATGTACAAATCTCGCCATCAATCCCGATTCCACGGATGTAGTCCGCGCCCTCGCCCCGTGCGTGAAAGACACCTGTGCGCGACTGGATGCTTGGACCAACTCCACCAAAGGAACGCTAGCAATGGTCACACGGTATATTAACAAAGCTGCTACGTTTCATGTGGATACTGATGGAGATAGTGTGGCGCATTATCTTCTTCTCGACATGGCCATTCTCGAATACAAGCATCTCGCCCAGGCACTGACTGACTATTGGAAGGTCATTGACAAGAGCATGATTTGCACGAACAAAGTACGTCTTGCAATATCGAAACGATGAACAATAAATCGGCTCGTGTCTCGCATGCGTTATATCGTAGAATCGAGCTATTGTGCTAGTCAACGAAGTTCATATACAAGTTTGACCCAAATTTAATAATCCCGATCACTACCACAACAACAAGAGTTACTCCATGTCCACACCCCCCTCCTCCGGCGGAGGGTCGATTAAGTACAGGTCACAGGAACATACCCGTGTCCGATGATACGCCCGTGCGCGCTCTTCGTCGTCGCGCATGAGAACTAATGCTCCGACTCCCAACAGTTTTCTGGAGATCCCTTCTTTCCCGCCCGACATGCGAAGAAGATGCTTGGCCTTTTTCACGAATCGACCCTCGCGCGTTGTTTCGTCCCATTCGTCATCGGAAACCTGAGTTGGAGTGAGTCGTTCGAGTGCGGGTCGAATGTCATGATCGCGTTCATGCGGGGCATCTGCATACTTGTGCTTCTTCCATGCGGACAGGTCGGCAAGAAGAAGACCTGCCTCCAAAATACGGCGAATCTCTGTTGTGTTCCTCTCAATTGGTATGATGGACATTGCAAAGCCGGCCACGTTGTCGGCATAGAAGCCCTTGGCGTTCGTAGAGCAGTTCAGGTTGATGCGCAGACTGTCGGCTTCCCTCGTTACCTGGCCATTGCACCGCGGGTACTCGATGCCTGCAGCCCACGGGTTGAATTCGTAGCGGACAGCAGGGAGCCGTTGCTCTCGGTAGTTGTAGGTGGCGGAATTGAATTTCGCATCGATCTGGTCCTCCGGCTTGAGATCTTCGGGGCGCAGCGGGTTCTCGCCGTGCCCGGTGCGCGCACGCGAGAAGTGCTTAGCCAAATCGAGCTGCGTGAAGAAGCACGGTGACGGGGATTGATTGTTCGCAAGCTTGTCGAGCCGCTCCGCAGCCTCTCCGTAGCATTCGACAGCCAGGATTCGTTCCTCCCCGAAGCGAGGTGTGATGGCGGCGGCGAACCGAAGAATGTTCGCTGCGTCCGCGTACAACCCGCCAATCTCATTGCGGACCAACGTAACGACGCTCTCCGTCAGATCCACGAATATGCACGGGATGTTACGCACTCCGATAAGTTTGACTGCGCTGTAAACCGGTGCGACTTTGTATGGAAAGCATGGGTGGAGACTCTGTGGGTCGTACTGCGCGGGGACATATTCATTAGCAAATACTCGGAGCGGTGTGCGGTAGCTGAGGCCTTCTTCATAGCCAGCCATACTCTTGAAGCGCTTATTCGCATGGAGTTAATGAGACTGCCTATTGGGCGAATTACTTTGAACATTGGGTTATCCAAAAGTCAATTTACAGATCCAGGAGACAGCAATTAACATTTTCGCGAGAAAGAAAGATATGTGTTTTTGCGAATATCGCGTGTATAGTCGCGCGCAATGGATGTGTGGACGCACGAACGCCTGTGTGGGAATGATATTGCGGCGTGCCTTGTGAAGCTGCGGAATCCAAGTGAGGATGCGATACAAGCAGATGTGCAACAGAGGATGTTAGCTCTCGGGGACACCATGCATCTTATAATGGTCTACGACATGGACCATTGTTCAGCAATTGAATCGGCCGTTGCCATGTATATGGCAGCATTGTTTTCCGTGTCACCCGGGGTTCCCAACATCGTCATCACCGGGGCAACTGCCGAGCACAGAATTAGCTTTCTAGACACTATCAATTATTACTTCGCAAGAACCTCCAAACCAGAATATGTACATGATTTCCTTGACAGAGAACTGAGAGAGATGCGAGGTCCTTTTGGGTGTGCCAAGGCAACAGAAGGTGCTGGTCTTCCGCGGAATGGACGCGGACTTTCGGGGTCGCATATCATTATTTTGGATGGCTCCAGCCTATCTGAACATGATATCATCTACCACGTTAAGCCTTTACTTAATGAGCGGAGTTCGAAGCTATTCATTCTCGGGGAAGGAGGTGATATGCGCCCCGGGTCGCCCTTCTCCGAATTACTTTCAGCAAAGTCTCTCGTGACGGGATTACCTCTTTATAATGTGGCAACGATAGACACATTAGGAGGTTGACTTCAAAGACGCGCCGGATACAGTTTGTAAATTTACTTTACTCAATTACCACTGAAGAGAATATGGAACAAGACTCGCCCCCCTTGTATATAAGTAGAGTCATTGCATCGATTCCAAACAGCGGAGCCGATTGATTTAATGACGCGCGGCTAGAACGAACCGCGTCACTGTCACTGACCAAGAAGCTAACCTCATAATCCGTCAGGCGACACCTCCAGTCTGCGCCACGAATCACTCCATGATCTAACAGCAGATACAGGAGTTCGGAAGGCAATTTACGTTCCCAGCGAACGTGGATAAGAAAGATTCCCGCTTCTCGGATCTCCTCTTTTAGTTGCTCTTGCGAGCATGCTACTCTATTTAATCGGTAATTGCCGTTGTTTGACTGTTCCAGGTATCCAATCGATACGCCATCTTCGTTGAACCTGTAAGCCGGACCGGATATCCCGCGAATCACCTCGATCCGACCCGCTTCAGGGACGGATGGGATTGGTGCTCCGTCTTTGTCAAGCAATGTCGTGTAACGTTTCAAAACGGAATCCAGCGCGTCTTCAGACATTGGTGCGGTTGTCATACGGCGGTAGTAGAAAAATGTGCTAGCCTACCCAAGAAGTACGACACTCCTTTTAACGCTCCCTTAGTTCTGTGACATGATTTTTTCCATACAATTCTCAAACGCGCACTTGCTCATATGCAGCCACATTTCAACGGAACTTAATGGCGGCAGCACCTCCGGAAGATATCATCCCTAAACCAGTGTTGGATCCTCATCGATGCCCACCGCCATCAAGACATGGACACGCGGGCGTTCATTTAAGCTACGACCGCCGCGCCAGTGCTGTGGAAAACATGACAACGTTGTCGCACTGCATGGAATGTACACAACGCTTTCGCGAAGATTGCGGCCTCGTCATAATCATGAGTGATTGGGCTATGCGGCACGGGATAAGACGATGCGGTAACAAAATTTGCCAGCTAGAGTTAAGTGCCAATCTCAGAATGGCGACATCCAGCCGCGAGCTTCTTCGTCGTATCCATGCAGATGGTTTGCTCCCTACGCTCACCTTGGATGAAATCAACAACGACAACAGATTATATGGTCCCTAAATGGGAGAATGGCCATATTTTGGATCAGTACACTCACATCTAAGACAACGATTGCAGTTGTTACTAAGTTCGGTGTTCACAGTTGTGATATAAACACGTGACCGCAAAGTAAAAAAGTGGCAATGCGAAAATCTACCAGAAGATCTTCCATGGACGACGACACTGACAGCACTAATAGTTTACCGGCAATAGGCCGTGCAGTGACAGCGTTCACAATTGTCCTCTGGAGCATTATTCAGTATGCTGTGGATGGTATCATCCAGTGGTGGCTTATCTACGCCACCCACTGGATCATGCTTGTCGTCATGGTCTATCTGTTCTACACGGTGGCTATCCTGAGATACACCCCAAAACCATGCAGCAACACCAGACAACAGCCCGAATCTGAGATGGCCCTCATGACACCTCCAAACGAAGAAGGAGGGGATGCTTCTCCTTCTGTACAAACATTGCCTAGCCCCTTAACATGGCGTCAGATAGTTTGCAGCGACAGAGTCCTTCTTACCGAGTCGATTCTGAGAGGCATCGCGTTTCCAGGGGCAGTAATGATCAGCTTTCTCTATTGGATTACGGCACACGATGCATCCGTGTCCATAGGGCTCAAATTGCTCGCACTGTCCGAGCATTCAGTGATGCTCCTGCTGATGCTCACCGACATGCGATCGATTCGCCCCACGACCGACGTGCGAGTGATGCTCCTCTCCTTTCTGACGTTTTCCCTCATCTACACAGGGTGGTCGCTCATTTTTGAAAAGGCACATCTGCACGACGAGCACGGCAATCCTTATATATACGCCGTTGTTCGATGGCGAGAGAATGGCCCTGTGACCGGAGCATATGCCATCTTGCTCAATGCACTCATCGGGCCCGCAACCGTATTCATGTGTCACGGATGGTCAACATACGCCAAGTCTAAACGAGAAGATAGCAAACCTGCGAGTGATTGACTAACTGATTAAAATATTATGCTGCATTCTTTGTTTATGGCAGATGACAAAGCGATCCGCTTCCGACGACGAACCCATGGTCACCAAGCGCGTCTGCGGGGGGAGTCTAACCAAATACGAGAAGCTGCTCATTCACACCGTTCGGACTCAGGGATGTATGTCTGAGGTGCGAAGTTCTATTTTTTGTTTGCTTGCTCGCACGCCTTTTATGTGGGTGATTTGGTTAGGACTTCGAGACTCTGGGCAAGATCGCCTTCAACCTCGCGGAATCGTGTGACGCGTACCGAGGGTATTGTCCAATGAAGACCGGGCAGTGTTTCCTCGAGTGCCGGGCAAAATTGAGTCAATCTACTATTGGATTCCGTGAAATCGTTACCTGTTGCGACCAGCGCAGCTTCGTTGCCCAGGAACCCGTACTTATTGCCGCGATTACCGGCGAGCACGCTGCGTTCAAGGAGATGGTGTTTGCAGACTCTGCCGGCGAACTCAAGGAATGTGAGGCAGTCGGACTATTCAACAAGACCCCGTGTTTGCGAGGCTACGCGCGCGATTACGCAAGCTATGCGACACGGATGTATGATCAGATTAGTAAGGTTATTTGTATGCTGACCGCCATGGCGGCTGAGCACGGAGGGGAGTCGGGGCTGGCACGCGAGCAGCTGGTTGAGATGCGCATGAAACTGAAAGCAATCATCGATGACCGTTGTGCCAGCGTCATCGAAGTTAAGAAACCACGACAGGATCGATGCCCTGTACAGAACACGTCCTCATTGGAACTTGTCAGTTGTGACTATTGAGTAACTGTAAATGGGCTGACGAATTAATCATTACGTATAATTAGATTGGACCCTATTTGTCGTCAATGTAAACCAGCCAGCCATCCAAAGCGAACCGCATCTGTACTTTGCACAACAATGGCAGCCGAAACGATACGAAATCCGATCCTTCGCGCCGCAGCGGCGCGCGATCCGGGTCTCCTCGCAATAATGACTCGTTGTAACCGCGCATCCATACACTTGAGGACAGGCACAGACTTTTGCAAGTATTGGAACAGCCAAGGGGCTGCGAATACTCCGGGGTGGGCCTCGGGTTTCACTGTCGATGATGAATCGACCCCTATCATTGACCACCTCAGGGAAATCAACCGGCTTGGGTTTTGGACGATGAGTTCGCAGCCGGTGCACAATGACTCTCGCAGCAGCGAAGACGCCTTCCGTTGTATATGTCGAAAATCCTACTATCTTCGGCGCTTCCAAAGGCCATATGTCGCTGGGTTGGTACATCCAATGGTGTGGCGCGTCCTTGTGCATAATGTATACGAGCCATGTCGCCCGCCCGAGACAGCGAAAGAACTGGAACGAGCCAGGTTGAAGGATCTAATCAACGTGGTTCAATACACCGAACGGTCATCAAGATTATCGGCAATGACGACGGAGGATGCTGCTGCAGTCCTGACGTTTGAAGATCGTCCGTTGGACGACACCATTTGGCACGGGAACATGAGCAGGGATACATACACAAGCACGTTCGGTCTAGGTGAGGAGGAAATGAAAACGCTGTGGGTGTTGATGATTGTAGACAAACTGCCTATCGGCGACGATTATAATCCGGACACGTTTTGGAATGCAGTGAAACTTGCACTGACGTGGGGTTGTGAGTACTGCGAAGGGCGCGCGCCAAAGTGTCAACCCGACACGGAAATGCCTGCAGTGTAAATGGGCTGACAATTTGATTATTATGTATAACTAGATTGAACTAGGTTTGTCGTCAATATAAATCAACCAGTCGCAACATTATCATTTACCGCATTGGCAATGACAACCTCTCGCAAATCGCGTCCAAGATCGCGGTCCCGCTCCCGTGAACGATCCGAAACCGCGATTTTCTCCAAGAAACCGCGATCAAGGTCGCGATCTTATGAACGGCAGCCCAAGATAACAGAAGCGAAGCGAATGGACATTCGTATCCGTGCAACACTAAACGAATACGAACGCAGCCGAATCGAAAACGAAACGTACGAGGCTCAGCAAAAATTTTTCAAATCTCGAATTGCAGACATTAAGGCAGCGACCGCTTATGCACTGGCTTTGTTTCGAAAGTTTGGAATGGATTACTTCCAACGACGACATTTGTCAATACCTAAGGGGGAGTGGAACCTCTTTGACTGTATGTTGTATACCAAGTATCTCGAAACTCGGATGGACAACGAGCCCCTCGAGCACAAGCACTACACCGATCCGGATGCAGCATACTTTGTGCAGGCACAAGATGTGCACACTGTTTGTATATATCTTCTCGGATTGACGGGCGCCTGTTCATCAATACATTCTCGCATGCTGTTCATCGCGCCACACTCGGGCGAGTGTGAAGGCAGTAGCAAGTTGCTGCATACTTTGCTGGCGCCTGACTATGATGTTAATGTGATCGGCAACACCTACACGTACGAACTACATCCCATCATTCGCAGATTGAAGGAATTCGTAGACACGTACACCGAAAGAGGACTCACAGAGCTCGTCATGGGAGTCAAACCGCATCACTGCAAGAATGACTACACGAAAGGCGAAGATGGCCACTTTAGGTGGACCTGGGGCAGGTCTGAAAGACGACTCCGGGCGATGATGCAAGAAGAGCCACTGGAGACGACAAACAAAGAGGAGGAATATCCGTGGATGATAGAAAACACATATCGTTCTGTCAAATGGAACAGACTCAATTACGGGGACGATCGGCTCGACAAAGAAGGCACGAGCTATCCACCAACGTTTGTTGGCAAGCGAGGCTGTGAAGACCCGTCCGGGTTGATCATCAACAAATGGAGGGGATGCGGTGTGCTCGAACGAATGACGGGTGATCTCCCGCGCGCGCTGTATACCATCACGTTGGAAGAGATTCGCCTCCAGCCAATGTACCGCCCAGTGGATACCTGATGCAATTGATGGCTAACAGTAAAGAACCGCATGAATTACTGACTCTATCTGGGTAATGTGTGTTCAGAGACG
>Ga0247727_10006853_pt1 | contig 22113 bp, 18 predicted proteins | sample WisWelCaveWW1625_FD_202498 | JGI IMG/M metagenome (GOLD analysis project Ga0247727, IMG submission 202498) | Biofilm microbial communities from Wishing Well Cave, Virginia, United States - WW16-25 | ecosystem: Environmental > Aquatic > Deep subsurface > Groundwater > Cave microbial mat | place...
CTCTTCGGGCTTGCTCTTCCGCTACCCTTTGACGTTTATCCAGCTCCTGAAGAACCGGTCGTGTAAAGTAATATGCCGGCAGCTGGATGGTCACCGATACAAAGGGCCCGTAATCGGGCAATCTACAGGACTGGGCCGAAGCAAAAATCCCCGAAAGTCGTGGAAACTCCTTTCGAAGCGCAGTAATGGTAAGCCATTCCATGTCCTGCACCTTAATCGTTGGTGGGGTCTCCTGTGCAACAGGCAATGTCACCGGAACAGGATCTTCCTGAGCATGAACCACCGCTACAAAACAGATTAAAAGAACAGCACTAATTGCCTTCATATAAAGTCGTTTCTCCCCCACCGGAAGTATTGAGAACATATTGCAAAAGCTCATTTGTCTTGTCCACTTCCTGGCCGGTTCGGTCGTAGGAAGTCGCAATTTCGTGGCGGATTTTCTGCATATCGGCCTGCCTCTGCAATTGAAGATAATTGCTGAACATTTGCATCGTTTCCCAGTAGCGTTTTTGCTGCTGCGCATTATTCTGATTCACAAGATCTTTCAGTCGCGTTTCAGAAACCTCATAGAATTGCCGGCTTTGTTTCTGCATGCCGGCAAGCTGCAATTGCAATCTTTTTAATTCTTCAGCCGCATCGGAATTACCGGCCCCCCAGCGAACTGAAAACTCATCCGCGCTCAATTTCCATTGCAAAGGCAGCATGGTTAAAACTGTAATAAAAGCGGTTAAGGTGATAAACCAGAGCGCCGCTTTGCTGAAAACAATTGTACGCCAGCGCTGTTGGCGGCGAAGCAGATCGTGAATCCGAATCCGTTCATTCCATTCGCGCTTCGGCAGATGGTTCATCAACCCGAGCATTGCGCGGAATTCGCGGTGCTCCTGTTTGCAATCAGTGCAGTTTTCAAAGTGAGACTGCATTCCGGTTTCATCTTCACGGCTCAACTCGCCGCAAACATGTGTAATAAGAAGTTCGCGAACCTGTTCGCAGTTCATCGATTTTTAACCTCAACAAGCTTTAATGCTTTTCGAAGCCCGTCCAGCGCATAGTACATGCGGCTTTTCACAGTAGAAAGCGGGCACTCGAGCATTTCACTGATTTCATGAAATTTCATCCCTTCGTATTCTTTCAAAAGCAAAACCGTCTTTTGCTCCGGCGGAAGCAGCGCAATCGCCTTTCGCATTCTGCGATAAATTTGCTCGCGTTCGGCGCTGAATTCGACATTCATCTCGCCCTCAACAGAATCTGCGTACTGAATATGATCGGACATCGGATCAAAAAACATGCGCCATCTCTTTCGTTTTCGCAGCATCGTGTTGCAACGATTAATGGCAATCTTGAATAGCCATGATGAGAATTTGGATTGCCGCTTAAACTTTGCCAGACTGCGGTACGAATTTACGAAGGCATCCTGGCAGATTTCCCTGGATTCCTCCTCTGAATTCATGTAGCGGTAGACAAAATTATAGAGAGGCTGCTGCCAGCGCTCGATCAGCACGTCAAAATCCCTGACGTTTCCTTCCAATACCGAGTCAACCAGCTCCTCGTCGGTTTGTTGACGTACATATGGCTCCGCCACCGGCTTCATATCCGTAGTATAAGACTCCCGGCGCAAAAAAAAAGACTTACCGGTTGTTCTACGGGGACGTAACTCGACTTATGTCGTTTCTGTGTCCCTTTTTTAACGACCGAGAATAATATCAATGCCGGAGAGTAAGAGACGGATTACCAGTCAATGCACAACCAACGCGCAGGAAAAGTTTAGCGTAAAGACAGATACCACTGCCGGAGGAGCTGCTCGGCGGGCTTATCGCGGGGCGTATAGTCGCGGTCCCCTACGCCACCCGGTCCCCACCAGTTGTAAAAATAAACACCTTGCAGGTAGTGAGGAGGCGGATCCCATGTTTCAATAAAAGCGCGGTAGCAGAGGGCCTGTTCTTCCAGGTCAATCTTGCTGGTGGACAGGTAGTTCCATGGACGGGCAGCAGTTCCATCCACGCTGGGGTAACCGATTTCGGTAAAGAGCATCGGCTTTCTGTATTCTTTGTAAGCTTCCTCAATGCGGAGCTTTGCCGGCTTCCATGCTTCGAGTAATTCGGCCAGATCGGGATCATTTTTGCCGGTCAAACCGAAATACGCATTCATTCCGAAGAAGTCCAGATCATTGACGAACCGGATGTCATGATAGTGGTCCCAGTTGGCTGAGTAGGTCAGCAAACCATCGTAATTCTCCCGGCAATACCGAATGATTTCGGACCAGTGTTCATAATCAGTCTCGTTGGCGCACAATTCGGAACCGATGGAAAACATCTCCACTTGATGGTTCCCCGCAACCCTCAAGTAATACCTGATCATTCGAAAGTAACTCCGCCACCACTCTTCTAAATTCTCCGGCTTCAGCACTCCGCGCCATTCCTTGTGTTCAAGATGTTGAATGTGCAGGGTCGGAAACAGGAACACGTTCAGCCCGCGACTGTGCGCGTAATCGATGATTTCAGCGAGTCTTGTGGGTTCTGCAGCGCGACGATTCAGATAAATCGTGTTGCTGCGAATATCCTCCTGGAAGTTGGTTACAAAAAAGGAAACACTGCGCGCGCCTACGCCGGCAATCTCATCCAACACGAGTTTGTAGTTGTAATCTTCTTCCATCGCAAAAAGAGGCAGCACCAGCCCTTTTTGAAACTGTTGTTTGACTTCCTGAACACGATCTTCGTAAGGTTTCCGGCTTGTCAGGAATTCGGACAGCCCCGGAATGAATGAAATGTGGAGCAAAGCAAGAAATAAAACGATCCAGTATCGATAGGATTTGAACATTGAATTTCATTCCCTGTCGTACCGCAAGCAGGGCGTAATGTGTGCGTTAACCGAGATTTTCAAGCGCTGCTTTCATCTCGTCTCTGGCGTGCCAGTCGCGTTTTTTCTCCGCTTCAGCGATTCCCCGCACAAGGTAATTCTTTGCATCTTCCATCTGTTTTAGTTGTTCTGAGGCCAGCGCCGCCTGAAAGTAGGCCGCAGAATAAGAAGAATCCAGTTTGATCACTTCTGCAAACTGGACAACCGCTTCAGAAAATTCCGAAATGCCCATGTATTCCATTCCCAGAGCGTATCGAGAAAACGTATCAGAGGGATCGAGCTCGACGAATTCTTTGATCTGTTCGAGTCTGCTTTTTTCGATTTCCATGTTTTTACCCTTCCAGCGCTATGAGGAAAGGATCTTTGAGCGCTTCACAAACCCATCGCAAGAACCTGGCTGCGTCGGCGCCGTCAATAATACGATGATCGTACGACAGTGATAGTGGAAGCAGGGTCCGCGGCTCGAATGAGCCGTTGGTGAACACGGGCTCCACACCGGATCTGGAAATTCCCAGAATGGCGACTTCAGGAAAATTAACAATCGGTGAAAAACTCGTTCCTCCGATTCCACCAAGATTTGTAATTGTAAAGGTTCCGCCCTGCATTTCTTCCAGAGAGAGTTTTCTATTCCGCGCCCGTTCTGCGACCTGCGTCAGTTCAACAGAAAGCTGCATGATGTTTTTGCGGTCGACATCGCGGACCACCGGCACAAGCAAACCTCGATCCGTATCGACTGCAATACCGACATGGTAATACTTCTTGTAGATAATATCCTTGCGCTCCATATCGAGGGACGCATTGAATTGCGGGAAGTTCTTGAGAGCGGAGGCAATGACTTTCAGCAGGACGGCTGTTACGGTCAGTTTTCCACCGGCGCCCTCCGCCTTGGCGCCGAAATTTTTGCGATACTCTTCCAGTCGCGTGATGTCGGCCTTATCAAATTGCGTAACCTGAGGCACATTTGACCAGGCGATGCTCATGTGTTCGGCCGTTTTTTCACGGATGTTGCTCATCGGCTTACGATCAATTTGTCCCCAGCGAGAAAAGTCAGGAAGATGCGGAGCCGCAATCTGTTGTCCGCCGGAACGGCCGCTACGATGAAGTTGTCTGGCAAACGCTTTGACATCATCCACAGATATTCGCCCACCGGTTCCCGTACCGGGAACGTCCGCAATATCGATTCCTATTTCGCGGGCAATCCGGCGCACTGACGGAGACGCAGGAACGGTTTTCGCAGGCGCAAGGACAACAACATCGGTCCCGGTCTTTTTAGACTCAGGCTGTACCTTCTCAATCCACGGCTCCAACTCCGGCTCTGCAACCGGCCGGGGTTCCGGCTTCACGGATTCCCCGGACTGTACCGGCGCAACGGCAACAGGCGCCTCTGCATTCCCGGTCTCTGACTCGTCTTCGGCTTGATCCACAAGCATCACAACCTGACCGACCTTCGCTTTGACTCCTTCCTGGACTCGAATTTCGCGAATCACACCACCCACTGGAGACGGAACTTCAATCGTTGCTTTGTCCGTTTCGAGCTCCAACACCGGCTGGTCTTCAGCCACACTCTGGCCGACCGACACCAGCACTTTTACAACGCTTCCGGAATCTATGTTTTCGCCGAGCTCAGGCAGTTTAACTTCAGTTGACATCGTTGTTTTTCCTCAAGAAATCATAGGATTCACTTTCTCAGGATCGATTCCCAGATCTTTAATTGCGGTCGATACGATTGAGCGATCCAACTTGCCCTCAAGCGCGAGTGCATGAAGGGCAGCCACGGTGACGTAGCGCGCATCAATCTCGAAAAAATTGCGAAGCGCTTCGCGAATCTCACTGCGTCCGAAACCATCCGTGCCAAGCGAAATCAATGGTCCAGGAACCCACCGGGAAATCGAATCCGGTAATGCTTTTACATAATCGCTCGCTGCCACGAAAACGCTTTCGCTTCCGGCAAGGCATTGAGTAACGTAGGGAACGCGGGGTGTTTGATCGGGATGAAGGAGGTTCCAGCGCTCCGCCTCAAGACCATCGCGCCGAAGCTCCTTATAGCTGGTTACGCTCCAAACATCCGTAGGGATTCTGTACCGTTCTTCCAGTATTTTTTGGGCCTTCAACACTTCATTCAAGATCGGACCACTACCGAACAACCGGGCCTTTCCCGCCGTATCCGAAAGTTCAGTAGCTTTCAATTTATACATTCCCTTCAATATACCTTCAGTTGCGTTGGCAGGCATCGGAGGCATTGCGTAATTCTCATTGTAAACAGTCAGGTAATAGAAGATATCCTCCTGGTTCTCATACATGCGGCGCATTCCGTCGCGAATGATGACTGCGAGCTCGTATGCATACGCAGGATCGTAAGTGATCAGGTTGGGAACTGCATACGCAAACAGATGGCTATGTCCGTCCTGGTGCTGCAGGCCCTCTCCGTTCAACGTAGTTCGACCTGCAGTTCCGCCCAGCAGGAAACCGCGGCAGCGCATATCGCCGGCGGCCCAGATTAAATCTCCGATTCGCTGAAATCCGAACATGGAGTAGTAAATGAAAAAAGGAATCATACTGATTCCATACGTGGAATAGGCGGTGCCGGCAGCTATAAACGAAGACATGGAGCCTGCTTCCGTGATGCCCTCTTCCAGGATTTGTCCGTCAGTCGCTTCCTTATAGTACAGCAGAGTATCGGCATCAACGGGTTCGTAATTCTGCCCCACGTGTGAGTAGATCCCGCACTGGCGGAAAAGCGCCTCCATGCCGAAAGTTCTCGCTTCATCCGGAACAATGGGGACAACCAGATCGCCGATTTTGGGATCTTTCAAAAGCTTCGATAACAATCGTACGAAAACCATAGTAGTTGATACTTCGCGACCGGCCGTGCCTTTGTAAAACTCATCGAACAAATCATCGGGAGGGAGGTGAATCGTAGGTCCCACTTTTCTACGCGAAGGCACGTGGCCTCCCAGCTTTTTACGGCGTTCGTTCAGGTACTTGATTTCAGGACTGTCATCAGGCGGACGATAAAAGGGAGCATCCGCAACGTCTTCATCTGAAATCGGAATCCCGAACCGGGTACGAAATTCACGAAGCTCATCTTCGTTTAGTTTTTTCTGCTGATGAGTGATGTTCTTCCCTTCTCCGGCTTCTCCCAGTCCGTAACCTTTGATGGTCTTTGCCAGAATCACTGTAGGAGATCCCTTGTGCTCATCGGCCGCTTTGTAAGCAGCATAAACTTTTTGCGGATCATGCCCACCGCGACGTAGTTTCTGAATTTGATCATCCGAGAGATGATCGACCATTTCTGCCAGCCTTTGATCTACTCCAAAGAAATGCTCGCGGATGTATCCGCCGGGTTCTACCACAAACTTCTGATACTCGCCGTCCACTACTTCGTTCATTCGATTTACCAGAATTCCTTCTTTGTCATTGGCAATCAACGGGTCCCAATCTGTTCCCCAGATTACTTTAATCACGTTCCAGCCGGCGCCACGGAATGCGGCTTCAAGTTCCTGAATGATCTTTCCGTTGCCGCGAACAGGGCCGTCGAGCCTTTGTAAATTGCAGTTAATGACAAAGATCAGATTGTCGAGTTTTTCCCGGGATGCAAGGGTGATAGCGCCCAGTGACTCGGGTTCGTCTGTTTCACCGTCTCCCAGAAATGCCCAGACCTTCCCGCTTTCTTTTTTCTTCAATCCCCTGTCTTCAAGGTACCGCATGAAGCGCGCCTGATAGATGGCCATAATCGAGGAAAGTCCCATGGAAACAGTGGGAAACTCCCAGAAATCCTGCATCAACCATGGATGTGGATAAGAGGAAAGCCCGCCACCGGTGGCGAGCTCCCTTCTGAAGTTCTCGAGTTGTTCGCGCGAGATCCTTCCTTCCAGAAAAGCGCGGGCGTAAATACCGGGAGAAGCATGGCCCTGAAAATAAATAATGTCTCCATCATAGTTCTCACTCTTTCCCTGAAAAAAGTGATTGAACCCCACTTCGTACAAAGTGGCTGCGGATGCGAAGGTTGAGATGTGACCTCCGACACCGCTTTCATGCTTGTTGGCCCTGACGACCATGGCCATTGCATTCCACCGGATGATGCTCTTGATACGACGCTCGATCTCTCTGCTTCCCGGAAACGGAGGCTGCTTATCCGGAGGAATCGTGTTTATGTACGGGGTATTGGCTGTAAAAGGCACTTCAACACCCAGTTTGTGGGCGTATATTTGAAGTTGCCGGAGTAAATCCTGGACCCTTTGAGGTCCGCTGTTTTGATGAACGTAGTCCAGGGACTCGAGCCATTCTCTGATCTCCTGATTCTGTTCTTCTTTCCGCTCTTGTTCTTTATCGATTCGATAATGCATAGTCACCGCTTTGCTGGTTTGTCAGGGATTTCTGTGTTCATTCGCATGTAAGACTATAAGGTCAAGGCAACCGGCGCAAGTTGTCCGTCACATAGTATCAGCCGGCGGAATCTGCTTGACCTCATAAACAATATTGTACACAAAGTTCGAGTTGCCCACTCGAACCGCGTCGTTCTCACGAAGAAGTTTGCGGTCAATTCGGACGCCGTTTATAAATGTGCCGTTCCGGCTGTTCAGGTCCTCCAGAACATATCCTTCGGGGCCTTTAAATACCCGCGCATGCACATTCGAGATACTGGGATCAGAAACATGAATCTGGTTCCCCATCTGTCTGCCGATGTAATACTCCTGCTCAATTAAAGGAAAGGTCTTCTTTTCCGAATCCGGCTTTTTCAGCGTGAGTCTGGCCAGAGTCACTTTCAAAATGTCTTTAAACGTGAGTCTTGCGTTGGTACGGATCAAAAGATCGGTATCGGATTTTATCCTCCTTCCGGGACTGATCGCGTGCACCGGCGCTTTCTTGCCTTCCTCTCGCATCGATGCGACGAGCAGCTCCTGTTGAGGAACAATGTCAATCAACTTGTTCGCAAAGAGTCCGTACAGTAAACGATAAACATCGTGCAAATCCTGCTCCGAATCAAGACACACTTCCTCAAGTGTGCGCTTCCCGTCAATCAGGAACAGTACCTTCCACTCCTCCAGCGTCAAATTGATCTTGTCCTGATTCCCTGCAACAACCGAAGTTTGTAACACTTCTGTCTTCCTGGGAAGCTGCTGTGCGAAGTATCCGATCTCATCGATTCTACGCGCGCCTTCCATAATGATGTTCGTGAGATCCATTGAAATCGTCACAGCGTGAGGCGGAAGCTGCATTACATCCAGGAACGTAAATTTTCCGTGGGTCCATGCAAAACATTCATAAATGATCTCGGACACCTGAATCTTCAAATAGTCCTGGAGCTCTTCTTCGGTGAGGACATTTTGTTCCACGGCAACTCTTCCGAATTTCTCCTTCTGATCGACCATTAACTGTTCCAGTTTCTTCCAGAGCATCTCATCGATTTTTTTCTTCCGCAGCAGCACCGCTGCCAGGCGAAATTTTTCATGATTGGATGAGCCATAGACGACATTTCCCGCGTCAAAATAGATATCTACGACCTGAGAACCGGAGGAAAGGTTGAGAGTTCCTGTTTTTTCGCCCATATTTAGAAATGTGAGGATTTCAGGTAGCTTAAAAAATCGAAGCGTTCCCGCTATCGTTATTTCCATGAAAACTCTTTTCTTTCATTCTATTCTATTGGTTCTATTGTTTCAATTTTTACCGGCGGCCACAGCGGAAACCGCTTATCTCGGATACTCCGATTATCAGATTGTTACGGATCCGGGTTTCGATGCGGAAGAGTACCTGATAGCGACACAATCATACGGAGTTAACTTTCAGCGCATCTGGGTGACGGGATACAGCAATGCCGGAGGAAGAATCGACGAACGCATGCCTTTCATAGAGCGTGACGGGAAGTACGCATTGCTGGAGCTCGATCCGGCATATTTGGACCGACTCACGAATGTGTTGACTCTGGCCCGCAAACACGGACAACGCGTTATGCTGACGTTATTTGACCACTGGTCGCTATCAACAATTTTTGAACGTACACCGTGGCATTACAGGAACAATCACGAACGCGCACTGAAAAAGGGAATTCCTGACTTCTACTCCATCAAAGACCGGAAACTCACGCGGATTCAGGAGCGTTTTGTACGGCAAATCGTTTCAGCAACAAAAGAGTTTGAACCGATCTATGAAATCATGAACGAAGCGGGTGGAGCCAATTGCAGAATTCTTCACAGATGGCATGCGAAGGTAGCCGGTTGGATACTTGAAGAAGATCCGGACGCAGAGCTCGCTGTGAATCTTATGCAGGAGTGCGACGCAGTGTTGACGGCAGACTGGGTTGACGTCATCTCTTATCATGCCGGAAGCTGGCTTGACCCGGGGATCTGCGCTACGGTGAGACAAAGTCCAGGTAAAAACGTCATCATCGACACAGACGGCGCCTGGAAGATCAGACACGATAATGATCTGGTTCGGTCGTGGCTTTTGGAGACTGTAAAGTGCGGAGCTTCCTTTAATCATAAGGACGATATTTACAAACCGGATCTTGAGATTCTAAAATTCTATCGCGCCATCAGGGATGATACGGAAGCGAAAGAGCGTACACGTTAATCAATTTCCATTGCCACCTGGACTGCTTTTCGAGAGTCATTCCCACTTTCAAAGCTACACCGATTGAAGCGATGTTGTCGGGATCAATCAGCGAGATGACTCGCTTGAACCGGTGCTTGTTCCATGCAAAATCCCGGCAAGCGACTGCTGCTTCTCCGGCAAAACCACGCCGCCAGTGGCGTCTGCAAACCAGATACCCGATCTCCACTTCGTCTATTTCGTCCACTACCTGATGGATCAGACCGCAATAGCCGATCAGTGCTCCATCAGATTTTAGGATCATCGCCCATGGACCGTAACCATCCGTTGCATAGCGATGCAACTGCCGCTCCACGAAATCTTCCGTCTCTTGCAGCGTTCGTGTTGATGGATAAAAACGCATCGTCTCCGAATCCGAAAAAAAGCCGGAGTAAACGGGAATGTCGGCCCGTGTTATCTCACGCAGGAAAAGTCGTTCCGTTTCGAGTATCGTCATCTGTCCATTATCGCCTTGATCGTGATCGTGCCTCCTACTTCAATCAAACTGGACTACGACGAATGGAGTTGAGCCAGTGCCTGTCCGATATCGCCGATCAGGAGATCGGGGTCCTCAAGGCCGATATAAAAGCGAATCAATCGATGATTAAAATCGGAGGGATCGAATTTTCCGGACTCGATGCGTGCACAGGATGGGAAAATCAACGATTCATGTCCGCCCCAGGAAACCGCCATTAAGAAATGCTTCAGCGAGTTACAAAACTTTTCCACCTGGCTTACAGAGCCGGACTTCAAAACGGCTGAAAAGAGACCGGGCGCTCGCTTCATCTGTTTTCGGGCAAGGCGGACCTGCGCAAACGACTCCGAAAACGGGTAAAAGATTCTTTCGATCCGGGGATGCGATTCAACGAAAGCTGCGACCCGCTCCGTGCTGTTTGCGATCCGTTCCAAACGGATTTCGAGCGTTCTGAGACTGCGCAGCATCAGCCACGCGTTAAACGGAGAAACAATGGCTCCGACATTCATGAAGTCCGATCGGAACATCCGCGCAATCATTTCACTTGAACCTGTAATCACGCCGGCAACCACATCGCTGTGCCCGGAAAGATATTTGGTCGCCGTCTGAACCGAGAGATCGATTCCATAGCTGAGCGGTTGTTGATACAACGGAGAACAATAACTGTTGTCAATGATCGTTAAAATTCCTCTGGATTGGGCCAGTTTCGAGATCGCTTCCAGATCCTGCAACTCAAAGGTCAATGAATTCGGGGACTCGAGAAAAAAGATTTTCGTATCGGGTTGAAGAGCGTTCTCCCAGTTCCGGATCTGCGTTCCATCAATCATCGTGGCGGTCACGCCGAAACGAGGCAACAGATTTTGAAACATCTTATCGGTCCACGGATAAGGTCTAGCCACAGAAACAACATGGTCTCCTTGTTTTACGTTGGCGAAAACCGATAGAAAAACTGCTGCAATTCCGCTCGAAAGAATCAGCGCATCTTCCGCCTGGTCCAACGCTGCGATTTTCTTGCGGAGAATCGTGACCGTCGGATTGTTTCCCCGCGTGTAAAGATTCCAGCGATACTCGTCTTGCATTGCCGTTCGCAGAGATGCGACATCGCGGAACGCAAAGTTACTGGTCTGCAGAATGGGCGGCGATACCGCGTTATAGTAATTTTCGCGATCTTCACCCAGTTCATTCAGAATTTCTGATAGATTCATTGACTCTCCTCACAACCAAAAACAACGGGTATCCTCCGGCAAATATAAGAAAGCCGTGGAAGGAAGCAACCGGATCGCTGAGTAGAACGTTCAGGGTAACCAGGATTATCATAACAATAAAAATGAGAGGCCTAAAGGCGGGCGTAAACAAGAAAAGTACCGACTAAGGAGCTTGTACTCCTTTCTCGAATTGCCATGCGCAGGAGTAGAGTTACGACAAACTCCTCGGCGCAGGGCGGCTTGGTAATTCCTTTTTGAAAACAACAAAGCTGTGTTTGGAAATAACATCGTAGCAGAACAGCTTCGGGTTTGGGCTAAGGTATTCTGGCGCCATTCCAAATCTTCGCTCAAGTTTTTCTAGGACCGAAATGTGATCGTCCACCCAAGCCCCCATCGGATCACATTCAGCAATTTGGAGTATAGCTTCATCCACAGCCATCTTGCCTCTTTTGAAGGCATTTTTTTCTGAATCCAATTCAAAAGGGACAAACCGCACCTTGCCATCAATTACGAGAAGCGAGCCTCCCGGTTTCAGCGCATAATACAGATCATCAATTGCAACATCAAGTAATTCTGGAGATACATGCTGCAGCACATATATCGCGAAAGCAAAATCCACCGACTCCGGGGCAACACTCCTCATGTCCCGCAGCAACTTGCATCGTCCGTGAGGAAGGTCCTCCTTAGCCAACTTCCTCATTTCGGGCGTGCTATCAATGCCAATCAATCGAACGTCCGGTCGTTTTTCCGCCAATGCTTTAAGAATCCGTCCTATTCCCATTCCAAAGTCAAGAACCACTCCCCCAGACGGGATACGATCATTACACAATTCCAACACCCCTATTGTCTCGTCTCTCCATCGCCAATGTGTTTTGGTCTCGCCTTGCGGAGTCAAAATAATCTTCTTTGCGGTATCCAGTCTGCCGACGGCATATCGAAAACGGTTCTTCTCTTGGGGCACCGGTCTACCCCCTGGCCTTCGCGCTTCAGTATCAATTACATTGTATTGCGATGCTAATTCTAAACTCAAAAGCACCCCGAAAGCACACATAAAGAAGCCTCCCTCCGCTACTGCTAGGCCATTCCAGCCAAAGAAGTCGTTCCGAATTCCTATGTAAAGGCCTAACACGTATGAGACAACGAATGCAACCAGAAAGATACCCCATGAAAGTATATCAAGAATCTTCAAGAATCTCCGACCTACTCTTCTTGTTCTCGCCTTGTGTTCTTCCCAATCGAACAGCGGAATACCATCCTTCACGTGGGAACCGATAATTGCGTGAATCTGTCGCTTGATACCCTTATGAATGTAATCCGCCAGTAAAAGCTCTCTGGACCTTCCCGCAGCGGACTTTAATAACAGCATGATCACAAGAAAAGGAGCCCCAAACACGTACGCCAGGCAAAGTAACCACGTCTCTAATTTCTCTATGTATACGAGAGCTCCGATCTCGGCCAGCATCAACGCCCATGTTAGCTGATGCGTCAATTCGATAGAATTGATGAAGAACATCAATTCATCGCGCAACGCTGAATACTCAGCCAAAACCACACTTAAGCGCTCAGTCCCGTAATCCTCGTCGTTTCCAGATTGTTTATCTTCCAGGCCCAAACCCTTGTCCATCATCACCTACCGTGATCGCACAAACAACACCCTGGTGTCAGTTTGTTGAATCGGTTCTAGTCCATAGCAAAAAGACCGCGGGAATTGGTAAAGTTCAGGATTCGGGCAGAGGCCCGCGTTACATCCGGCAAGCGACGCTTTTTTTCGGAGTTTTTGGATTGTCTCGAGTAAACTCATACTTCAGGGGATCGGGACAAAAGCGTTTCTCCTCATTGCATTACTCTTCTTTCAAAATGAACAGGCCGCGTTCTATGTCACTGATTAGAATGTTGCCGCTTGGAAGGAAAGGATACACGCCCCATGCGCCGTGAAAAGTATTCTCCTGACCGCCGGGATGGGAGGCAGCCTGCGCGTCATTGTCTTCCGGATGAGTGTCGAAAAATGATTTTTCGCGAATGTTATTCGGATCGGTCACGTCTATCACAACGAGACCGCGGGTGTAGTGTGAAAGGTACAGGCTGTTTCCGATAACAATGCCGTTGTGCTCAATAGACTTATATTTTCCCTGAAAGGACCCGGAAATTGAAGGGGTCAAAAAACTGGAAATATCAATTGTCAAAATGCGTGTCTTCCCATCTCTTGAAATTTCATCAAATTCATCGAAATTAAACAGGAACTGTTTATCTTCTGAGATCCATCCTGAGTGAGCGTAACCGAGCTCCGGATAGGTCAAAGTACTCAAAACCTGAATTGATTTCGGATCGGTGACATCGAGGATCCGGAAATCACCACCGGTCCATGCAAACAAAATCCGGCACGAGGTGCGTCCGCCCGAGCACTGCCCGGCCCTCGCATCCTTGAAGGTTTCCGCATAAGAATCATGCACATACGTTTCGCTGTATTGTCCGACCACTTTAGGATTTGCCGGATCCTTCAGGCTGTAGACCACCAGTCCGGCCAGGTTGCTGCCGTTTACATACAAACGCGGACGCTTACCCTTGATTTTTTTCCCCGTAGCATAATCCAGATTTGAAATAGAAAGGGTATGTGATGTTGAAATATCTGTGTTCGTATTCTTGAGCGAAACTCTGTCGGGTAATTCGGACAAATCGATGATCTGGAGTCCACCGTTAAACCCTTCCGTAGAAATATAAGCAACTGCATCCCAGCGATTGGTCTGTTTATTCCGGAATGAGTACACCTTGATTTCTCGCCAGATGGAACGCACGCCCGGGACATGCCCGACAACACGCGGTTTCACAGGGTCGGTCACGTCCACAACGCCTGTTCCGTTGGTCAATCCGATGATTGCATATTCACGATTGTCATCCGGATCCGAGTATCCCCAGATGTTGCGGCCTGGCGGGGTTTACCTGGAAATTTCGTGAGGCCAACCCGGGCCTGCAAAGTCACTCCTTTGCATTCGTATCCGGAAGCGTGACCGCCGGCACACGGTTTCGAAGCAGCCTGAACACTGCCTGACAACCACAACAACAGAATCATCAAGACCATTTGTATATTTCTCATAAACTCCTCATTCGTGGAACTAAGACGCCTCGCTCAACGCTGCCGCGCGCAAGACCTCTCCCTTCATCCTGCCTCTCAACATAAGCCAGTACATCTTGAAATCTCCCATTAATGAAAAGAGTGGATATTGAAATGTAGCCGGACGATTCTTTTCAATCAGAAAGTGGCCAGTCCAGGCGCAGCCGTATGCTAAAGCCACCGCCGGAATCAGGTCCTTTAACGACTGATAAAACAGGGCTTTTGACAAAAAGATAAAAAAAAGAGTTGTTCCGAGAAAATGCAAGATCCGGGTGCCCCTTCGAGAATGCTCCGCAACGTAAAAAGGCCAGAATTCCGAAAACGTCAAGTATTTCTTCATCTATTAATTTTAGCCTTACAACGACTTTCCCATAAATCCGCGCAGTTTTTCACGGTAGCTGCGGCTCAAAGTAAGCTGGACACCGTTTCTGAGAATGACGCGATACTCGCCGTGAAACCAGGGTTGTAATTCCTGAATGCGATCGACGTTTACAATGGTGCAACGGTGGATTCGTAAGAATCTTTTGGGGTCCAGTTGCGTTTCCAGGACACTCATGGCCTCACGGACGAGATGCGATTCCTTTCCGGAATGTATGCGAACGTAGTTGCCTTCGGATTCGATGTAATCAATTTCCTGAGAACGCAAAAAGAAAATCCGGCCACTTGCTTTGATCGCCAGTCTCTCCAGATACTTCGGCCCCGGCGTCACAGCACCGGCTGATTGCCGGATTCGCGATAATTCCTCCATCAACGACTGGAGACCCTGTGTGAGGTCCTTACGCTTTGCGTGATCCAACTGGCCCCTGGCCCGCGTTAACGCTTTCTCAAATCGCTCCCGGTCAAATGGTTTCATCAGATAATCCAGCGCAAACACTTCAAAGGCCTGCAGAGCATAGCGATCGTATGCCGTTACAAATACCACCATCGGCATTCGTTCGGGATCAACTGCCTGCAAAACACCGAAACCATCCAGCTCCGGCATCTGCACATCCAGAAAAAGCAGATCAGGCTCGTGTTTGTGAACGGCGGCTACGGCCTGTTTTCCGTTGCCTGCCTCTCCCACAATTTCAATATCCTCTTTACCTTTCAGCATTCCCCGAATCTTTTCCCGGGCCAGCGGCTCGTCATCAACAATCAATACACGTATCTTTTCTGCCATGATGAGAAATCATATCAAACGGAACGACGGCGTGCCACTTTATGCGGCCTTCGACCGCAACCAGACTGCAAATTGAAATTGAATTATCTGAGATTGAACCTGCCGGTTACAAAATGAATCAGGAGACAAAACAGCGTACCAAACCCGTGTCTCTGTAAGCTTTCTGTGACGGCAACGACTGAATAAGAAATGGAGAAGTAATCGGGTGTACAATTTGACGAATATTATTTCCCTTTTCGGCAACTGAATCAATGGTAAAAACTATGTATGTTGGAATTCTTTAAATGTTGAACATAATTGGAAAATATACGAACTGGCTTCACACTCGATGGCCTGCCGGTGTTGTAGAAAAGCTACCTGAAGTGAATGAAGACGGCAGCACAAACGTTCCCGGAATTCGAATTGCAGGAGACCTGACCGGAATCCCTTTGTTGAAGTTTTCTTCTGATTCCGGAGCAAAGACGATTCTTTCATTTCTGGAAGAGCCGGATTTCATCCGGAACCGGTCGGAAGATCCGGAATTACTCGATGTTGCAATCATAGGCGGTGGAGTTGCAGGTATCTCTGCGGCTCTCGAGGCGCAAAAACAGGGTCTCCGGTATAAGGTATTTGAAGCAAGTCAGGTTTTTGCCACTGTTGCCAACTTTCCAAAGGCAAAACCGATTTATACATACCCTACGGATCTCACCCCTGCGGGCCTTCAGTTCACGGCGACGGTAAAGGAACCATTGCTGGAAGAAATGGAGAATCAGCGAAAATCAGCGGGCATCGAAATTACTTACTCGCGTATTGAGAAGGTCCAAAAGAAAAGCGGCGAATTCTTGCTGACGCACGGTGACGGCAAAACAGTCACGCGGGCCCGGAGAGTGGTCATCGCTATCGGCAGAAGCGGCAATCACCGGAAACTGAATGTGCCCGGCGAAAATCTGGACAAAGTGTATAACCGTCTTCATGATCCGAAAGAATTTGCAGGCAAAGACGTTCTTGTGGTGGGAGGCGGCGACTCGGCTCTGGAAACAGCGATAGCGGTGGCCCTGTGTGGAGCAAACGTTACCATCAGCTACCGGAAAAAGGAATTTGCGCGTCCCAAACCCGACAATATAGCCAAAATCGACCAACTGAGACGCGATCCAAAAGCGCATGTTGCAGTAGAAAAACCGGTTTCCGAACGTGTGACCACAAGCGCCAGTTATACCATGCGCGGAGACAAACCGGCGGGAAGCATTCATCTGGCCCTCGGCACGCAGGTCACACGAATCGAACCGGACAAAGTGATACTGACCGATGATCAAAAACAGGATACGGTACTGCGAAACGACACAGTGTTCAGCATGATCGGTCGTGAAGCGCCGCTCGATTTCTTCCGCCGGTCAGGAATTCGTATCCGCGGTGAATGGAGCTGGAAAACGTATGCGGGCTTCTTTTTGTTTTTCCTTTTTTGTTTTTTTGTTTACAACTGGAAAGCGGGTGGAAGCCTGAATCGCTTCTTTCGAACCAGCGGATTGTTTCCCTTTAACGTAACAGAACTTGTTCAGGGCGTGTCCGAATATGCAAAAGATCCTTCTACACTATTAGGAGTGCTGGCCGTCAGTCTTGGTGATCCCGGATTTTATTATTCTTTTGCCTATACACTCTGCGTTACTCTTTTCGGTATCCGAAGGATCAAGCGCCGCAAAACTCCTTACGTCAGGATACAAACGCTGACTTTAATGGCCATTCAAATCGTTCCGCTGTTTTTGCTACCGTTCATCATCTTGCCCTGGGCCGGACAAAACGGATGGTTTGATTCGGGCGCTGGAAAGTATGTCGCGGACCACCTTTTCCCTGCCGTTAATTACGGACACAAACGCGAGTACTGGCGTGCGTTCGGACTCGTACTCGCCTGGCCGCTATTTTTCTGGAATCTTTTTACGAGTCAGCCGCTCTGGTGGTGGCTCGGCATTTCCTTCGTTCAGACTTTTGTTGCGATTCCCTTGATCATCCGCAGATGGGGCAAGGGAGCTTACTGCAGTTGGATCTGTTCGTGCGGCGCTCTCGCAGAAACGATGGGTGATGCACATCGTCAGAAAATGCCGCACGGCCCGTTCTGGAATCGAGTCAACATGGTTGGACAGGTCGTTCTGGGCGCCGCATTCCTGTTGCTGGCTGCGCGAATCCTGTCATGGATCTGGCCGGCGACGGCTCCCGGACTGGCTGCGCGAAAGTTTTATTCTGCGTTTCTGAACAACTGGACTGTCTTCGGAATCAATCTTGATTACTACCATATGGTGGATATTTTCATGGCCGGAATCATCGGCGTTGGAATGTATTTCTGGTTCAGCGGTCGAGTCTGGTGCCGCTTTGCGTGTCCGCTTGCGGCATTAATGAACATTTACGCGCGCTTCACAAAGTTCCGTATTTTTGCTGATAAACCGAAGTGCATTTCCTGTAATGTTTGTACTTCCGTGTGCCATCAGGGAATCGACGTCATGAACTTTGCCAACAAAGGACTGCCGATGCAGGACCCGCAATGTGTCCGGTGCTCAGCCTGCGTTCAGATGTGCCCCACAGGCACATTATCTTTCGGACGAATCGGCAAAGACGGCAAATCGATTCCTGATAAGATTCCTGCATCACTTGTTCAAATCCGCGAAAAATCAAAGTAGACCCCATGTTGGAGCTTCTTCGCGTCGAAGACGCAGGGTATTGCAGATTTCACCGTATGAAAATTTTGCCAAACAAATATAAACGATTTCCTCTTTAAGTCCGAAATTCGAAACAAGCACGAAATCCGAAATTCCAAATACCGGGCAGGCAGATACGATCTTCGCCTCTAAGAGCCAACGCAAATGCGACTGCCGTAGAACTGTCTCGGACCGCGTTTCGAATTTAGAATTTTGAGCTTAGAATTTGTTACGAATTTCGTTTTTCGGATTTCGGATTTGACTCACGTTGTTCGAGACACAAAGTTCGGGTATGCCTGGATAGATTTCAAATCTCAAATTGTGTATATGTGGTATTTCGCATGATATGCTTGAACTATGGGGCGTAAGGTAAAGATTGTGGGTGTGCCGATGGACCTCGGAGCCGGGCGTCGCGGTGTGGATATGGGTCCATCAGTCATTCGGATCGCGGGGCTCAACCAGGCGCTGAACCGCCTGGGCTGCGAAGTGACGGATGCCGGCAACATACCTGTGCGTCCGGCAGAATCGATGCCGCGCGGTAATGCACGCGCGCAATTTCTTCCCGAAATCGCAGCAGTATGCGAACAACTCTCGATCAGTGTCGAAACGGCTTTGAACGAAAACACGCTCCCTGTTGTTCTGGGAGGCGATCATTCCATTGCAATTGGAAGCGTTTCCGGAGTGGCTTCGTTTTACCGGAAACAGAATCAAAGAATTGGAATTATCTGGCTGGATGCCCACACCGACATTAACACCCCCCAGACGAGTCCATCCGGCAACATACACGGAATGCCTCTCGCCGCCTTGCTGGGCCAGGGCGCAGCGGAATTGACCGGAGTTGCAGGATTTGCTCCGAAACTCGAACCGGAACACACAGTAATCATCGGGGCAAGAAGTGTAGATCCCGGTGAAAGCGCCCTTATCAAGAAACTCGGAATTCGAGTGTTTACAATGACTGAGCTTGATGAGCGTGGAATGGGGTCCGTGATTGAAGAAGCGATTCGGATCGCTTCAACCGGAACGATCGGTTTTCATGCGACGCTCGACATGGATTTTCTGGATCCGTTTTATGCGCCCGGTGTAGGAACTCGCGAAACCGGTGGCGCCACTTATCGTGAAACTCATCTGGCCATGGAGAAGATTTCGGATTCCGGAAAAATGTTATCGGTTGAAGTCACCGAAGTAAACCCGCTTTACGATAACGCCAATCAAACGGCGCAAATGGCCGTAGAGTTCATTCTGTCCGCACTCGGGAAAAAAATCATGTGATCCCGAAGGGGTTTTCTTTAAATCAGATCGCCCCGCATTACTGTAACCGCCTGACCCATCAGAAACACGCGCTCTCCTGCCGTTCGAACGCGCAGGAATCCCCCTCGTTCAGAAGCTTGAAACGCCCTGAGTTCGGATTTACCCAGACGTTCGGTCCAGTACGGACCCAGCACGCAGTGAGCAGATCCCGTCACAGGATCTTCATCGATGGCATGGCGCGGAGCAAAATAACGTGAGACAAAATCATAATCGGTCGTTGCAGAAACAGCAGTAATCAATACATCACGGTCCAGCGTCCTGAGCAACCGAAAATCAGGAGCCGCTTTTCGCACATCTCCTTCCGAATGCAGGACCACAAGCCATGTAAATTTACTTCTGCCGGCAAACTGAACCGGCAAACCGATCGCCTCAATGAGAGCATCCGGCGCGGATGCAACTTCGGTGTCCAATCGCGGAAAATCAAGTTCGATCCAACCAGCCTTCCATCGTGCGGTCAGCAATCCGCTCATTGTATGAAACCGTATTTCCTCCTGATGCGTACACACGCCTTCTTCCCATAAGACATGAGCGGAAGCAAGAGTTGCATGCCCGCAGAGAGCCACTTCATTTGCCGGCGTAAACCATCGCAGTCTGAATCCTTCCGGCTCGCGAATTATGAATGCGGTCTCCGAAAGATTCATCTCCTGCGCCACCAACTGCATCCATTGTTCATCCCGGGGTCCCGGCAAAACGCATACCGCTGCCGGATTCCCCCTGAAAGGTTTATCGGTAAACGCATCTACCTGAGTGATTCTCTGTAACATAATGATTCCTCCTGCCTGTAATTATCGTCAACTCGCGAAGCACAGCACAGATTCAGTGAACTGCGCAATACACCATAACAGTTAGTCGAAAATATTTCAGATTTCAGATTTCAGATTTCAGATTTCAGATTGCAGATTGCAGTTCAGTCCTTATTGATCCGGATCCTCAGATGGAGCGAGATGTTGAGTTTGATATCCTGACCTTCGCGCGAAACGGAAATCTCTATGGGAATATCCTTGGAAAGCTGGTCTGAGGAGACTTTTGCGCGAGAAGCGTGGACCGTTTCATCCGGAACCAGTTCCGTTTCCTGATCAGGACGGGGAGCCGGTTTACGTACAGGTATTGATTTCACAAAATCGGGAATCGAGATGGCAGGTGAAGATACTCTCTTGATAGAAGGCGAAGATGCGGGCCGCGAAACCGCAGCCGGAGCCGCGGCGGGAGGTGGTGCAGGCGCAGGAGCAGGAACAGTGGGTGCAGGCACCTCAATTGCTTCTTCGTTAACTTCCTGCAATTCCAGTATTTCCTCCGAAGCTGCATGCGTTTCGATCGGTTCTAATGAAAGACTGGATTCCTCAGCAACTTCAATTTCTTCTGTCTGGGGCAATTCATGTATTTCTTCCTCAAGATCCGAAAGATCCAGAGTGCGATCAGATTGCAACGCCCTGGCCTCAGCCGTCCGGACGCGGTCAATTTCAGCTGCTTCTTCTCTGGCTATAGAAGCTACCTCCTCCGGACGACCGTATTTCTTCGCGAGTACGTTCATAACAATCTTGGCAATGCCCTTAAAAGTCTCCGGAACACCCAAACCGGTCAATGCGACAGCTTCATATGATGGAGCTTTAAGAACGTTGATCTTTTTATTGAGATCCTTTACCGGAAGAACGTTGGGCAAATCCCGTTTGTTATACTGAATGACAACAGGCATTGCGCTGATGTCAAGATTATTTTCAGCAAGATTCGCTTTTAAGTTTTCCCAGCTATCGAGATTGGATTGCATCATTTCCTTTTGCGAATCCACAACAAAAACGATGCCGTCCGCCCCTTTCAGGACCAGCTTCCTTGTCGCGTCGTAAAAAACCTGACCGGGGACCGTGTAAAGCTGGACTCGTGTTTTCATCCCTTTTACCGATCCGAGATCCAGCGGCAGGAAATCGAAGAAGAGTGTGCGGTCTGTTTGTGTGGCAAGCGACAGCATCTTGCCACGCGTTTTATCGGGAAGGGTTTTGTGAATGAATTCAAGATTCGTCGTTTTTCCGCACAGGCCCGGACCGTAATAAACGATCTTTGCAGTTAATTCTCTTGTCGCGTAGTTGAACAGTACCATTATCAGCCTCTTCTTACTTTGATTCGAATCGTGGCGCCCTCAAAACCAAAATGCGTTCGAAGTTGATTCTCCAGATAACGCATATGGGAGAAGTGAAGATACGACGCAGCATTCGTAAACAACACGAATAGTGGAGGACGTGCGGCAGCCTGCGTAATGTATTTCAATTTAATCGGTTTTCCTTTATGGCTTCCCAGATAACGATTTGCCAGCGTCCGGTCAAAAAAGGCATTGAGCTCTCCTGTGCTGACCCGCTGCGAATAGGAGTCATTAACCTTTTGTAGTGCCGGAAAAATTTTTCCAAGATTCAGCCCTGTCCTCGCCGAAACCTGAAGTCGCGGCGCGTAACCGATAAATTTTAGTTTGGATTCGACCTCGTTTTCAAGAGATTTTCTGCGGATCGAATCCAGCAAGTCCATTTTGTTCAGCAAAAGCAGGATACCTCTGCCTGCATCCCGTGCGTATCCGGCCACCACGGCATCCTGATGTGTCACACCTTCGTTCCCATCAATCATCAGTATAACTATATCGGAACGTTCCAGAGATTTTCGCGCGTGTATGACAGCCAGCTTATCCGGAACCGTTTTCGTTTGACCCTTTTTACGGATTCCGGCCGTATCAATAAACCGGTAGAGTTGCCCTCCGGCTTCCATCTCTACAT
>Ga0247727_10006854_pt1 | contig 22112 bp, 20 predicted proteins | sample WisWelCaveWW1625_FD_202498 | JGI IMG/M metagenome (GOLD analysis project Ga0247727, IMG submission 202498) | Biofilm microbial communities from Wishing Well Cave, Virginia, United States - WW16-25 | ecosystem: Environmental > Aquatic > Deep subsurface > Groundwater > Cave microbial mat | place...
CATCACAGGACGCGCTCCTGCAATTGGCTTACATCTCACGGAAAATCGCGCGGGCGAACTGCTGTTGCAGTTGAAAGACATTCCCGAAATCCTTCAACAAAGCGATGACTTTTATCCCGTACTCGGGCACTTCATAGGCAAGGTTTCATTGGACAGAATTCCTGTTATCGCTGGAATGAGTATCCTCCCAAATGAGGATCAACTGAAGGCCTTGGGAGCGGCGGCTTCATCATCTGGCGGCGTGGCGTTGTTCCACATCGTCGGTGTCACACCGGAGGCTCCCACATTGGAATCAGCATTTCAAGGTAATCAGCCGCAAGAGATTATTGATGTGACGATGGAATTGTTGCGTCAATCGCGTAGTGAGCTTACACACACTGACAGTGAAGATTTGGATATGTTGGTGTTGGGAAGCCCTCATTTTTCACTGGCAGAATTCAAGCAACTTGCTCCGCTGGTTGCGGGCAAACAAAAACATCCGAAAGTGAAATTTTTAGTCACGTCCAGCCGCGCCATGACGCAACTTGCAAAGCAAGCGGGCTTTCTTGATTCATTACAAACCTTTGGCGCGCAACTGACTGTGGATACCTGCATTCTCGCAACTCCGATGTTACCTGCCGAGATCAAATATTTGATGACCAATTCCGCGAAGTTTGCGTATTACACCCCGGGCCTGCTGGCAAGAAAAATCACCTTTGGCAGTTTGAAGGATTGTGTTGATTCTGCTGTTGAGGGCAAAATCGTTCGGGATGATTCGTTATGGAGAAAATAAGTATCAAAGGTAATCCCATCATTGCAGGAATTGCCACAGGGATAGCTCTGGTGAGCAATGAGCCGCTTTCCTTCTGGGGTGGCTACGATTGGAAGACGGGTGAGATCATTGACCGTAGACACCCTCTTTCAGGCGAAATTGCCAAAGATAGAATACTCGCCATTCCGTTCACGCGCGGATCTTCGACAACGACATCGGTTTTGCTCGAAGCCGTTCGTGCGAAAACTTCTCCCGCCGCGATCATCACAACCGGGATGGACTTTTTCTTCGCCCTGGCCTCTGTTGTAGCAGATGAGCTATATGTCAAGCCAATTCCACTGGTTGCAATTTCAGCATCCGATTTTGCGCGACTGCAAACAGGTGACCAAATGGAAATAGATCGTGATGGTAGTGTTATCGTTAACCGAAATAGGTAAAGTATGCTTGCCACAGAGACACAGAGTCACGGAGAATTAAATAAATTCTCGGCGACTCTGTGTTAGAACGAAAGGGTCCTTGGCGATATGCTCAACTTTAATTCTGCCCTGAAATTTGCCCCACCATCAAATTGGCTAAAAATCACAGCGATTGACGCGCACACGGGCGGTGAACCGTTCCGCGTGATTGTAGATGGATTTCCTGAATTGAAAGGCAATACCATGCTTGAACGCCGGCGTTATGCAAAAGAACAATACGATCACTTACGCACCGCGCTGATGTGGGAACCGCGCGGCCATGCAGATATGTACGGATGTATTTTGACCCCACCGGTCACGCCGGATGCAGATTTTGGAATCCTGTTTATTCATAACGAAGGTTTCAGCACCATGTGCGGGCACGGAATTATCGGCATTACTACTGTTGTACTTGAAACAGGTATGATGCCAATGGTCTCTCCAACAATTAAGATCAAGATTGACAGCCCGGCAGGTTTGATTACAGCATTCGCTCATATTGAAAACGATCACGTCAAAGGCGTTTCCTTCCAGAATGTGCCGTCGTTTGTCTCGGCGTTGGATGAAGTGGTGGTTGTGCCCGGTCTTGGCAACGTTCGTTACGATCTCGCGTTTGGTGGTGGGTTTTATGCCTACGTCAAGGCAAGCGATGTGGGAGTCACTTGCTCGCCTCAGGATTATCGTCCGCTGATCGAGAAAGGCATGGCGATCAAAAAAGCCGTGATGAAGAGCAAGCCCGTTATCCATCCATTCGAGAGTGATCTGAGTTTTTTGTATGGAACGATTTTCATCGGTCCGCCAACGCAAGCGGGATCGCACAGCCAGAACGTCTGCATCTTTGCGGATGGGGAGGTGGATCGAAGTCCCACCGGCACCGGTGTAAGCGGACGACTTGCCATTCATCATCGTCGCGGTGAGATCAAAATGAATGAGCCCATCGTCATAGAAAGTATCGTCGGCAGTAAGTTTAGTGGTAAAGTGGTTGGAGAAACAACTTTTGGTCCGCATCCAGCGATCATCCCCGAGGTCGAGGGAGAGGCGTATATCGTCGGTCGCAACGAATTATGGATCCATCCCAACGATCCGCTCGCTAATGGCTTTATGTTGAGGTGATCCATGCCGCCCAAACTTAGCCCGCGCACAAGGCAATTGGTTGAAAAAGTCTTCGGTCCGAAACGGGTTGCCGAAGCCGTGCAATGGCTGGAGGACGAATGCGGGGACAACCTGCCTTCCTGCAAAAACCACGATGAATATCAAATGGAACGCATCCGCTTTGCGGCGATCAAATTGAGCGGTGGCAATATTCAAAAACTGCTCGAGGCAATTGATGAGGCGCGCATGGATTGGCGCGACCTGTTCATGGCGGCGGATTTCGGTTATGACGTCAACGCCCACGAACAATGGGCAAAGGAAATTCTGGAAAAATCATGAAGCTCCCTCCTTATATGTATCTTGACGAACGAAACATCGCATACGAAGCGCGCAGGTTTCCTCCCGAAACAGACAAGGGCGCGGCAAATGTCGCGCACGCGCTTGGATTTTCTGAACGGCAGGCTGTGAAGACTCTGATCTTTCAAGCGGATACAGGCGAGCGTGTGCTCGTGATGCTCGGCGGCGATCAAAACGCCATTTCAGAGAATTTGAAAAAGGCAATCGGGTCGCGAAATATTCAGATGGCCACACCAGACATTGTTAAAGAGACGACCGGATACGTTATCGGCTCGATCCCGGCTTTCGGCTGGCAGCCATCCGGATTCCGATCCTTCCTCGAAGCGAGTCTCCTCCATGAACCCATCCTCGGCACGGGAGCCGGTCAATGGGGTGAAGAGATCATGATCACGCCGGAGAATCTGATCAAAGCCAGCAATGCGATTGTGGTCAATTTGACGGAGAGGAACGCGTAAGAAATACGTAAGGAATTGACAAGTAATTTCAGGAGGCTGATCATCGTCTCGGAAATTGAGCGAAGCCGAATAATTGGAGGTCACGATGAAAGATTTCAAGAAACCCGCCGACGCCGAACTTCGACAAACATTGTCGCCCATTCAATACGAAGTGACACAGCACGAAGGCACCGAACGCCCTTATTCCAACGAATATTGGAATAATAAACAGGCAGGCATTTACGTGGACGTAGTTTCAGGCGAGCCATTGTTCAGTTCGCTGGATAAATACGATTCAGGAACTGGCTGGCCCAGCTTCACCAAGCCGTTGGAGCCTGAAAATGTTGAGTCTCGGACTGATTTCAAGCTTTTTCTACCGCGCACCGAAGTCCGCTCGAAGCACGCGGATTCGCATCTCGGGCATGTCTTTGAAGATGGTCCCGCCCCTACGGGATTGCGATATTGTATGAACTCGGCATCCATGCGGTTTATTCCCGTTGAACATCTTGAACAGGAAGGGTATGGAGAGTATCTAACATTGTTCAACAAATAGTCGGCATGAAAGTTTATGCTCGTTGGCTAATCCTGTTTCTGTCGGGGTTCCTGGTTTCCTGCAACTCACCTGCGATGCCCCCACAACCCGAATCCAATTTTGGGTTTATCTTGGAATTCGGACCCTGCAACGTGGACAAGCTCGATACCTTCGCAGGAGAATTTACTCAGGATAGAGTCGTGGAGTCGCCAATTACGATTCCATTAGACCTGACCGATGGGCAGATGACAATCATATACGAAAAGATGGTCGAAATCAAAATTGAGACATATCCCGAAGAATTCACGATCTCAAAACCCTTGTTCGGCGAGTATATCCTACTTTCCACTGCGTTTTTCTACTCGATTCAGATCGAGAACGGCGACAGGAAAATTTCAACCCGCTGGGTGGACAATGTCGTTCAGCCAGCATCAGAAAAAGCCGACCGCCTCAGGGATTTCTTTCAAATGATTGTCGAAATGATCAGGAGCCATCCCAGTTACATTCAACTCCCCGAAACAAAATTTGGTTGTATCTAAGTACTTCGAGTTATCTCCGATAGAGCCAATTCACCTCGCGTAATCTATCCGCCAGCGGCTCGTTCAAATCATCATCCCTCATTCGCCACTCCCAATTGCCGCCCAATCGAGATGGGTAATTCATCCGCGCTTCGCCGCCCAGGTTCAACAGATCCTGCATTGGAGCAACGGCGATAAGCGCCACGGAAGACCACACATCGCGGATCAAATTCCACGCAAACCCTTCCGAAGGTTCTGAACCTTCGGAAGGGTCAATATTCAAGTAACGAAGCGCGAACTCCCGCTCATTCTCCTCAGCGGACTCAAACCATCCGCGCGCGGTGTCGTTATCGTGAGTGCCGGTATACGCAACGCAATTTGACACGTAGTTATGAGGAAGGAATGGATTGTCGGGACCGGAAAACCCAAATTGTAGAACTTTCATTCCGGGCAATTGAAATTCATCGAGAAGCGCGATGACATCGGGGGTGACTAAGCCAAGATCCTCCGCGATGATGGGGAGCTTGATCTCGGTGGTAGCAAGACCATCGCTCAGTTTGGAGTCAATTGCGCGAAACAAATCCGAGCCAGGACCCGGAACCCAGTGGCCGTTTTCAGCGGTTTTGTCTGTAGCGGGAATTTCGTAGTAACCGGCGAAGCCGCGGAAGTGATCGAGCCGCAGGATATCAATTGTTTTCAATGTAAACTTGATCCGCTCCACCCACCAGGCGTAGCCGGTATCTTTGTGGACGTCCCAACGATAGAGCGGATTACCCCAGAGTTGACCGGTCGCAGAATATCCATCCGGCGGCACACCTGCGACAACGGTTGGGTTGCCTGCTTCGTCCAGGTAAAACAATTCAGGGTGAGACCAAACGTCTGCGCTGTCATACGCTACAAAGATTGGCGCATCACCGATGATCTTGATGTTCTTATCGTTCGCGTATTTTCGCACAGATTCCCACTGGCGAAAAAATAAGAATTGATAAAACGAGTGCCGTAAGATGGCATCGGACAATTCCCCGCGCGCTTTGTCCAATGCTGATTTCTCGCGAGAGCGGAGGGGGGCTGCCCAGGTATTCCACGCGTCGCCGCCGTTTGATTCTTTCAAAGCCATGAACAGGGAGTAATCATCCAGCCAAGCGACGTTTTGTGCGCAGAAATATTCAAAGCCATCGTGCATATCTTTGGGGCTGGAGGCGAAGCGGGAAAAAGCTCTTTGCAGAAGATCAAGTTTCCATGGGATGAGCAGGCCAAAGTCCACGCGCGACGCGTTGAAATCCGGCTTGTCTTTCAGATCGTCGTGCGTCAGTAATTCATCTTGAATCAACATCTCAGGGCTGATCAAATACGGGTTTCCCGCAAACGCAGAAAAACATTGATAGGGCGAATCGCCGTAACCGGTAGGACCGAGCGGAAGGATTTGCCAAAGTTTGCATCCGGTTGACTCGAGCCAATCCACAAAGCGATATGCCTGAGGACCGAGATCGCCGATCCCGTACGGACCTGGCAGGCTGGTTGGATGTAAAAGGATTCCGCTGGAACGATCAAATTTCATTTGCCTGCCTCTTCGTTACTATGGTTTGACCCGCGCGGACGATTGGCTCGCCGTAATCACTGGCTACAACATCTGTGTTGATCTCTGCTTCCGGCTCGACGACAAATCCTGCAGGGACAGCGCTGCTTTTGCCTACGAGCGCGATCTTGATATTTTGGTCTGCCACACCGCCGCCGATGCGCGCATTTTCTCCCACGTGCACGCGTTTGTCGAGAACAGCTCTTTCAACAATAGCGCCGCGTTCTATCACGGTATCCGTAATGACGACCGACTCGCGCACAACCGCACCTGAGCGGACGATGACTCCCGGCGAGAGTACACTACTTTCTACATGCGCGCCAGACTCAATAAAGCAACCGTCACAGATCATGCTGGCGTACACGTGCGCGCCCGCGGGCAGGCGGGCAGGGGGGCGTTCTTCAGTGCGCGTGTGAATGATCCAGCTTCGATTGTACAGTTTTAGCGCCGGCGATGGAGAGAGCATATCCATGTGTGCCTGCCAATACGATTGGACGGTTCCAACATCCATCCAGTAGCCGCTGTAGGGAAACGCATAGACTCGCGCTTTGGATTTCACCAGCCGGGGAATGATATCTTTGCCAAAATCATGCGACGAATTCTTACGTCCGCGATCTTCCCACAAGGCTTTATCAAGCAACTCGCGGTTGAAAAGGTATACGCCCATATTTGCGAGATTTGATGGTGGATTTGCTGGCTTTTCAACAAAGGAGGTCACTCGGTACTTGGCATCTGTCGCGAGAATACCAAACCGTGAGGCTTCTTCCATTGGGACGGTAATGGTCCCGATGGTGACGTCTGCCTGATGATCCCTGTGGAAAGAGATCATCGGTTCGTAGTCCATAGTGTAAATGTGGTCGCCAGAGAGGATCAAGACCAAATCGGGCGAGCCTTGTTTGATGAAACCAAAATTTTGCTGTACGGCGTCTGCGGTGCCGGCGTACCAATCTGAGTCGTTGCGAGCTTTGTATGGGGTGAGGATCTTCACACCGCCTGTAAAGTCTCGGTTCAAGTCCCAGGGCGCGCCCGCGCCAATATGTTCGATCAGTGACTGTGGGCGATATTGTGCGAGCACCATCAAGTCGAAGATGTCTGAGTTCACACAGTTCGACAAGGCAAAATCAATGATGCGGTATTTTCCGGCAAACGGGACCGCGGGCTTTGTTCGTTTTGCTGTGAGGACACCCAATCGTGAACCTTCGCCGCCTGCAAGGATGACTGCGCGTGTTTTCATGGTCAGCCCTCAACGTTTCCTGTTTCAGTCTGCGTGTTTTCTTCTCGAATCCTTCTCTTTGGATTTTCCGCAGTTTTTGGATAAGTCTCGCGCGGGGTAGAGGTTGCGGAAGCTGCAACAAGTTTTTTATACAGGTCCGCGTATTTCTGCGCCGAGTTGTGCCATGAGAAATCCAACGACATGCCGTTTTTTTGCAGGTTTGCCCAGCGTGAATGATATGGAAATAAATTCAAGGCGCGGCGAACCGTGTCGTTGAAGGATTTTACCCTCGCATCGACGAAGACGAAGCCTGATTCGCTGTCTGTGACCGTGTCGTGCAATCCGCCGACGGCGCGCACGAGCGGGACACATCCGTAGCGCATGGCGATCATTTGCGAGATTCCACAAGGTTCGTAACGCGAGGGCATGAGCAGGATATCTGTACCGCCGTATATTTGGCGCGCCAGTTTTGCATCGTAACGTGTTTCCACGCGGACGCGATCAGGCAGGGCTTCCTGCAACTTCTTTGCCATCGCTTCCAGTTTGGGGTCGCCCGCGCCGAGCAAAATGAATTGCCAGTTTTGTTTGCCCAGCATCTTTAACCCTTTGAGGGCGATATCCACTCCTTTTTGCGGGTCCATGCGCGAGACCATGCCAAGCAATGGCACATCAGGATTCTGCGGCAAGCCAACTCGCTCCTGCAGCGCGGCTTTGTTTTTCGCGCGCGCGGTTAACTCGTCAGCGTTGAAATTGGCTGTGAGTGCGGGATCAGTTTGAGGGTCGAAAGAGGCGGTGTCAATACCGTTCAAAATTCCGTGCAGTGAATCAGTTCGATTTCGGAAGAAATCCTGCAAACCGCATCCAAATTCTTCATGCAAAATCTCATCGGCGTACGTGGGTGAGACTGCGACAATTGCATCGGATGCCCATAGCCCAAGCGGGAATGGCATGACGCGCGCCCAATCAGGCAGGTCGGTATTTGCAAGCGGCAAGCCATAGGTTTCAAGAATATCTTTTACATCGGGTCCCATGAATGGCAGGTTGTGAATCGTGACGATGGAACCGATGCGATTCTTTTTATCCTCCCAGCGTTTTACCAAATTTCCATACGCGGCGAGCGCGGTATGCCAATCGTTCGCATGAATGATGTTTGGAGTCCAATTGAGTTGACGCGGCAGTTCGAGCGCGGCTAACGAGAAGAAGACATATTTTTCAGCGTCGAGTTTGTTGTTGGAGGAATAGACTGTGCCGCTTGCGCGGATCGGATCACCGTTGATGAAGTAAACCGGCATGCCATCCAGCGCGCCTTCAAACGCCTCCACCTGGACCTCGGTGTTGCCGCGCGGAATCGAGAAGATGCCCACCGGCTTGAGCGACTCCTCGCGGATAACCGAGTGCATCGGCAGGACGAGGCGCACATCGAGTTTGAGTTCATCGTTCGATAAAGCGCGCAAGGCTTTGGGGAGGGTGCCCCCCACATCGCCAAGACCGCCGACCTTCACAAAAGGTTCGGCTTCCGCGGCGAGAAATAGGATGTTGATGGTTTGGGGCATGTACGCAATTTTACTCGTTTTCAAGAGACCCAGAGGTCATTGGGTTGGGGATGTTGGCTTGAGCCATTCTGGCAATTGATGGCTGTAACAAATTGAGAGCGACGAAATATGGTTTTGGTGGTTAAATTATTTATGCAAGACCTTCACATTTCATTAAAGGAGGAACGATGAAAGCATTGACCCAGTCCCGTCCGATCAAGGTTGTACTGTTCGTTGTATTGGCTCTCGCGTTGATTGCCAGCCTGCTCAACGCGTGGGGAAATTATCAGCAGGGTGAGTTCCTGAAAACTCTGAAAGGTAAAGCTCCTACGCGAAAAGGCGATACAAAGGCGGAAGTGATTAACGCTTCGCCAATTCGACCAGTGTCTGTAGAGGGGGCTCCCCTGGGGGCATTTACGCCACAAACCCGCCTCGGCTTTGATGTCGGCGATCAATGGGAGCCATCCATCGCGGCGGACCAATCCGGTCGCGTCTACATGCTCTATGCTCAATATGAAGGCGTGCCAGGCTGTCCGGCCTGCTCGAACCCCGCGCAAATCCTGCAGATCAGCAATGACCGTGGCTCGATGTGGGGCTCGCCATTCGTTATTTATCCCGCGGGTGCAACCACTGGCGGACAGTGGGATTCTCAAATAGTGGTCGACCCCGTAGACGGTGAAACAGTTTACGCATCGTTTATGCAGAATAACAAGAGCGATATCATCGTTGCCAAATCAATAGACTTCGGAGCGACATGGACATACGTCATCGCTGACGCTACGAATGCCGCAACCGACAAGCCAATTATGGCTGTACGAGGGCAGGACGTCTATGTAGTTTACACTCATGCGCAAACCACGTATGCCGCCTACTCACATAATGGTGGCGCTTCTTTCACTGAAGTAAAAGTCAGCAAAGGCGGCAAGCTGGGTTGGGCGCTGGCAGGCGGCGGTACAGTGACGCCGAACGGCGATGTGTTTTTCTCGTGGGCAGGCTATGAAGGCAATGGCGGCGCAAGCGGAAATGTGAATCTCTATGTGAGCAAATCTACGAACGGCGGCGCAACCTGGACTACAAAAACGATTGATATTTCATCTTCGCCGCCCCAGTGCCCGGAATTCAACTGCGGCTGGGCATATCTCGGCGCGCAAATGGTGATGGCGTCGGACAATAATGGCACGCTTTATCTCTTGTGGAACGCAGGCTCAACGGCGACAGGACCAGAACGGATATACTTCGCCAAATCCACAAATGGCGGAACCACCTATACCACGAAAGTAGACATCTCCACCGCGCTGGCGGGAACTCATCACGCCTTCCCTGCAATTGCCGCGCTGGGGAATGGTGACGTCCGCATCTCATGGATGGATGCGCGCGCCGCGAGTGGTGGGCTTGATCGGTGGAACGTCTATTATCGTTCCTCAACCAATGGCGGCAGCACATGGAGCAATGAGGTTGATCTCTCCACTTTCGTAAGCGGGTTCACATACATCTTCTCGAATGGATTCCGCTTCCCATTTGGCGATTACTACGAGATGGATGTTGACGAGCAAGGCGCGAACCATGTCATATTCGGGATAGGATTCGATTACAACGCGCCCGGCTCGATCTGGTACGCAAAGGGACCGTAAGAATACAAGACCTCCGAGTTCTTTAAGAACTCGGAGGTCTGATTTTTGGGAGCCTGATGGGTTTCGAACCCACAACATCCACAGCCACAGTGTGGCGCTCTGCCGTTGAGCTACAGGCTCCGTGTGCCTGCCCCGATGCTTTATGGGGAAGCGGCGAGATTATATCACCTGAAATTGCCGCAAACAAGGTCTTCTACGGATTCATCGCATCCACGATCAGCTCCTGGCCAATCCGTTGCGTGAGCCGAATATTATTTTCCTCCACCAAAACGACAACGACGAGCGGAGTCCCCTGCCAATTGGGCGGAGTCCCCGCAATAAACCAGGTAACGAATGACTCTCCCTCTGTTGCCAACCCGACATGCGACCAATAATTTTGCCCGTCCACGATGAAGGACGCCGCCGCTTCATCCGCCGCGGGAGCCTGCATCGCCACGAAAGGCGCTCCCAACACGGGAAGGATAACCCACCCCTCGCTTGGCGTGTTCACAGCGGACGCGATACTCGGCGCGGGGATCATGCCATGATTACTTAATGAGGCGGATGCCAGTGCTGCTTGTAACGGCGAAACATGCAAATGCTTTAATTCGGAACTTGAAAGTGATTCTGAAACCTGCAATTGAATTTCAGGCGTGTGGTTGAATCCGATTGCCTCATAAATAATTTCCAGTTCCTCGTCACTTATACGTTGTTTCTGGAATAATGCCTGAGCAAAGGGTTTGATGACAGAGCCGGTTGGGTAAACCCCCTGTGCAGCGCGGTTGATCAGGGGCTGGGCTGGGTCTTTATTTAGTTTTGACCCGATTTCGTTCAAGTGATTCGGGTTGAACGTTGGGTGAGAAGCCATGATGAGAATTTCCCCGCTTTCCGCGTTGAGCATGACCACGGCGCCCGCATGGCCGAGCATCATTTCATCTGCACGGAATTGCAAATACAGGTCAATGGTCAGGCGTACATCCAACCCGTCTGGGGACATGCCATAGAGCAGGTGATTCCACAAGAGCGATGTTGCCGGGGTGCCTTTCAAGCCGCGTAAATATTCATCGAGCGACGCTTCCAGCCCGGCTTGCCCGTATTTCGAGTCGTTATAACCAATGATGGGTGCAAGGTCGGGATATTTGTAAGCGCGTTTGAAAGCTCCGATTTCTCCCTCGGTTGTCGTAATGACGGCGTTTGTTCGGTCTAATAGGCTCCCACGCGGCACGAACAAGTCTTCAATCGTGCGGCGCGGATTGTCAGTTCGCGTGAGCAGGTCTGGTCCGCGGACGACAGCCCACCAGCCGTTTGTCAGCGCCGCCAAAAAAAGCCCGAGGGAGAGCAACGCACCGACAACGAGATACGGCTGAGGCTTCGGAAGATCCGCAGGTTCTTCATCCAGATGATTACTGATGAGGAGTAGAAAAAGTAAGGCGACGTAAGAGGTCAGCAGGGATGATCCGCCGTAAGAGACAAAGGGCAGGGTGACGCCTGTGAGCGGCAGGAAACGTAAATTGCCACCGATGATAAGCAAAGCTTGAACGCCGAAGTGGGAAGTGATGCCAGCGGCAAATAATCGGCGAAAAAGATCGGGCGCGCGGAGTGAGGCGCGGAAACCGCGGGCGATGATCAAGCCGAAAAGGGCAAGCAAGCCGATCGTCCCGGCGAGACCCGTTTCTTCTCCGATTGCCGCGAAGATAAAATCGGAAACTGCCACTGGGACAAGCCCAGGACTTCCCAACCCCGGACCGCGTCCCTCAATGCCTCCGTTTGCTATTGCGAGTAGTGCCTGAATGATCTGGTAGGAACCGCTTACAGGGTCGTCCCAAGGGTTGAGCCACGAGTCGATACGAATGCGGACAATGTCAATGAAATAATACCCGGCTATACCGAAAAGAAAAATTAGAAGCGCGCTGAACAGACCTGTTCGACGCCGACCAGTTGCAAGATAAATAATGATCGTATAAAGAGCAATAAAAATGGAAGCTGTACCGAGATCGCGTTGAAATAGAAGAAGCAAAACAGCGAGACCGCTTACGATAAAAGTGGGGAGGATAAGAGGAACCGTGTGGATACGGAGGGCAAGCCGGTCTGCGAGATACGCGGCGAGATAGGCAACAAGCAAAAGTTTTAGAGGTTCGGACGGTTGAAAATAAAAACCGCAACAACCGAGCCATAGGCGAGGGCCAATCCCAATTGGGTTTGTTCCAAAAAGCAAGGTGAGGGCAACCAGGATAATCCCGCCAGTTAGCAGGAGATATTTATATCTCCGCAGGAACATAAGAGTTGTGGGGAGGCGTAGTCCTAATAAAAAAATCAGCAGGCTGAAATCGAGCCATATCGCCTGCCGCGAACCCAATGTTTGGTCGAGTCTCCAGATCGTGAGCAAGCCCCATCCGCTTAGCAGCGCGGAGGCTGGGAAGAGGTATGGGTCCGCATCAGGCAGATACCTTGTGATCGCATCGTGAATCAGGTAGATCAAAAATCCCCAAACCAAAACCGCTACCCATTGCGACCACCGGAAATCCACATCCAACGATCGCGCGCGAACAGCCGGGGATAGGGTGATGATCGTTGATTGTAGAAAGAGAAACCCGACCGCTATTTTCAGCAGGTTATTCTGGATGACGCGATTCATTGGTCAAAGATATTTTCTCACGAGCAAATCCAATTTCCGGCGTGTTTCAGCGGGGATAACATCCTTGCGGGTGATCAGCGCGGTTGAAAGCGCGTGTTCGCAATCGCAGTCGCGCTCGTGTTTCAAACTACGCGCAAGAAGGCGGACGGCTTCCTGCGCGATTTCCGTATTTTTATTCAAGATTTGAATCACCATTTCAACTGTTACGGGCGCTTCGCTCACATGCCAAACATCGTAATCGGTCACATGTGCCATCGTTGCGTAGCATATTTCCGCTTCACGCGCGAGAAAAGCTTCGGGAGACGCCGTCATCCCAATGATGGACATACCCCATGAACGATATGTTTTGGATTCTGCCTTCGTGGAAAATCGCGGACCTTCAATTGTGATGAACCCTCCGCCGCGATGAATCACGCCTCCCGCGCCGCCGACAGCTGATTCCAGTTGATTCGAGAGATCCGCGCAAAAAGGGTCTGCCACGCTGATGTGCGCAACCAAGCCGCCATCAAAGAATGAACGGGCGCGATGATGTGTGTTGTCGTAGAGCTGGTCTGGGATGACAATATGACCCGGAGCATATTCCTCTTTCAAAGATCCACATGCGCTGATGCTCACAATTCTTTCCGCGCCGAGAGATTTCAGCGCGTAGATGTTTGCGCGGTAGGGAACTTCCGTTGGCGTAATGTGGTGCCCAACTCCATGGCGGGAGAGAAATGCGACTCGTTCGCCTTCCAGGGTTCCAATTACGATGGGCGCGCTTGTTTTTCCAAAGGGTGTATCAATGGTGTGTTCGCGCGCATCCATCAGCCCGGGCATTTCATACAAGCCTGAACCGCCAATGATTGCAAGGGTTACGATTTCGGTCATAATGATCTCCGCATTAGTATTTTTTCGCCGGATCAGATTTTTCATCGTCATCAATGCGGATGACAAACATTGTATTCCCGCATTTGAATTCATCGCCTGTGATAACCACAGTGGGAGTGGTCAATTTGCCGTCGTTGAGGAAGGTTCCATTCGTGGAATTCAAATCCTCCAGCCACCATTGCCCGTGATGGAAAGTGATGCGCGCGTGCTGTGCTGATAACGCTTCATCAATGATCGCAAGGTCGCAATGGGTATGGCGGCCAATGATGATCTCAGCCTGGGAGAAACGACTCTGGCTTTCTTTTCCCAGTGCCGATCTTACGGTGATTGTTATTCCTGGTTTTTTTTGCTCTGCTAAATTTTTCCCCTGCTGTCTTAGTTCCTGCCATAAAGTTAGCAATGCCCACCCAAGAAAAGAGTACAGTGCGATTGCGAGGAGGAATCGCAAAACAAGAACTGCGTCTGCGATCATTTATTTTTAGGTTTGTCCTGCTTGAGCTGGTCGGTATGTATATCCACTGTGTTTTGCTCAACTACGGCAGTCGGTCTTTCGCTCGCGCCGGGTCGTTGACCTTCATAGGGAGACGTTTCAGCAAGATCGGGTCGGAGGGGAGGGTTATCCTGCCCAAAAATCAACGCAACGCCTGCCAGTGAAATTACATCGCCGGGGTAAAGGACCGTCTGGCTCGTGCGCTGCCCGTTTACAAACGTGCCGCCGGTTGAGTTCAAGTCGAACAGCACATAGCGCCCTTTGATGGAGCGGAGTTGGGCATGATTGCGTGAAACCCGCGGATCGTCAATCACAAGTTGATTTTCGAGCCGGCGACCAATATTGACAACAGATTCGGTCAGCGGATGGACTTTTACTCCCTCGATGATCAAAAACGCATTTTCGGGGATAGTTTCACCAGCCTCTGTTGCACTGGCCGGGGTGGGGTTTTCCATGCCCTGTGTATCTGCTACGGGTTCGAGTTTATGAGAGGCAACCACGCCGATATCGTCGGCTGAAAAATTTTCGTCAGTGGTAATGGTGATAGTGGGTTGCGCTGTGAACTTCAACCCCACTTCCTTCCCCGCTGTGGTGATAATGCTTTTTAACGCTTCAATGGTTCGCTGTTCTTTCCATATGGGAGAAGTATCCGGGGCAACAATCAAGGTAAACACATTAGGGGCAATCGCTCCCTCGTCTTTTTGCTCGATGATGTTTTGTTTCAGCGCGCCGGCAAGGCGTTGAATAACTCGATCTTCAACTCGTAAACCCGGCAGAATCCCCGCTAGCTGACCTTCCACCAATGATTGCAATTTTACTTCCAGCTGGTCTAATTTTAGTTTCATTGAATTGCCCTGTCCTGAAATCAGGGTGCGAGTATTATAGGGGCGAGCCGAAAAAACTGCAAGATACCAAACTTACAGTTTCAAAATGTTTTGTTACTCGTGAAACCCTCCATGTTGTTAGTTCAGTTTTTTGTTGCAGTTGGGGCAAATCGTTTCATCGGACCGGACGGCAAACCCGCAGTTGGGGCAGGTGGTGGGGTGGGCATCTCCCAGCGGCGCGCCACAGGAAATACAAGACCCTTCACCCAAGGGATTGGCGGTTCCGCAGTGATCACAGGTAATTCGAGTTAATCGGTCAGATAATTCGTGCGATGCGCCGAGCGTGACGATGGTTCGATCTATCGCTCTCCATATTTTTTCGCTCAACTGGATACTTTCAATGTCCTGTGCAAGGTCGTCAAGCCTTCCAAGCAGGCTGAATGGATTCCGAAACGCCGACCACGCTGTTTGCCCGAGACTTGCGGCAATCCCCAGCCATTCCTGTATCCCCAACTCGATCATCACCCCATCTTCAACTTTTTGAATCCCAACTGTGAGGGCCGTCTGCCCACCAGACATTGACCCCATGTGAGTCGCGATCTGCACTGCGATTTTGTCTTTTTGACCGATGACCTGCGCGTGCATATTGCCGCGGTTGAATTCTGCCATCAGGGCATGAGCAATATCGTTGGGTTTGATGTTTCCATGAAAAATTCGTCTGTCCATGTTTTCGATTATAATCCCCTTTACCAGCGACGACGATCTGTCGTCGTATTTCATCTCTCGAAGAATATATACGGTATGAAACAATTTTGGTTTAAGTTTTTATTGGGGGTTTTCACGGTGACAACTACGGGCGTGGGAATCTTTCTTACACCGAGGCAGGTTGAGGCGTCTCAGGAAGCGTCCACTCCGACGGGTATCATCATCACGGTGACGTACACCGATCCAATGAATGTTCGCAACGGACCGGGCACATTCTACGACATCATTGGGCAGATATTCCCAGGAGATATTTTGCCCGCGCTTGGCATATCGCCGGGCCGCGAATGGATCCAGGTTTCCTTTTCCGGCGGGCAGGGTGGAATTGGATGGGTGTATGCCCCGTACGTCAGCGTTTCGGGCGGTGAACTTCAAGTTGTTGAGCCGCCCCCGACTCCCGCGCCGCTGATCACTGCCACCATTGACCCAACCCTTGCTGCAGCTTTCAACGTTCAACCAACTCCGACGCGTATGCCTACATTTACCCCGCCGCCGCCATTAACTGCCGTCCAGTTTGAGGAAGGCGCTCCGCGACCTGCGCGAATTAATTCAGGCATTTTTATCGCGGCGCTTGGTGTAATTGGTGCAGTTGGGTTAGTGGTTTCATTTGTTTTGCGACGATGAAGATTGAAAATACAATATTGTACGAGTCAAAGATCGCTCTCTGTTTGATCGTGATCACCGGTTGTGTATTTACGGGAGTTTTCGGCGCGAGTCAACCGATTCCCGTGTATGCACAACAACCAACCGGTTCGATTCCCACTGTTACAGGCACGCCACCCGGTCCTTCGGTCAGGGTTGATCAGAGCATTTCACAAATCCGGGTCTATGCGGGCCCAAGTTCGTTCGACTATCCCGCGGTCGGTGTGATGGTTGCCGGTGAAACGGCGCCAGCGCTTGCGCGAGCAAGGGGCAGGGAGGATTGGATAAAAATTTATTATCCCGGTGTGCCGGGCGCGAGTGCGTGGGTTTTTGGCTTGTACGTTTCACTTTCCCCAGGCGCGCTCCTTCCACTTGTGGAACTTCCGCCAACGCCGACTCCATTTTCGACTCCCACGATCAACCCGACCCTGGAAGCCGCGTTCATCGGCCAGCAGACTCCCACTCGATTACCGACGTTCACGCCTCCTCCGCCCCTTGAGTTGCCCTTGTTTACTGACGTCGGCGACGCCCAGACGACGGGTGTCCCAACCGGTTTGCTGATCCTCAGCCTTGGGTTATTTGGCTTCTTTGGGGCAGTAATTTCATACTTGCGCGGGAGATAAAAAAAAGACCGAGTACTCGGTCTTTTTTACACAAAGTCTTATTTTAGTTTTGGCAGGAACAGGAGCCGCCGCAACCACATCCACCTTCAGCGTGTGCATGGTCGTGGCTTTTTGCGTGGGGACTATCCACTGCAAAGCCTGCGCCGCGAACGGGATCGTTCACAAAGTCAATCGTCGCGCCGCGCAGGTAATCAATGGACACCTCATCCACAACGACCTTCACGCCATTGACATCAAAAGTTGTGTCCACATCGCGGAAGTTATTGTCCAAAGCCATACCGAAGTTCACGCCACAGCATCCACCACCAGCAACGTACACGCGCAAGGCATATCCTTCAAGGTTGCGTTCCTTGAGAATATTTCCTACTGCATCCGATGCTGCGGTGGAGAGAGTGATTGCAGGTGTTTCGGTTCCAATTACAATTTTAGTGTCAATTTCCTGTAACATTCGATCTCCTTCTGGAGTGAGTTTTCCTGATTTCAGAGAAATCTTATCCTATTCGGTATTGCCTGTCAACAGCAGACTCACTTGCGTATTTTCTTGACACAAAGACTTTGCGCCTGTAAAATCTGTCTACTTTGCTGGGCGAAAGCCCAGTAAAATTTTGCTCTGGAGGGATACCCCCAATATGTATGCCATGCAAGGACTGACCTCATTAGAGGCAATTGCAATCTGGGTTGTGTTTGGCATCGCCATTCTCAGCCTGTTTTACGCATTTGCCCTTCGCTCTCAAATTCTGCGAGAAGATAAAGGCACGGAAAAAATGCAGGAAGTGTGGAGCGCAATTCGAGACGGGGCGGACGCTTATTTAACTCGTCAATCTAAAAGCATCTGGCCGCTCATCATTGTATTGACTTTTGTTTTGTTTGCTTCTGTGTATGTTGTTCCGCCATCACCGGAAGCGCTGGAACAATTTTCAAACTTGGGCAGTGAAAATACTGTCAAGCTCGTTATTGGTTTTGCTCGCGCGGTTGCCTTCGTGATGGGCGCCTATGCATCCATGCAAGTTGGACAGATTGGTATGCGTATGGCTGTCGAAGCAAATGTGCGCGTGGCTTCCGCTTCGAAGCGTTCGTTTGGCGAATCTTTAGATATTGCCTACCGGGCAGGTTCCGTGACGGGTATGCTCACCAATGGGTTGGGCTTGCTCGGCGGAACTGTTATTTTTATCGTGATGGGTATTGCCGCGCCAGATGCGTTGTTAGGTTTTGGATTCGGCGGCACACTGCTGGCGTTGTTCATGCGCGTGGGCGGCGGCATTTTTACGAAGGCGGCAGATGTCGGCGCCGATTTGGTCGGTAAGGTGGAAGCAGGCATCCCTGAGGATGATCCGCGAAACCCGGCTGTGATCGCAGACCTCGTTGGCGACAATGTCGGCGATTGCGCAGGCATGGCGGCAGATATCTTCGAGTCATCCGAAGTGACAATTGTTTCCAGTTTGATTTTGGGTCTTGCACTCTGGCATGTGACCGGCAACCAACTTGAATGGATTATTTTCCCGTTGATTGTCCGCGGTATCGGCGTGATTTCATCGATCTTCGGGGCCAACTTTGTAAAGAGCGGAAAAGACAGCAAGAGCGGCAATGCGATGAAAGCCATTTTCAGCGGCTTGATTGCCTCTGCGATTTTCTCCACCGTGTTGTTTGTGATCGCCGGATATTTATACTTGCAAGATATTGCGGGCGGCTGGTGGCGAATTCCTGCGGTGGTATTTGTGGGCGTATTGCTCGCGCTCGTGATTGACCGTCTTACCGATTACTTCACAGGTTCAAATGCCGCGCCAGTTAAGGAAATCAAAAAATCTGCCGACACTGGACCTGCCACATTAATTTTGAGCGGTATTTCCAGCGGCTTTGAATCTTCCGTTTGGTCAGTGATTGTGATCGCCATTACCATCCTGGTCTCGATATTTGTCTTTGGCGGACAGGGGGCAACTTATGTTTTATACGGCGTTTCCATGACCGGTATCGGTATGCTTACGCTCACAGGCAATATAGTGGCGATGGACTCCTTTGGTCCAATTTCAGATAATGCAAACGGAATCGGCGAAATGGCTTGGTCAGGCAAAACAGATAAAGCCACCAAAGATGCTCAAAAAATCATGGCTGATCTCGATGCTGTTGGTAATACGACGAAAGCCATCACCAAAGGCGTGGCAATTGGTTCTGCAGTCATAGCCGCAGTTTCACTTTTCGGCTCCTTCCTGGTGGATGTCTCACGCGCGCAAGTCAGTTTGGGTGTTGTTCCTGCGAAATTAATATCCGCCGTCGGAATCCGAGCCGATGACCCTCGTGTATTTGTGGGTATGCTCATCGGCGGCGCATTGCCCTGGTTGTTCTCTTCCTTCGCCATTCAGGCTGTGACCCGCGCGGCTTCCCTGATCGTGTTGGAGGTCCGCCGCCAGTTTAAACTTGGTGTGCTGACCGGTAAAGTGAAGCCCGATTACAGGCAGGCTGTCAATATTTCTACTACCGCAGCACAAAAGGAATTAGTAACACTTGCGTTGCTCGGCGTCATTACCCCGATCATTGTCGGCTTGCTCCTGGATGTTGAGGCCCTCGGTGGTTTCCTTGCGGGTATCATTATTTCCGGTCAGTTGCTGGCGGTATTCCTGAATAATTCTGGTGGCGCATGGGATAATGCCAAGAAGTTAATTGAAGACGAACCCAGGAATCCTGCAAAAAATCTTGGTAAAGGTTCCGAGCGTCATAAAGCTGGCGTGGTCGGCGATACAGTTGGTGATCCGTTCAAGGATACGGCTGGTCCCGCGCTGAACCCGATGATCAAGGTGGTCAACATTGTAGCTGTGATCATTGCTCCGATTGTTGTGCAATACAAAACTGGCGGAACATCTCCTGTCGTTTGGATTGTTGCCGTTGTACTAGTTGGAGTGCTTGCCTGGGCGGTCGTACGCTCGAAAGCGCCGGCTGAGGAAATGACGAAGTAAAGTTTCTATTTGGAAGATCAGCAAACATAAAACAGGTCGAGATAGGCAAAAACCCCCGGCAACGCTGGGGGTTTGTAAATCTATTGTAATGGCATCCATCTTGCCATGTACTATAATTTTCGCATGGAAGAAAACGGACTGGCTTCGCTGGCGAGTACAATATATCGTTGGGGTTTGAAGGGAGGGTTGGGCATTCTCGATCAAGGTCTCTTTTCAGGGGCGAACTTTTTAGCAATCGTTTTTTTAGCGAGATCATTGGATACCGAAGATTTTGGTGGATTTGCTGTCGGTTTCGCAGCCCTATCTTTTTTTATGCAAATCTATACATCGTTTGTATTGGAGCCAATGAGCATACTTGGTCCTTCTAATTATCGAGAGCGGATAGGCTCCTATCTGTTGGCGCAGGTTCGATTATTATTCTTATTGGCAACTCCAACCGGCGTCTTCCTGGGCTTCATTATCTGGCTTAATCAATTCATTGGTAACGATACTATTGCGACGTCGGTTTTGATATTCTCCTCTATTAGCCTACCTTTCATACTATTCCCATTATTGATGAGGCGAATTTTTTACGTGTTACTCAAGCCGGGCCTCGCTCTTCTGGGTTCGGCAATTTACTTTTTAGGATTGTTTCTTGTTTTTTTCTTGTTAGTTCGAATTAGAGTTTTGAATGAAATAAGCAGCGTCTTGCTTCTCTCGCTGGCTGGTTTGCTTAGTGGTTTTACATTACTATTATTTTTGCAAAATGAAAAATCGCCAGAAGATCCTGTTGACTTAAAAGCCATTCTAGTTGAGACCTGGTCTTTTGGCAAATGGCTGATCGTATCCGGCGTGCTTATTGGCTTGGCGACTCAGTCACAAATATATCTTACAGGAGTGCTGTCCCGCCTTGAGGAAGCTGGGGCGGTGCGGATCTTGCAGACATTCATCCAGCCAATGATGTTTACATCCACGGCTTTCAGTGCTCTGGCTACTCCAGCAATCACCGTCGACTTTGCATCAGGATTCTATAAAAGTATGCGGCGCAAGATGATCCGGTTCACCCTGATATTAGGTGGAACAGCGCTGGTATATGAGTTGTTGCTCGTTTTGTTTAGCGCTTCATTGAATCAAATTCTATTCGAGGAAAAATATTCATCATATACTAGTCAAATACCGATATGGGGGCTTGTTCCCATTCTTCTATCCTTTTTTTGGGGCGGAGCGATTTCCCTTCAAGTGTCGCAAAAGCCTCAAGCCATGTTGATTATTTCAGGTTTCTGGGCACTGTTCAGTTTTGTTCCAGGGCTGATTATTATTCCTGCTTGGGGCGCATGGGGAGCTACTGTCAGCATTGTGATGGGATTTATCGCAGCATTTGTGAGCACTTGGGTTTTATATTGGCTATGGGTTCACCGGGTATACATGAATGACGGAGGTAGATATGCTGACCACAAAGAACATTCGATGTAATATCTGCAGCTCCGAAAGTTCGCCTCTTGCGAATGCGGTTATCTTGGGCAGACATAATATCCAATATTACACATGTAATCACTGCGGATTTATTCAGACCGAGTCACCTTATTGGCTGGACGAGGCATATTCCACAGCCATTGCCCGAAGTGATATCGGATTAATAGGCCGGAATATAAAACTATCGGGTTCTGTTCAGTGCTCATTCCAATGTATTTCAACCATCGAGGACCCTTCTTGGATTATGGGGGTGGTAACGGTATGTTTGTGCGAATGATGCGTGATAGAGGTTTCGATTTCTACTGGAATGATAAATATGCTTCAAATCAATTTGCAGAGGGCTTCGAGGCGCCTCATGATATGAAATTCTCCCTGCTCACAGCCTTTGAAGTTTTTGAACACTTGCCACAGCCTCTTGAATCTCTTGAAGATATGGTCCATTATTCCGATTCTGTGATTTTTTCCACTCGCCTGTTGCCGCGTTGGCAGATCGTGCCTGATGACTGGTGGTATTTTTTGATTGACACCGGACAACACATTTCACTCTATTCAAGAGAGTCGCTGGAGTTGATCGCCAAAAAATTTAGCGTCCAGCTGTCGTCGAACGGACTTTCGCTCCATATGTTTTCCCGTAAGACCATACCGGAGATTCTTTTAAAAGCACTTAGTTTGCTAGTGGTTTGTTGGCTAAGTTTTGCAACGAATTAAACCGGGCGTGTTGTTGAGCCAATAGCGGAAATCGCGACAGGTCCATTGCCAGTCAAAAGGATGTGCGTAGCGTTGATTGTACTCTTGCTTG
>Ga0247727_10006855_pt1 | contig 22107 bp, 14 predicted proteins | sample WisWelCaveWW1625_FD_202498 | JGI IMG/M metagenome (GOLD analysis project Ga0247727, IMG submission 202498) | Biofilm microbial communities from Wishing Well Cave, Virginia, United States - WW16-25 | ecosystem: Environmental > Aquatic > Deep subsurface > Groundwater > Cave microbial mat | place...
CAAGCTGGTAGCGAATGTCAAATCCATAAACTCCACTAGAAACCTATACTTGCTAGTGGTCCTTATGATTCCAACATTCGCAACAGAGCGGGCCGAAACGGGATGCGAATGTTGGAATCGGACCACTTGGGGGCGCGCTCAAAATGGCCGGTCGGCAAGGCAGCGCGTTTTCGGCGCCCGGTTAGGGTCGTGTGGGTTGGTGGCAGAGTCGTCGAATTTCGATTGACGCCCAGCTTTCGCCGCAATGTCGGGACCTGATCTTATGGCTCGATGGGATGCATTGATGCGGATCACGCCACTTATCTGCGTACTTGTTCTCGCGGCTTGCACGACAGCCGCCGACACCGCACCTGACATTGCGCCGTTGGTGGAGCTGGCGCGCGATCCCGCGGTGACGCGCGTCGCCCTCGAGATGCCGTCCGGCGAGTACGCGCTCGATACGCGCCACACCAGCGTGCTCTGGCGTGTGCGGCACTGGGGTTTGGGCCCGTACACGGGGCGGTTCGATCGTGCCTCGGGCACGCTCAATTTCGATGCGACCAACCCGGCGCAGTCTTCGGTGAGTGTGCGCATTCCGCTGGCATCGGTAAGCACTGGCTGGCTCAACCAGGCGGGCGAACGCGTCTTCGATCGCGATATCGCCGCCTATCTCGGCGGCGAGGCCAACCCGGACATCGTGTTCGAGTCGCGCTCGATCGAAGTGACGTCACCGACGACCGGGCGCATCCACGGCGATCTCAGCTTCAGCGGACAAACCCATCCGGCCACGATCGACGCGGTGTTCGAAGGCGGCCGCATCATCGCGACGAGCAATCGTCCGGCGATTGCGTTCACTGGCCGCACTATCATCCGGCGCTCCCAATGGCTCGCCGGCACGCCGCCGCTGCACAACAGCAATTCGCCGGGCGATGAGGTGGAGATTATCATCAGCGCGGAGTTTCTGCGGCCAGGCTGACACGACTGTCTTGGTAAGTTCGAACGGTCGCAATTGGCGATCTCCGGCCGGACGCGGGCATGGTCGGGGGCAGCTCGAATGGAGCGAGGCGGCGGTAACGCGCCGCGATGCGTCCGCACGCGCGCGCGCGAAAAAATCTCTCCCGAGCCTCGTTGAGCGCGGCGTCCGATAGGGCTAGGCTCGCCGCCAGAGCAAGGAGCCGCCATGGCCGACGATGCGGGAACTTCCGTCAAGAGCAGAGTGAGCGCGGAGGAATGGCAGGCGCGGGTCGATTGCGCCGCGCTCTACCGTCTGGTGGCGCTGCACGGCTGGGATGACATGATCTTCACCCACATTTCCATGCGCGTGCCGGGGCCCGAGCATCATTTCTTGATCAATCCGTACGGGTTCTTGTTCGAGGAGATTACGGCGTCGTCGCTGGTGAAAGTGGACCTCGACGGCAACATCGTTGCGCCGACCTCCTATTACATCAATCCGGCGGGGTTCACCATTCACTCGGCCATCCATGCCGCGCGCGAGGATGCGCTCTGCGTCATCCATCTGCATACGGACGCGGGTGTCGGTGTTTCGGCGCAAAAGGACGGCCTGCTGGCGTTGACGCAGAACGCGTGTCTGGTGCTCCCACAGCTGGCTTACCATGGCTATGAAGGCGTGGCGCTTAATTTGGACGAGCGCGAGCGTTTGGTGGCGGATTTAGGCGAGAAGAAATTGATGCTGCTCCGCAACCATGGGACGCTGGCGGTCGGCGCGAGCGCGGCCGAGGCTTTCATCGGGATTTTCTTCCTGGAGCGGGCATGTGCGCAGCAGGTGAACGCGCTGAGCGCGGGGGCGGACCGCGTGTTGATGGCGCCGGAGGCGGCGCAAGCAGAAACCCGCGGCCAGAGCGCGGGGCTCGCCATGGTTTCCGGCCTGGCGTGGCCGGGCCTGAAGCGCAAACTCGACCGGGCGCTGCCTGGTTACGATTGCTGAGCGCTGTCGCCGCGCTTTCGCCGAGCCCAGCCATAGCTGGCGCGTGGGTCGCAGCGGAGGGCGGCCAAGAGATTTTGACCACTGTCATCGGGACACGCGAAGAGGTCAGTTTCTTCGAGAGTTCCGCTTTGTGGGAAATCCCGCTCGGCGACAATGACTCGGTGGTCGCCGCGCCTTGGATCGAGCAAAATTACGATACGCCCGATGGTTGGCGCGGGGAGGCGACACTTGGCGTTAAGCATACGCTGATGCGCGGCGGGACCGGGGTGATGGCGGTGCAAGCCGGCGCGCTGTGGATGTCGGAGCCCCCGCTTGGCTGCGGTGACGGCGGCGCGGAGTTGCGCTGGCTGGGTGGACTCTCGCTTGAGCGCGGCGCGTTCGTCAACCTCGAAGCCGCGACCCGTGCGCTGGCAGGGGGCTGCGGCGGCGAACGCATCGAGCTGACCGTCGGCTATCGGCCCGCGGAGAATTGGCTGGGCATGGCGCAGCTGTTCATGGATGAGCCGCGCCTGGGTGAAGAAATCCTGAAGGCGCAACTGACCGTGGTCCGCTTCGGCGAGAACGGGCGGGGCATTCAAGCGGGCGTACGCGCGCGCATCGATGGCGGCGGCGAGGAACCGGCGCTGGTAATCGGCTTTTGGGGCCGCCCGGGCGGGTGAATGACTCCCGGACTTTGATGCCGCAAGGACACAAATCCGCAAACCAAGTGCTATAAGGTCCCAGCCATGTTGGGGTTTTTCAAGCGCTTCGGCTTCGCCGCGACGGTCACGGCTGGGCTCGCGCTTATGGCCTTGTTGGTCGTGGGCAAGGCCCTGATCTCGAGCGACGACGAGGCCAGTTCGGCGCGTGCCGCTGCGCCCTCGGCCCAGACCGGCGGCGCTCGGGACGGACCAGGGAGACAGATTGCGGTGGTGGCGGTCGCGGTTGTGCGCCACGGCTTTACCGACGCCATGCAGGCGCTGGGCACCGCCCAGGCGCGCGAGAGCATCGTGCTCACCCCCAAGGTCGCCGACACTATCCGCGCCCTACGCTTCGACAGCGGCGACCGGGTGCGCCGGGGGCAGGTGCTGGTCGAAATGTCGAGCGTCGAGCAATCGGCCGCGTTGTCGGAGGCCGAGGCCGCCAATGCCGCCGCGCAGCAGGATTTGCGCCGCTTCCAGGAATTGTTCGACCGCGGTTTTGCCTCGCAAGCGCGCCTCGACACCGTGCGCGCCGGCGCCGACGCCGCGCAGGCGCGGGTCAACGCGGGCGGCTCGCGCATGTCCGACCGCACCATCCGCGCGCCGTTTGCCGGCGTGGTCGGATTGCGCACGGCAAGCCCCGGCCAGTTCATGCGCCCCGGCGACCAGATTGGCACGCTCGACGATATAGCCGAAATCAAGCTCGACTTCACCTTGCCCGAAACGCAACTCGCGCGCCTGGCCCTTGGCGTGGCAATTGTGGCGCGAACCGCGGCCTATCCTAACCGGAGCTTCACCGGCGCCATCGCTGACATCGACAGCCGCGTCGATCCGGCCACGCGTACGGTGCGCGTACGCGCCATCCTACCGAACCGGGACGAAACCCTCCGCCCGGGCATGCTGATGATCGTGGAGGTTCGCTCCAATCCGCGCGAGGCGTTGGCTATTCCGGAAATCGCCATCCTCGACCAAGCCGACGGGGCCTACGTGTTTCGCATTGTTAGCGGCGATGCGGGACAAACTGTCGATCGCGTGCGCATCGAGGCGGGCCAGCGTTCCGGCGGCATGGTGGAAATCCTCAGCGGTTTGAGCGAGGGCGATCAGGTCGTCACCGAAGGGGTGCAGAGCGTGCGTCCCGGTCAACCGGTCCGCTTGGGCGGGGAAGGCGCGGGCGCCGGCGCGACGCGGCCGCGCGGGTGAGCGCGCGATGACTTTGTCCGACCTCTGCGTGCGCCGGCCGGTGCTGGCGAGTGTGTTTTCGCTGATCATCATCGCCTTCGGCGCCATCGCTTTCACCACGCTGCCGCTGCGCGAATTGCCGGATGTCGATCGCCCCATCGTGTCGGTCAACACTTCCTATCCGGGGGCCTCGGCGCAGGTGGTGGAAAACCAGATCACACGCGTGATCGAAGATCAGCTGTCCGGCATCGACGGCGTCGACGTGATCAACTCGGCAAGCCGCGATGGGCGCTCATCGGTCAATGTCGAGTTCACGCTCGAGCGCGATTTGGAGGACGCCACTAACGACGTGCGCAACGCGGTCGACCGCGCGCGCGGGCAATTGCCCGCCGACGTCGATGACCCGGTTGTGCGCAAGACCGACGCCGACGCCGACGCCATCATCTGGTTCAGCTTGGAATCCACCACGCTCGACCGCGTCGAACTCACCGATTACGCGGACCGCTATATCGTCGATCGGCTCGCTATTCTGGACGGCGTGGCCAACGTGCAAATCGGCGGCGGCCTGCGCCGCGCCCTGCGTATTTGGCTGGACACCAACGCGCTCGCCGCGCGCGGGCTCAGTGTGCAGGATGTCGAGACCGCGCTGCGGGCCCAGAACGTGGAGCTGCCGGCCGGTTACGTGCAAAGCCAAGAGCGCGACTACCAAGTGCGGGTGGCGCGCGCTTTCGAGACCCCCGAGCAATTCCAGCGCTTGCCTTTGCGCGGCGCGGCCGGCGATGCGGCGGTGGTGCGCCTGGGCGATGTGGCCCGCATTGAATTCGCGCCGGAGGAAACGCGGCGGCTGTTTCGCGGCAATGGCGTCGATCAGGTCGGACTGGGCATCGTACGCCAGTCACGTTCCAACGCGCTCGAAGTCGGGCGCGTGGTCAAGGCTGAAATCGAACGCATCCGGCCCAGCCTGCCGGAGGGGACCAATATCATCCTGAGCTATGATTCAACGCTGTTCATCGAGCGGGCGATCGAGCGGGTGGGCCAGTCATTGCTGGAATCGACGCTCCTGGTTGTGTTGGTGATTTATTTGTTTCTGGGCTCTTGGCGCGCGGCCTTGGTGCCGGCGGCGGTCATTCCGGTGTGTCTGATCGGCGCGTTTCTAGTGCTCTCGCTGTTTGGGTTCTCGATCAACTTACTGACGCTGCTCGCGCTGGTGCTGTCCATCGGTCTGGTGGTGGACGATTCCATCGTTGTGCTGGAGAACGCCCAGCGCCGCGTCGATACGCTGGGCGAGCCCCCGCTGATCGCCGCCGAGCGCGGCACGCGGCAGGTGTTTTTCGCGGTAGTGGCGACCTCGGCGGTGTTGGTGGCGGTGTTCGCGCCGCTGCTGTTCGTCGGCGGCTATGTCGGGCGCCTGTTCGTGGAATTGGCGGTCACCATCGCCGGAATTGTGGTGATTTCGGCGTTCGCCTCGCTCTCCCTGTCGCCGATGATGTGTTCGAAACTGATCAAGCCGGTGAAGACGAGCACGCGGCTCAGCCGGGCGGTCGACGGATTTTTGGGTGGCCTGCGCGCATCCTACCGCGCCTCTCTCGAAGCCGCGATGAACGCTCGGCGGATTGTTTTCGCGGTGTTTGCCGGCGTGATCGCCCTGGGCGGCTTTATCTTTACTCAATTGTCGTCCGAGCTGACCCCGCCCGAGGATCGCGGCGTGCTCGTGGTCTCGGTCAACGGCCCGGAAGGTGCGGGCTTTGAATACACCAGCCGCGTCATCGGCCAAGCGGAGGAAATCTTGCTGGGCTATGTCGAGGCCGGCGAGGCAGCGCGGGTGATGGTTGTCGCGCCCGGCTTTGGCGATCAAGGCACCAACCGGTTCTCAAGCGGCTTCGCGCGGGTGGCGCTGGCCAATTGGGAAGACCGCGCCCGCGGCGCGGCGGATCTTGAAACCGAGCTGAACCAGCGCCTTTCGGCGGTGCCCGGCGCCACCATCCGCGCGCGCGTGCAGGGGCCGTTCCAGGGCGGCGGCGGCGGGGGCGAGGGCGCCTCGATCGTGTTGCTCGGCTCAACCTACGAACAGCTCGCCGCGGTTGCCAGCCGCATGCTGGGCCGCATGCGCGAGAGCCCGCAATTCCAACGCCCGCGCATGAATTACGAGCCGAGCTCGCCGCGCGTGCTCGTGGACATCGATCGCGAGCGCGCTGCGGCGTTGGGCGTTTCCGTGCAGGCGATCGGGCGCACGCTGGAGGCGACAATGGGGTCGCGGCGCGTCAACACCATCACCGATCGCGGCGAGGAATATTACGTCTTCCTGCAAGCCGAGCGCGGCGAGCGCTCCGACATCGCCGACCTCTCCAACAAATACGTGCGCTCCGACCGCACTGGCGAACTCGTGCCGCTCTCGACTCTGGTTTCAACGCGCATCGTTGGCGACGCGGCCGAGCGCCGGCGCATGAACCGCCAGGCAGCGGTCACGGTCTCGGCTTCAATCCCTGGCGATTACGCCATTGGCGATGCGATCGCGGAATTGGAAAGCATCGCCCGTGCGGAAATCGGCGGCGAGGCCGTCAGCATCGATTATTCCGGCGCGGCGCGGCAATTCAAGCAATCGACTGGCGCGATTGGCTTTGCCTTCGGCTTCGCGTTGCTGGTGGTGTTCTTGGTGCTGGCCGCGCAATTCGAGAGCTTTGTCCATCCCGTGGTAATCATGCTCTCGGTGCCGCTGGCGCTTACCGGTGGGCTGTTTGGCCTCTATCTGCTCGACAATACGCTCAACATTTACAGCCAGATCGGGCTCATCATTCTGATTGCGCTCGCGGCCAAGAATGGCATCCTCATCGTGGAATTCGCCAATCAGCTGCGTGACCAGGGGCGCTCGATACGCGAGGCTATTCTGGAGGCTTGCGACCTGCGCGTGCGGCCGGTGCTGATGACCTCGGTGGCGACCATTGTTGGCGCAGTTCCGTTGATTGTTGGGCAAGGCGCCGGCGCGGAGAGCCGCGTAACCATCGGCACGGTGGTGTTCTTTGGGCTGCTGGCAGCGACGTTGCTAACGCTGTTTGTGGTGCCGGTGTTCTATGATTTGCTGGCACGCTTCACCAAATCCCCGGAAACCACGGCCAAGCAAATCGCGAGTTACGAACGCGGTGAAGCAAATCCGCGTCAGGCCGAATAGAGCTCACTCTTCAGGCGCGGTTTCCACCATGAGATAGGCGATGACATCGCGGCGTTGGGCGATGTCGCGCACGCCGGCAAAAGCCATGCGGTTGCCAGGCAGGAACGTCCGCGGATTGGCAAGCCATTGGTCGAGTTGGTCCGAATCCCAGGTGAAGTCGGCCGCTTGCAGGGACTGCGAATAGCTGAAGCCCGCCGCCGTGCCGATTTCGCGGCCGAACAAGCCGTGCAGGTTGGGGCCGACACGATGGCCGGCGGCGGCTTCAATGGCGTGGCAGGAGCGGCACTGCGCGAACACGCGCCGGCCGGCTTGGTAGCTGGCTTCATTGTATGGGACTGACAGGGCGGCGATGCGCGCCTGCCGCTCGGCGGCTTCCTCGGCGTCATTACCGCTGTCCGCGGCCGCTTTCGCCGGGGCCTGCGTGGGTGTCTCGCTGGATGGCGGCGCGACGGGACCGCACGCGGCCAGGACGATCAAAACGGCGGAGGCGGCAATTCGCATGAGAGAAATCCTGGGTGCGTTAGAAAGATGCCAGCCCGGTCGGCAGGCAAGCGCAGGCGACGCGGCTTTTTAAATATCCGCCAACCGCTCCGCCCGCCACGCTGAGAGGAACGCGTCGGCTGAGCGGTCGATATCGGCTTCGCTCGTGCCCGCGCCGATGACGGAAATGCGGACGATCCAGCGCCCGCGCCAATGCGCGCCGCCGAGAAAGCAGATCCCCTCGCGCTGAACGCGCGCGATTGTGCGTTCGGTGAGCCGGTCCGAGGTTTCACCCTCCAAATCGCTGCCCAGCCGCACCGCGATCTGATTGAGCACCACCTCGTTCAGCACGTCAATGTCGGGCTCGGCGTCAAGCCGCTTGGCCATGCGCCGCGCCAGCGCGCAATGCCGGCTCACCATGTCCGCAAGCCCCTCTCGCCCGAGCGAACGCAGCATCGCCCAGGTGGAAAAGCCGCGCGCGCGGCGCGACAGTTCCGGAACGTAGTCCCACGGGTGGGTCACTCCTTCCGCGCCAGGCAAATAGCTTGCGGTGATCGCCATGGCGCGCCGGTGCGCGGCGGCGTTCCGGACGATGGCGTAGCCGCAATCGTGCGGCGTCTGCAGCCATTTGTGCCCATCCGCGCCCCAGGAATCCGCCAAATCCAGACCGCGTGTGAGGCGCGCAAACTCCGGAACCGCACGCGCCCAAAGTCCAATCGCGCCATCGATATGCAGCCAGGCGTTTTTCGCTTCGCACGCCGCCGCGATCTCGGGAAACGGATCGAACGCGCCCGAATTGATGTGTCCGGCCTGGGCGATGGCGATGATGGGGCCGTCGAGCTTTTCGATCGCGCGCGCGAACGCGTCGGCGCGGATGCGGCCTTGCTCATCGACGGGCACGTTGACCACGCGCTTGGCGCCAAGTCCGAGATAGCGCAACGCCGAAAACACCGTCGAGTGCGCATCTTCGCCCAGCACGACGCTGACCGCCGGCGCGCCGAACAGGCCGTTGGCCTCGACGTCCCAGCCAGCCCGGCGCAACACTTCCCCGCGCGCCGCGGCCAAGCAAGTGAAATTCGCCATGGTCCCGCCGGTGACGAAACCAACCGAGCTTTCGCGCGGCAAATCCATCAGCTCCACGAGCCAGCGCCCGGCGATCTGTTCGCAGGCCGCGGCCGCCGGAGTGGCAAGGCTGTTGCCGCAATTTTGCCCCCAAGCGCTGGTCAGCCAATCGGCGGCGAGCCCTGCCGGCTCGCTCGCACCGATAACCCAGCCGAAAAAGCGCGGACCCACCATGTTGGCGAGCCCCTGTTCAGCGAGGTCGGCCAATTCCGCGATCGCCTCGCGCACGGGGGCGCCGGTTTCGGGCGCGGGCCGGTCGAACAGCGTGCTCATCTCGGCATAGTCGAGCATCGGCCGATGCGCCCGCTCGCCCGCGCCGACCCGATACGCCACCGCGCGCGCGGCGACATCGCTCAACAGCGCGCGCAATTGCTCTTGATCCATTATTCCCCTCGTTTCGCAACCAAACTTGGGGCAAACCGCCGGCGGCTTCAACCTTGCGTAGGAAAGAAGCGGGCCACCGCCCGCCAGAGCCTTGGCAAGCGGTTGAAATACGAATTCACCTAGCGCCGCGCACGCATGCGCGAACGGGCTTTCGCGAAAGCGTGGCGACTGGCACAAACGGCCCGCGCCGCCATAGCTCAGCTGGTAGAGCACCTGATTTGTAATCAGGGGGTGGGGGGTTCGAGTCCCTCTGGCGGCACGGTGATTTTCGGTCCGGCCCGGAGACATGGGTGACGGATTGTACCTAAGACATGGATGACAACCTTGGGCCCAGGGGCGGCTAAATAAACGCCGCACCGTGTGGGCGGCTGGAGGCAATGCAATGCAAGAGACGGGCGCGGGACCAGCGATGGCGGCATCGGCCGAGGCGGGCGCCGCCTATGAGACGGATGCCATCATCGTCGGGGCTGGGCCGGTGGGATTGTTTGCGGTGTTCGAGTTAGGCTTGCTCGGCCTGAACGCCCATCTCGTGGATGTGCTCGATCGCCCCGGCGGTCAGTGCGCCGAACTTTATCCAGAAAAGCCAATCTACGACATTCCGGGTCTGCCGGTGGTGAGCGGCCAGGGATTGACCGAACGGCTGATGCAACAGGTCAAGCCGTTCGCGCCAATCATGCATCTCAACCAGATGGCCGAATCACTGGAGCGGCTGCCCGACAAGCGCTTCAAGCTGACCACTGAACTCGCCACGGCGATCACCGCGCCAGTGCTGGTGATCGCCGCCGGCGGCGGCTCGTTCGTGCCGCGCAAGCCGAAGATCGATAGGCTGGACGAATTTGAAGGCAAATCAGTGTTCTATGCGGTGCGCCAGATCGAGCGTTTTCGCGGGCGTGACATCGCCATTGCCGGCGGCGGCGACAGCGCGCTCGATTGGGTTCTCAATTTGCAGTCGATCGCCAAATCGGTAACCTTGATCCATCGCCGCGACGATTTCCGCGCCGCGCCGCATTCGGTGGCGCGGATGCGCGACCGGGTCGCCGAGGGCAAGGTGCGCCTTGAAATAGCCGAATTGAAAGGCCTGAGTGGCGCCGCTGGACAATTGAATGGGGTAATCTGCGAGACTAAAGCGAAAGGCCGATACCAAATCGCCTGCAGCGATCTGCTCGCCTTCTACGGCCTCACTATGAAACTCGGGCCTATTGCCGGCTTTGGGCTCAATCTGCACGAAAACCTCATTCCGGTGGACACCGAGAAATTCGAGACCAGCGAGCCGGGCATTTTCGCCATTGGCGACATTAATTCCTATCCCGGCAAGTTAAAGCTGATCCTCTGCGGTTTTCACGAAGCGGCGCTGATGAGCCAAGCCGCCTTCAAGCTCGCGCGCCCGGGCGAAAGGCTGGTGTTCCTGTACACAACCTCATCGACCGATCTGCACAAGAAATTAGGTGTGGCGTGATTATGGACCGCCGGCGTCCCCACCCGATTCTTGTCCCTGCCGATCCGTTTGCCGGCGAGGACGCCGGCGGTCCATAAAGAGCGCAGCTATGATCCACGCCTCTGTCCTCGATTCCGTCGGCGACACCCCGCTGATCAAGCTGAAGCGCGCTTCGGCGGAGACCGGCTGCACCATCCTGGGAAAGGCCGAGTTTCTCAATCCGGGACAATCGGTGAAGGACCGCGCGGCGTTGGCTATCGTGCTGGACGCCGAAGCGAAGGGGCAGCTGCGTGCTGGCGGCGCCATCGTCGAAGGCACGGCCGGAAACACCGGCATTGGCCTTGCGCTGATCGGCGCGGCCAAAGGCTATCGCGTTGTTGTCGTTATGCCGCGCACGCAGAGCCAAGAAAAAAAGGACGCGGTAATCGCGCTCGGCGCGGAACTGGTCGAGGTCGACGCCGCGCCGGCTGCCAGCCCCAATCATTACACCCAAGTCGCCAAGCGCATCGCCGAGCAACGCGCCGCAACCGAGCCGAACGGCGCGATCTGGGCCAATCAGTTCGACAACATCGCCAATCGCCAAGGCCACATCGACACGACGGCGGCGGAAATCTGGCGCGACACCGATGGCAAAGTCGATGGTTTCATTTGCGCCGTAGGCTCTGGCGGCACGCTGGGCGGCGTCAGCATGGGGCTTAAGGCGAAGAACAAGGACGTGGTCATCGGCATCGCCGATCCGGACGGCGCGGCGCTCTACAATTGGTACAAGTACGGCGAGCTTAGAGCCGAAGGCAGCTCCATCACCGAAGGCATCGGCCAGGGGCGCGTCACCGCGAATCTTGAAGGCGTGATCGTCGATGAAGCCTATCGCATCGAGGACAAGAACTGGCTGCCGGTGCTCTACACCCTGGTCCAGGAAGAGGGCCTCTGCCTTGGCGGCTCCTCGGCGCTGAACGTGCTCGGCGCGATGGAACTGGCGCGCACACTCGGCCCCGGCAAGATCATCGTCACCATCCTTTGCGATTATGGCAATCGTTACATGTCGAAGCTGTTCAATTCGGAATTCCTACGCTCCAAGGATCTGCCGACGCCGCCTTGGCTAGGTTGAGCCCGAGCGGCAAACCCGCATAGAGTGCCGCGGAGATAACCCATAAGGGGGGACCCATCCATGACCTCACGTCACGCTCTCGCCTCGGCTCTGCTCGCGCTCGCGGCGTGTGCTTCCCCCCAGGACGAGCCCGCACCCACCCCGCCGCCGCCTTCGGTCGCTGCTTTTGCCTCGCCGCCCTTGTCGGCGGAAGCTCTGATTGGGCATGTGCGAGTGTTGGCGTCGGATCAGTTCGAGGGTCGCGCGCCCGGCACGAATGGCGAGCGGCTGACGCTCGCTTACATTGTCCGCGCCTTCGCCGGCGCCGGGCTCGAACCGGGCGCGCGTGACAGCCAAGGCCAGCCAGCCTGGTTGCAACAAGTCCCGCTGGTGTCGGCGACGCTCACCGCGCCGCCCACGCTGACGATTTCCGGCCGAGATGGGGCGCGCGCTTACACTTACGCGACGCAATTTTCGGCCTGGACCAAGCGGCTCGAGCCCCATGTCGCCGTCGAGAACGCGCCGCTGGTGTTCGTCGGCTACGGCATCGTCGCGCCGGAGTTGAATTGGAACGATTATGCCGGGGTAGATATGCGCGGCAAGATCGCTGTCATTCTAATCAACGATCCCGATTTCGAGACCGGCGACGACCGCGGTTACGGCGGGCGCGCCATGACCTATTATGGCCGCTGGACCTACAAGTTTGAGGAAGCCGCCCGCCAAGGCGCGGCGGGGGCCATCATCGTCCACGAAACCGCGCCGGCGGCTTATCCGTGGGCCGTGATCCAATCCTCAACCGGCGGGGCGCGTTGGGACGTGGTGCGCGCCGATCGCGGCGCGAGCCGCGTGGGTTTCGAGGGCTGGGTGAATAACGAAGTGGCGATGGAGACGTTCCAGCGCGCGCGGCTGGATTTCAACCGCCTGAAGGCGCGCGCCCAACAGCGAGGCTTCCGCCCAACGCCGATGAATCTAACCGCCTCGATTACCCTCGACACGCGCATCGAGGAGCGCACCACGCATAATGTTGTTGGCGTGCTGCGCGGCCGCGTTCGCCCGAATGAAACCTTGATGTATTCCGCGCATTGGGATCATCTTGGGCGTTGCCCGGCGGTTGACGGCGATAATATTTGCAATGGCGCGCTCGACAACGCGACGGGCGTCGCCGCCTTGATCGAGTTGGCGCGCCGCGCCGCCGGCGACAGACGAGCCGAGCGCACGCTGGCGTTCGTCGCTCTGACCGCCGAGGAGCAGGGCCTTTTGGGCGCGCTACATTATCGCGACCATCCTGTTTTTCCGGCGCGTGACACGGTGGCGGCCATCAACATCGATGGCGTCAATTCCGTCGGACCCACGAATGACATCGAGGTCGTGGGCTTCGGCAAGAGCGAGATGGACGATTTCATCACCCAAGCGGCCGCCGCGCGGGGGCGGCGTGTGGAACCCGATTCAACCCCAGAGCAGGGCTCTTTCTACCGCTCCGACCAATTGCATTTCGCGCAATTGGGCATTCCGGTGCTCTACACATCGAACGGGGTGGATATGATTGATGGCGGGACCGAGCGCGGCAATGCGCTCAACGCCGCTTACATAGCCAACAATTACCACAAACCCTCCGACGAGGTCACGCCGGACTGGGACATGAGCGGCGGCGCGCAAGATTTGGAGCTGCTCTACGCCGTGGGCCGGCGTATCGGCGATTCCGCGATTTGGCCGCAATGGCACACGAACGCGGAGTTCCGCGCCGCACGGACCGCCTCGGGGCGATAGGGTTCGCGCTCACGCTGGCCGGTATCGCCTTGGCCGCCTGGCTCGCCTCGGCGGCTTGTTTTCAAGTTAGAGGCCGATGTGGGGCTCGGAAAACGCAGCGGTAAATGTTAACGCCGCTGTCGCGCTCTGGCCCAAAAGCTCCGCAATAGGCTAGACTAGGCCCAATAGCGACGAGGACGTATGGAAATCCCCCCGGACCTTTGGCCCGAACTGGCGATTACTTTCGGCCTCTTCCTCCTGGTTGGCTTTTTCGCGCAATTGGTCGATGGCGCGGTGGGCATGGCCTATGGCGTCATCTCATCGGCCGTGCTGCTCGCGTTTGGCGTGCCGCCGGCGCAGACCTCAGCGACCATCCATGTAGCCAAGTGCTTCACCAACGGCGCCTCCGGCATTTCACACCTCGTCCACCGCAACGTCGATTGGCGCTTGTTGGCGCGGTTGACCCCGACTGGAGTGATCGGCGGGGTGATCGGCGCCTACTTGCTGACCGGGTTCGACCCTAGTTTCATCAAAGCTCTGGTCGTGGCTTATTTAGCGGTGCTTGGCGTGATCATGTTTATCCGCGCGCTGCGCGGCGGCGGGGATCAACCGCCGCATTTGCGCCATGTCATCCCCATCGGCCTTGTCGGGGGTTTTCTCGACGCCAGCGGCGGCGGCGGGTGGGGCCCGATCGTAACCTCCACGCTGCTCGGCCGCGGGCACGCGCCGCGTTACGTGATCGGGAGCGTAAATACAGCTGAATTCTTTGTGGCCGTCGCGATCTCGGCGGCGTTTTTGTGGACCTTCATGACGGGCCGGTTTGACCTCGATGAAGGCTTGGCCGTGACAGTGACGGTGGCCGAGGCGGGGACCGCGCTGGCGGGCCTCATCCTGGGCGGCGTCGCCGCGGCGCCGCTTGCGGGATACATAACCAAAATCGCGCCAGCGCAGCTGCTCCTGGGAGGCGCGGCGGTGCTGGTGGTGGCGCTGTCAGTCTGGCAGGGGGTTCAATTGTGGCCGGACTTGCTCGAATATCCAATTCTTCGGCAATTAAGTTCGCTTTGAGCGAACCGAAGCCTCGTTAGCCGGCAAACGCAAACGCGGCGTTTACGACCGCCGAGCCATGGTGCTGGCTCGGCGGAGTAGGTTGCTTTGGTCGGTCTCATTAACTCAGGCGTGGCCTCGGTCCTTTTTGGCCAGAGTTCGACGGGCGATTCGTTCGGCTTGGGCGCGGGCTTGTTGGCCGATTGGGCCGCTGCCAAGTCAGGCCTCGGCGTTGACGTGAAAGCCGCCGGCGCTGACCCGAACGCGCCGATCGCACCGATCTGGACACCGGGGGTTTCACCCGCCGCCGCGGGTCTGTTGCAGCGCGCCAACGACAACAAGGCGTTCTTCGATGTGGACGCCAAGCTTTACTCCGATCTGGGCGCGACCGGGGACTATAAACGCCTGTTCGCGTTGCACACCGGCATTTCCACGTTGCAGGCGTTGGCGGCCCAGATGCAAGACGAGAAGCTCTCCAAGCTCCAGCAGAGCCGCACCAGCGCGCAATTCGCGCGCGGCATGAACGAATTGGAAGCGTTCTTCGCGCAGCAGCAATTCGAGGACGTACGCCTTGCCCAGGGCGACCGCGTCGATGCGGCGCAAACCACGCTGGCGCTGCCGAGCAAATCCGAGGACTACGCAACCGGCATCATTCATCGCGGCTCGTTGGCTGCGGCGCTCGCCGGCCTCGATGCCGACGCCCAATTCGAGATCGTCGCCACCTCCGCAACCGGGACTGAGCGGCGCGTGGCTATCGATCTCTCGGAGATGGGCTCGATCCCGCGCTCGCTTGGCAATGTGATAAGTTTCGTCAATTCCGAACTCGCCGGCGCCGGCGCCGCATCGCGCCTGGAGGCGTCGGATCAGACGCCGAAAACCAGCACCATATTTGTCGGCGGCCGCGCGCTGACCTCGCGCTACACTGGAGCAAAGCAATATGCGCTCAAGCTCGATGTGCGCGCCGGCGAACGGGTGGCGTTCGAGCCGGTTGCGGCGCAGCCGGCGTTCTATGTTGTCGGGCAGGCAAGCAGCGGCGCGCGTTTGATCAAGCTTGAGGATGTTGGCGGCGCAGCCGGCGAGCCGGTGTGGCTGGAGCGGCCCGGCGCCACCGGCGATCCCATTGGCGCTCATGTCGCCGCCGGCTGGCTCGGGCCAGGGGCGCCCTACACCGCGGCGCCCGCCGGCGCGTTCGAGCAGCGCAGCAACGCGCTCACATCGGATGGGGCCAACAATTTCGAAGATGCGCTGCGCGATGCGGGCGAGGCGGTGCTGAAGCTGCAGATGGCCGATGGCCGGGTGCTCTCGGTATCCACCGCATGGCGCGGCGATGACCTAGAAGCTTGGCGCACGCGCAGCGGCGAGAACGCGGACCGCGCCATCCTGGACGATCTCGCCGAACGGCTGACGCAGCTCTTGCATGAGCAGGGCGTGGCCGCCGGCGTGGATATTTGGGAAAGCGGAGCCGAATTAGGACTATCGGTGCTGACCGGCGATTTCATCACTGCCTCCAGTCTCTCCATTAGCGGTCGGGCAGTCGCGTTTGAGGCCATTGACCCGCCCGGCATGGTTGGCGGTTTGCGCGACGGCGTATTCGCGCGCCGCTTCGAGGCTGCCAACGTGGCCGCCGCCATCGACTTGTTTGTCGGTGAACAGAATTTCGTTATCACCACGACGGATTCGGCGCACGCCATCACCATCGATGGCGGTACCGACGGGGTCGATGCGGCGGCCCTGGCCGAGCGGCTCAATGAAAGGCTTCGCGAAGAAGGGCTGAGCGCCGCCGCGTCGCTTTCCGACAATGGCGGCGTGCTCGATTTCCGCTTAGATGCATTGCACGACACCATCGCTGTCGCCGCCACGCTGAATCAAATCGCCGTTAGCGCAACGCTGCAAGCGCCCGGCGCGTGGGCGAGCGGTGGTTTGCCGGAAGCGAGCGCAGGCCAGCCGTTTGGGAACGCCGTGCGCGGTTACGATATCGCCGGCGGCGCGTCGCTTTCGAGCTACACTGGCGCGCTCGATATCGAACTGGTTGTCGCCACCTCGACTGGGAGCAAAACAGTGTCCGTTTCTGTCAGCGCGCTGGAGCGCGCCAACGATCCCGACCCGATCGCGGGCGAATGGAGCGCCGTGTTCCAAGCGCGCCTCGACGCGGCGCTCAACGCCGCCGGAATTTATGTCGATGCGCTGGGCGCGGATTTGACGCATTGGGCGGTCGCCGAAGGCGTGGGCCAGCGCATCGTTTCGCTCAGCATCAATGGAGGTGCGTTGGCGCTTGAAGGCGCGGCGCCCGCGTTTGGTATGGGCGGCGCGTTCTCGATGGAGCGTAGTTTCACCAGTGACGAAGCCGCGAGCGGTGTGGGCGACGATGTGCCCGCCCTTCTCTCCGACCAGAACGTATCCATCACCTTCAACACAATTTGGGGCGAGCGCACTGTGTCGGCGATGCTCGGCGGCGGCGATCCGCGTTCGCTGGAAGGCGCGGCGATGCGGCTCAACGAAGCGCTGGCGAAGGCTGGCTACGATGTTGGCCTGGGCGCTGTAGCGCTCTCAGCTGGCGCCGCTGGAGTGCGCATCGTGTCGGGTGCTTCGCACACAATTCGAGCCGTCAGCGGCGTTACGCTCGGCGGCCAAGCGCATACGATTGCACTTGACCCCATCGATACGCTCAGCCGCACGGATGACCCAGCCGGCGGCGTGCGCGTAGCCGCGCGCGCCGCGCGCGGGGCGGCCGTCACCGAGACTACGCCCGCCGTTTCCCCCTTTACGGCGCCCAACGCCAACGCGGCGGCCTGGTTTCCGGGCCGCGCGTTTGACGTCAGCGTTGGCGGCGGCGCCAAGGTGGCGACCGCGCGCGCGGTGGCCGCGGGCAGTGACGGCAGTGTTTACGTGCTCGCCGACCTCGACGGCGATTCCACCACCAGCGCCATCAAGGGCGCGCGTGATGTTGCGCTGTTCAAATACGATTCCGCCGGCAAGCTTTCGTTCACCCACATGCTGGGCGCGGCGCAATTGGCCAGCGGATTTGCGATGGCGGTTTCCGCGAATGGCAAGGTCGCGATCGCCGGCGCGGTCGAGGGCGGGCTCACAAACGCGGGCGCGGAAACGGGCGGCGCGGATTCGTTTGTGAGTTTGATCGATGCGGACGGCAAGGAAGTGTGGACCACCCGGCGCGGCGCAAACGCCAATGACGTGGCGCTCGGCTTGGCGTTCGCGCCGGATGGTGGCGTCATCGTCGCCGGCAAAACCGAGTCCGCGCTAGGCCCCGCGCTCGCGCTGGGCGGTTCGGATGCGTACGTGCGAGGGTTTTCGGCGGCGGGTGCGGAATTGTTCACGCGCCAGTTCGGCACGGCGGCCGCTGACGCCGCCACCGCGCTGCTGGTGCGCGACGACGGCGCGGGCGGCGTTGAGATTTTCAGCGGCGGTGTCGAGGACAATCGCGGCATCGTGCGGCGCTTCACCTATTCGTCAACGGCGGGGTTCGCCGCCGGCGCGACGCGCGATATCGGATATTTCCTTAACGGCGCAATCAACGCGCTGGCGGCGGACGGGACTTCGCTCTATGTCGGCGGCGAGATCGGCGCTGATCGCTTGGGCCTAGGCGCCGCGGCGCGCGGTGCGGTCGCGGGGCAAGAGGGTTTCGTCGCGCGCATGCACGCTGGGCTTGTGTCCAACGCCGCCGACCGCGCCACCTATTTGGGATCGGCTCAGGACGATGCCGTGAAGGGGCTCGCGATTGTCGGCGGCAATGTCTATGCGGCTGGCGTTTCAGGAGGCGTGCTCGCGGGGCAAGGCGGAGCGAAGACGAAAGCGGGATTTCTCACCCGCTTGGATGGCGCCGGTGAGACAGTCTGGACCCGCAGTTTCAATTCCGCCGCCGGCGCCTTTGCTCTTGCGGGCCTGGCGGTGGATCAATCGGGCGCCTCGGCGCTGGATGGGTTGGGCTTGCCGCGCGGCGTGGTTTCGACGCTCGATTCTGCTGGGCTGGTGCACCGCAGCGCATTGCGTGTCGGTGATGAATTCAAGATCGGCGCCGATGGCCGCCGAGCGACGACAATCAGAATCGGCGAGAACGATACGCTTGCTTCACTCGTCTCCGCCATAAACAGCGCTGTCGGCGGTGCGGGACGGGCTGAAATCATCCGCGAGAACGGCGCCGAGCGCATCAGAATCAGCGCCCGCAACGGCAATGCCGTGCGCATCGGCGCGGGCCGTGTGGGGCACGACGCCTTGCCGGCGTTGGGGCTCGGAGAAGGCATTGTCGCGGCAAACGTCGCCGAGCGCGGCGGACTGAAGGCGTTCGGACTTAGCATTATCACCGCCGATTTGAGGCTCGACAGCAAGGCCAATATCACCCGCACCAAAGCGGAACTTTCGGCCGCCATTTCGATTGTGCGCCAAGCCTATGATGCACTACTCTACCCCAATGCCCAGGAACTAAGCGCCGCGGAAAAAGCCCTTGAAGCGCGCCGCCAAAACGCCGGCCCTGGGCCGGACTATTTGAACGCGCAGCTGGCCAATTACCGCGCCGCGCTGGCGCGGTTGGGCGGGTGAACGCTGCTCTGGCTTAACTCGAGCGCACCTTCACATACTCCCCAGGCGCCTCGCACAGCGGTTTGAGTTTGCCTTCGCCTGGCGTGCGCGCGGGCACGTCGAGTCCGGCGCGTTGGCGCAGCCACGCATCCCAGTATGGCCACCATGAACCGGCATGTTCGTGGGCGAAAGCGAACCAATCCTCGATTGCGCCCTTGAGATTCTTGTTGGTCCAGTATTGGTATTTTTTCGCGTCGGGGTGATTGATGACACCGGCGATGTGGCCGGAGCCGGCGACGATAAACTCGGCCGGCCCGCCGAATGCATTGGCGCTGCGATAGACGCTGAGCGCCGGGGCAATGTGGTCCTCCTTCGAACTTTGCATGAAGATAGGGATGGTCACGTCCTTAAGCGACAATTCTTCGCCCATTAGCGTGAGCTTGCCTTCCGATAGCGCGTTGTTGCCATAGAAATTGCGCAGATAATAAAGGTGCAGCGCCTTCGGCATGCGGGTCTGATCGGCGTTCCAATAAAGCAGGTCGAACGGCGGGGGCTGTTTGCCGATGTAATAATTATCGACCACGTAATTCCAAATCAAATCGTTCGAGCGCAGGGCGTTGAAGGTGTCTGACATGGTCCGCGCGTCCAACACGCCGCCATGCTGGTCCATTTTGGCTTCGAGAAATTGGATGCCAGCAGCATCGGCGAAGACCAGCAAATCGCCAGCGTATTTGAAATCTGCTTGGCTGGCAAAAAAAGTGGCGCTCTGTACGCGATCGTCACCGGTTTTGGCCATGTGCGCCAAGGCAGCCGCCAGCAAGGTGCCGCCGACGCAATAGCCCACTGAGTTCATGCGCGCAAGGCCGGTGGCGTCCTGCACGGCTTGCACCGCCGCATAAACGCCCTCGCGCATGTAATCTTCAAAATCGGTCTCGGCCGTGTCCTGGTCGGGATTGACCCAGGAAACCAGGAAAACGGTGTGGCCGCGATCGGTCAGCCACTTGATCATCGAATTCTTCGGCTGCAGATCGAGGATGTAGAATTTGTTGATCCACGGCGGAAAAATCAGCAGCGGAACTTCGTGTACAGTTTTGGTGGCCGGCGCGTATTGAATCAGTTCGAACACGCGGTTGCGGAACACCACCTTGCCCGGCGAGGTGGCGACATTGACGCCCACCTGATAGGCGTCGAGGTCGGTTTGAGAAATTGCCAGCGCGCCTTGGCCACGTTGCAAATCGGCGGCGAGGTTTTCCACGCCCTTGACCAGGCTCTGTCCGCCGGTTTCCAACAGCGCGCGCAAGGCGGCGGGATTGGTCATCAGGAAGTTGGAGGGCGAAGCGGCGTCGACCGCTTGCCTGATAAAGAAGGCGGCCTTGCGTTTGGTCTGCTCGTCGATGCCGTCGGTTTTTTCGACCAGGGCGGTGATGAAGTCGGCGGTGGCCAGGTAGGATTCGCGCAACATCGAGAAGGCGGGATTGGAGCGCCACTCGGGATCGCGGAAGCGCTTGTCGCGCGTGGGGCCTTCCTCGGGCTGGCGGCCCGCGAGCATGTAGGCGGTGTGCCGCTGCCAGATGTCAGCGTATCGCTTCCACAAATCGGCGTGTGCGTCGCGCAATGTTTCCGGCTGCCGCGCGAGGCTCGACCAGACCGAATTGAGCGCGCCTTGCACTCCGAGCGGATCGGGCTGCCAGGGCGCGGCTTGCTTCGTCTGTTCCAGAAGGGCTGTGGAGAACACTTGATTGGCGCGCGTCATCGCCTGGGTGAGATTGGCCGAAAGCGCGGCCAGGCTTTCGGAGGTTTGCTCCATGATGAGTTGGTTGAGCGGGGTGGGTTGTTCGGTCGGCGGCTTAGGCGGGGCTGTTGCTGGCGCGGGTGCGGTGGGCCTCTTCTTAGCGGTTCCCGAGGCGCGCTTGCGGGTGCGCTTGGTCTTGGCCTTGGCTTTCCCGCCCGTGGGCGGGCCGGCGGCTCTGGTCATGGCGGCCTCCCTGTTGGCGAGACGGCTCGCCGTGGTGGCGCAAAGCCGGGCTCTGGTATAGGAGCCATTAAGGGGCCGGAATCGAGCCCAGGGGAAGACCATGCGCGGGTTGTTTGCGAGCCTTATTGGCGCCATTGGGCTGGCCGGTTGCCTCAACACGCCTGAAGGCGCCGCGCCGGCCTGGTTCGCCGAGCGCGAGGCGAACACTGGCGAGACCTATCCGAGCCTACGCGACGTGCCGCGCACCTCCGACGCCAACACCAATGAGGCGCATTGGGCCGCACTTGAGCGTGAATTGCTCGCTGTTGGGCAAGCCGTGAAAGACAGCCCTCGCGCGCAGCCGGCGGCGGCGGCGGAATCTCCAACAGAATTTCTCGAAAAGGCGCGCCAAGAACTCGAAGCGGCCCGTCTCGCGCACGAACCGAACTGACGGCCCTACGGCGGTGTTTTCAACCCCATGAAATTGGCGCCTCAAACAAGCAAGCTCCGCGTCGGAATCGCCGGTCTGGGCATCGTGGGCGGCGGGCTGGTCAAGCTGTTCGCCGACGCGGGTGCGCGGCTCAATGTGGCGCTCGAGCTGCTTGCGGTGTCGGCTCGTGATCGCACGCGTCGGCGGAGCGCCGATATTGGCCGCTACACATGGTTTGACGATCCAGTTGAGCTTGCCGCCGCCCCCGACATCGATGTGCTGGTTGAGCTGATCGGCGGCTCAGACGGCCCGGCCAAGCGCGCGGTGGAAACCGCGCTGGCGCGCGGCGCCCATGTCGTCACCGCCAATAAAGCTCTGATTGCCGTACACGGCGCGGAATTGGCGGCAATTTCCGAACGCACCGGCGGCGGGCTTCTGTTCGAGGCGGCAGTCGGGGGCGGTGTGCCGATGGTGAAGGCGTTGAAGGAGAGCCTTGCTGGCTGCCGCGCCAGCGCCATCACCGGCATTTTGAACGGCACCTGCAATTACATTCTCACCGAGATGGAGGCCTCGGGGCGCGCATTCGCCGACGTGCTCGTGGATGCGCAACGCATGGGCTACGCCGAGGCCGACCCGGTCATGGATATCGGCGGATTCGACGCGGCCCATAAGCTGACCATCCTCTCCGCCATAGCCTTTGGAGCGCGGCCCGATTTCGATCATGTGCTGGTCGAGGGCATCGAGGGGGTTACGCTTACCGACATTCGCCTTGCCGGCAAGCTTGGCTATCGGATCAAGCACATCGCCAAGGGCGCGTTGCTTGAGAGCTCGGTGGCGATGCATGTCGGCCCTGCGCTGCTGCCGTTCGATCACCCGCTGGCCAATGTCGGCGGCTCGCTCAATGCCTTGGTGGCCGACGCCGAGCCGGTGGGCCAACTCACCTTCA
>Ga0247727_10006856_pt1 | contig 22103 bp, 20 predicted proteins | sample WisWelCaveWW1625_FD_202498 | JGI IMG/M metagenome (GOLD analysis project Ga0247727, IMG submission 202498) | Biofilm microbial communities from Wishing Well Cave, Virginia, United States - WW16-25 | ecosystem: Environmental > Aquatic > Deep subsurface > Groundwater > Cave microbial mat | place...
AAACGTAACTTTTTGTGAGTTCGTGAGCTCACGTTCAAGATCGGTCACAAACGTGTTGACGTTGATATGTTCGTGGCTGCTGTTCTGAATGGTCCCGACGACGACGACCGGCTGGCGATGCTTCGAGCCGGAGAAGGTGTTGAGCCACGGATACTCCAGCGCCTCTTTGACCATGGACTCCGCGACAATCCTGGAATCGGTATCGTTCCAACGGCCGCTCAGATCGGTGACGACCCCTGAGTCGACCCTGGTTACTTTAGTCTCCTGGGCACAGCCGACCAGCGACAACACCACCAGCGCCACAAGCCCGATTCGTCCTCTATCCTTTACGATCACGCGATACGTCCTCGCAGATGCGGCAATTAGCCGTCGACCAATATGAGCCCTTACCGCGGAGCCCGTTTGTCTTCTTCTTTCTCAAGCCGCTCAAAGAGCTTATCGGCATTCCTCCTGACGTAATCACGAACCTGCGCATTGAGTTCCTTTGCCTGTTCGAGATTATTCTTCATCTCCTCGAGATTCAGCTTGGCCAATACGTAGTACGTGCCCGTTTTTTCATCCTTGTAGCGCTCGATGGGGCGCACACCGCTGAGGGTCGTGGTCGTCACCGTCTTAATAGCCCGTTCGACATTCTGCTCTTCCACGTTCTTGGTAAAGTCTCCGGCCGTCGTAGATGCCGCATAGTCGCGCATCAAGTAGCCGGTATAGGTTTCAAAGGTTTTGGCGATTTCCGCTCTGGCACGATTTTCAGCGGTGTCCCAGGCCAGCGGCTCGTTCCGAACACCGGCCACGGCCCCGACGCCATAAAAGCCTTTGCTATCTTTCTCGTTGAACGCCCCTGACCCTTGCTTCACCCACTTCGGAGGACCGCCGCAGGCAGCAAGTCCGATCATCAGGGCGATAGCTACTCCTCCCCCGACCAACCTCGACCTGAACCCCAGTACCTTATCCATGCGCAGCCTCCTTGGTGATGATCAGGACAGTGAAACGGCTGTGTACCAGCGCAGATGCCGGCGACGGACGTTCGAGAATTCACACAGATTCATGCTAACATGCACCCCTAATCCAGTCAACGCAACCGACGGAAAATGGTTGACCGTCTCACTCTCTCCCTAACACGTTCCGGAAACACTATGTTGGCGTGCGAGATCTTCGGTGATCCGCATGTGTGGCACAGCAGAAGAACACTCTCGCAGGATGCTCAAAAAGGCCGCCCAGCAAGGCCGCAGCCGAAGAACAGGCCGCAGGCGTACCCTCTGGGGTACGTTGAGGACCTGTTCAAGGCGAGAACGAAGCTGGCGGACTTTTTCAGCATCCTGCTAAAGGAGGATGCCCGTGGCAGACGTCCAGATTAATGATGGTATCATTACGATTCTGAACCTGGAAGTTCAAGATCCCAAAGCAGCCGCAGTCCTCGCCGAATATCCTCAAGGCCGCTGGGCCGAAATTACACGGAAAGCAATCAAGATTGGGCTGGGGTATCTTAAGGGAGGCGAAAAAGCCTAACCCGCATTATTCATGAACGGTTCTGCTGCAAGCGTCGATGTTTAGGCGAGAGGCACGGGGCTAGAGGCTAGGGGCGAAGACTTCCGGTCGGAAACACGACTCTTCCCTCTAGCCCCTAGCCTCGCGCCCCTCGCCTGGCCCAGTGGCACGATTTCGCAACGAACCCGGTATGAATTATGCGCGCTACGGCTTTGGAGGTGTTGACTGTGCGATAGCAGCCCGAGCACGGGCATGGTTCCCCCCAAGTTCGAGATAACGCGTGAACGCTTCAAGCGATTTGGACTGATCTTTCATCTCGTCTGCATAGAGGATCCCCAGCGAGAAATAGACATCCGCAAAGCTGGGATTGGCCACCAGCGCCTCCCGCATGGCGCGCTCAGCTTCGGCATACTGTCCGCGCTTTTCATAGATCAACCCGAGCGTATACTGAGAATCCGGGTTCTTCGGGGCATACTGTACCGCCAGCTTTGCCGCAGACAATGCGTCGTCAAGGTTCGGCAGCACTTCTAGCAACACGTAACTCTTGAGCACATACGCATCGCCGAACGTGGGATCGTAGTCCAGGGCTTTCTCCAGCCGCTCCAACGCTTCCTCCGATGATTTCCCGATTTGGAGAAGGGCGAAGGCTTGTTCATACTGCATCTTCGCAGCCTGTCGTCGTTCGGCCGGAGACTGGGGATCTGCCCCCATGATAAAGGCGGCCTTTCGGCCTTCGATCAACACCGTATCCCCATCCCCTTCAAGCTGCACAAAGAGGGGATGCTGGGCGCCCTTCGACCGTTCCAGAACTTGCTGCTTCACATAGTCTCCGACTTCCGAGGCCATGAGCCATCCATTTTTATTACGATCCGCCATGCCACTCAGCCCATTCACCAATACCTGCACGAAAAGACTCCTCCCTTTCTCCTGACTCAACGACTCACCCTTATCGCCCGCCGTCAACACTTGCACCGCTCGCCGCTCCATATCGTCTTCCGGAGCCAATCGTCCTTCGAGGGACAGTGGCTGAACGGTGCTCACCTCCCACCCACTGACTGCGGCATTCAAGAAGAAGAGGATGTGTTTGGATGCGCTACGCCGGCTGAACTCTTTCAGCTGTTCGAACGTCATCGATTTGGACACATTCCCCAGCTGTGCATCCCAGGGAACAAGATACCCAAGTTCCTTGCCGGAAAGATCCTGTGTGACACCCCCATGTCCGACGAAATAGAACACAAGCCGATCATGTCGTCCGACCTTGCGAGGCAAGAAATCCGAGAGCGTCTGCTGCAGACGACGAATACTCGCATCCTTGTCGTAGAGTTCAACGATCTCGTCGAAGCCCAGTCGGCGAAACGCCTGGGCCACTACTTTGGCATCCTCAATCGCGCCGGGAACTTTCGGGGCCAGGAGATAGTTCTCCACCCCGATGACAATGGCCCACGACTTGTAATACAAACCATCCGGCTTCCCCAGTTGGGCAGACGCCGATGGCGGACAGATCGTCGCCACCAGCGAGCAGGCGAGACAGGCGAGAAGGAAGGGCCGCGGTTGTCGGTGGGCAATCGGCAACATCAATTGGGCCGGCCTCAGTGTGTGACGTGTAATAAATTCACCCTACTCTCGCCTCTGCGCGACTGTCAAGAAACGGCAGGCCGAGGTCACGGCGCAGCCGCAAGCTCACGACGTGGCCCTGCATACTCCCTCTTCTGTACCAGGCAGGCTGCAGAAAAACCACTTCGGTCTAGCGGAACTTTGATGGCCTCCGCGTCTGGGACAAGAAGAGGACCCCCCCCGCAGGATGCTCAAACTGGTTTGTTTTGTTTATTTGGTTGATTTGGTTCATCTGGTTAACCAAACAAACGAGACAGACCAAACAAACCAAATAACGGTCTTCAAACGCTGGCAGACTCTTTCAGCATTCTGCGAGGTATGGTTGAGTTCCCCCCCAGCCCTCCAGCATAATGACAGTGATTTGCTTCGCACCTCGACCTGAAGGAGTCATCGCACCATGGCAGAGAACATCGATACTCTCCTCAAGGAAAGCCGTCTGTATCAGCCCACTGCTCAGACCAAAGCGGCAGCCCATGTTCAGGACTACGAGAAGGCCTATAAGAAATCGATCGCCGATCCTGAGGGCTTCTGGAGCGATGTCGCCAAGGAGCTGGAGTGGTTCTCCACCTGGACCAAGGTCCTGGAGTGGAATTATCCCTGGGCCCAGTGGTTCGTCGGTGCCACCTGTAACATTACCTATAACTGTCTGGACCGTCACGTCAAAAGCTGGCGCAGGAATAAGGTGGCGGTCATCTGGGTCGGCGAGAACGACCACGAACGGGTCATCACCTACGGCGAGCTCTATCGACAGGTCAATCGTTGCGCGAATGCGCTCAAGAAACTTGGGCTCACGAAGGGCGACCGAGTCACAATATACCTTCCGAAAGTTCCCGAACAGATCGTCGCCATGCTCGCCTGCGCACGCATCGGCGTGATTCATAGTGTGGTGTATTCCGGGTTCAGCGCCCCGGCCCTCGCGAACCGCATTCAGGACGCCGAATCCAGACTGGTTATTACAGCCGATGTCGGGTTCGACCGGGGAAAGGTCCTCAACCTTAAGTCCGTGGTCGACCAAGCCCTGGCCAATTCCCCCACCGTCGAACGGGTCGTAGTCTTACGGCGTCAGACTCCGGGGGTGAATTTATCCGTGCCGAAGGAAATCGATTGGCACGACTGGTTGAAGGACGAGAAGGCGGTCTGCGAGGCTGAGCATCTGGATGCAGAGCATCCCCTGTACATCCTCTATACGTCCGGTACCACCGGCAAACCCAAAGGCGTGGTCCATGTCCACGGCGGCTATATGGTCGGGACCTACATCACCACGAAATATGTCTTCGATCTCAAAGAGGACGATCTCTACTTCTGTGTCGCCGACCCTGGCTGGGTAACCGGCCACAGTTATATTGTGTACGGCCCCCTCCTCAACGGCGCCACGATCCTCACAGCTGAAGGCAAGCCGGACTATCCAAACCCTGGCCGCTGGTGGGATTTAATCGAACGCTACGGCGTCTCGATTTTCTATACGACCCCCACAGCCATTCGCCTGCTCATGCGCTACGGAGAAGACTGGCCCAAGAAATACGATCTCTCCACCCTCCGCATCCTGGGCAGCGTGGGCGAGCCGATCAATCCGGAAGCCTGGGAATGGTTCCATCGCGCGGCCGGTGGGGACAAACCAATCATGGACACCTGGTGGCAGACCGAAACAGGGTCCATCCTAATTACACCCCTGCCGACCGTCCCCTTGAAGCCAGGCTCCGCCACCAGGCCCTTCCTCGGCATCGAAGCCGATGTCGTGGACAGCGAAGGCAACAGCCTCCCCGCCAACGCCGGCGGTCTTGCTGTCATCAAAAAACCCTGGCCTTCGATGATGCGGACCATCTACAAAGATCCGGAACGCTACAAGACCTATTGGAACACGATCCCGAACTGCTATACCGCCGGCGACATCTGCCACAAAGACGAAGACGGCTACATGTGGTTCATGGGCCGTGCCGATGACGTGATCAAGGTGGCCGGCAACCGGCTCGGCACCGCCGAAGTGGAAAGCGCGCTGGTCAGTCACCACGCCGTGGCGGAAGCTGCGGTGATCGGCAAACCACACAAGCTCGTCGGCGAGTCCATCAAGGCCTTCATCATTTTGAAACAGGGGGAAGTCGACAGCCCGGCACTGATCCAGTCGATCAAGGATCAAGTGCTGAAGGAGTTGGGCAAAATCGCCGTGCCGTCAGAAATCGACATCGTGCCCTCACTCCCCAAAACCCGGTCCGGCAAAATCATGCGGCGGGTGCTCAAGGCGAAAGAGCTCGGACAGGACTTGGGCGATATTTCAACGATCGAAGATTGATTCAAGGCCGGTGATCAATGAGACGGCTGTGCACTCAGCCAAAATATCGGAGACTGTTCATGTATACAGCAACAGGTTTTAGGAGCCTGTCCGACATTGACCGCTCTACTGCGGCAAACGATGGCCAGGCATCTACTTTGTTCTCGGCCACGAAAAATCCTCAACGTATTCCAGCGAATACGCCTCCGGTTTTTCGAGGCCTGCGGCCGCGCATCTGCCTGCCCCTCCTTCGCCTCGTAACGAACAGCAATGTCGGACAGGCTCCTAGAATCACGGTCGCAATGGGAGTACTGGCGATCTGCCTTGCGGCGATCAGCCCGGCCGTCACCTGGGCCGCCGAACCAGTCAAGCAGGAAAAGAAAGCGAAAAAGCCGGCACAGAAACGTACAAGCGCGCTCGCCCCCAAAACGACCGCTCCAAAAGTAACAGCTCCAACGTTCGCCACGGCCGAGACTGCGGGAAAAGCTCCATCCTGTTTCGGTGAAGCACCAAACCTCGACAAGCTCACGCCCGACGAAGGAAAAGCCGGAGACAGAGTCACCATCACCGGAACCAACTTCGGCGAGACAACCTGTTTACAGGGCGTCTCATTCGGCCCGGGACACCCAGCTCAGTTTCAACAGACCAACGACAGCATCACGACGACCGTGCCAAGCGGCGGGAAGAAGGGCCTGGTCCTTCTCACCGTCACCACCGCCTCGGGAGAAAGCTCAAAACCGTTCCTCGTGAAATAGAAAGGAGCGGGGAACAACCAGACCATCCTTCTTGCTCGCAGAACGCGCATGATGAAACTGTGCTCGTCCGATGCGCGCAGTGAAAGATAGTCTGGCGGTTCCCCTTTAGGCAAAGTGGGAGAATCGGAAGACCCACTAGCCCGCCCTCAATGGAAAAGGTAGAAGAGCGGTGGTCGCTAGATGCGCGCGGTGAATGGGAAGCTCTAAAGAGAGGTGCAGAGACTCAGAAGGATCTCACTCGACGGCCACACATAGATCTACATGGCTGCCCTTCCAAAAAGAGCAAAAGCAAGCTAGCGTGGAAGGGCCACCTGATAGGGCTCGTCGGACATGAAGCGTAAGCCGGGCGAACCGATCTATCTCAAGCGTCACATGCTGGGCCTAGCCCTGGCCGTGATTTCCCCCATTCTGCTCCCTCTCCTGTACCACCGCTACATCGCACCGCTGAGCTTTGACATTCTATTTGCCGCTGGCTTGATCATCGCTCTGATAGGAAGCATCGTGCTCTATTTCACCTACCGAGCCTCGGCTCAAAATGAACCGTGAATCGTGAGGCGTGAAACGTAGGACTGCCGAGTGCTCTTCCTGCGAAACCTTTCACGTCTCGCCTTTTACCTTTCACGCTTTACGTTTCACGTTTCACCTTTAACGCTCTTCGTACTCGGCTTCTGATGTCTCCAGGTGAGAGGAGTACTCGCGTCGGTAAGGTAGGCCTGCCCGAATCCCAGGACCAAGTGCGCGTCCTGTAGCCGCAATTCCCAGAGCGCGAAATCCGCGAAGCCAAACATCATGGCCGATTGGGGAAAGCGAGCCAGATACCGCTCCTTCACTTCAGCATAGCCTGGTGCACCACCATTCAACAGCGCCGCTTCACCCTGAAGATTCATCCGCCGTAGGGCCAAAGGGTTCTTCCCAAGCCGATCCGGCTCCGAGACAAACAGCCCTACGCGAGGGTCGTGCACCAGATGGTCGGTGTGCAACGCCAAGCGGCTCACATGAATGTAGGCGCGCGTCCAGTGTTCGCCAAAAACATAGGGCATATGCGACCCAAACGGCCGCCCGTTTCTGAGCGTCAGGAGAATCCCTGTGCGGACCTCCTCGGCCAAATTGGCCCAAGCAGCCTGAACTTCCTCATTCGACAGAGCTGCAGACATTACCATAGAGACACCCTCCTTCCGTCTAATCATACCTCGTCTCGCCAATCCCGTGCATCTCGCTCGTCGCGTTCGTGTCACCTTTTACGTCTTAGGTCTCACGTCCCCTGAAAGGCAGGGTGATTTCTCTGGGGGAAAACGGTATTCTCTACCACGAACGCATGCACCACAGCCGTACCCGTCTCATACAGGATGCAGAAAAACTGTTTTGGCCGATTAAGCTTCGACAGTTCGTAATATGTGGCGCACCAGGAGAACAATCCAGCAGGATGCTCAAAAAGGCCGTCCAGCAAGGCCGCAGCGAGTGAAGACCGGAGGCGTACCCTCTGGGGTACGTTGAGGATCTGAACGATGCTGGCGGGCTTTTTCAGCATCCTGCTAAAGGTTTCGGCGGGAACAAGGAAGGACACCCATGAGCTCGACACCAGGCATGACCACATCGCGTCAATTTAAGAAACTCCTCTTGTCAGAGCAGCTGGAGTTCATCTGTGAAGCCCACAATGGCCTCAGCGCAAAAATCGTTCAAGAAGCCGGCTTTCAAGGCATTTGGGCCAGCGGCCTCTCCATTTCCGCGCAATTCGGCGTCCGTGACAACAACGAAGCCAGCTGGACCCAGATACTTGAGGTGCTGGAATTCATGTCTGACACGACCACGATTCCAATTCTCCTCGATGGCGATACGGGATATGGCAACTTCAATAACATGCAGCGGCTCGTCCGTAAACTCGAACAACGCCATATCGCCGCGGTCTGCATTGAAGACAAACTCTTCCCCAAGACGAATAGTTTCATCAAGGGGGGCACCCAACCCCTGGCGGACATGCAGGAGTTCTGCGGCAAGATCAAAGCTGGCAAAGACGCCCAGACCGACCCTGACTTTTGCATTATTGCCAGAGTAGAGGCCTTCATCTGTGGCTGGGGGCTGGCGGAAGCCTTAAGACGCGCAGAGGCTTATCATCAGGCTGGAGCAGACGGCATCCTCATCCACAGCGCCCTCTCAGTGCCGGATGAAATCCTATCGTTTAAACAGGAATGGGGCAACCGATGCCCCGTCGTCATCGTGCCCACCAAATACTACGCGACACCCACCGACGTGTTTCGGCAGCATGGGTTTTCGATGGTGATTTGGGCCAATCACATGCTACGAGCTGCCGTGGCCGCCATGCAGAAAACCGCGCGGACCCTCAAGGAACATGAACACCTGCTCTCCATTGAAGACAGAGTCGCGCCGGTCTCCGAAATCTTCCGTCTGCAAAACGCCGCAGAGTTACAAGAAGCTGAAGACCGCTATCTTCCCCGAGGCGCCGAGGACACCTGTGCCATAGTGCTGGCCGCATCCCGCGGCGATGAATTGGGAGAACTCACCGAGCACCAGCCCAAAACAATGGTCAACATCCAGGGCACACCAATCCTCTCCCACATTGTTGACGCTTACAATGCGGTTGGCATCAAGGACATCGTGGTGGTCAGAGGGTATAAGAAAGAGGCCGTCAATCTGCCCAACCTAAGTTACGTCGACAACAGTAACTTTGCGGAAACCGGCGAACTGGATTCCCTGCTCAAGGCCCTCCAGTCCAGGAAAGGCCATGTGCAGAGTACGATCATTTCCTATGGCGACGTGCTGTTCAACAAATACATTCCCCAGTCTCTCTGTCAGGAGAAGGATGACTGTGTCATCTTCGTCGACAGCAACTGGCAGGAGCAGACCAGCTACGCCCGCCTGGGCGGGTTTACCGAATGCACGATTCCCAATTCGAGGAAGGCGTTTAACGCCAAGATCTATCTCAAACAATTGGGGAACAACATTCCCAAAGAATCCATCCACGGGGTCTGGATGGGTTTCGTTAAAGTCTCACCCATTGCCGCAAGACTCATCACCGACATCATCGCAGAATTACTGACCAAACCAGCCAACCGCAAAGCCGGCATTCCCCAACTGCTCCAAGAACTGTTGAAACGGCAGTATCCCATCCGGGTGCTCTATACGGCAGGTCACTGGCTCGATATTAATAGCATCGAGGATGTGGTCCAGGCAGGAAATTTCTAGTCTGTCTGGTGCTTCTGGTCTATCTGGTTTCTTTGGTCTATCTGGTTGGTCTGGAACTTAACGAACTTGAAGAAATTAATGATGGACTCACCAAGAGAACCTCAAAGAAATCACTTGGCCTTATGTCGCAATCCTGGCGGAATGCCTCAGGGATCTTATCCTACATCGCAAGACAATTGGCATCTTATACGGAATCAGCTAATTCACAGTTAGGCGGCTCTGACATCCATGCATCTCAAGCGCGCATCTTGCCAGCCTGGTGATCTTTACGAGTTCTACCGCAAGTTCTACCCCGCAAGTTCGCAGCCCCCAGCCCCGAGAACTATCTCTCGGAGGTTGGACGGCAGATGCTGGAGTTGTTGCCGTTACTCGATGCCGATTTGGCCCATCTACCTGTTTGGGGCCTCACGTCGCATGACACGCTCATTCTCTGCCCTCACGATCATATTCAGGCAAAATTGTTTGTCTCAGTGCAGGTGTTAGCGTGGAGGGGGTTCCGAGTCATCTATGATATGCCCGCGTCAGAGGCTCCTTGGGCAGATGCCGTCGTCGAAGGCATCGCACAGGATAAGGAGCAGGCGCGCGAGTTTATTCGCATTGCCATCCGCCGTTCATGGGGATGGGCATCCTTACCAGAGCAAGGGTGACGCACCAGCCGCCTAACAGAACGGAGAAGCAAAGACGGTCAGGTCTGGCAATCATACATTGGTATCCTTGGCCTGCTTCAAGCGAATGCTGACGGTGGCTGCCTGGACATCCCATGGGCCGCAATCTCAGCTAACCGATCCCCCGTTGCCGTTAGGCCCTGTGGATGAGGCGCGTTGGCTTCCCTTTCCCTAAAGCAGGACGCGCCATGGGGCACGGGAGCCTACCCCTCACGATGGACGATCGCAAGCCCTGCTTCTGCACCTCCAACTAGAAATCTATGCTGAGCTGGGCAATTGGACACCTTGCAGACCGAAGAGTATGATGATTCGTCATATGATCCAGTGGGCACGCTGCATCAGACTGACAGGGAGAACAGAGCCATGGCTTCGGTATTTTCCTACTACGTGCCTTGTTTCCACTACTCCAGCTATCTTAACGACCAGCTGACTCAGTCGTCTCGTGCAAGTCACTGCTTCCACTCCCCTCACTATATTCCCGACTCCAGTTTGACGGTCGAACTGATCCGCCTGTTCATCGCTCCGAATGTGAATCCTCTTATCCGCAATGCACCTCACCCCTTCATGGAACCGCGGCGAATGACGCCGACCGGTCCACGAGGAAACCAAGGAGGTTTCTATGACATCCTCCAACAAGTTGCTGCGGGGAGTTCTCATGCTGGTGTTCTGGTTGGGCGTCACCGGCTTAGTCGGGCCGAGCAGCGCGGCGACGGAAGAGACAGCTTTTAATCTGCCCGTAGAAACGGTGGCGGACTATCTGTACGCCATGATTGAAGCGGACCGTGAGGTGTACACCAAGCACATCGTTGAACGGCTGCAGGCCAAAGGGGTGGTTGTTGCCTCGGAGAACTGGATGGACAAAAATACCCTGCCTCTCCCAATTCAATTCCTGATGGAGTCTGGCCGCGTCATGGCAAGAAAAGGTATCGGCATACAGTATCGATTGATCAGCCTCTGGCCGATCAACAAACGGAATTACGGCTCAAGCGATTTTGAGAAGATAGGCCTGGGGATTATCCTCACTCATCCGACCAAACCTTATACCGGTTTTGTGAAGGAAGGAGGAGCGCGTTATTTCCAGGCCGTTTATCCGGATCGTGCTGTGGCTCAGGCTTGCATCGGCTGCCATAATTCCCATCCGGAAAGTCCCAAACGAGACTTCAAGATCAATGATGTCATGGGGGGGATTGTGATCAGTATTCCACTGAAATAGATCTAACTACTATGGGGGTGACCTCAACCCCCTTCGGACGCAGAGCCAAGAACCAAGGATCCAAGAGCTACGGGGTCTTTGCGCACCGGAACCCAGGGAAGTATAAGCTCCGGAACGACGGCGGATCCGAGTACCGATCCGGGGAGCGCAGGCTCTTCGGATTGCTGTTCCAAGATCCGCCACGGATCACTTTGTACCCGCCCATCGGCGGCCCTGTCGGGTTCTGCGATGGGGTATTCTTGTAATAGTCATTGTCATACCAGTCGCTGACCCATTCCCAAACATTCCCGGCCATGTCATAGATGCCATAGGGACTCTTGCCATCTTCCAACGTCCCCACCAGCGCCAATCCCCCATAGTTGTGCGACCCAGTTTTTCCATAGTTCGCGTGGAGCTGCGTCGGGGGATTGTTGCCCCACGGATAGAGGCGGCCATCCGTCCCCCGCGCCGCCTTCTCCCACTCCGCCTCCGTCGGCAGGCGCTTGCCGGCCCATTTGCAGTACGCAGCCGCATCCTCCCAATCCACATTGGCGATCGGGCGCTTCTGGTGTGCCGGTTGGTTCATTGTATTCCAGTCCAAAGGCGAATTAATCCCTGTCGACTGCAGAAATTCCGCATACTGCCTCACCGTTACTTCGTACACGTCCATGGAAAAGGCATCCACATGGATCTTGTGCGTTGGTCGTTCGTCTGGATCACCATCCTGACTCCCCATCGTAAATTCTCCCGGCCGGTATCGACACCATCGATCCCTCTGGCGGACGGGGCAATGCAGGCCTCTCCTGACTCTGTTTCTGCCCCGTGACCAATTCCTTAGCCCCCTTCTCAACGGACGCCGCCGCCATCGCCGGGTGAGCAGCGAGCCCAAGCAACCCGACCAGCACTAGCATCACTCTCATGAACCGCCTCCGCATTTTGTTAAAGGCACCATAACAGACTATTCACACGTCGCCTAATGGGCGGAAACTATAAAGCCTCCTACCTCAGGAAGGCAACAACTACGAAGAGCGTTACGCGTGAGACGTGAAAGGTGAAACGTGAGATGTATCTTGCAGGGCGTTTGACGATTGCTCCATTGAATCAATGGTCCGGTGAATCAATGAAGTAATTCATGTGGGTTCCGCTATGCTGAAAAACTTTTCTGCAGACTGCAAGCTCCTTCAGCGAGTGATCAAAATGGATTCCAGATTGTTCTCCAAGTCGTTCACCACCACCCACTCGGTGGCACCGGCCTTCCGCACACTTGCCTCCCAGCGGGCCAGGCGGTCGAGATATCGACGGGGATCAGCGTTGTCCGCGCCCAGCTTGGTGACGTTCAATGCCACGATGCGAATCCCATCAAGCTTGATCGGGAAATTGCGTATCGTTCCTTTGCCCAATTCTTCCTGCATATCCGAAAACACCACGATGGTCTTGATGCCTGCCTTGGTCTCGTTCAAGTATTCTGCGCCCTGGATCAGACCGCCGGTAATATCGGTATAGGCACTGCCCTTGACTCCCTTGGCAAACGCCGCAATGTTGGTTTTGAACGCGCGCTTTTGCGAGGTGGCCTTCGAAGGTCGCTTGTCAAACGTGACCTTGGCGATAATATCTTTTTCAGTGAAGCTACGCGTCTCCACCTTGGCCACCGCGAGCGAATCTCCCGGATTCAGCGTCGCCAGCAGGTAATTGATAATCTTGGATGCCTTATTCATCTCCTGATCATAGGTGCCGGAAGTATCCACCAACATATATACGCCATGGCTGTGTATGCGGCTGTCGCCACAAGCGCTGATGAAAACTATGCCGACCGACAGGATTAAGAGGGTCAAATATTTACTCATGCCGCTCTCCTGAGTTTGGAAAGTTCCTTATCTTCCGTATTACCCATATCTCCCGGGGAACCTGCACGTATCCCTATCACCCAGCGTTCTATCATCAGCGGAATGACAATCAGTACGTCATAGGTTAATTCGAGCACTTTGGCGAGCCGCTTGAACAGCAGACCGGTGAACCTGAGCACAAAACCAAGGCCGCGTATGGCCTGCACTAGAAACACGCCGATGACGGTGCGCAGCGAATGCACCACGTTTTCCAGCGGAATCGCCACGAAAGCCAAAGCGAACGGAAGCACGAAGCCCATGACCATTTGTCCGATCATCGGGATGCTTGTCAGCAGACCATCCGACGCAGGTGGAGCGGCAGAGGCAAGATCGCGCAACAGCGAAGCCTTGTCGACGACCAGCAGATCGCGCATCAGCGCGAGGGAGGACTCGATAGCGGCCAGGATGATCAGAAAAATCAGCGACGCTAACATCAATCGGTGCCGCATACGATCATCCATACTGGCGATCCTGGGAAACAATTGCGTGATACGCAACGATTCGAGCAAGAACAGACCCATCGACGCTTCCATCAGAATAATCACCAGCGCCGCGACATCCGACGTCTTCAGGTTGTTGGTGATGTAATCGCTGGCGCCGACCATCTCCGACATGGGCAGCGCGATCAGCTTGTAGTTGATAAACGCACCGCCCATGGCAATCACCATGACCAGTGCGGAGATCGCCAACTGCACGAAACCAGACACTGTCAGAGCATGTTCGGTCTTGTTGTCCTTGGCCCTGATGGCCTCTAATTTTTCCATATGGCCATCGATCTGCTTCGCGTTGGTCTGGAGCGTTAGCATCTTCTTTTCCATTTCACCTGTCAGTTTTTCCACAGAACGCCATGCCGGCTGCATCGTTTTCAGTATCTTGTGCCGCTCTTCATAGGAGCGCCGGAACTCCGCGACAGTCTGGTCATGGATCTTCTGGATGGATTTGTTTATGTCCTCCAGAAGCTTGCGGGGAATATCGCCTCCCGATTTAATCTGTGCGACTGATTCGAGTGCACTTACCCATTCAGGAGGGGGCGGCGGAACCTCTCTACATTTATGGTAGTCATCTTCGATGCGCGTCGCTTCTTCCATCATTTTTCGCTGCAAGGCAGGAAACTCCTGCATATCCTTGCGAATGATATTACCCACTCGCTCGAACTCCCGGTCGATCACGGTAGCTTCACTTTCCTGTCCATGCGCCAGCAGCACCGACTGATTACGCAACCGGAGATTATCCGCACAGAGGAACAGCCAGCGTGAAATGAATCGCATAGACTGCGACAGCAGCTCACATACCGAGTGGATGACTCCATGCATCGGCTTGCGCGCTGCATACAGAAACAGCATCGCCAGTACGGCCAACGCCAATACGGAAAAGGCCACGTTATTGGGCCAAAACAACCATGGATTCCAGGTCTTCATTACCGGTTCCTCCCTTTGCTCATACCGTAACGCTACACCAAGATGACGTCAGGGCTTGCAATCACACCTATGCCGGGCTAGGAGCCTCGCGGATATTGACTTTTCGCTGCCGCGCAGGAGCTGCGGCTACTTGCGCCGCGCTCGGTCCAAAAAGCTCCTCACTGTATGCCCACGAATACACCTGAGGTTTTTACTGATCTGCAGCCTCGCATCCTGCCGCACCTCCTTCACCTTGTTACACAGGCAATGAGGGATAGGCTTCTAGCCGGCCCTTTCTGCCCATACTTGAAAGTGCAGGCGCGAATGGTTGCGAATCACGGCATGCCACGTCCTAGAGAGCATTATTCATGCCGTTTCGTCTCGAAATCGCCCAAATGCGTGTTCCTCGTGAAGCGTATCTCGTTATTCGTGCGAGACGCGCGAGACTTGCGGGAAATGCGGGACGGGTCGGATGTTTTATCTTCACGAGTCACGCCTGTCTCGCACGTCTTGCCTGTCTCGCTCACAATTCACGAACGACGCTTCACGTGCGGGCAAGGCTGAAAGGATTCGGCTCTTGACGACATGACATAGATAGGTCATATCACCGTGGCCATTCCGGCCTGGTGCAACAACCTACGATGGAGGCCTCTATGCGTACACTCTCGATTCGCTCCGCTCACGCCCTCGTGAGGCGGTTGATCCTCGTATCATTTCTGCTGTTCCCCTGGCCCGTCATGGCGGAGGACGGGGCCACGCTTCCCCTCTCGAAAATCGTGCTCTATTCAAGCGGCGTGGGGTATTTTCAGCATGACGGCACGGTGAACAACAGAACGCAACTCGACCTCCGCTTCAATGTGTTGCAGATCAACGACATGCTGAAAAGCCTGGTCGTGCAGGACTTCGGAGGCGGTAGAGTCTCGACCGTCACCTACGGTTCTCGCGATCCTGTGACGAAAACGCTCGGCGGCTTCGGGATCAATTTGAACGGCAATCCGACCCTGGGACAGATCTTGACTCAGGTTCGTGGGGAACCAGTTGAAGTCACTGCGCCCAATCCCATCGTCGGCACGTTGCTGGGCGTAGAGAAGAAAACCGAGTCCATCGGCGAGGGCTCGCAGCACCGTATCGTGGAACAGGAATACGTCACACTCCTGACAGAAGACGGGTTCCGCTCTCTCCCGTTGGCGAACGTACAGCGCATCAAATTGACCAATCCGGCGTTGAATGCTGAACTGCAGCAGGCGCTGGCGGCGCTCGCGACGAATCACGATGCCCAGAAGAAGACCGTCTCGATTACTTTCGACGGCACCGGCAGCCGCCAGACCCGAGTCGCTTACCTGACGGAAACCCCGGTCTGGAAGACCACCTATCGACTCGTCTTGGACGAGGACAAAGCGCCCTATCTGCAAGGCTGGGCCATTGTGGAGAATCAGACCTCGCAGGACTGGCGCAACGTGAAACTCTCGCTTGTCTCTGGACGGCCCATTTCCTTCACGATGGATCTGTATCAACCACTCTATAACCCACGTCCAGTCATACAGCCTGAGCTCTACGCCAACCACAAACCACAGACGTACGGTGAGGCCATGGATGAACTCAAGTCGATGGCTTCTCCCCTTCCAGCCCGCAGCGACATGAAAAAAGAGCGCTTGCTCGGCAAGCTGGCCCAAGGTTTTGTAGGTGGTCGGGCCAATGCCCCGGCAGCAACTGCCGTCGCCGCCGAAATGGAGATGGGGAGCTTGGAAGAAGGGGTGGCCTCCATGGCGATGGCCGAAGACAAGGGCGAGCTGTTCGAATATCGTATCGACCAGCCCGTCACCCTCGCCAAGCACCAGAGCGCGTTGCTGCCCATCATCGGCCAACCGCTCCAGGGACAGAAAGTGTCGCTCTACAATCAGAGCGTCAACGCGAAGCATCCCTTGAATGGGTATCGGCTCAAGAACACGTCGTCACTGCACCTCATGCAAGGGCCGATCACGCTGTTCGATAGCGGCACCTATGCCGGCGACGCCCGCATCGAGGATCTCCCTCCGGGACAAGACCGGCTGATCAGCTATGCGCTCGATCTCAAGACCGAAGTAGAACCCAAACTCGAAGGCGGCACCCAAGAGCTTTCGACGGTCTCGCTTAAGAAGGGCACGATGCTCATTTCACGCCGTATGGTCGAAGACCGGACTTATCTCGTGAAGAATCGCGACGCCAAGACCAAAACCGTAGTGATCGAACAATCCTATCGTGCAGACTGGAAACTTGCCGAACCAAAAGAACCAACAGAGCGGACGCGGGATCTTTATCGGTTCGCCGTGCCGGTCGAACCGGGAAAAACGGCTTCGCTCCGCGTAAAGGAAACCTTGCCCTTACAGGAAACGATCCTCTTGATGGAGAGCGGCGTTGACCAGATCGTCCATTACCAGCAAGCGAAAGAAGTCGGCCCAAGAGTGAAAGAATCGTTGCAACGCGTGGTGCAATTGCGCATTAAGCTGGACGATGCGCGCGCCCAAAGAATGCGCCAGGACCAACGCACCACCGAGATCACGGCGGAGCATGCTCGCATCCGCGAGAACATGCAGCGGCTCCAGCAGAATTCCGATCTCTATAATCGCTATGTTAAGAAGTTGGACCAGCAGGAGACCGAGCTGGAGAAATTGCGCAAGGAGATCGAGGGCCTCAAGAACACGGAAGAAGAACATCGGCGGGAGTTGCAGAACTACGTGATGAATCTGGACGTCGCATAGTCCTTTCAGGCGAAGAACCGCCTGATCTCTTCTTGGGGTGCGCAGCCGACAAGGAGTTCACCCTCCGGCGAGACAATAAGGGGAACCCCGGCCTGGCCTGTTACGTGCCAGGCCGCTTCCCATACTTGAGCCATCTGGCGATCCTCGCCATTGATTGCGCCGACAAGCTCTGGTGAGCCTCCTACCTGTTCGAGCAGTTGCCTGAGCACCCCCGGATCAGAGATGTCCCTGCCTTCACACCAGAAGGCCCGATACGTCTCACGCACAAATGTCATCATGTGTGATCGGTCGCGCCGGAGGAGTGCTACCGCTTGTTCGATCGCCGGTTTCGTATTGGGCTTACCAGGGGGGAGTGTAATGGGCAGATCTGGCGCCAGCCGCTGCACGACCGTCACTTCGTGGCGCAGTTCAGCGCCCAATGAACCCTGCCAAGGTTTCATTGGACAAGGCAGGTGCGACGCATGCTGCACACCTCGCCATTCACAGAGCGCGAGCAAGTTCATCTCGTGTAACCGTTCGTGCATCGCATAACAGAACGGACAGTTGAAGTCGCTGTAAAGGGTGTGGGGAGCCGTCATGCTCTAGGAATCACTCAGGCCGTCGTCATACAATAGCGCACCAAGCACCAAGAATACCAATAGTCTCCCACTATAATTGTCATACCCTGGAAACCTGGCATTCGTTCAAAGATGTATGGTATGTGAGCGCATGCCGACGCCCTCCGTCTTGCTCCTCATTCCCCCGCTCACTCAGTTGAATACTCCCTACCCATCCACCGCCTATCTCACGGGGTTTCTCCGTGGCCGCGGGATCGAGGCCTCTCAAGCCGACCTCGGCATCGAAATGGTACTCCGGCTCTTTTGTCGATCGGGGCTCCAGGCCCTGTTTGAGAAGGTGCGCAAACGCGAAGATGAATTGCCCGGCGAAGCCAGACAGATGCTGGCGGTCGAGCCGGCCTATCTGAATGCCATCGAACCAGTCATCGAATTTCTCCAAGGACGCAATCCCTCATTAGCCTTGCTCCTCGCCCGCCCAGGGTTTCTTCCCCAAGGCCCCCGATTTGCCGGCCTGAGAGGGAGCGCTGCGTCATCACGCGCCTTGTCGGAGCAGGATCGTGCTAAACGGTTCGCCACCTTGTATCTCGAAGATCTGGCCGATCTGATCCAGGCGACCGTGTCTCCCCATTTTACCCTGAGCCGCTATGCCGAACATATCGCCCGAGCAGCGTCATCGTTTGAGATCATCATCAACGCGGTAGCCGTCCTTCCGACGCTGACGGATCAATTCATGCTCGAATCCTTGTGGGAGCATCTCGAGCGTCTCAATCCTTCGCTCGTCTGCCTGACTGTTCCCTTTCCAGGGAACCTCTATGGTGCGTTTCGCATTGCCCACTCGATCAAGAGCCAACGACCCGACATGACCATTGCCCTTGGCGGCGGATATGTCAACACGGAGCTTCGCCGTCTGTCGGACCCCCGCGTATTCGACTACGTCGATTTCGTCATCCTCGACGACGGGGAACGGCCTCTGCTCTCGTTGATCGAACATCTGGCAGGGACTAGACCGCGCACACGTCTCTGCCGGACGTTCTATAGGGACAAGGATCGAGTGCTTTTTGCGAATGATACGTCTGATCGGGAGTTCAGCATGGCCGAGGTCGGCTGTCCGACCTATAGCGGCCTGACCTTGGATCGCTATTTCACGATCTTGGACAGCACGAATCCGATGCATCGCCTCTGGTCGGAGGGCCATTGGAACAAACTCACGGTCGCCCACGGCTGTTATTGGAAGCAGTGTACGTTTTGTGATGTCGGGCTCAACTACATCAGTCGCTATGAATTGACGCCAACCGATCGGCTCCTCCGGCAGATCGAGCAACTGGTCGCCGAAACGGGTCACCGAGGGTTTCATTTTGTCGACGAGGCTGCGCCTCCAGCTGCGTTAAAATCGCTGGCCTTGGCGTTACTGGAACGAGGCATCACCATTTCGTGGTGGGGTAATATCCGCTTTGAAGAGGCATTCTCGCCGGACCTGTGCCGCCTCCTGGCAGCCTCAGGGTGCATCGCCGTGACGGCAGGACTCGAAGCTGCCTCGGACCGTCTGCTTGATAAGATCAAGAAAGGGATTACCGTCGATCAGACTGCGCTCGTGGCAGCGGCCTTCAAAAACGCAGGCATTCTCATTCACGCCTATCTCATGTACGGTTGCCCCTCTGAGACCGTGCAAGAAACGGTGGATTCGCTTGAACGGGTGCGCCAATTGTTTTTGGCAGATCTGATTCAATCCGCCTTCTGGCATCGTTTCACCGCCACAGCCCATAGCCCAATCGGGCTCAAGCCGGCTGCCCATGGATTGCGCATCCTTGGGCCTGAGTTTCAGGGCTTTGCGGAGAATGATTTTCTACATGAGGATCAACGTTGCAAGACGCCGGAGTGGCTCGGCGAAGGACTACGACGGTCGATACTCAATTACCTTGAAGGGAGGGGGCTCACGCTCGATGTCCGCCAGTGGTTCGATCATTCCGTGCCAAAGCCACACGTCGCTTCCACCTGGGTACGGCAACTACTCAAACGAAGGTCGATGACGGACGACCCATGGGCAGAACGACGGTTCGTCTGGCTCGGCGGCCAACCGGTCTGTCAACCTGTCGGAAGAAGAACGCGGCTCATTCTGCCGGGGCGTACCAGCGATCAGGCTATCACACTCGCAGACCCACAAGCTCAGTGGCTTGATAGGTTGATACGACAATCCACACCTCAAGACAATCCATCGAATCCATACCCCCTGCTCCGGGAAACGAAAACTGCGTTTCCAGGAACTGTAAAGGAGTTTGATATCTTCCTCGGTACTAACTCCTGGAAAAATGTTCGCGCTGCCGGCCTGCTGCTCGTATAGAAGCAGGATGCTGAAAAAGGCTGCCAGCTTCGTTCTCGCATCGTTCAGATCCTCAACGTACCCCAGAGGGTACGCCTCCGGGTCTTCACTCGCTGCGGCCTTGCTGGACTGCCTTTTTGAGCATCCTGTAGAGGTATTCTCTTCTTGTCTTAACGGTAAGCGAGAGCACCGCGAAACCAGAATATTATGAGTTGTCAATCGCCTGCCCTGAGCTTCGAACTTGATTCTCGTTATTCATCATGAGACCTTACCCTCCATTAGAAGGAGAACGTACCTGTGTTCCTACTCCAGACCGCTGGGCTGTTCATTCTCACTGCCCTAGCCGAGATTGTCGGCTGCTTTCTCCCGTACCTCTGGCTTCGCAAGGACGGATCAATCTGGCTCTTGGTTCCGGCAGCGCTCAGCCTCGCCGCCTTTGTCTGGCTCCTCACGCTCCACCCCGCCGCCAGCGGACGGGTCTATGCTGCCTATGGCGGTGTATACGTGGCAACGGCCCTCGTCTGGCTCAAGGTCGTGGACGGCGAGAAGCTCTCCGTCTTCGACTGGACTGGAGCCGGAATCGCCTTGTTTGGTATGGCGGTTATCGTCTTTGGCTGGACCCCGAAGGAGTGAAACAAACGACTCAATACCCTCACCCATCCTCCACTTGTGCATCGTCTTGCGCCTGTTAGCACCGGCACTTCCTATTCCACCTGAACTCGATCCGATCGTTCACCACTACCTGCAACATGGCCTGCATTTGCCAACAAAGTTAACCCTCCCATGAACAGCCTGCCGACCACCTCGATGACCATAAACGTTCGGTAGTGGTCAGTTGAAATCTGTTCAAGAGTTCGCCACCCTGTGTTCCTCACGCGCTACGCCCCAGACTTCCCGCGCGGCATCGGCGTTCATCGCCGCAATGCCAAGCCCAACTATCAGATCGGGCCATCCGGAAAGCGTATAGGCCGTTACGAACCCCGCGGCAATGATTGCGATGTTTGCCAGGACATCATTTCGAGCTGACAGGAACGCCGCCCGCGGCAGGCTGCCGCTATGCGTACGGAAATTCACCAGCATGAGCGCACACGTCAGATTGATGACCAGAGCACCGCCACCAGCCAGCGATAGGGGAAGCGGGGCAGGCGGCAACGGCGCCAAGAATTTCTCCCACGCTGTCCACAACGTCGCAAGACCCGGTATCAACAGAATGCCGGCGAGGGCCATGCCCACACGAGCCCGGCTGGCTACACTCCAGCCGAGCGCTATGGCGATCAGGAAATTAATCGAGGCATCTTCTAAAAAATCGACGCTATCCGCAAAAAGCGAGACCGAGCCGATTGCGAGGGCCACCGCGAACTCCACTCCAAAATAGGCTAAGTTCAGGGCAGCAACGATGATGACAACTTTCCGCAGATTCGCGTTCATTCCTCAGCCCCGGCAATTTCCTTCGTTTTAGAATGTCCGCAGTATACCTCGGTCAAGGTGGCCAGATTTCAAACTGACCCAATACCAATGAACTCAGCATATGCCCCTATCACTGATTTCTGAAAAGATCAGCTTCTCACACTTCATGATGTCGTTTCCGTGCCCATTCGTGAAGCAAGCGTTGAGAGCGCCGCTTCGCGACGCTGAACAATTCTTTGCTCTATCCACCGATACAACACGGGCATCACCACAAGGATTAAGGCTGTTGATGAAAACAACCCTCCGATCACGACCATGGCAAGCGGCCGCTGTATTTCTGAACCGGGGCCGGTGGCCAGCAGCAGGGGAATGAGCGCCATCATTGCAACGACTGCAGTCATCAGCACAGGGCGCAACCGCAGGACCATGCCGGTCAATACCGCCTCATCCAATGGCATCCCCTGTTCCCGGAGTTGGTTAATATAGGCGATCTTCACGACCCCATTGAGCACCGCAACGCCAAACAAGGCAATAAAGCCGACTGAGGCCGGAACCGACAGATACTGTCCGCCGAGTATCAGCGCCAGCAGACCGCCGAGCATCGCAAACGGAATCGCGAGCAGGAT
>Ga0247727_10006857_pt1 | contig 22102 bp, 15 predicted proteins | sample WisWelCaveWW1625_FD_202498 | JGI IMG/M metagenome (GOLD analysis project Ga0247727, IMG submission 202498) | Biofilm microbial communities from Wishing Well Cave, Virginia, United States - WW16-25 | ecosystem: Environmental > Aquatic > Deep subsurface > Groundwater > Cave microbial mat | place...
CGAACAAGAGCTTTTCACCAATCGTCAGGAAGAATTGGCCTTCTTTGATTCCTGGGTTCGCAACATTGAGAAAAAGGTCGCCATCTCCACCGCCATTGTCAGCCATCGCAAAGTCGGCAAAACCGCTGTGTTGCAGCGCCTCTACAATCAACTTTTTAAGCGGCATGACAGAGTCATCCCTTTCCTGTTGGAGATTGAGGAACAAAAGCGGATGGTGGATGAATTTTCTCGCATCTATTACATGACCTTCATCTCCCAGCTGCTTTCCTTCAAAAAGCAGGAATGGCTGGGGATTTCTTACGTGCCGGAAAAGTTGTTGGAGATATGTGCGGATTTAAAGCTTGACTACATAGCCGAAGACCTCAAAGACTGGCAAGATCTCACGAAAATCGGGGGGACGGTTTTGTGGACTTTCACTCGTGAAGCGCCACATCGCCTGGCCGAGCTTTCCGGCGATCGCTTTCTGGTGATGATCGACGAATTCCAATACCTCAACAAATACATCTATCAAACCTGGCCAGCGACGCCGGAAAACCGCCTCGAGTTGGCCGGCAGTTATCTTGGCACCGCGGAATCCAAGATTGCGCCGATGCTCATCACTGGCAGCGAAGTCGGCATGCTGATGCAACTGATTTACCGGCTGTTGCCCAAGCGGTTTGATTTTTATTTTCTCAAAAAATTTCAAGAACATGACTTCCTGGAACTGGGCTATAAACTCTCCGCCTTTTATGACGTTCCGGTTACCGGTGAATGCCTGATTCTCGCGCACAGTTTGCTCGCCGGCCATCCGGCCTACTTGCGCGATATTTTCAACTCCAAATACCCGCACAAAAATTTGACGACGTCTGAAGGGCTTTATGACACTTACCTGTTCGAGGCCGGCGATCCTCAGGGGCGTATTCGCGCCGGCTGGGAGGAATATCTCGATCTGGCGTTGGAGGAAATCAATCAGATCAACGCCAAGAAGATCGTGCTCTTTCTCGCCAAACATTACGAGCGCGAATGGAGCCGGTGGGAGATCAAGGAGCGCTGCGGCCTGGCAGAGATGAGTGATCAGGAACTCAAACGGAAATTGCAAGCCCTGGTTGCCGGCGACTTGATTGCGCGGGGCCGCACGAGCGTCGACTATCAAGGACTGGGCGATCCGACCTTCGACAAAGTCTTTCGCATAAAATACGAAAAAGAGATCGAGCAAACGAGTTTCGAGGCTACGCGGCAAGATATCATCGCGCAGTTTGAACAGGCCAGGCGCGAGCTCGCGATTAAGCTGGCAGCGAAAACCCACGAAACCAATGAGCTGCGCGGCGCCATGAACCAGATCAAAGGCGAGCTCGGCGAGTTGTGGATCAAGTCGATTCTCCGCTACTATTCGCAACGCGAGCGCTATTTCGCCGCCGGCGAATTGGGAAATAATTCGGAGAAAATTCGCCTGCCGCGTTTTCGCGAGATCGAGGCGTATGCCTTTACCAGTCGCGGACAGGAGATCAGGCTCGATATTCTCTGCCAGCCTGCTCTTCAGCGGCCGGCGCCGGCCGAAGATTGGTTTCTCGCCGCAGAAGTCAAGAATCGTTCGGCGAAGCAGGTGAGTGTTGAGGAAGTGGGAAAATTTGCTGCCAGTCTGCAAGCGCTGCAAGAGCATTTGGGCGCGGTAAAATTGCAAGGGCTCTTTTACAGCTTCAATGGCTTTCAAGAGCCGGCGTCGGCGAAGCTCCGGGAATTGGGAATTTTTTATTGGGATTTTGAAACGGTGGACCGACTGTCGTGACCGCATTTTGTGCTGCGCCGCGTGCATGAATGTGTGTTCGGCGTTCTGGCGCTGGAGAGCGAGCCGGTGGATCCCCGGCTGTAGAAAACACCAATTTTTAATATCCCCGGACGTAAATACTTCCTCGCTGCGATTTCTTATTGTTCCCGCCTCACCGGTAAAACTTTTCCAAAATATATTGTGGGCATTTGGGGATTTTTCGGTGTCCATATAAGTAAATGAACAATGGAAACAACATCAATTTTCAGGAGTTTTGCTATGCGGAAGAAGAAATCAATGCGCCTCCATCTGGCGATGCTGCTGCACCTGACGATCGGGCTCTGCTCGCTCGCCCAGGCCCAGCATGACATGCGAATCGATCAAATCCGCCCGGCCATTGCCGCGCCAGGAGAATCGTTTGAGATCATCGGAGTGAATCTTGGCAATCCCAGTCTGGCCAGGGTCGTGTTAATCGGCCAACTTGTTGACGGCGGTCCGCCCGACTTCGTCGGCCTGAATGAAGTGAGCTGGGTCGACAGCAATCGCGTTCGCGTCAATATTTCTGAAGACTTCCCGGTTGGCAACTATTTGGTAAAAATCGAAAACGATGCTTCCGAGTTGCGGGGCCGCAGCAATATGCAGAGACTGGCGATCCGCGCTCCCAGGAGCATGCAAGCTGATGCCGGGACGGCGAAGCCTATTGTGCCCGCGGTTTGGCCAGGCATGTTGATCGAGCGCGTCACTGTTCAAGGCAGGACCATCGCGCTCCAGGGAAAGCAGTTTGGCCGTTATCAGGAAAGCAGAAATGTGACGATTCATCAACCCGATGGCGATCCGTACGTGCAGAAACGTCTGGAAGTTTTGTCCTGGAATGACACGCAAATTCAAGCTCGCGCTCCGATTGGGCTGGCGCCCGGCAAGTATTTCGTGCTGGTTAACTATGATGAAGCCTTGGGTTGGGGCAGCAATTCGAGCGCAGCGATTATTCCATCACCCGAGATATCCCAGTTGGTACGGCAGGCTCGGGATTAAAGCCGGTGTTGACCCGGCGTGAATTTGTAAGGAATCTGAAAAACATAAAAGACGCTACCAGTACCAGTACTTTCCATTCGTAAGTACCAGTACTTTTCCTCTTGTAAGTGCTGGTACTTTTCCTCCAAAAATCCAACCAAGGTCCATCTTTGGCCTAGTACTGCACATAGACCTTTTTTGAACCCTCAGGTCCATTGTATTTTATCTTTTATTTGCCGAACTTGATACTGTGTGAGGGATTGTAGCTATTCGCCTTTTCATAAAAGATCCGATGAAAAAAAGTTTAGGGAAGTTCTATACTCGTTACGGGTGAATTTGTAACTGTCATGGTAAAAACAGATTCATAAAAACAGTAATTTACATAAAGCTTTTTGTTACCTTCTCACCCTTAACGAGTATATCTGGGAAACGCTGATGCGCAACGACCGAGAGCCTGCCGGCAACGGCAAGCCGGCGGCTGCTGACAACAGTTCGGTTGCCGCTGACAACAGCAGGATTTCCGCTCCATCCATCTCCCTCCCAAAAGGCGGCGGCGCGATTCGCGGCATGGGTGAGAAGTTCGCCGCCAATCCGGTCACCGGCACTGGCTCCATGACGGTGCCCATCGCCACCAGTCCGGGCAGGTCCGGCTTTGGCCCGCAGCTTTCGCTCTCTTATGATTCAGGTTCCGGCAACGGGCCGTTCGGCTTCGGCTGGAATCTCTCGTTGCCCTCCATTACTCGCAAAACAGATAAAGGTCTTCCACAGTATCGGGACGCTGACGAATCAGATGTCTTCATTTTGTCTGGCGCAGAAGACCTGGTGCCGGGCGATACACTCCCACCACGCACCATAGACGCTGTGACCTATCGCATCCGTCGCTACCGCCCGCGCATCGAGGGCCTGTTCGCTCGCATCGAGCGTTGGACTCGCGACGCCGATGGCGATATCCACTGGCGCTCCATCTCCAAAGACAACATTAAGAAGCGCGTCGAGCCGAGCAACGACTACACCTACGACGCCATCTACCGGTTGATCGAAGCGACGGGCCGCGAGCACTTGGGGCAAATCGGCGGCGTACCCATTCCCCACTCTCACAACGATGCGGGCCGCACTGGTTTGTGGCATCAGGGCATTGGGACCCAGTTCCACCCAGGCGATGGCAACGCGATGGACACGTATATCGAGCGCTACGTGTACGACGCCGTGGGCAATTTCGTATCCATGCAGCATCGCGGCAGCGATCCGGCGCATCCAGGCTGGAGCCGTATTTATGCCTACAACGAAGACAGCCTTACTGAACCGTCCACCCCGGCTCAACCGGCGAAGAAGAGCAACCGGCTGAGCAGCACCACCGTCGGCAGCAACAACCCGGTCACCGAACCATACACCTACGATGCTCACGGCAACATGACGAGCATGCCGCACCTATCGCTGATGCAGTGGGATTACAAGGATCAGTTGAGCGCAACCTCCCGTCAAGTCATTAATCAGATCCCGCCGCCCGATAAAGTGCCAGAGACAACCTATTACGTGTATGACGCCGGTGGTCAGCGCGTACGCAAAGTCACCGAACGGCAGAACGGCACGCGCAAGGAAGAGCGAATATACCTCGGAGGTTTCGAGACTTATCGGACGTTCAATGATAATGGCAACGACCTCAAACTGGAACGCGAGACGCTGCACATCATGGACGACAAGCAGCGCATCGCCCTGGTGGAGACCCGCACGTTGCCCACCACACCAGACCCGAACGATCCGATACAACTCATCCGCTACCAGTTCGGCAACCACCTCGGCTCGGCCAGCCTGGAGCTAGACGGTCAGGCGCAGATCATTTCCTACGAAGAGTACACGCCGTACGGCAGCACATCGTACCAGGCGGTCCGCAGCCAAATCGAGACACCGAAGCGCTACCGCTACACAGGAAAGGAGCGGGATGAGGAGAGCGGGCTGTATTACCACGGGGCAAGATACTATGCGCCGTGGTTGGCGAGGTGGATGAGTTGTGATCCAGCGGGGCTAAGGGGCGGCACAAATTTATTTGTATCCTTTGGCAATAATTCAGTTAAATACATTGATCCTGATGGGCGTCAATATGGTGAAATTACATCAGAAAAATTGCGCGATAGGATCGCAACCAATGAGAGGCTTCTACACAGCGTTGATAAAGAATTATCTTTCTTTAACCAGTTTAAAAATCGTATTGCGGGAAAGGAGGAGATCAACAAACGAAACGAAGAGCTGCGGCATGACATTCAAGAACTGATCCAAATCATGCGCAGTCAACTGGTGCTTCACGAAATAAGTAACATCGAAGAGATAAAACCAGACGTCTGGCAAAACCTTACTGCCGATCAAAGAAAAGCTGCACTTCAGAAAGTACATGAGGTTTATGCTAATGCGTATGGCTTTGCTCCTGTAAGAATCCAATTTGGAAAAATCGAACAGAGTGGCGACAAACCAATAGCAAAAGTGGCCATTTATTTTCCTGAACAGAGAACTATCTTTGTAGATGATCGCCTTATCACCTGGCAATATGAGAAACCCGAAGTACCTCTTGTGAATCTTGTAAGTTCGGTTGTGCACGAAAGTCGTCATGCGTTACAACATCAAGCCATCGATAATCCAGAGGCATTCGAGTATATATCTCAGACGCAAATCAATGTCTGGGACAGGGATTTCTTTATCGCGCCGCCCGAGAACTTTGGTTATGTCAATAAACCCATCGAGGCTGATGCCTTTAAGGTTGAAAAGGAAGTACGAAAATACCTGTATCCAAACTCACTACTAAATGAGCCGGCGCCCATGCCAAAGAATCCCAAGGCAAAGAATAGGATAATGCAACCATGACTTTGAAATCGTGTGGCGTTGCCATGATGGCGAGAAACGGCGACAGCGAAAGATCTGCAATACCTTGGTTGATATTAAAACATCGCAATCATGGGGATAAAACGCGAAGCCTTTCTACAGAAAGATTACGAACTCAAAATCACATACCTAACCAACCAGTTCATAAGGATGTGGACCCGCTTCAATTACTTTGTGGCGATTGAGACGGCGCTGGTCGGCGGCAAGTTTCTGATTCCAAGTGGGTGCTCAGTCGAGAGCTTGCAGTTGCCGGCGCAAAGATATCGACTCTCTGCTATATCATGGACGCAGATGGCGAACCGATCAGATTTGTGGTGCAGCATAAACGGCTGCAGCAACACCAAGAGTAAATTGACCGAGAGACGAAGGTAAACCATTTCTTTGCCCGGCAATTAAGCTGAGGTAGGAGGCATAAAATGACAATAGAATTAACGAGTCCTTCGACATTGTTGACAATCGTCGGGAACCCTTCAGGTGGATGGTGATGGTCCGCGTTTCGTTGTTTCATCCTCTCGTGATTGGAGCCCACCATGCCTATTCCCGCATCTCCTCTCCATCGCGGTGACCGCGGCGCCACCATAGGATTGGATCAAAAGGAGCAGGAACAAGGGACCGACCACGATTGTTTTCGAGGCAGGCGTAGCTTGGATGAAGTAAAGCTGCACACAGGAAATAATGATTTGAAGCGGCTAATTCATAAGAGGATTTTTATCATGGCAATCAATGATGTCGAATTGACGAAACAACTCCTCGTTGATTTGAACAAGAGAATCGGCGAGATGGAGCAAAAGCAAGGAGAGGAAGCACACAAGTTTTTTAATGCTCACCTTTCCGATCAACTCATCTTTCGTCGCGCGAGCGGAAAGGTCGTCGGCAAATCCGAGCCGGAAGGTTTTCTGGACAGCCTCAAAAAGCCAGGTCCATTCACGTCTCGTGTGTCCGAGGACATCTCCGTGGCCCTGCTCGACAATCGCGCGCTGATCACGCTGATCGTCGCCGGCACCCGGGCCGATGGTTCCGTTGGGCGCTATCGCAACATTCGTCTGTTCTCCCGCTCCGGAGACGACTGGATTCTTGAGCTTTGGTACAACTACGAGGTAACCAGTCTGTAGCCATGATTGACACGGGCGCATTCAAGAACGCATGGTGAATTCCTGTTAGATCAGGAGTACCCGTAGCGCGGCATCAGCCGCAACCAAACTCAACCACGAGGGCACAAAGGACACAAAGCCTGCCCTGCCGCAGGCCAGGGAAAGAACACAAAATTTAACTGTTTTTTCCCTGGCCTGCGGCAGGGCAGGCTTTGTGGCCTTTGTGGTGAAAAAAATCTTCGTCCCGCCGCGGCGGGATGATAGTTTTTCCAGAGTAATATGTAATGAAACCGGTAATCGTAAATTGACGCCAAAACCTTACAGGCGCAGCCAAACAGGTCACCCCGCCGGGGTTTCTGTTCTTGAACAAACTGCATAAAAATCATTTTACCCACAACATTAAAAGGAGAATTATGAGTACAAATCTAGGCAGAGACAAAATCTGGACTCCGGGAGTCTGGGATGAAATCGACAAGGCCGTAAAAGAGGAATGGAAACAGCGCGTCGCACAGACCGTGATTAAAACCGTTCCCATGAATGGAGCAGCCGACGTCGCCGCGGAGCGCATCGACCTCGCAATAGATTTGATTCCAGAAGGGCTGCGGCTTCCATTTATCGAAATCTCTCGGGAATTCATACTGACCGAGAGCCAGGCAACCAATGAGGCAACGCTGCGAAACGGGCAGAAGCTTGCCCGGATCGCCGCCAGGCTGGTTGCCATGGCTGAGGACGCGGTGATTTTTCAGGGGCAGGTTTCGATGCCCTCGTGAAACGAGTCCAAGGCAAGCGGCAATCGCAACGGCCGCTGCTGCGCGCCACAAACCTCGATTCTGTTCAAAACGGTCTGCTCGGGTTCGCTCCGACTGCCGTTCAAGTGAAGCCGGCCGCGGCTGGTGGTTACCGGGAGAACACCGTGGCCGCTGTTCTTAATGGTATCGCCACGCTGAGGCAGGCCGGTCACCCTGGTCATTACGCGCTGTTCTTGTCTCCGCGGACGTACGCAGATGCGTTCTCCCCGATTTCGGATACGCTGCAGACTCCGGCGGATCGGCTCTTGCCAATCTTAAAGGGTGGTTTGCAGATGGCGAACGAGTTGCCAGACACTCGCGGGCTTCTGCTCTCGCTTGGCGGGGAACCGGTAACCATCTATTTGGCGCAGGACATCGCGGTGGCGTTTAACCAGGTGGATACGGAAGGAAACTATTGCTTCCGTGCTTTTGAGAGAGTGCAGGTCGTCCCCAGGGAAGTTGCGGCTCTTGTTCGCCTGGAATTTCAATAGCCCGGTCGGTTTCGGCTTGCACATGTTTAGAAATGACGACAATAGTCGAACGAGAATGGAACTGGTTCCAGTTTCAGGAGTGCGCTTATGAAAAAAATGCTTTCAGTCGGCGATGCCGGCAATGACGTCGCAACTATTCACAAACTACTAAAGTCACACGGCTTCAGCGTGCCTGCAGCAGAAGTCGAGCGGACATTCTTCGGTCCCGGCACTCGTGCGGCCCTGGGCGAGTTTCAACGCACCAAAGGCATCAGCGAATCTTGCGAGGTCTACGAGAAGACGGCGGCCGTATTAGGCGCCGCTCCTTCCGGGCTGGCGCAGCCAGTGAGGGAAAGCCCCCAGCCTGCACCAGCACCGATCTCGCCACGGGCAGGCGCCAGGGTCACCGGCGAGGAAATAGAAGATCAGAGGCCGGCCTTTATCAACCCCGGAGAAAGGGAGCTCCCTATTGCCGAGGTACATCTACCGGAAAGGGCGAGCTTGCTGGTGCCCATCATTGCCCCAATCCGACCGGGCGATAAGGGTCCTCAGGTCGCCAATCTCCAGGGTGCGCTCCTTGCGTTGCTCGAACGCAAGATCATCCGAGCGCTCAATGGGCGAGACCGCCCCAGTCCGGAAGATCTGCAGAAGCTCACCGAAGGCCTCAAGCAGGAACGCGCGCAATCGCTGTTCGGCGCCTCCACCACGCAGCTCGTCATATACTTCCAAGTCCAGCAAGACATTGGCGATAATCTGTACGGCGTGGTGGAAGACAAGACCGCCGCCAAGCTCAACGAATGGCTCAGGAAGTTGGGGCTATTCGACCTCACCGAATCAGGCGGCTTCGTCGTTCGGGGCACGGTGAATACTTCAGATGGACAGCCCTTATCCGGTGCGGTTGTGCGCGCGTTCGATCGCGATTTGCGCCAGGAACAACCACTCGGTGAGGCCGTGACCAATGAGGGGAAATACGAGATACTCTATTCCGATCAGCAGTTCCGCCGGGCTGAAAAAGGCAGTGCTGACCTGGTCATCAAAGCCTTTGCCGCAAACGGCTCGTTGCTGGCGGCCTCGCCGGTGTTGTTCAACGCGCCGCCCTCCGCCAACGTGGATTTGACCATTCCCGCCGAGAATTGGCGCACAAGCTGGCGCAGCACGGTATCCAGCCGGAATTCTGGTTTGCCCTGCTGGGCGGTTCGTTTTTCCAATTCGCCGAAAATCAAAGCCTCAGGGAGCAGGTGGCGGCAATTTTGGATTCCCTGTCTTCGCTCGATGCCGCCGCCGTGCGCAAGTCGCTCACCCGCGCTTTTAACCAAAAAGAAATTCCTGAAGCCTCTCGGGAGAAGGTTGCTGAGTGGGTCGAGGCATTTCTAAAGTTCATTGCCAGCCATGCGGTGAGCGAGGCAGCCAAGCCCACGTTTGTTAAATTGGCGCTTGATGATGCCAGGATTGCGAGCGCAGAAAAGCAGGAGAAATTTGCTCGCTTGTTCAACGAGCACAAGGCGCTGACGCCGGAACTGTTAAGAGCGCTGGAAAAAGACGGAGCTTTTACAGGAACCGAGATTGCAGATTTGCGCACGTCCTTCCAACTAACGGAACTGACCCGTGGCGATTTTTCCGTCGTCAAAATGCTCAAGGATGAATTTGACGTTCACCAGCCTGAAAAAATTCGCGCGCTGGCAAAAAAGAGCGAGAGCGAATGGGTGAACCTGGTTAAGGAAAAGCACGCCGCCGGCGACATTAAGCTGCCCATCGAAGTGGGCGAAATTGCCGGGGAGATAGAATTTCCGGCAGCGGAGGTTTACGGGAAAACGCTCGCACGCCAGTTTCGAGAGGCGTTCCCGACCACTGCCTTCGCCGGCGGGCTGGAGCGGGCGATGCAGAACGGTGGCGCTCACGGGCTGCCTCATGCCAAAGAATTGAGTAAATTTCTTGAGAGCCATGAAAAGTTTGAGTTCCTGAACACGCCGGTGGATGATTTTTTGAAGAACAATATTAACCCTGATTTTCGGGCGCTGGCGGATGACGAAAACTTCAGGTTGGAGGTGAAAGCGGCGCAACGGGTGTTCAAACTCGTCCCGACCTTCGAGGCGACCGACGCACTGCTGGCAGACAACCGCCACTCCGCCCAGCAGATCTACCGGATGGGCGAGAGCGAGTTCGTGCGGCGCTACACGGGTCGCCCTGGCTTCACCAAAGAAAGCGCGCGCCTCGCCTGGAACCGAGCCGCCGACACCCATGCCGCGGTCCTGACGATTGTCGCCGATCTGAAAGCGCTGGAGAAAGCAACCCTGCCCCGCGCCCTGCAAACCGGCAGGGAGGTCATACCTCAGATATCGGTGGAGGAACGTAACGCCTCGCCAGGCGGTGAAGACAAGATGCCACCACCCGAAAGTGAGGAATCACGCAGTAAAGCGCTTTCGACCTTTCCCAACTGGGACAATCTGTTCCAGGCCGGCGACCTCTGCGAGTGCGAGCATTGCCGCTCGGTGCTCGGCCCCGCCGCTTACTTTGCGGATCTGTTGATGTTCCTCAAAGAGCGCTATTGGAAAGGCGTTTCAGTCAAGGATATCCTCTTCAACCGCCGCCCCGACCTGGGCTACCTCGAGCTCAACTGCGTCAACGCCCTGACGCCCCTGCCCTACATTGACGTGGTGTGTGAGGTGCTGGAAGACGCTGTCGATGCAACGGGTGAAAACGACCTTGAGTTCACCGGCTTTACCACCATGCCCGGAGCCTCGGTGACTGCGAAACAAACAGTATTAAGAGAATTTATAAAAAAGGGTATCAGTCTCGGCGCGGATTTTTCGTTTTCACAGGTGAATTCCCTGTTGACAGCGGTGACCGGGATCGGCGCCTATCAGGCAGCGATTAAAGAGCTTTTTACCAGACCTCGTCTTGCCCTGAAATTTTTCGCGCCAGTGTTTGCCGCGCCGCTTGCCATCCTGCCTGCTGCAGTGGATTTCAAAACCCTGCCTGATCCGGCCCTTGCGCTAAAAATCTCCTACGACGCCGAGCAACGGCTGCTGCGTTTTACAGGCATTATGTCGAAAGATGAAAAAGCGGCGCTCAATGCCCTTTCCAAAAATGTGAACTATCGCAATGCCGTGGACAGTTTGTTCACCCAGCCTGTTATTGGCGTATTTCCGCCAGAGAAGATTTGGCTGCTGGATGCCGACCTGCTGTTCCCGTTGCGCAACCTCGCCGTTCCCGCCAGCGACAATCTGGCAAAAAATCTCGCGAACGCAAATACGAAAGCGTTGGCCTATTTGTCAAAGACTCTGTCAAAAAATGCTGTGGTTCAGCAAAGCAGCGCCCAATTGGGGCTGACGGAGGCAGTGACCCGCCGCCTGCTGACTTCTTATGCCGTCGTGCCAATCCTGCCAACGCCGACTCCGCCCGCTCCAACGAAAATGACACTAATGGCACACCTGACGGGCACTTTCGCCGACACGACGAGTGTGGTGGATTATGCCACGCCGGCAATGAAGCCTGCCTTCGACGGCTGGTTCTGGGCAAACCGGGCCGCCGCCATTTGGAAGAAGTGGAAAATCACCCTGGAAGAGTTGGACAAACTCATTGCTTTGACAGCCGGCGCCAATCATGCGCAACTGCTCGACTTCCTGACTCTGCCGTTGAACGATGCCGGGGCGATTGCTTCGTTGGAAGAATTTTTGCGAACCAGCCGCTTGCTCAAAATGCGGGACAGCTTGCCGGAAGGCGAAATCACTTTGCTCGAAGTGCTGGAAAAATTGAACACCGGAGCGTATCCAGCAGCATTGGAAGCAAACGTGGAAGGGTTACCGTCAAATTTTGTCGCGTTCCACTCCGACATCACTGGCACACCCAATAACATCCCCATTCAATATGACAAGCCGAAAAATCTTTTTCGCTTTACGGGTCTGATGACTGACACCCAACGGACGACCCTGCTGAAAGATCCATTGCTGGGAGCCGTGACAAGTATCGCCACTTACCAGCAAGCTATTGAAAAACTGTTTAAATCACCCTTCGCCGTCGACGTGGAGCGGTTGAACGAAAACTGGCTGGCAGACGATGTGGAAGCGTTGATCACCTCATTGGATATGACCTATCCGGCGAACTATCTGCTGGCCGAAAGTTGGGAGCGCCTGCGCCGAGCGTTTTACTTTCTTGATAACTTGAACGCCAGCGCCAACACGGTAAAGGAGTTCGCCGCCCCAGCAATGACCGATGTCGATGCCAAGACGATCAAAGAACTGCTGCGCTCTAAGTTCGGGGTGGAGACATGGCTGATGTTGAGCACCGAAATCCAGGACGTGTTGAGAGAACGCAAGCGCGACGCACTCGCCGCTTATCTGCTCACCAAGCCGCCCGCCGAGGCCCCCACCGGCAAATGGGAAAACACGAACGACCTGTACGCCTACTACCTGCTCGATGTGGAGATGTCCTCCTGCCAACTGACCAGCCGCCTGGTGCAAGCTTCGGGATCAGTGCAACTGTTCGTGCAACGCTGTTTCATGGGACTGGAGCCGGAGGTGGTGGTGAAGGCAGATGGTGACGATGGTGACAGTGCCTGGCGCTGGTGGAAGTGGATGCGCAAGTATCGCGTTTGGGAGGCGAACCGCAAGGTCTTCCTGTGGCCGGAGAACTGGATTGAGCCGGAGCTAAAGAAAGACCGGTCGCCGTTCTTCAAAGACATGGAAAATGAGCTGCTGCAAAACGAAATTAATCAATTCACCGCCGAGACCGCGTTCGCGAACTACCTGGAAAAACTGGGTGGCGTGGCCCAGCTCGAAATTGCCGGGTTCTTTCAGGAAGACGACGGCGGCAACACCATTGTCCACGTCTTCGGGCGCACGGCGGGGGCAGAGCCGCATCTGTATTACTACCGCCGCTATGACTACCGCCAATGGACGCCGTGGGAAAAGGTGGAGTTAGACATCCAGGGTGATTACCTCATCCCAGCGGTGGTGAATAGACGGTTGTTTCTGTTTTGGCCTGTGTTCACGGAAGTGCCGGATGAAGCGGGGAACAGTACGGTTAATGTGCCGACGCCGGGTCAGACAACATTTACTCCTGACAAAACAAAGAAAAGACTTCGGTTACAAATGGCATAAGCGAGTACAGGCAGGGAAAGTGGACGCCGAAAAAAGTGTCGAAGGAGTTTGATGTAAGCTCCCAGTACAGCGGCGAGATCGTTAGTAAATACTACAGCTTTTTTCCCATCGATAAGAGCGAGGTCGATGGGCGGTTTGTTATCATGTACGAAGGTAACAGCTACGATTCAACCGGTTTCAAAAGGCCGGCGCGTCTAAAGGGCGACATTGAAATCTCCGGCTGCAATGGCGCCGGGGAACTAACTTTCCTTCCTGGCGGCCTCTACACCTCTTCGGCCTCTCATATCACTCGGCCAGAATCGTTGTCGACCGGCGACGACGCGGTATCGTTGAAGTGGGTGGAACTCAATAGTCGCCGCGACAAACCGGATAACGATTTCACCCTCAAGACCAACACCTATATCAGCGCAAATTCTTTACGTATCACGCCAGTTCTGATGCAAACCCCGGAGATTTTCAAAATGTCTCCGGCCTGGCATTACTCTTATATGGACAGGCTCAGTGAAAAGGTAGGGGTACGCTATTCTTATAGCCCTGTATTTGCGGGAACATGGCTGCCGTTTTTCTACAACGACAAAAAGCGTACATTCTTCGTCCTGCCCTCCTCCAACAGTCCCACGATAGGCCAAAGCCATAGCTACTATCCAGAAATCAAAAGTAACTTACGCGGGAAGGAAGGCGAGTTCGAAGGACAAGTGCAAACATCGGTGGATGGCATCGTCGGCGTACTGACAGATTCCCAACGGGACTTTCTGGCGTTATTGCTGGGCTGGTGGAACCAAGAAGAAAAAGAAGAAGTGAAGCCGCGGCCCACCGAGGAGCAGTTTAAGAGTCTGATCAAGCAGTCTCCTATGCAGGCTGTTTACGTTTACCTGACCGATTTCTTTGACCAGCTCTTACAGTCCCAGCAGTTTCACTTCAAGAATTTCTATCATCCCTTCATGTGCGACTTTGCCAAGTTGGTCAATAACCCGCTCAAAGGCATCCCCGCCCTGATGAGTCGGGAGACGCAGTTGAAAAATTCAGGGTTCCGGTTCTTCAACACTTATCAACCAGATCCAGATTCGGTTGTGGAGTGGACCGGCGACCCCAAAAATCCTCATTCGAAATTTTACCCAGAGGAAGTCGTGGACTTCACGCCCGATGGCGCGTACTCGCCCTACAACTGGGAGCTGTTTTTCCATGCCCCCTGCTGATTGCCAACTCATTGAGCAAAAATCAGCGCTTTGAGGAGGCGAGAGAGTGGTACCATTTTATCTTCAACCCCATCGGCGTGGAAGGCCCCGTGCCGCTTAAACCGGGCGACTCGCGAATGCCGAAGTACTGGATCACCAAGCCGTTCTTCGAGACCACCAAAGATGATTACGTCCAGCAGCGCATTGAAAATATCCTAAGAATACTGGCGGGCGATACGAGCGTACCGGGCTGGGGAGCCATCTACCAGGCCGTGATCGACTGGCGCACAAACCCCTTCGAGCCACACCGCATCGCCAACTATCGCACGGTCGCTTATCAGAAAACGGTGGTGATGAAATATTTGGACAACCTCGTCGCCTGGGGCGACTACCTCTTCCGTCAGGACAACATGGAGAGCATCAACGAGGCGACGCAACTGTACATCCTGGCGGCGGAAATCCTCGGGCCGCGCCCGAAGATCGTCCCGCCCCGGGCGAAGCCGCCGGTGGAAAGTTTCAACGAGTTGGAATATCAGTTTGACGCGTTCTCGAATGCCCTCGTACAGGTAGAGAATCTCGTCCCCGTGCTGCCCGGCAATAAACCAAACGGCGCAAACCAGCCGCCGCTGCCGATGCTCTACTTCTGTATTCCGCAAAACGACAAGCTGCTGGGTTACTGGGACACCGTTGCCGACCGGCTCTACAAAATCCGCCACTGCATGAACATCGAAGGCGTGGTGCGCCAGTTGGCGCTGTTCGAGCCGTGGATTGACCCCGGCGCGCTGGTCAAAGCAGTTGCCGGCGGCGCGGATATTAACGCCGCACTCGCCGACCTGAACGCGCCTTTGCCGCTCTATCGCTTCAACGTATTGCTGCAAAAAGCCAACGAGGTGTGCAACGACGTGAAGGCGCTCGGCGGCGCATTGCTCGCCGCGCTGGAAAAGAAAGACGCTGAGGAAATGGCGCTGCTCCGCCAAAGCCAGGAAATGCGTCTCTTGGAAGCGGTAAAAGCCCTGCGAGAAAAGCAAATCGAGGAGGCGACGGAGAATCTGGCGGGGGCGAAGAAGAACAAGGAACTGGTCACACTCCGTCGCAACTATTACCAAAACATCGAGAAAATCAGTGCCAGCGAGACGTTGCAGCAAGACAAGTTGTTAGACGCATTGAATGCCCAACAAACATCTCAGAACATCAACATCGCAGCTTCGATCGCACATGTTATTCCAAACTTCGAAATTGGTTTTTCTGGAATCGGCGGTTCACCCAAGGGAGGGATTACACTCGGTGGGCAAAATATTGGCAACTCGCTGCAAGCCGTGGCGGGAGGCTTTACTGTTAAGGCAAACGCGGAGAATTATGGCGCGAACAAGGCGTCAATCAACGCCGGTCATCAGCGGCGTTGGGACGACTGGAAACTCCAGGAGCGCCTCGCCGAAAAAGAACTGGATCAAATGGACAAGCAAATAGCCTCTGCCGAACTGCGCATCGCCATCGCCGAGAAGGAACTCGCCAACCACGTCATCCAAATCGAAAACGCCAAGGCAACCGATGCCTTCATGCGCTCGAAGTATACCAATGAGGAACTGTACCAATGGCAGGTGGGGCAGATTTCGGGGGTGTATTTTCAGAGCTACCGGTTGGCGCACGACCTGGCGAAACGGGCGGAGCGCTGTTTCCGCTTTGAGCTGGGCTTGCAGGACAGCAGCCACATCAATTTCGGCTACTGGGACAGCTTGAAAAAAGGACTGCTATCGGGCGAGAAACTCCAGTACGACCTGCGTCGCCTCGAAACCGCTCATCTGGAGCAGAATCGCCGGGAGTTTGAACTGACCAAGCACATTTCACTTGCGCTACTAGACCCGCTGGCGTTGGTGAAGCTCAGGGAGACGGGTCGTTGCTTCCTCCGGTTGCCGGAGGAAATTTTCGACCTGGACTACCCGGGTCACTACTTCCGCCGCCTCAAGTCGGTGAGCCTGACGCTGCCGTGCGTGGTCGGGCCTTACACAACGATTTCCTGCACCTTGCGGCTGCTGAAAAACAGCATTCGGATCAACACGGCCACCGGCGACGGCTATCCCCGTAACACCAATGAGGGCTTGCCCGCCGATGACGGTCGTTTTATCGAGAATAATATTCCCGTCAAAGCCATCGCCGCCAGCAACGCCCAAAACGACAGCGGGGTGTTTGAATTGAGCTTCCGGGATGAACGCTACCTGCCGTTCGAAGGCGCGGGCGCCGTCAGCGAATGGGCGCTGGAACTGTTCAGCGACCTTCCTGCAAATAACCCAGATCCGGCCAGGCCCGATTTCGGAAAGCCGTTGCGTCAGTTCGATTACAAAACCATTTCCGATGCCATTCTGCACGTCAAATACACCGCGAGGGAAGACGCCGGGGTGTTCAAAAATGGCGCGGTTACCCATCTTCGGAAATATCTCGAGCAAGATGGAGCGACGCCCTCATTGCGCATGTTCAACCTGCGGCAGGAGTTCCCCACCGAGTGGCACCGTTTCTTACATGCGGACAACGGGAACGTTTTTGAGTTGGAGATGTCGCCGAGTTTGTTCCCCTTGCGAGATCAGGGAAAGAAGCTCAAAGTCAACACGATATGGCTGTTGGCACGTTGCACGAACGCGGGAAACTACAATGTGGAAACGACGTTTCCGGCTGGCTCGAATACGATGCCGCTCAAGATGCCGCTCGCGAAGGTTAATCAGTTTGGCGGGTTGCATTTTGCCACAAAAAGTAAACAGGATGATCAACCTCTTGATATCACAATTGATCCATCAATCCCGCCGGTCAAGTGGAAAATAGAAATGACGCCTCCTCATAACGGTAATTTGCTGAAAGATGAGGTGGAGGATGTCATATTGGTATTGGGGTATGAATGGGAATGACCCCAATCTCGCTGGGCAGAAGCCGGCGGGAATGTCTCTCCCCAAAACGAAAACTGACCGGCCACTTTGAGTGACCGGTCAGTGCTTTGTTGGAAAGTAATGGGATGATTCATTTCAGCAGTTCGAAATCAAAAAACGCCTTGATTTCAGCATAGCCCGATTTGGGAATGATGAAGTTGGGAAACTCATGTCTCTTCAATTCAGGATTCAAATTAAAGCTGTGACAGACATCGCGGCTTTCTTGCGCTCGCACCGAATGGCCATCGACGCGTTCGATGGCGACTGCAAAACAGGTATGGGACTCGAAATCTATAGCCATGGCTTTTTCTCCCAATTGGGGCCGCCATTTTTCGTACGTGAAAGCAGGCGCTATGCCCTCTGCGCTATGCCCTCTGCCCTCCGCTCCTTCACCCACACCTGTTTGCCTTTGAACACGATCGCCAGCTTGCGAATCTCTTGAATGCCCCGTTCCAAAAGCGCGCCGGCATATTTTTTCTCCTCGATCTGCTGAAAGGCTTTGGCAAAGGCGCGGTCTCTGGTTTCCCCGCGTTTGGTGTTCACTTTTTTGAACTCGATGATGATACCGGCGGCGCGTTGATTTCTGGGAATCAGCATCACGTCATATCGGCCCAACCCCGATTCTTGATTGCTCTTGACCTCATAATCTCCGGAAAGCCAGACCAACAAGCCGATGGCAAAAGCCTGATAGACCTTCTCGGCGTCTCGCCCGCCAGGATCCAAAAAACTAAAAGTGTTCTCCACCAATTCGGCAAAAAGCTCCTCGAAGGTTTCCATATCGCCGCCGGTTAAAGCTGCCAGCATCATCTTCAGCTTTTTGTTCTCCAAGCGCTTTTTAAACCATTGTTCCACCAGGTGGTCGTAAATATAGCTCACCTCGCGATTGGGGATTTGCAATTGATAAAGCCAGCGCTTGTTGAACTCGCGTTTTCCGACATATTTTAGGTATCCGCCAAAGAGCAGAAAGCTCCACAACAGATCGTCCCTATGCTCGATCTCGGCAAAAACAATATTTTCATCAATTGTCGTTTCAACGCTATCACCTTTGATCAGGCTTTCCAATTCGGCTTGCAGCTCTTTGCCGCCCCGGGTCAGCAACTGCTCAATGATGGTGTTGTCGGAAGTATTCAACCAGTAGGGACGGAACTCTTTGTCGGCGCTATTGAGATAATTGATAATGGACCAGGGGTTGTAAACAATGCGATCACCGAAAACATAGCCATTATACCAATTCCTGACATTCTCATAACGGCTTTCCAAATTAAAATCTCTCAGCGCCTGCCCGACTTCGGCTTCCGTCAACCCAAAGGCGGCGGAAAATTCGGGCCGCAACAGCGTAAACACCCCCAGATTATTCAGCCCGGAGAAAATCGATTCTTTGGCGACGCGCATGATGCCGGTGAGCACGCCTTTTTCCAAATGCGAATTGTCTTTCAACCCGGCGCTGAGAAAGCTGCGCATGAAGCCCACCACTTCGGCGTAGTAGCCGTTGACATAGCCCGCTTGAATCGGCGTGTCGTATTCGTCGATCAAAAAAATAGCGCAGCATGGACAAATTGAGCGTCTTGCCAAAGCGTCGCGGCCGCGGCAGGAGCAGGACCTCGGCCCCTTGATCGACTACTTCTTTGATCAGCAGGGATTTGTCCACATAATAGTAGTTCTCCTCGATGACCTTTTTGAAATCGGACAACCCGACAGGTAGTTTTTGCATAATCGCACCTGAATGGAATTTATTCACACTTTTATTTCGATAACACAAAAGAACGAATCCTAACGCCATTTGCAACCGTGTTTTTCTGGCTTTGGCCATCGGCCGGAAATTTTGATTTTCACGCCGTTGCGCTTGAACGAAAATCTCTTTATATTCGTCTATTATCCTGTCTATTGCTCTGTAAATCACTTATCCAATGACTCAAACATTTTCAGGAGGTACTTATGGTTAATCGCAAAAACTGGTTTGCACTGTTCATGATCCTGTGCGTCTCGTCCGGCTTCGCCCAAAAGAAGCTGACGTTGACCACGAGCTCGCCGGCGGCGAAGGATAATTTCGCGCAGGCCATCAGAGCTTTGGAAAGTTTCGATTTCCAGAATTTCACCCCGTCGGCGCAGAAAGCCGTCGCCGCGGATTCCGATTTCGCGATGGCGCACATGTTGATCGCGGCAACGCTTCCGCCGCCGCAGCGCCAGAAACACCTCGACAAGTTCACGGCGCTGGCCCCAAAAGCTTCCAAAGGTGAGCAGCTTTATCTTCAGGGCATGGTGCATTGGTACAAAAATGAAGACGACAAAGCCCTGGAGCTTTTTAAGCAGCTCAGCCAGATGTTGCCGGAAGATCGCATGGTTTTTATGATGCTCGGCAACGTCAACCGGCGCAAAGGCAATTTTGCCGACGCCATCGCCGCGTTTGAGATGGCCAATAAAATCGACGCCAGCCTGCCGCGCGCTGCGAGTTTTATCGGCGATTGTTATCTGCTGCAGGAAAAATACGACAGAGCGCGCATGGCTTACAAACAGGTTGTCGACAAAGTCGATCCGGATGCCACGCCGTTCGGACCGTTCTTCGGACAAATCTGGGCCGATCTTTACGAAGGCAAGCCGGACCCTGCTTTGAAAACGCTCGACGAGTTTATGAATCGCTACAACCGCAACGGCGCCGCCCAGGGCTTTCCGCCGGTGTGGATTTGGAATCACAAGGCGCGGATCAATTTGGAGTTTGGCCGGACCGCGGAAGCATTGCGTTGCTACGAGATCGGCTACAAATCCGTGCCGCCCACGGCAAACACCCAGGTTGACAGCATCCAAAAACTGGTATGGCTGGGCCGCATGCACCACGGTCGCGCCCGCACGCTCGCCAAAATGGGCAAACACGACGAGGCGTGGAAGATCGCCGAAGAGGTCAGGAAGATGATCGAAAACGGCGGCAAAGAAGGCGAGCAGTATTGGCCGGCCTATCATTATCTGGCGGGATACATCGTGCTCGAAAGAGGCGACTATCCGGCGGCGATCGAGCATTTGAAGAAAACCGATCTCAATGATCCGTTTCACAAATTGCTGCTGGCGCGCGCCTATTTGAAGACCGGCGACAAAGCGCAAGCGACCAAACTGTGTGACGAGATCGTCAAATTTACCACGAACAATATCGAGCGCGCGCTGTCTTATGCCGAAGCAAAGAAGATTCTCGCGATGAATTCTTCAGACTAAGGCTGACCTCGAATTAATCTGTCTTGCTTTCTCGCTTCCGTGGAGCATTGAATTGAGCGACCGTTCCGGTTATATCGATTCAATGCTCCATTTTTATTTCTTGTAATGCCTCAGACGGGGTGAGCGTACTTCTGCCTAACGCGGAAAAGACTTGGTCCTGTCGGCCCCCTTTGTATGAGCGAAAGGTTTTAGGAGGTGTTGGTCGCGAACAGAAGTTGATAACAATTTTGTTTCGGATCGTTGGCGAGTTGATCGAGACAGGCCTTCAAACGTGGTATCACTTTCGCTTGCCCGAAGCGTTTGCTCAAGGTGACCAGCGTCGTCATCAAGATCTCTCGCGTTTTTCGCGCCGGCCTGCGCTTGCGAGCCAAAACTGATTTTGCGTGCAATCACCAGGGAGCGCAGGTCGCGTTCGGATAAATTGTTGTCGGCGGGAATCGCGCGATCCTTGGCCCAATGATAAAGTCGGCCGGCGTTCTCCCGTCCCGCCAAAGGCGGGATGAATTTTCTGAATGCCCGCCTGTTGCGCCGGGCTGTGCATCACCTGCTCGATGTCCAGGCGCAACAGGTCGGCGCGATCATAGAATTCTTTGTCCGTAGCAAGTGGCTATAACAATATTGCATCTGGCAGGGCGCCTTGTTATACTCGTTAAGGGTTAATTTTTCATGCTTCAAAAGTTTGAAATCGTAAAGTCAATAGAGATTGGAGTTCTTTTTCATATTCCCCGGTTTGAATTTTTTCAAGACATTTCGCAATCGCTGTCTTAAATTCTTGAAAGGCGGAGTAGAATTCATTATAGAGCACATCATTTTTCACGAAACGCCAGAGCCGTTCAATCAGATTCAAGTTGGGCGAATACGGCGGTAAAAAGACCGATTTAATTCCCAACGCCCGCGCCGTTTCTTGAACTAAAAGACATCTTTGGTACCGCGCATTATCAAGAACAAGATAGACTTTTTCACCGATATACTGCTTGGCGAGGCATTCGAGTAATTGGCAAACCGTCTGCGCGTTAATATAGCTTTCGTTACAAATCGTCGTCAACGTATGATTGACCGCATCCAGCGCACCAAGAACATTGAAACGTTTACGCCCGGAAGCCGAGCGGATAAATATACGTTTGAGACTATAAAGGTAACCCAGAAACGGCAAATGAACGAAGTGAGAAGCATCGACAAACAGCAAGCGAAGACGGTGATGTTGCGCTAACTTGTGTCGGGGGCCACGACTATTCCCCACTTAAATTGAATTAGGGCCATGAGTATTCCCCACTTTTTCGGGCGACCCCGTCGGGTTTTGAATCTGACTGACGCCATCTTAAATTATCCGTTTCCACTGTCCACAACAATCATCACACGGAAACGGAGACAACATGGCGTACAACCACTTTGAGACGATGGACATTTACAACCTCGTAACGCGCTGGCATGCGGGTTACACGATTTCTCAGATCAGCCGAACCCAGAAGCTGGACCGCAAAACTATTCGCGGTTACATCAAACTGGCGGAAAAAATCGGGTTGTCGCGAAATCTTCCGTTGCCCAAGAAATCTGAGCTGTTGAAGCTCTTTCAGACCTTCCTTCCCACCAACCAACGTGCCGCACCGGTGCGGAATCTTTTGGTGCCTCACAAGGACGAGATCGTGGGCTTAATCAACGACAAAACCCATCCGCTCAAACCCAAGACCGCCTACGAAGTGATTTGCGCGCGTCATGAGTTCACGGTCAGTTACGGCACGT
>Ga0247727_10006858_pt1 | contig 22100 bp, 14 predicted proteins | sample WisWelCaveWW1625_FD_202498 | JGI IMG/M metagenome (GOLD analysis project Ga0247727, IMG submission 202498) | Biofilm microbial communities from Wishing Well Cave, Virginia, United States - WW16-25 | ecosystem: Environmental > Aquatic > Deep subsurface > Groundwater > Cave microbial mat | place...
TGACGGGCTTGGTTGCGTCGCCGGCCTGGATTCCCGCTTTCGCGGGAATGACGACATTGAGGTACTACTTCTTGTCGGCGAGGATCGCGCGGAACGTCCTGCCTTCGAGCTCGAAGGACAGCTCCATGCCGGCCTTCTCGGCGAGCGCGTGGGAGAGGGCGAGGCCCAGCCCGGAGCGATCGCGGTCCGCTCGCGCTCGATCTTTCCTCCAGAAGGGCTCGATCAAGGTGGGGAGGTCCTGCGCCTGCAGGTCGCCCGCATCATTCTGGACGAGAAGGCTCCAGCGATTCTTCGACCGATCGAGGCGGCAGTCGACGACGCCGCTCTGAGGCGAGTAGTAGACCGCGTTGGCCAAGAGGTTCGACACGACGATCCGCAGCACTTCACGGTCTCCCTCGACCGTGTCTCCCTCCTCGACGAGGTTGTTCACGCGGAGCCCGCGTTCGCGCTCGACGGCCGAGAGAGAGTGCATCAGCTCACCCACGATCGCGCCGAGATCCACCGTTTCCCTGTCGAACCTCTCCGCTCCCATCTCCAGTCGGGCGAGCTTCAAGAGCGTGGACACGGATCGTCCCATGCGCGACGCGACGTCCCGCGCCGTTTCGAGTGCCTTTCTGGTCTCCTGTGGATCGGATCCGTTGCGGAGGGCGACCTCGGCGACGGTGAGCAGCTCGCTGATCGGCGTGCGCAGCTCGTGGGCGATGTCGGCGGTGGTGCGGCGCTCCCGCTTGAGCGCCGTGTCCACCCGCCGGATCAGCGCATCGGTCTTGTCCGCCACCGGCGCAAGCTCCCGAGGGAGCGCTCCGACATCGATCGACTCGGGCAATTGATCGACCTCGATGGCATCGAGGGTGGTCGCGAGCCGGTGGGCCGGCGCGAGGCCTCTGTTCACCGAGATGAACGAGAGCAGGGCGATGAGCACCATCAGCACGAGGGAGCCGGCCACACAGCCGATAAGGACCATGTTCTCCGCGGCGACGAGCTGCTCGAGTCCCTGCGCGACGACCACCCGGAGGATGGCCGCGGTCGGGCGATCCGGGCCCTCCTCCGGGTAGACGTGGTGGACTTCGATCTGCTGGGCCACGAACCGCCCTTGCCTGCCATCCGGCAGCACTGCGGCCCAGTGCATTGGCTGGCGCTTGGGCGTTCCCGCGATGATCAAATCCTCTCCCCGAAGGGACTCGGACTTCTCAAGGAGCGTGCCGTCCTCGAACCACAGCTCGAAGAAGGCCGGATTCTCCTTCTCTTCGTACTCGGGCATCAGCTCGCCGGAGAATTCGAACTCGACGTCGTCCTCGACCTGGAACAAGAGCGAGGCAAGTCCCTTCACCCGGTCGCTCAGGTTCATGTCGAACTGAGCCTCGAGCGAGCGAGTGACGACGACGTACACCGCAAACCCGGCACCCGTGAGGACGAAAGCAGCTCCGCCCAGGAGGCGCGTCAGGAGAAAAGAGCGGATCGACTTCACGGCGAGGACGCTTCGAGCGAGTATCCCAGGCCCCGCCGGGTCCGGATCACGTCTTTCCCCTCGGGTCCGAGCTTGCCTCGCAGCACGCAGATCGCGGAGTCGACCGCGTTGCTCTCGGGAAGCTTGTGAACGCGGTAGACGTGGTCTTCGATCTCCTCGCGGCTGACGGTCTGTCCTCTTCGGAGCACGAGGTACACGAGCAACGAGAACTCGCGCGCCGTGAGGTCCAGCGGGTTTCCCCGATAGCTCGCCCTGCGAGTGGCGAAGTTGACGACGAGGTCACCCACCTTCACCTCGGGTGAGTGCTCCTCGTAGCGACGCCGGACCAGGGCATGGATGCGCGCCAGCAGCTCGTCGAAGGCGAAGGGCTTGACGAGGTAGTCGTCGGCTCCGGCATTGAGTCCCCGCACGCGGTCCTCCACGCGGTCCCTCGCCGTCAGGATCAGCACGTACGGCCGGTCCTCCTTCTCGCGAAGCTTCTCGAGGAGGCTCATCCCGTCGAGCTCCGGCAGCAGCAGGTCCAGCACCAGGACGTCGTAGGGATTGTTGCGGGCGAGGCTCAGCCCGGTCTTGCCATCGCCGGCGACGTCGACCGCCAGGCCTTCGCGGGTGAGGCCCAATCGCAGCGACTCGCGCAGGGCCATGGAGTCCTCGACGATCAGGACGCGCATGACACACCACGGCGAGGAGTCCCCTGGATCCGGTCGGAGGTCGGCTGGAGCAGGGAGCAGAACATCACCAGCGATCCGCCCACGGAGAGGTCTCCTTTTCGATCGAGCAGCTTCACTGGGTCGTGAAGATGATCTCCACGAGCGTGCAGTTCCCGTTGAGCCCGACCGCGACGACCTCGAGCGTGGTCTCGGTGCCGGGGGCGAGGACTCCGTCCGGGACCCTGAAGGAATTCGACCCGGCAGGCAGATTGACCTTGAGCCCGTCGTTCTCGTCCTGCTCCAGGATCAAGCGGTACTTGGAAGCCGCCGGATCGGGGATCCACCTCGCGGTCAGATGAGGAGGAACTCTCGTGGCACCGTGAATCGGATAGATGACCACGGGTTTTGCGAGCAGCTCGTGGGACAGCACGGCCTTTCCCTGGACCGGCGTGCCGTCCACGGTTTGCGCGAGGATGTCGTAGACGCCCTCCGGATAATTCTTGAAAAGATCCGCCGGGCTGGAATCCGGAGTCTTGATCAAGATCTCGGACAGGGCGAGCCTCTGTCCCTTCTGAGCCGACAGCTCGAAGATGGCAGCACCCTGTGGATTCCGGATCTCGACCTCGCCGACGGCCTCCTCGGACTCCGCATCCAGGACCAGGGTGGCCTGGTTGGCCTCTGCGGCGTACTCGACGATCAACTTCTGCCGGTTCAGTTTCAGAGGGGGCACGACCGAACCCGAGCCATTCCATCCGAGAAACCCGACCGCGACCAGCATTGCTGCGACCAATGACTTGAACATGCAGTGTCTCCTTGGAGCCCCGGACCGGATGACCTCCAGCATGCGACGATCTGCCATGAGGCCACCCTGCGCGGGGCCTTGTCTGCGCTCGCCCGCGGGCGAGCGGAACGGATTCAGGCGCCCGGAGTCGGTCGGATGATAGCCCCGCTGGAAAGCGCCGCACATTACGGCAGCATTACCGGGAACGGGGATGAAGCGCCCGCACCCGTGGCAGGAAAAAAAGAGCGCCCGCCCCGAGGAGACAGGGGGCGGGCGCTTGACCAGGCACCGAACCGTCGAGGGACGAACAAAGGCTTCGCGTCGATCAACAGGCGCACGCAAGTACTCCTGCGACAGAGGTGAGGTAACGGTTCACCCGAGTCTTAAACGCGCGGCAAGCCTTCGCGGCACAGCAACCCTCAATCCTCGTAATAAAGCTCGAGGCCGTTGGTGCAGGCGAGGGTGACTTCTCCGAGAGGAGAGAACACGAAGCCTTGATGGCAGACGCCGAGGTTCGCGGCCAAGGCGGGGGGGACATAGGCCATGCGCATCAGTCCGTTGCCGGGGATCGATGGGTCGCCAGGGGCCGGCAGCAGGAACCAGGCGATCCAAGGGAACACGTAGTTGGTGAGCCCGGACTTGGGTGAGTTCAAGATCTCGGCGCGGTTGAGTCCGATGACGAGCAGGACGTAGGAGTCTGCGTCGGCGCCGGACAGCAGCAGCTCGGCGGCCTCACCCACGCGGCAGGGGCCCGATGCGCCGAGAATCGGCGCGATGCCCCCGGGTCCGATCGAGCCCGTTCCGTACTGCATGCGCCGGCCGCCGCCTTCGTACGGACGGAGCACGCTCGAGCGCACGATGCTGGTGCCGACGAAGTCGAGATCTCCGTCGCCCTCGACGTCGGCGACGAACCGGTGCGGGATCACCTGCATCAGCGGCGTACCGAAGTCGGATTGGTACAGAGGTCCGGGTCCCTCGGTGGTCCGCGGATAGATCCAGCTCGCGTTGGGTGAATCATCGAACGGACCCACGACGATGTCTGGCCGCAGGTCGCCGCTGGCGTCGACGAATTTCACGGACGGGTACTCGCCATCGACCACGAGTGTGCTCAAGAGGTCGGTCGACTGGAAGGCGACCATTCCCGGGCCGGAAGAGGCGTTGAACCAGATGCGCGCCGCGCCGGCGCCGTCGACGACCGACACGTCGAGGCGCCCGTCGAGGTCGTAGTCGCCGACGTCGATGTGGCGCCTGGGATCGAGCTCGGTGAACGAGCCGAAGGGCGAGGTCGGCGCCGAGAACGAGCCGCCGCCGAGTCCGCGGCGCACGATCAGCTCGCTCTTGAACCCGGTCGTGCCCTTGAACAGCAGAAGGTCCGGCACGCCGCTCGAGTCGACGTCTGCGACCGCTTCGACCTGCTCGCTGCTCCACTCCTTGTGGAACTGGAAGTAGGCGTTGCCGTCATTGAGGTACAGGCGGGTGCGCTTGGTCGACTCGTCGACGGTGCGCGAGAACAAGTCGAGATCGCCGTCGCCCTCGACGTCCTCGCACAGATATGCGTCGATCGTGTAGTTGCCGATCCCGAACTCCACGCCCGGGTCCGCGGCCGGCGGTCCGATCAGGAACTGGCCCGATCCGTTGTTGATCACGTGGATCATTCTCTCGAACCTGGCCGGAACGTAATTGAGGTCGTACATCGACTTGATGAAATCGTCGGCGCCATCCTGGTTGAAGTCGCCGCGATAGACCGGGCCGCTGAGACGCTTCCCGGGAGGGTCCTCGGGGTCCGACTGGTACCGGTAGGCCATCGCACCATCACCCAGGTTGTAGTGCCCGGCGTTGCCGGGCACGACGTCGAGGTCTCCGTCGCGGTCGATGTCGCCGATCTGGTCGTCGCGCAAGATGAGCAGGTTCAGGTACGCGAGGGCGGGGGCCGGGCTCTCGACGATCGGCCGGCGTGCGTAATGCACGCAGCGTCCGGCGACGACGTCGAGGTCGCCGTCGTGATCGAGGTCGGCGACGCCAGCGAGCTGGCGTGATCCCAGACCCGCGAATGCGAACGCCTGATCGAAGTTCCCCGCTCCGTCGCCGAGCGCCATCTGGAAGGTCGACGGGAAGGAGAGCAGCGGATACTCCGGATCATCCTCTCCACCGCCTCCCCCGCAGCACACTCCGTCGAGGTCGCCGTCGCCGTCGAGATCCATCAGGAACTCGGCGGGTCCGCCCGCCTTGGGTGATTCTGGAATGAAGGTGACGTCGCCGACGCGTCGGAAGATCTCCACCCAGGCGGGCTCGACCGACGACCAGGGCATGCAGTACGCCACCAGGTCGTCGTCGCTGTCGCCGTCGATGTCGCCCGCGGCGAGCTTCATTCCCGGCGTCGACGACCACGTCCAGCTCTGGCCCGGGTACACCGCGCCTCCGTCGATGACATAGATCTGTGCCTCGGTCCTGTTCCAGACTGCGAAGTCCAGGGGCCCGTCGCCGTCGGCCTCGACGGCGACCACGTCGTTCTCGTAGAACGAATGCGAGAGCGGCGCGATCAGGTCGCCGCCCGAGGACCACAGGATGTGGACGGAGGGCCCGGAATTGTCGTGGCGGGTGACGAGGACGTCGTCGATCGAGTCGCCGTCGAGATCCTCCAGCACGACTCCCGACACCGGCGCCGACTCCTGGATGAGGTACTGGTTGAAGCCGCCGATGCGCGCCTCGAACTTGATGAAGCCATTTCCGCCCGCGAGAACGAAGTCGTCCAGACCGTCGCCGTTCAAGTCGCCGACCGCGACCTTCATCGGGGTGAGACCGGAGAGACCGCTCGGGATCGTCGCGGTTTTCTTGTCGAAGACGTTGACGAGCCCGCCCAGCCCGTTGTTCTGCCAGGCGGCGATGTGCACCTCGCTGCCGTCGTCGATCACCCGGTGTCCGACCGCGTCGGTGAAGCCGTCACCGTCGAAGTCGAGCAGACGATCGAACGGTGGAGAGTCCGCCGGCAGCACGACCACCGGCGTGTCGAACAGGGCCTTGCTCTGCTGGAAGCCGACGCAGGACAGCAACACGAATGCGTTGACGAGCATGACCACTCCTCCGGTCAGAACTGGAACCGCCGGCCCCCGCCCCGGGAACCCGTGGTGAAGAGCGCGCCGGGAATGATCCCGTTTCACGAGGTCGGGGCTCTGGGTGAGCGCGCTCGCAGAATGGCCGTGGAACGAGTCTTCCGCAAGCGTCCCGCCCACCCTGCAGTCCCAACCAATTGACCTCATCCCTCCCCAAGACCATCGAGAGCGGGCCATAATCGGCGGACGCCATGCCGCAGCGTCCCTCAAGAAGTGTCTACCTCGTGTCGGCGCTGACCCTTGCGGTGCACGCCGAGGGCGCGGCCGCCGCTCACGAACCGCCACTCCCCTCCGGATCGCACTGGGCATTCCAGCCACCGGAGCGTTCTCCCGTTCCCGCCGTCCGGGATGAGACCTGGCCGAAGACCGACCTCGACCGATTCGTGCTCCACAAGCTGGAGGAAGACGGACTTGCGCCCTCGCCGGTCGCAGACCGGCGCACGCTGATCCGGCGCGCGACCTTCGATCTCACCGGGTTGCCGCCGGCAGCCGAAGACGAGGACGCTTTCCTCGCGGACGAGACCAAGGACGCATTCTCGAAAGTGGTCGAACGCCTGCTCGAGTCGCCGCGCTACGGCGAGCGCTGGGGCCGTCACTGGCTCGACGTCGCGCGCTACTCCGACACCAAGGGCTACGTGTATGCGCGGGAGGAACGGTTCTTCGTCCACGCGCACACCTATCGCGACTGGGTGATCCGCGCGTTCAACTCCGACCTGCCCTACGACCGTTTCCTCCTGCTGCAGATCGCCGCCGACCAGCTCGTGCCGCCCGGTTCCCCGGACCTCGCTGCGATGGGATTCCTCACCGGCGGCCGGCGCTTCCTGGGCGTGACCCACGACATCATCGACGACCGCATCGACGTCGTCACGCGCGGCACCATGGCGCTGACCGTTCAGTGCGCGCGCTGTCACGACCACAAGTACGATCCGATCCCGACGCGCGACTACTACTCGATGTACGGGGTGTTCCACGCCTGCACCGAGAGGCTGGTGCGCATCCAATCGGAGCAACCCTCCGCCGACGATGAGAGCTGGCAGAAGGAGCACGAGCAGCGTGCGAACAAGCTCACGGACACGATGAAGCAGCGCCGCGAGGAGGCCGAGGCTCGCCTTCGCGGCCGCGTGGCCGACTATCTTCTCGCCCAGCTCGATCCTGGCCTGTGCCGGGAGGAGGGTTTTGACCAGCTCCTCACCGCCGAGGATCTCATTCCGGCGTCGATCCGGCACTGGCGGGATTTCCTGTTCGCCAACAGGGATGAATTCCATCCCGTTCTGGCACCCTGGCACGCGCTTGCGCGCCTGCAATCCGAGGACTTCGAAGCGGCGGCGGCGAAGGAGCTTCAGAGTCTGTGCGATCGGCACGGCGCGGGGCTCAATGTCCTCGTCGCCGCCGAATTCAGCGTGCCGCCCGCGAGCCTGCACGAGGCCGCGGAGAGATACGGCCGGTTGTTCGCCGACGTGGAGCGGCGCTGGGTCGCGGAAGGCGATGCGGCGCGAAACGCGGGATCGACTCCGCCCCGGACACTGCCGGATCCGGCGGCCGAGGCGCTGCGCAGATTCCTGTACGACCCGCGGTCGCCGACGACGGTTCCAGAGACGGCGATCGTCAACAACGAGCAGTTCTTCCCGACCTCGGTGTGCGAGGAGCTGTGGAAGCTGCAGGGCGAGGTCGATCGCTGGAACATCTCCTCCGGGGGATCGCCGCCGCACGCGTTGATCCTCGTCGACCGGGAGCCCGAGGGCAGTCCGCGGGTGTTCGAGCGCGGCAGCCCGGCGCAGAAGGGCGCCGAGGTGCCCAGGCAGTTTCTCGAAGTCGTCGCGGGAATGGACCAAAAGCCGTTCCAGCGCGGCAGCGGCCGGCTCGAGCTGGCCCAGGCCATCGTCAGCGCCGGCAACCCGCTGACCGCGCGGGTGATGGCGAATCGCATCTGGCAGCACCATTTCGGTGCCGGGCTGGTGAGAACGGTCAGCGACTTCGGATTGCGCGCCGAGCCGCCGAGCCACAAGGAACTGCTCGACTGGCTCGCGCTGCACTTCATCGCCGACGGATGGAGCGTGAAGAAGCTGCACCGGCGGATCATGGGAAGTGCGACCTACCAGCAGTCGAGCAACGTGCGCGACAATGAAGAAACCGAGGTCGCGCAGACGCGGGGGTCGCGGCTCGATGCGGAGACGCTCGACCCCGAGCGCCGTCTTCTGTGGAGCTTTCCCCGCCGGCGCCTCGACTTCGAGGAGATTCGCGACTCGATGCTTGCCGCGAGCGGCGAGCTCGACGCGACGATCGGCGGCAAGCCGGTCGAGCTGCTCGAAGCGGTCAGCACGCGCCGATCGATCTACGGCCTGGTCGACCGGCAGTTCCTGCCCGGCACCTTTCGCGTCTTCGACTTCGCCAATCCCGACTTCCACTGCCCGGAGCGCCACGCGACCACGGTTCCGCAGCAGGCTTTGTTCTTCCTCAATCACCCGTTCGTCGCCGGCCGCGCTCGAGCGCTCGCCAGAGTCACGGAAGTCTCCGGCTCCCCGCCCGAGGCACGGGTGAAACGCATCTACCGGCGGGTCTTCCAGCGCTCGCCGACGCTGAGAGAGGCGATCGCGGCTCTGAGCTTCATCGCAGAGGCGCGAGGGGAGAGCCCGCCTCTTCCTCCCCGGCACGTCGAAAGCTCGTGGCAGTACGGATATGCCGAGTACGACTCGACCCGGAAGCAGACGAGTTCGTTTCAACCGCTCCCTCACTTCAGCGGTGATGCCTGGCAGGGCGCTGAAGCCTGGCCGGATGCAAGCCTGGGCTGGGCGCGGCTCACCGCGGACGGCGGCCACCCAGGCAACGATCTTCAGCATGCGGTCGTGCGCCGGTGGGTCGCGCCTCTCGACACCGTTGTGTCGATCGCGGGCGACATCGTGCACCAGCCCGACCCGGGTGACGGCATCCGTGCATTCCTGGTTTCGAGTCGCCACGGAGAGCTCAGGTCCGCCGAGGTCCACCACGCGGCTGCCGACATGTCGGCGGACTCAGTGGAAGTGAAGCAGGGCGACACTCTCGATTTCATCGTCGACCTGCGCGCCGACCTGAACAGCGACCAGTTCCTGTGGGCGCCGGTCATCACGGTGGCAGACTCTCCCTCACCGGCAGGGACTGCGCCTGCGCGGACGTGGGATGCGCGTGCCGAGTTCGCCGGTCCACCGCCTCCCTGGATTCCGCCCCTCGATCCGTGGCAGCAGCTCGCCCAGGTGCTGCTGCTCACCAACGAGTTCTCGTTCATCGATTGAAAGCGCGTAGCGATGCCCTCCTCCTTCCAGCCGATCTCAACGCCGCCGAGCCGCCGGGAATTCCTGGCACGCTGCGGCATGGGAATGGGGTCGCTGGGGCTCGCGAGCGTGCTCGGGGACGCCCGAGTGCTCGCGTCCGCCGCCGAGATCGACTCCACCAACCCATGGATTCCGCGCGCGCCGCATTTCAAGGCGAAGGCGAGGCGCGTCGTCCACTTCTTCCTCAACGGCGGCCCGTCCCACGTCGACACCTTCGACCCCAAGCCCGCGCTCGCGAGGTACGCCGGCCAGCCTCTGCCGTGCGAGTACCTGCGCACGGAGCGCAGAACGGGAGCGGCGTTTCCATCTCCCTTCCGGTTCGAGCGCCATGGCCAGAGCGGCCTCGAGATCAGCGAGCTGTTCGCGAGGACGGCGATGCACGCCGACGACATCGCCGTCATCCGCTCGATGTACGCGCACGCACCCAACCACGAGCCGAGCCTGCTCCTGATGAACTGCGGCGACTCGGTGCAGGCGCGGCCCTGCGTCGGTGCCTGGGTTCTGTACGGCCTGGGCACGGAGAACCAGAACCTGCCGGGCTTCGTCGCGATGTGCCCGGGCGGCTATCCAGTCAAGGAGGCGGAGAACTGGCAATCCGGCTTCCTGCCCGGCATCTACCAGGGCGCGTTCATCGACCCGCAGCACCGGGACGTCGACAAGCTGATCGAGAACATCAGGAGCCCGCACGCCACCGCGGCCATCCAGCGCCGGCAGCTCGACCTGTTGCGGGTGCTGAACGCCGAGCATCGACGGGCGCGCGCGGACGATTCCAGGCTGGACGCGCGCGTCCAGTCCTTCGAGCTCGCCTTCCGCATGCAGATGGAGGCAACCGATGCCTTTGACCTGAGCAATGAGCCGGAGAGCATCCGGGCGCTCTACGGCGATCACGTCCACGGGCGCCAGACCCTGATCGCCCGCCGGCTGCTCGAGCGCGGCGTGCGCTTCGTGCAGCTGTGGCACGGCGCCGGCCAGCCGTGGGACCACCACGACAACATCGAAGGAAACCTCAGGGTCCATGCCGCGGAGCTGGACCGGCCGATCGCCGCGCTGATCTGCGACCTCAAGCAGCGCGGAATGTTCGAGGACACGCTGATCCTGTGGGGTGGTGAGTTCGGGCGCACTCCGACCGTCGAGCTGAACGAAGCCGGCGCGTCCAAGCAGGGCCGCGACCACAACCATTACGGCTTCAGCGTGTGGCTCGCGGGCGGCGGGATCAAAGGCGGCACGGTGCACGGGGCGACGGACGAATTCGGGTTTCGTGCCGTCGACAAGCCCACCAGCGTGCACGACCTGCACGCGACCCTCCTCCACTGCCTGGGGCTCGATCACGAGCGCCTGACCTACCGCCACGCCGGCCGCGACTTCCGCCTCACGGACGTCGCCGGCAACGTGATCCACGACGTCCTCGCCTGAGAGTGTGCGTGGACGGACTGGGGGCGCTCAGTTGCGCTTCTTGTCCGGTCTGCGTTCCACCTCCCTGAAGAGGCGCTTCCACTTCTTCAGCTCCTGCAGGCGCAGGTGGACGTCGTTCTTGCGCGCGACGTAGCGCAGCTCCTTCTGGAGCTTGCAATAGCTGTCGAAACGATCGCGTGCGAGGGTTCCGTCGACCAGAGCCTGCTGGACCGCACAGCCGGGCTCCGTCTCATGAGTGCAATCGCGGAACCTGCATTCCCGGGCGAGAGACTCGATTTCGGGAAACGCCGTGTCGACCGAGGCGTCGCCGTCGCCGAGCTGGAACTCGCGCATCCCGGGGGTATCGATCAGCAGGCCCCCGCCCTTGAGGACGATCAGCTCGCGGCGCGCGGTCGTGTGCCTTCCGCGGCCGTCGTCCTCGCGGATCGCCGCGGTCTGAAGGCGCTCCTCGTTCAGGAGTCGGTTGATCAGCGTCGACTTGCCGACTCCGGACGAGCCGACGAGCACTCCGGTGCGATGGGGCTTCAATGCTTCCTGGATCGCGTCCAGTCCTTGGCCGCTCAAGGCGCAGGCTGCAATCACGGGAACGGAGGCGGCGACCCCTTCGACTTCGAGGATGGTGGCGGCGAGGTCGGCGCACAGGTCGCTCTTGTTGACAACGATCACGGGGCTCGCGCCGCTGTCCCAGATCGCGACGAGGTAGCGCTCGAGGCGCCGCAGGTTCAAGTCCTGATTGAACGAAGTGACAACGAAGGCGACGTCGATGTTGGCGGCGATCGCTTGAAGCTTCTGCCCGCTGCCCGCGGCCGTCCGGAACAGCGCGCTGCGACGCGGCAGCACCTCGACGATCGTCGCCCCCGGCTCTTCTCGAGCTGCGCGCAGGAGCACCCAGTCGCCGACCACCGGCGACTCGAGCCCCTCGCCTTCGTCGTGAAACTTCCCGGACACCTGCGCGATCCGATCCTCGCCGCCGAGGTCGACGTGATAACAGGTCTTCTCCTGGATGATCACCCGGGCCGGGACGCACCCTTCGCGCGCAGCGAACACCGCCGTCCGGGAGAACTCACTAAAACCAAGCTGATCGAGGCTCACGTCACCTCCTTCGTCGTCCTGCCCGGTCTCGGGCGCGCGATCCGCTCATCTCTCCGCAGTAGAGGACCATCGCTGCTTGCGGCGAGTGGAAGCTCATTCGTTGAGTACGCGCCCGCCCGAAGATCGTCGGCTCCTTGGGTTCCCGCGCTGCCGGCCTATCATCGCCGCCTTTCTTGCCCGAATCATGAGTCAAGCCTGCTGCGAATGGCCAGCGGGCCGGAGCTTCCAGGATCCTTTGCCTTGAAGGAAGGAATCGGCCGCGTGAACACTACAAGACTGGCATCGTTGGTTCTCGGGGCCTGTGCGCTGTCTCCTGCCGGATCGATCGCGCAGACCAGGCTGCTCAGGTTTCCGGATCTTCACGGCGACAGGGTCGTGTTCTGTCACGGCGGCGACTTGTGGGTCGCGCCGGTGAGCGGCGGCGCCGCGACGCGCCTGACGGCGCATCAAGGGCTCGAGGTGTTTCCCCGATTCTCGCCCGACGGCAAGTGGATCGCGTTCACGGGACAGTACGACGGCGACGAGCAGGTGTACGTCCTTCCCGCCGAAGGCGGGTCTCCACGGCAGTTGACGTTCTACCCGGCGATCGGCCCGCTTCCGCCGCGCTGGGGATACGACAATCAGGTGTACGGCTGGACGCGCGACGGCTCCCTGGTGCTGTTCCGGTCGGCGTACGAAGCCAAGGATCACACCCAGATGCGGCTTTACACGGTGAGTCCCGACGGCGGGCTGCCGGCCGCGCTGCCGATGGTTGAATCCGGCGGCGGGGACTACTCCCCGGATGGAACCAAGGTTGCGTTCTCCCCGCTGGCGCGCGATTTCAGAAGCTGGAAGCGCTACCAGGGTGGCTGGGCGCAGGACCTCTTCATCTTCGACCTCACGACGCACGACTCGGAGAAGATCGCCGCCCACGTGCGCACCGAGCGCGACCCGATGTGGATCGGCTCGACGATCTACTTCGCCTCCGATCGGACCGGAACTCTGAACCTGTTCTCGCACGACACCGTCACCAGGGAGGTGAAGCAGGTCACCTTCTATCAGGACTGGGACGTGCGCTGGCCGAGTCGCGACGAGGAGGGGCGGATCGTGTTCGAGCTGGGCGGCGAGCTCAAAATCCTCGACACGCGCTTGAACCGGGTGGTCGACGTGCCGATCCGCGTGCTGGACGACGGCTTGCACACGCGCGCGACTCGCGTCGCGGTCGCCGGCAAGGTCGAGGACTTCGACTTGAGCCCCAAGGGCGAGCGCGGCGTGTTCGTCGCGCGCGGCGACGTGTTCTCGGTGCCGGTCAAGAAGGGGCCGACGCGCAATCTGACGAACACACAGGGGGCGCACGAGAGACTTGCCTCCTGGTCGCCGGACGGCTCGAAGATCCTGTTCGTGTCCGATCAGAGCGGCGAGGAGGAGCTCTACGTCGTTCCTCAGGACGGAGTGGGCAGCCCGACGCAGATCACTCGCGACGGCTCGTGCCGACGGGAGGCGCCGCGTTTTTCGCCCGACGGCAAGCGCATCTCGATCAGCAACTGCAAGGGCGAGCTATGGGTGCACGATGCGGAGACCGGCCAGGGAACCCTGATCGTCAAGGACCCGATCGAGGTCATCCGTGATCATGTCTGGTCGCCGTGCAGCATGCACCTTGCCTTCAGCATGAACGAGCGCAACGGTCAGCGTTCGATCCACGTGTGGAGCGTGGAAGGCGGCGCGTTGAAGCGCGTCACGGACAAGCTCTTCAACGAGTTCTCGCCGGCCTGGGACCCGGAGGGGAGCTATCTCTACTACCTGTCGAATCGCAGCTTCTCGCCGCAGATCTGCTCGTTCGACTGGAATTACGCGGTGAGCCGATCGGTGGGGGTGTACGGCCTCGCGCTGCGCAAGGACGTGAAGCACCTGTTCCCGATCGAGAGCGACGAGGTGACGATCGACAAGGAGGAGAAGGGCAAGGAGGAGGAGAAGAAGGAAGGCGAAGAGGCCAAGGAGGGCGCAACGGAGCCGCCGAAGGAGGAACAGGCCGGGGCCGAGGGCGAGCCCGCGCAGGAAGAATCAAAGAAGTCCGAATCCGAGGTGGCGGCCAAGGATCAGGCGAAGGAAGAGGACAAGAAAAACAAGGAAGAAGAGGACAAGCCCAAGCTCACGGTGATCGACTTCGACGGCATCGAGAGCCGCGTGGTCTTCTTCCCGATCCCCGCCGACAACTACGCGGGCCTGAGCGCGGTCAAGGGTCACGTCCTGTTCCTGAAGACGCAGCCGTTCTTCTACGGCCGCGAGCCCGCGGGTCAGGGCGAGTTGCAGATCTTTGCGATCAAGGAACGCAAGGTGACGACTCTCTCGAGCGGCGCGAACGGCTACGCCTTGTCGGCGGACGGCAACAAGGTGATGGTGTCCTCGAGCGGTGCGTACACGCTGTACGACGCCAATCCGGGCGGGGGATCGTCGGGAACGACCGTCTCCACTTCCGAGATGTACGCCGAGCGCGACCCCGCGCAGGAGTGGCCGGAGATCTTTCTCGAGGCCTGGCGGCGGTTCCGCGACTACTTCTACGTCGACAACATGCACGGTTACGACTGGGTCGAGCTGCGGGAGCGCTACCGCCCGCTCCTCGCGCACGTCGCCCATCGTTCCGACCTGAACTACGTCATCTCCGAGATGATCGCCGAGCTCAACTGCTCGCACGCGTACGTGACGGGCGGGGACTTCGACCTGCCGCCGCGGCCGCTGGCAGCTCTCCTCGGGGCGCGCTTCCAGGTGGACAAGGACAGCAACAGCTACCGCATCGCCCACATCCACTCGGGCCAGAACGAGGAGGGGAACTATCGATCGCCGCTGCGCGAGGTCGGCGTCGATGCGCGCGAGGGCGACTTCCTCCTCGAGATCAACGGCAAGGCGCTGAGCGGGCAGGAGAACATCTACGAGCGGCTGATCGGTCTCTCCGGCCAGCCGGTGACGCTGACTCTCAACGACAAGCCCTCGACCGAGGGGGCTCGAAAGGTGACCTGCCAGCCGTGCACCAGCGAGGGCGATCTCGTCTACCTCGAGTGGGTGGAGAAGAACCGGCGGTTCGTCGAGGAGGCGAGCAACGGGCGCTTCGGCTATCTGCACGTTCCGGACATGGGCGCCAAAGGCCTGCGAGAGTTCATCAAGTGGTTCTATGGTCAGCTCGACAAGGAAGGCCTGATCATCGACGTGCGCGGCAACGGCGGCGGCAACGTGTCGCAGATGCTGATCGAGCGGTTGAAGCGGACGCTGCTCTCCCTCGGCTTCCGGCGTGGCTTCGACGTCCCGGACCCGTACCCGGAAGTGGTGTTCCACGGCAACCTGGTCTGCCTCCTGGACGAGGACAGCGCTTCCGACGGTGACATCTTTCCTGCGATGTTCAAGAAGGCGGGCCTTGGACCCCTGATCGGCAAGCGCTCGTGGGGCGGGGTGATCGGCATCACCGATCACGGACCGCTGCTCGACGGCGGGAGCATCAACGTCCCCGAGTTCGGCTTCAACGACATCGACGGGAGCTGGGTGATCGAGGGCCACGGCGTCGACCCCGACATCGAGGTGGAGAACGACCCCAAGTCGACCGCCGGGGGAAGAGACCCGCAGCTCGAGCGCGCGATCGCCGAGCTCGAGAAGCTGAACAAGGAGCAGCCGAGAATCTGGCCGACAAGGCCCGCAGCCCCCGTACGAACGAAGTGAACCGCGGGGTAGTGCGTCGCTCGCAGCCTTGGAGTGCGGCGCGAAGCGCCGCTTTGGTTCGCGTACGGACCACCGGAACGCCTGCCCCTTCGACCATCCCGTCCGCCAGTTCGTGTGCGAACCAAGGCACGAACGCCTGCCTCTTTTGCATCCCGCCCGCTGCTTCGTTCGCCAACCAAAGCGGCGCTGTCGCGCCGCACTCCAAAAACTGCGCAACGAGAGCGATGGATCCGCGAACCAAAGCGGCGCTGTCGCGCCACACTCCAAAAACTGCGCAACGAGAGCGATGGATCCGCGAACCAAAGCGGCGCTGTCGCGCCGCACTCCAAAAACTGCGAGAACGATGGAACCGTGCGTAACTCGCAGTTTTGGAGTGCGGTGCGAAGCACCGCTTTAGTACGCCCAAGGACCACCGGGACGCCTACCCCTTCGAGCATCCCGTCCGCCAGTTCGTGTGCGAACCAAGGCACGAACGTCTGCCTTTCTGCATCCCGCCCGCTGCTTCGTTCGCGAACCAAAGCGGCGCTGTCGCGCCGCACTCCAAAAGGCCAGCGTGCGACCTACTCGACCGTCGAATCGAACACCCGTACCTGTCTCCAGTGGGGCTTGTTCTCCTCGAGGAATCTCTGGTGACGTTCGCTCGACTGATAGGCGTCGTGGTCGGCGTGCGTCCTGAAGATGACGTGCAGGGCGACGTGGAATCCGCGGTCGTTGACCGGCCGCTGGTACTGGGCGGCGAGAACGCCGCAGCCGAAGAATCCCGTTCCCGGATGCCCGCTCAAGTGTTCCTTGCAGGAGTCGAGCAGCCGCCCGATCGCCTGCGGTGTCGGGTCGTCGAGAGTGAAATACACGTTGTGGACGAGCACGGCGCTTCCTTTCGTCTCCGCGCGAACCAGGTCTTCATCGGCGGCATGAACTGAACCGCGAGCCGAAACCCTGGCGACGGCTCGCATGATCTTGCCGGAAGAATGAGGGCCTGCCCAGATCGCGCTCGACGCGCCTGCCGCGACCGTATGATCCGCGCCACTCGACGACGCCTCGTAGGCGCCCGGACCTGCGATCCCGAGGACTCGAGGGAGCTCGACATGGAGGCAGGAGAAACGATGACGAGCCCCGGGGATCGATACGTCGGGACCGAGCTCGAGCTGTTCCGTCACGCGCTCCACTGGAAGCGGTACTTCGCGCGCAGGCTCGCTCCGCACCTGAAGGGTGCCGTGCTCGAGGTCGGCGCCGGAATGGGCGGGACGACGGCGACACTGAGCGAGGGCCGCGACGGAGCCTGGACCTGTCTCGAGCCCGACCCCGCTCTCGCGTCGCAGCTCCGGTGGAAGATCGCGGAAGGGCTGCTTCCAACGCACTGCGAAGTCGTCCAGGGGACCGTAGCCACGCTTTCGCCGGAGCGCAGGTTCGACGCGATCCTGTACGTCGACGTGCTCGAGCACATCGAGGACGACCGAGCGGAGATCTCTGCCGCGGGCGCTCGCCTCGCGCCCGAGGGAAAGCTGATTGTCCTCTCGCCCGCGCACCAGTGGCTGTTCAGCCCCTTCGACGCCGCGATCGGCCATTTCCGCCGCTACGATCGCGAATCGCTCGAGCGCCTCACGCCGGCGGGACTGAGACTCGTGCGAGTGGAATACCTCGACTCCGTCGGAGTCATCGCCAACGCCGCCAATCGTTTCCTGATGAAGCAGGGAATGCCGACTCTGTCCCAGCTCCGGTTCTGGGATCGAGTTCTTGTTCCCCTGTCAACGCTCCTCGACCCCCTCACCCTCCGCCGCCTCGGAAAGTCAGTGCTCGCGGTGTGGAGGGAGTCGAAAGTCGACATTTCTCGAGAGCACTGAAGCTGGCGCCGACCCGCGTTCTCCTTCCCTGCGTTTGAGCGTTCGGGATATTGCCCACTGGGTCGTGGGCGGATTCTTTTGAGCCTCTCGTCCGCTGCTTCTTTCGCGAACCAAAGCGGCGCTGTCGCGCCGCACTCCAAAAACTGCGCGGCGGACGCGGTGGAGAACGGTGCTGTCGCGCCACGCTTCAAAACACTGACGCGTTCCCTGGCAACCCGGAGGACTGCGCTCGAAGTTTTGGAGTGCGGTGCGAAGCACCGCTTTGGTTCGCGCACGGACCACCCAAACGCCTGCCCCTTCGAGCATCCCGCCCGCCAGTTCGTGTGCGAACCAAGGCACGAACGTCTGCCTCTTTTGCATCCTGCTTGCTGCTTCGTTCGCGAACCAAAGCGGCGCTGTCGCGCCGCACTCCAATCAGGCGCCGATGCGGCTGACGCCGAGAATTCTTCCGAACACGACGAGGAAGTACATGGCAGCGATCATGCCGAGGACCATGCCGGCGACGGGGATGGCGGTGCTGACGAGGAGACCGGTGATGATGCCGGTGCCGGCGGCGAGGAACAGCATCCAGGCCGTGAAGTACTGCGACGAGTGCCGGGCGATGGTGCGGACGATCGCCACGGGGTCGAGCGCCTTGAAGCACTCTTGATGCGCGAGGCGCGCGCAGGCGACGGGGGCCATCAGCACGCCGGCGACGAGCACGAGGATCGAGATCGGGAGAGGCGCAAGGCTCAAGCCGAGCACCGTGAGCCCGGGACCGATCAGGACGAACAGCGCGAAGGAGACCCAGGCGAACGATCTCCAGAACCCAAGGTGCATCAGGTCAACGTAGGAGATCGCCGGTGGCCGCGTCGATCCACGACTCGACTCCTGGATCAACCGGCAGAGATAGGTGCCGAGGTAGCAGGTGATGGCAGCGACGATCCCGTAACCCACGTCGGGAACCACCACGAGATTGAGCAGGACGCCGAGGATCGCCGTCCCCGGGAGCAGTCCCTTCCAGGCGCAGTCCTTCAGCGGAAAGCGGAACGCGGCGTCGAGATTGCGCTCGAACGAAGTCCGCGAGAATCCCTGCTCGTCGAGGGTGGTGGAGATCCAGCGTCCGCCGCACTCGCACAGATCCGCGGCGCTCAGGGCGCGCGGGTCGCTCACGCGGCAATCCTCGCAGAACCGCAGCATGCAGCGATCGCACTTGACGACCGCGGTCGCCAAAGGGTGAGCCGAGCATCGGCAGATCCGTGGACCGGCCGGCCGCTCGTTGTCGGCCGCGGGCAGAGGTTCGACGATCCGGACCACAGGTGCGACTTCACTCGATTCGAAGGCATCCAGCACCTCGATCGGTTCGACGACATCGTCGATCACGGGAACTTGCTCGGTCCTGCCCGTCATCGTTCGAACACCCCTCTCCCGAAGCCTGCTCCTCGACGCCGCGCGCGTTTCACGTCAGCGCGGCCTGCCCTTGATGATCGAATGTCGCCCGCTCGATCTTTCCGGTGAATCCCTCGCCGGCCGCACCAACGGCGAGCATTCTTTTCCGGGTTCGAGTCGGCGTCGGAGGTGGTTTGGCGGGGCAGTGTCTCCTCCGCTATTGGAATCCTGGATCACTGCGCGCGGGGCGAGGGTGAGAAGAACGGGATGACTTTGATGCTTCCTCATGGCCTCCCGATTTCCTCGACCGCGAGCTCACCAGGGCCGGCGAACTCATCGATTGCCTCCAGCCGGGTCCCTGGCGGCGTGTCTCTGCGGCGTCTTGTGGCTCGCGGTCGCCGGTTGCGGCGGACTCAGGCCAATGCCGGCCGAGCTTGAGGCTCGGGCCATAGAGCTTGCGAAGGACCGAGGTGACTTTATCGAGCTCGGCACCAAGGCCGCGCGGTTCACGCAGCTCATCGAGCGGCATCATCGAACTCCGGAAGGACTGTACGCGTACCGGGTGCCGTTTCCCTATCAGGACGCTCCTCCCGCCGCCGTCTGCTGTGATGCGCTCGGCTGGACGGCGCTGCTCGCGGTCGCCCAGGCCCTGGAGATGCGCGTTCAACCCACCGAGGACGCTCTCTTGAGGCTCGAGCAGACCCTTCGCGGGCTCGACCATCTCGCGCGTATCTCCGGAACCAAAGGCCTGCTTGCCCGCACGATGATCGCCTTCGACGAGGCGAAGCTTGAGCAGAGCTGCGGACCGCGCTGCTGGGTGCAAGGGACAGGCAGCCATCGCGGGCTCGACTACTCGCAGTATCTGTGGAAGAACGACAACGCCAAGGCGCAGGTGCAGTATTGGCTGTTCGCCCTGCGGATGGGACTTCCCCTGGTCCGCGACGAAGCGTTGCGCGCCGACTTGCTGGATGACGTGCGCGCGGTCTGCCAGCGCATCGCCACGGCTGATTTCTACCTGACCGAGGCCGATGGCCGGCGCACCCGGTTCGGCGACCTGAATCCGGCCGCGCGCGGACGCTGCTCCTGGTTCCTCGGCCTGTGCATCCGCTCACCCGTCGACCTGTGGCCGTTCTGCGACTTCGCGGTCGGACCCAACGCAGTCGAGACCGCGTGCCTCGCGCGCGTGCATGACCAGCTTCTGGACGGCTCGGGGATCCCGCACGAAAGTTTGTACGACCTGAAGATGCGGCGGCGCGCTCCCGAGCTGATCAGCGAAGGTTTCTACCGCGTGCCGGGATGGGTGCGCTACGACAACGAGTTCCTGGCCGCCGTCGGGTTGTGGTGTCTGCTCGAGACAGACCCCGGGGGAGAGCTCGAAGCAGCAGTTCTCAAGGCGCTCCGTTCCCACTGGCGCCTTCATCAGCACGACCGCAACACCTTGTTCAATCTGATCGCTCTCAAGGCCGGCGTCGTTCCCGAACAGGAGCGCGAGAAGGCGCTGCGCGAAGCGCTGTTCAGCCTGCAGATCTATCCGAGCGACCGCGTCGTGCACTCGATCGATCGACGCAAGCACGAGCTGGTCCGGCGGCCGCTCAACTCCAGCCGGCGTGCGGCTCATCCCCTGCCGATCAATCTCATGGCCTCGAGCTCGATCGTGTGGCATTGCGATCCCGCCGAGCTGGTCAAGCGCTGCTGCGCCGACGGCGAGCTCGCCAACGGCAGCATGGACTATCTCCTCGCCTGGTGGCTGTACCGAGACCTCGTCGCGCTCGAGCGAATGAGCCGCTGATCGGTGCCAAAGTCCCCGGAACCGTGCCGGCCACCGTGAACGACGATCTCTTCGAAGGGAGTCCGACTCGATGGGCGCACTATCGAGCGGGGAATGCCATCCTTCCCAGTCGTTCGCAGATGTCTCGCACGAACGATCGGACCTCGTCGGGCGTCCCCGCAGGAATCCTCGCGTCGTCTCCGATCCGGATCTGTTGCAGTACCCAGGCCAGCTGGGCGGGCGTGAGTCCCGTATCCTTCTTGCGAGCGGAGTCGATCACCTCCTCCACCCGCAGGCCGCTCCGTTCGAGAAACATCACGTCAACGATGTCGCGTGGCTCAGCACGTGACAACAATGCGCACAGCTTGTTTGCCAGGATCTCTCGTGGTGGATCCACTCGGATGTTTCCGACACGGGGCTTGCCGGGAACGAGTTGGAAGGAAGAATCGCGTACGAGGTCCACGACCACGGATTCCTGGCTGCGCCGAACAAGGCGGCGACGGAACTCTGGCGCCGTGATCAGATTCTCGATCAGCGCACCGAGTCTGCTTGCGGCGGTGCGGAGCGCGGAGTCACCTTGATCAAGGATCGACTCGGAAGTGAACAGGTCAAGATCATGGGTGGTGCGGTGCTGCAGGTGAAACGCTGCGAGCGCAGCGCCACCCGTGAGATAAAAGCGGTCTTCGACCGCGAAGAACGCCTCCAAAACCTCTTGCTGAAGAGGGGTCAGTCGACTAGTCATGGAGCAGTCCCCGCTCGCGCCAGAAGCCAAACAGCCATTCCCAGAACCGGCGCCGCCGGCCGAGGTGGGGAAGGAGGTCTTTCCAGTACCTTGAGACTTCCTCAGGTGTGACAAATCGCCACACGTCTGTATCGCGGGCTTCCCGGAGGATCTTTCCGAGGAGCCGTAGTCGTTCCGGCGGCGAGGAGTTTCGCAAGCGATCGCGGATCTCGCGCACGCTCATCGGATCGTCCCATGTGAAGTAGGCGATGGCCTCTTCGTTGTCGAGATCAGCCGAAAGATTGGCATTCATGGGGCCGAGTCGCACGTCCGATCTGGGATGGATCGCGGTCACCGCGCTGCAGGAAGCGCGACCCTGCGGTCGATGTTCCTGCGGACAGTGTGGAAACGGCGAGAAGTTTACGGTTTCGCCGGGTCGGCTTTTCAAAGGAGGTCGCCGACCCTGTGTGTCGATTCACCTTTCCGGCTGCCGCTGCTTGATCGAGATGGTTCCCGTCGAGGTGCGAGTGGCGATGTCCGCTCCAAGCCATCCGCCCTGGCGGGCACACCAGGAAAAGGGCGGGACACTTGCCAGTCCCGCCCTCGAAATTGCTGCGTGCGAATCAAGGCATTCATCCCCCCCCGGGAGCGGCGGTTCTCGTCGTCAACTCGCCGAGTCGCAGCGAATGAGTCTTCTCCATGCTTGTCTGAGCCCGTCCTCTACCGGACTTTCTTCTGGTCATGGGGAACGACGATCACGCAGCTCGTGTTGGCGAGGTTGTTGCTCGAGTCGACGGCGGTGACGTCGATGGTGTAGGCGCGGCCGTCCTCGGATCCCGCACGCTCGGCGCGCAGCTCGATGGTCGCGATCCAGGCTCCCGCTTCCGCGAGGTCGGGAT
>Ga0247727_10006859_pt1 | contig 22099 bp, 28 predicted proteins | sample WisWelCaveWW1625_FD_202498 | JGI IMG/M metagenome (GOLD analysis project Ga0247727, IMG submission 202498) | Biofilm microbial communities from Wishing Well Cave, Virginia, United States - WW16-25 | ecosystem: Environmental > Aquatic > Deep subsurface > Groundwater > Cave microbial mat | place...
GGGAGTTGCACCCACGGCGGCGGCGCGGAGCCCCGGGCCGAAGGTTGCGTAACCCGCGGCTCGGCCTGCACCCCGCCCTCACTTCGCGGACGCCTCCATGGAGCGACCCCTCGGTGGACGGAGCGACGCCCATCATACATGCGTCCAGATGGGCGGGGATTGGTGCGATCTTGGTAAAGTTACAAAAAGCCTCAGAGGGTCCCGCCATAGGCCTTGAAGTCGCGGCGCGTGGCCTCCGCCATCCGTTCCGACGAGGCCGCGAGCCAGCCTTGCTCCCGCCGCGCGAGATCGCGCGCGATGACCTTGGCGCGGTTCGCAATGCCCAGGTGCACGCTGGCGAGGTCCTGCCCCATGGCGCCGATCATCTCGGCGGAGAGGGTCGCGAAGGCCTCGTCGACGGCTTCGATCTTGCGGTTGTTGGGGGAGAGGCGGCGAACGACGATGTTGTCCCGGACTGCAAGCCACGGGTCGATCGCGCGGTGGGCCCCGCCCGCGATCCCGCCGCAGCGGATCTTGGCGCTGCCGCCGTGCGCGCGCTGCCAGCTCGACGGCAGCAGCGCCTTGGCCTCGCGCACCACCGGGGCGCCACGCCAGTCGGCGATGCCGATCCAGCGCGGGCGGCCCAGGCTGCCGGCGCCGGCCGTCCGGCGCGCGGTTCTGAACGCGAGACCCGTTTGCGGCATGCCGGCGGCGAGCGCTTTGCGGTAGCGCGCGGGAGCAGCCTCGAGCTTGGCCGCTTCGATCTTCTTCCAGAAACTCTTGCGCTCGCGCTCCGGGATGACGACGAGCTTGCGCAGCCAGCGGTAGTCGCGGTCGAGCACGACGGGCGCCGGTGCCTGCAGGCCGCGAAGATAGCCGTCGAGCAGGGCTGAGCAGGTGCCGGCGTGGGTGATCCCGCGACGCGTCGGCGCGAGCAGCGCACTGGTCGCCAGCCGCACCAGGTCGACGGCGTAGGGCATCTCGGCGGCTTCATCGAAATCGTTGACGCCCCATACGAGGCGGCCGTCGGCATCGCGCCAGGTGCCGAAGTTCTCCAGATGCATGTCGCCGACGGCCAGCACGCGCGGCGCCTTGGCCAGATCTGGACAGGTGGCGAGCACGGTCTCGGCCCAGCGCCAGTAGGTCGCGCGCAGGAAGGCGAACGGGCCCTCGCGCATCTTGGCGTGCTTGCGCGCGAGGTCGCCCCTGACGACGTCGCCTTTCAGCTGCTTGCGCAGCCAGTCCTCGTATTGCTTGGTCGATCGGCGAATGTCCAGCATGCCGGGTCGCTCGCAAATGCTCTGCGTGCAAATGTCGTGTGCCTCATGAGGCCGCACTCTATGCCCCGGGTTGCGCACGCGCAAATCAAGGGCGAGCGCGCCCCCTGCGCGGCAGCCAGGTCCTGCAGCTGCAGGTGCCGGCGTAGTGGCCGGTAGGGCGCCATCGGCAATGCCGTATTGCGCCGGTCCGCCCTTGCTAGCTGATTTCGACACGCAAGGTGCGGCCGAGCGCGTTGGCGGCCCGCTGCAGGGTCTCGATCGTGACGTCCGCGTGCGCGGGATCGAGCAGCCGGTCGAGCTGCGCGCGGCTCGTCTGCATGAGGTCGGCCATCTTGTTCTTGGACAGCTTCTTCGCCCTCACGGCCTTCTCGATCTGCCAGGCGATCGCTGCCTTGATGGCGACTGCCTGAAACTCTTCGAGCACCCCCTCCTCCCGCAGGAAGTCGTCGAGATTGGAGCCGTGATGGCGGTTTTGCCTTTTTCTAGTCATCCGAATGGCTCCACTCTGCGGGCGCCCAACGATAGGCTATGGTCGCGCCATGACGAATCTATTTCAGGCCGCCGGCATGGAGCGGAGTGCGCCGCGGCCGCTCGCCGACCGGCTGCGCCCGCACAGGCTCTCCGAGGTGGTGGGCCAGGACCATCTCGTCGGCCCCGACGGCACGTTGACGCGCATGCTGAAAAGTGGGCGACCGCAGAGCATGATCCTGTGGGGTCCGCCCGGCACCGGCAAGACCACGATTGCGCGCCTCCTGGCAGACGAGACCAATCTCGCTTTCGAGCAGCTCTCGGCCATCTTCTCAGGGGTCCAGGACCTGCGCAAAGCCTTCGACCGTGCCCGCAGCCGGCGCGAGACCGGCACCGGCACGCTGCTCTTCATCGACGAGATCCACCGCTTCAACCGCGCCCAGCAGGACAGCTTCTTGCCCCACATGGAGGATGGCACCATCACGCTGGTCGGCGCCACCACCGAGAACCCCTCCTTCGAGCTCAACGGCGCGCTGCTCTCGCGCGCCCTGGTGCTGGTGTTCCATCGCCTCGACGAGGCGGCGCTGGCGCAATTGCTGGCGCGGGCGGAAAAGGATGAGGGCCGGCCGCTGCCGCTCGATCCGCAAGCGCGCGCGGCCCTGGTCGCCATGGCCGACGGCGACGGCCGCACCGCGCTCAACATGGCGGAGGAGATCTACGGCGCCTTGGCGGTGGGCGCGCCGGCACTCGACCGCGACGGCCTGATGGGGCTCGTGCAGCGCCGCGCGCCGCTCTACGACAAATCGCGCGACGGCCACTTCAATCTGATCAGCGCCCTGCACAAGTCGGTGCGCGGCTCCGACCCGGACGCCGCGCTCTACTGGCTCGCGCGCATGCTCGACGGTGGCGAGGACCGGCTCTATCTCGCCCGCCGCCTGGTGCGCATGGCGATCGAGGACATCGGCCTGGCCGACCCGCAGGCCGTGGTGCAGGCGCTGGCCGCCAAGGACGTGTTCGATTTCCTGGGCTCGCCCGAAGGCGAGCTGGCGCTGGCCCAGACCGTCATCTATCTCGCCACCGCGCCCAAGTCGAATGCCGCTTACAGGGCCTTCGGCGCCGCCATGCGTGCCGCCAAGGAGCACGGCAGCCTGGCTCCGCCCAAGCACATCCTCAACGCGCCGACCCGGCTCATGCAGCAGGAGGGCTATGGCGCCGGCTACGCCTACGACCACGATGCGGAGGAGGCCTTCTCGGGCCAGAATTACTTCCCCGACGAGATGGCGCGCGAGCAGTTCTACGCGCCCGACGGCCGCGGCTTCGAGGCCGAGATCACGAAGCGGCTGGAGACGTGGGCCAACTTGCGGGGCAAGCGAGGAAATTCGTAGATTCGTAGGGTGCAATAGGCGTCAGCCGTATTGCACCGATCTAACCGTCCCACAACACGGCGCAATACGGCTTCGCCTATTGCGCCCTACGTTCTCTCACGAACGCCAGGATCTGATCCGTCAGAGTGGTGTCCTTGGTGTTGATCGCATACACCTCCGACATGTGGTTGTGCTTCCCCAGCGCCACAACGCGCGGGCAGCGGCCAGCCTCGCACAGAGTAGCCTCGAGCCGCTTGGCCTGCGCGATCAGGAAGATCGGATCGAATTCAGCATGGGCGACCATGAGGGGGATCGAGGTTCTTGCGAGGCCGGCAAGCGACGAGCGCTCGGCGTATTGGCTGGCGTCCTCGCCGAAATAGGATCGCTCGGCGGGCCCGAGCTGCATCGAGGTCAGATCGTAGAGGCCGGACAGGAAAATGGCGCCGGCCGGTGCCGAGCCTTGGGGTTCGTGGAACTCTGGCCGCGCCACATAGCTTGCAGCGTGGACGGCGCCGGAAGAATGCCCCATCAAGACGATGCGGGCCGGGTCGCCGCCATGCGCGCCGATATGGCCTCTGACCCAGCGCACCGCAGCCGCCAAGTCCTCGGCGGCCGCCGGCCACGGGTGCTCAGGCGCAAGACGGTAGGTCACGTTGACGCCGATCAGACCGTTGCGCACGGCAAACAGCATGATGTTGTCGTGGAACGGGCTCCCCCGCGGGCGCTTGTTGCCGCCCGTGAAGCCGCCACCGTGCACGAAGGCCAGGACGGGGCGCGGAGGGCCGCGCGCGCGCTCGGGGGTGAACAGATCCAGCTCCTGGCGGGGCGCCGGGCCGTATTTGATGTCGCGCGAGACCCTTACATCGTTGTAGGGAGGCTGCTCCTGCAACGGCGCGTAGAGGCTGGCGGTCGCGGGCGCGTTGATGACCGCACCCATTTCCGCGAGCTTCCATTCGATCTCCGTGGGCATGCCGCCCGCTTGCGCGCGGGCCGCAAGGGACGAGAGTACGCCGGCCACGACGAGAGCAAGAGCCGTGGCTACCAGCTTGCCGCACATGGCGTTTCTCTCTTCGCTTCGGCCGGACGAGGCCGCACCCGGGGGCGGTCTGGCAGCGGATGGAGCGCTGGCCTATACTGAAACGAGTGAGCTAAGAAAGCCAGCGTAGACAGCCATGGTCGCCTTCAAAGATCTCTGGTACCGGCACCCCGCCAACAACTCCACGCAATACCCCTGTATTGCCCCCCACGGCCTTACCAACATGGAGGGCAAGCACGTGGCCCAGGGGTTTCCCGTGTTCGGCAACCAGTGCTCGATCCGCATGGGCGTGTGCCTGAAGAACGCGGGCGTCACCAGCTTGCGGCTGCAGACCTGCGGCGTGCACGCCGCCGAGGAGATGCACATTATCCGAGCCGCCGATCTGGCTCGCGGCCTCGCCGGCGCGTCCATCGAGGGCGTCGGCAAGGTCGAGAGGATCACCGGCACGGAGGCGGCTCACTTCTACAAGAAGCTGTTCGGCCGCACCGGCGTCATCTACCTTCAGGACTACTGGCGGCGGCCCGGCGAGTCGACCCCGACCGGCGACCACATCGACGTCTGGAACGGCTACCGCTCCTCCACCAAGTGGCTGATGGAGTGGTTCTCCTGGCTCGGCTACTACTCCAACTACGCCGAGGCCAAGGAGATCTGGTTCTGGGAGATCAAGTGAGCCCGCTCCGCGCCGGCGCCTGCTAGAGGGGGTCTCATGCGCTACCTGATCGCCATGGTTGCGGCCATCGTCCTGGCCCTCGCCGCCGCCGTGTTCGTGAGCCTGCCGCTCGCCAACCTGGTGGTGGCCCGCTTCACTTTCGAGAGCCCCGACGAGGTGGCCGACCTGCACTCGGCGCTGTACATGCTGAGCAACCTGGCCGCGCTGCTGATCGGCTGGATCGTCGGCTGGATCATTGGCGGGCGACTGATCAAGCCTCCCACGCCGGCTGCGTGACGGGTGGTGGCCAGATTTTCAGCGGTCGGGCGCAGTCCATGAAACTCCTGCTCTATGCCATGATCGGCGGGGCCATCGGCTCCGGGGCACGGCATGCCGTCAACGTCGGCATGGGACGCTGGCTGGGGCCCGGCTTTCCCTGGTGGACCTTCCTCGTCAATGTCTCGGGATGCTTCCTGATGGGCGTGCTGATCGAGGCGCTGGCGCTGCGGTTCAACGCCTCCGACGACCTGCGCACGTTCCTGGCCACCGGCATCCTCGGCGGCTACACGACGTTCTCGGCCTTCTCCCTCGATTTTGCCTTTCTCGTGCAGCGCCAAGAGCATCTCGCCGCCGCTGGCTATCTGATCGGCTCGGTGGCGCTGTCGATCCTGGCGCTCTACGCCGGGCTGTGGCTGACGCGGCTCGCGCTCACATGACGGCGCCGGTCGAGACCATCGAGGTGGCGCAGAGCGAGGCCGGCATGCGCTTCGACCGCTGGTTTCGCGCGCACTTCCCCGAGGTCGGCCACGGCTACCTGCAGAAGCTCCTGCGCTCGGGCCAGGTGCGCCTCGATTCCAAGCGCGTGCAGGCCAACGCCCGCCTCGAGGCCGGACAGCGCGTGCGCGTGCCGCAGGCCGTGCGCCAGCCGCCCAAGGCGCGGCCTTCGCTCACTCCGCCGCCGGGGTTGTCCAAGGCCGACCGCGACTTCATCGAGCGCCTCATCCTCTACGAGGACGAGCATGTCGTCGTCTTGAACAAGCCCTACGGCCTCGCCGTGCAGGGCGGCACCGCTACCCGGCGCCACATCGACGGGCTGCTCGCCGGCATGGCCGACCGCTTCGGCGGCGAGCGCCCGCGTCTGGTGCACCGTCTCGACCGCGACACCACCGGCGTGCTGCTGGTGGCCAAGCACCGCGACGCCGCGGCCAGGCTCGGGCGCATCTTCCAGACGCGCTCGGCCGCTAAGACCTACTGGGCCCTCGTCAAGGGCGTGCCGAAGCCGCCGCAAGGCAAGGTCGAGGCGGCGCTGGTGAAGGCCGCCGGCCCCGATGGCGACCGCGTGCGCAAGGCGCTCCCCGGCGAGCAGGACAAGGCCATGCATGCCACCACGCACTACTCGGTGATCGACCGGGTGGCGCACAAGGCCGCCTGGGTATCCTTGAAGCCCGTTACCGGCCGCCAGCATCAGCTGCGCGCCCACATGGCGTTGATCGGCAACCCCATCGTCGGCGACAACAAGTACGAGGGCGACACGGCACTCGCCGACAGCGGCATCGAGGCCAAGCTGCACCTGCACGCGCGCCGGCTCGTCATTCCGCACCCCGTCGCCAGCGAGCCCGCCATCGACGTCACCGCACCCCTGCCCGAGCACATGCGGCGGACCTGGGAGCTGCTCGGCCTGGACGCCGCCCGCTTCGACGCCGATCGCGAGGGGTAGGCCACTAAGCCGAGGCAACAGGCTCGGGCTTGGTCTCCAGCGCCTCTTCGACGGCCTTCGGGTTGCGGGCGATGACGGTTAGATAGGCGCGGGCGGCCTGATCGGGCTCGGTCTTGCCTTGTTCCCAATCGCGCAGCGTCCCCAAGGGAATGCGGAAGCGGGCGGAGAATTCCTCCTGCGTCAGCTTGAGGGCGCGCCGCATCACTTTGACCTGGGGCACGCGCTTCAGATGCTTTTCGCGCTCGGGCGTGCGCGGCGGATTGTCGGGATCCGACAGCGCAGCCGCGTTGATCTCCTCTTCCGACAGATGAGGAAGCGGCCCCGGATCGGGGAAAGGTTCCTCGCGACCGTCGGGAAGTACTCTGACGAGCTTGCCGTCAGCTTTCCTGCGTCGCGCGATGATAGTTTCTCCGCTCATAATCATTGGCCTCACGAGCCGAAATAATCCGGAAGCGCCCATTGCGCTCCGTGTAGATGACCGTCAGCACGCCGTCAGCCGCGCATCCGATCAGGATGAAGCGATCCTCGCCATAGTCTTGGCTGTCATCCAGCTTGATGAGAGCAAGGGGGTCTTCGCAAGCTTCCACTGCATGCTCGAAGCGAACCCCGTGCTTCCGGAGGTTCGCCTCCGCCTTGGCGTCATCCCATTCGAAGGCGTCACTTTGCATGACAAGTAATGGGTACCAGTAGAAAACGCAAGACCAAAGGCCCCACCTGGACAGCTAAGCCCGGCGTCCGGCGGGCAGCAGCCCCGGCAGCAGCGGCGTGCCGCCGCCGAGGTGCACGCCTTCGAGCGCCAGCAGCTGCTCCTTGGCCAGCCTGCCGCCGAAGGCCGAGAAGCCGCCGATCCTGTCGCCGCTGGCCAGCACGCGATGGCAGGGGATGATGATGGGGACCGGATTGCGCCCCATCGCCTGCCCGACCGCGCGGGCGGCGCCGGGCGTGTCGACGCGCCGGGCGATCTCGCCATAGGTCGTCGTCTCCCCCCAGCCGATGCGCCGCGCCGCGTCGTAGATCGCCCGGTAGAACGCACCCACGCGCGACAGATCGAGGCTCGCCTGGGAGAAGTCGACCCGCTTGCCGGCAAAGTAACGCTGCAGGTCCGCGATCGCCTGCGCGATCTGTAGCGGAGGCGCCCGTGGATCGGCACCCGCCAGGCGCCGCTGCAAGCGCTCCTCGGTCGCGCTTCGGTCGGCCTCCGGCAGCTGCAGGCGGGCGAGCCCGCGCTCGCTCCAGGCGAGCCCGCACGCGCCGAGGTCGGTGTCGAACAGGCAATAGTGCGTCTGCTCGGGCATGGTCACGCCGTCCGGCCCAGCACATTGCCGAGATCATTGTAGATGGTGTGCAGATGCTGCGCGGCGGCGTCGACCGAGCCGAGCTCCATGACGAAGCCGTCTCCAATCACGCGGTAGCCGAAAGCCGTCTCCGGTGTGTTGGGGCCGTACCACGCGAAATGCACGACCTCGCGATCGCCCAACCTGACCCGCGACCGCTGTGCGCTTGCGAGGGCCGCCGGCAGGTGATCGACCGCGTAGGTATCGATCAGCTGCCAGACGAGGTCGCGCTGCGCGGGGGCGAGGTCGGCGACCGGCAGTCCCACCTTGCGCGCGTTGGCGCGCTCGCGACCCGCATAGGACATGATGTTGCCGAGCGGCCTGTCGGAGAGGCGGGCTCTCGCCTGCAGTTGCGGCGGCAGATCGCCGATCAGGCGGCGTGCCAGCGTCTCCTCGTCCTTGAGGGTCACCAGGCCCGCGTGGGTGCCGGACGTCACGCGATTGGGCAAGGCGGAAAACGACGACGGCGTAACCGAGACGATGCGATTGTCGCGCACGGCGATCGACTGGGTCAGGTGATGGCCTTCGAGGCGGAAGCCCCACGCACCCGTTTCGGCCGGCGTGCCGAAGACGCAGAGCGAGAAGCGCTCCGAGGAGCGTTGGCCGGCTCCGTTGCCGCTCGCCGCCAGGACATCCTGCAGCAGCATGACGTTCCTCGCCTTGGCGAGGCCGGCCGGCGACAGCAGCGTGCCGAGAAGCTCCCAGGCACCAGCCTTCTGCGCGGCGCTCATCTGTTCCAGGCGCAGGCCCGGCCGGCGACGCCGAAGTAGGTCCAGGCGCTCCATTCCGGCCCGTTCCAGGCAAACGTTGCGGCCTTGAGCTTGTCTGGCTCGAGGCTCGCCAGGAACCTGCGTGTTGCCGCCAACAGCTCGGCGGCGGGCGCGAGGCCCGTGTCCGCGGCGCCGGCAAGCGACTGGGGCAGCACGGCTGCTCCGAGCAGAGCGGTGCCGGCCAGGATCGCGCTGCGCCGGTCGAGCATCACGGCAGGCGGGTGCGACTTCGACATGGGTCCTCCTTGTGTGCGCTTGCGCTGCTTCAGGTCCTCGAGGCGCGCAATCGCGTCTCTCGGCAAGCGCCGGGCCTGTGGGGCAGCCTACCCGCCCTTCTCCCTCCCCTCCAGCGTTTGCTTCATGACGGCCATGCCTTGCTCGATCATGCCGGCGATCGGTGCGGCGAGTTCGTTTGGCAACAGATCGGCGATCCACACCACGCGACTGTGGCCGCCCTCTGCGGGCAAGACCTGGAGCGACGCATTGTGGTGGGTTGGCCGTCCACCGACCACCGACCACACCAGACGGCGTGCGTCGTTGCCGATATCGACGATCAGCTCGCGCGCCACCAGACCGCTGCCGAAGGTCACGATCCTTGCGTCTCCGTCCATCTTGGTGTCGACAACGAAGCCGGGCGCGAGGCGGCGATGCACGCCGCCCACGTCGCGGATCGCGTCCCACACGTCCTCGGGTCGCGCCTCGACCAGGATCTCCTTGCGGATGGAAGCCATGTGCCTATCTCCGTTGCGTCCAATTCAAGCCGTGGCCTTGCGACGCGGGTGAAATCGCTAGTTGGCGTTGCCGCAGTAGGCCTCGATGCGGTAGCCGTCGGGATCGACGACGAAGGCTGCGTAGTAGGTGGGGCTATAGTCGGCCCTGAGCCCCGGTTTGCCGTTGTCGCGCCCGCCCGTCCGCAGCGCGGCGGCGTGGAAGGCATCGACGCTCTTGCGCGTCGGGGCATCGAAGCAGAAGTGCAGGCCCGACTTGTCGTCGGCGGGGACCGGCTTGTCGGCGAGGCTGATCCAGAGCGCGACCGAATCGCGGCCGTAGCCGAGCGAGCCCGGCGATTGGCTCAAGCACGTGTAGCCCAGCGGCTTCAAGGCCGCATCGTAGAAGCGCTTGGTCTTGGCGACGTCGCGCACGCCAATCGAGACATGGTTGATCATTTGGCTTGCTCCTCAGTAGGGTAAGGACCTACCCCCTGCTTACGGCTCGCCGCCTGCACGAGCTTGGGAAAAATTGCTATAGTGGGGGCATGGGAATCTCTTCGCACGTGCTGGCATCGGGGCCGGGCTGGACGGTGAGCGATACCGTGTGCACATCGGGCCCGCGCGACCGGCCCTTCGAGGAGCGGCACGACGAGGTGCTCGTCGCCGCTGTGATCGAGGGCACGTTCCAGTACCGCACCTCGAGCGGCGCGGCCGTGCTAGCCCCAGGCGCCATCGTGCTGGGCAACGCCGGCACCTGCTTTGAGTGCGGGCACGAGCACGCCACCGGCGATCGCTGCCTCGCCTTCCACTTCGCGCCGGCGCACCTGGAAGAGATCGTTGCTGCTGTGCCGGGGGCGCGGCAGGCCGCGTTCTCCCTCCCCCACCTGCCGCCGCTGCCCGCGCTCCTGCCTCTCATCGCGGCCGCCGAGGCCGCGCGCGACGATGGCGATCCGGCAGAGCTCGAGGAGGTGGCGATGCGCCTCGCCGGCGCGGTTGCGACGGTCCTCGTCGGCGACCGCCGAGTGCGCCGCCCGCCGCACCGGCGCGATGTGCGCCGCATCACCGAAGTCCTGCGCCGCATCGAGACGCACACGCGCGATGACTCGCACGAGCCGCTGGCGCTGGCCGATCTGGCGCATGGGGCGGCGATGAGCCCCTATCACTTCCTGCGCACCTTCCGGCACGTGGTCGGCATGACGCCGCACCAGTTCGTGCTGCACACGCGGCTGCACCAGGCCGCCGTGCGGCTGCGCCGATCGGACGAGGCCATCTCGGCCATCGCCTTCGACACCGGCTTCAACGATCTGTCGACCTTCAATCGCCGCTTCCTGCGGATCATGGGCGCCGCACCGAGCGTCTATCGGGCACGACGCACTCCACCTCCCCTATGATGAAGGCAATGCTCAGGTATGCCTTCGGCGCAGGGGGAGGGGACGGCGAGGCGCTTCGGTACAGGAGGAAATGTGGCGGCGGCGCCAATTGCCTCTGGCCGGCGTGTGCGGCTAGGGCGAGCGCCGAAGAGGCGTAGCCGGCCCGGTGCCGGCCGCGAGCACGGCGGGTGCGTCCGCGGCCGCGATCTCGATGATCAGCTTCTTCAGGATCGCCTCGGCGAAGCTCTCGAAGTCCTCGGCCACCACCATGAAGGCGCCGGGACCGCCGATCACGCTCGTCAGGTAGTACTGGTCGAGATGGGGCTCGAGCGCCAGGATCGGCAGCCCGTTGATGGTGACCCCGGCGCTCACCGCGTCGTCGCGGGCGTCGGCTGCCGGCCGCCCGCGGTTGTTGGCGCCATCGCCGGACACGTCGATCACGCGCCGCGCGCTCGCGTGTCCGGAGCGGGGAAAGAGCGACATGGCGTGGTCGATGGCCCCGCTGATCGAGGTGCCGCCGCTGAAGAGGTGGCGCGGTGCGGCCTCGATGGCGTCCGCCACGGCGCTCATGGTGGCCTCGTCGCTGACCCGCATCCATGGCACGACCTGCATCTGCAGGGTGGGGCCGGTCCATTGCGTCATCGTCACGGCAATCGCCTGGACCGATCCGGCGCGGATGGCTTGCAGCAGGCGTGGGTTGCGAAAGGCGGCGACATAGCCCTGCTTCTGCAACTCGAAACGGATCTGGTTGACGCTGCCGGAGACGTCGACGGCCAGCACCAGCTGCAGGTCGGCGGTCGCCTGCGCTGCCGCGGGGCCACCGGCGCACGTGACGAGGCCCGCCAGGCCCAGGAAGGCGGCCACCAGCGTGACGGCGAGGCGGCCAGCAGCGCATCTGGCAAATGTCTTCAAGGGATGAGGCCTTTCTCGCCGAGCGCCTGTAGCGCCGTATCGAAATCTGCAGGGCTGTTGCACCAGACGATCACCCAGCAACTCTCCCAGCCGGCCTCGACCATCGCCGCCAGCCGGTGATTGCCGTCGCGGATGCTGAGCCGGCCCGCGCGCCATTCGGTGATCAGCGGTGGTACGCCCATCGGGTCGTCGAGGTGGCTGGCGATGCCGGCTACCTTGCGCCGCCAGGTCTCGGCCGGGACGCGGTATTCCATGGCCGGCTCGGGCCCGCAGCAGCGCTCGAGCCGGGAGAGCGGCAGCAAGTGCGGGCCGGTCCAATAACGCGGTTGCCGGCGCAGACCATCGCGCAGGCCGGCGTTGGCCCAAGGCCCGCCGCCGAGGTAGGAGTGCACCCACGCGTCGAGGCGGCCCGAGCCCGCAGAGGCCATGCATGAAGCGACGTCGAACATCTTCCGATCCCATGCCGTCCCTGCCAGCCAATCCCGCCGAGTGTCGGATCGTCAACCCCCTGCTTTCAAGCCGCTTTTCCCAAGCCGTCGCGCACGCAGCGGGCGGTGCTATAAGAGCCGCCATGAAGCTCGTCATTTTTGATTGCGACGGCACGCTGGTCGACAGCCAGAACGCCATCTTCGCAAGCATGCACCATGCCTTCTCGACGCTGGGCCTCGCCACCCCGAGCCGGCCCGAGGTGCTGGGCGTCATCGGCCTGTCGCTGCCCGAGGCTTTCGCGGTGCTGGCGCCGGACTGTGACCAGACCACGCAGGCAGAGCTTGCCCAAGCCTACCGCACCCTTCCCCACCAGCGGCGGACCGAGTCCGGTCACGATCCGCTGTTTGCCGGTGCGCACGCGATCGTCACGGCGCTCGCCCGCCAAGATGACATCGTGCTCGGCATCGCCACCGGCAAGTCGCGCCGCGGCGTGGCGCGGCTGATCGAGCGCGAAGGCTGGCACGGGCATTTTCTCACCGTCCAGACCGCCGACGACCATCCCTCCAAGCCGCACCCCTCCATGATCCTGCGGGCGATGGCCGAGACCGGGGTGATGCCGCAGGCGGCCCTCATGGTCGGCGACACCAGCTACGACATGGAGATGGCGCGCAACGCCGAGGTCGGCGCCATCGGCGTGGCCTGGGGCTATCACGCGCGCGAGCGGCTGACGCTGGCCGGCGCGCACGCGGTGGCGGATACCTTCGACGGCCTGCTGGCGCTGATCGACGCGCGGTTCGCGGCGCAGGCGGCGACGGCATGAGCAAGGCCGACGACAATCGGACGCCCGAACAGAGAGCCGCCGCACCCCGGCCGCAGGCGAAGCGCTTCTACAAGACCGCGACGGTGGGACCCGCGCTTGGCCCCGGGGGAGCGCAGCACGTCTTTGCCATCCTCCTCGACGGGAAGCCGGTCCGCACACCGGCGAAGGCTGTGCTGGCGCTGCCGACCCGCGCTCTGGCCGAGGCCGTCGCCGCCGAGTGGGCGGCCCAGGGCGTCAACATCGAGCCTGCCGCCATGCCGCTCACCCGCCTCGCCAACTCGGCCATCGATGGCGTCGCCGCCGGCATGGCGCAGGTGCGCGCCGACATCGTCACCTATGCCGCGAGCGACCTGCTGTGCTACCGCGCGACCGAGCCGTCGGATCTCGTGCACCGCCAGGCCGAGCTGTGGGACCCGGTGCTGGCCTGGAGCCGCGAGGTGCTCGGCGCCGGCTTCGTGGTGGCCGAGGGGCTGATGCCGGTGGCGCAATCCCAGGCGTCGCGCGCGGCGGTCGCGCGCGCGTTGCAGGGCTTCGATGCCTTCGCCCTCGCTGCCCTGCACGTCATGACCACGCTGACGGGCTCGGCCCTGCTCGCCCTGACGCACGCGCGGGGCGCTCTAACGGCGGAAGCCGCCTGGGCCGCCGCCCACGTCGATGAGGACTGGCAGATCGGCAGATGGGGCGAGGATGCAGAAGCCGCCGCCCGCCGCCGACGCCGCTGGACGGAGATGCACGCCGCCAGCCGGATGCTGGGGTTGCTTGCCTGAGGCCCTGGCGCGCTGGGACGTCGTGACCGGGGCGACTCAGCGCCCGACCAGGCGAGGCGCAGCACCCTCTATTTTGCACCGCAACAGGCTCATGGTATGCCGACTCCAGCGTGAGCTGACGGGACGGGGCGGCACCGATGAAAGACGTACTCGAAGAGCTGGAGCGGCGGCGGGCGGAGGCGAGGCTCGGCGGCGGCCAGGTGCGCATCGACGCCCAGCACAGCAAAGGCAAGCTCACCGCGCGCGAGCGCATCGAGCTCCTGATGGACGAGAACTCCTTCGAAGAGTTCGACATGTACGTCGAGCACCGCTGCCACGACTTCGGCATGGAGAAATCCAAGATCCCGGGCGACGGCGTCGTCACCGGCTGGGGCACCATCAACGGCCGCGTGGTCTACGTCTTCGCCAAGGATTTCACCGTGTTCGGCGGCTCGCTGTCGGAGGCGCATGCGAGGAAGATCACCAAGATCCAGGACATGGCCCTGCAGAACCGCGCCCCCATCATTGGCCTGTTCGACGCCGGCGGCGCGCGCATCCAGGAGGGCGTCGCCGCGCTCGGCGGTTACGGCGAGGTATTTCTGCGCAACGTGCTGGCGTCGGGCGTCATCCCGCAGGTCTCCGTGATCATGGGGCCGTGCGCGGGCGGCGACGTCTACTCGCCGGCGATGACCGACTTCATCTTCATGGTGAAGGACACGAGCTACATGTTCGTGACCGGGCCCGACGTGGTGAAGACCGTGACCAACGAGACCGTGACGGCCGAGGAGCTGGGCGGCGCGCGCGTGCACACCACCAAATCCTCGATCGCCGACCGAGCCTACGAGAACGACGTGGAGGCGCTCTTGCAGATGCGCCGGCTGTTGGACTTCCTGCCCTCCAACAACAGGGCGGGCGTGCCGGAGCTGCCGACCAGGGATGCCGCCGAGCGCGCCGAGGCTTCGCTCGACACGCTGATCCCCGACAACCCCAACAAGCCCTACGACATCAAGGAGCTGATCCTCAAGGTGGTCGACGAGGGCGACTTCTTCGAGATCCAGGAGGCCTACGCCCGCAACATTGTCACCGGCTTTGCCCGCATGGAGGGGCGCAGCATCGGCATCGTCGCCAACCAGCCCATGGTGCTGGCCGGCGTGCTCGACTCGGATGCCTCGCGCAAGGCCGCCCGCTTTGTGCGCTTCTGCGATTGCTTCGACATCCCCATCATCACCTTCGTCGACGTGCCGGGCTTCCTGCCGGGCACGGCCCAGGAGTATGGCGGCCTCATCAAGCACGGCGCCAAGCTGCTGTTTGCGTTCTCCGAGGCCACCGTGCCGAAAATCACGGTGATCACGCGCAAGGCCTACGGCGGCGCCTACGACGTCATGAGCTCCAAGCACATCCGCGGCGACGTCAACTACGCCTGGCCGACGGCCGAGATCGCGGTGATGGGCGCCAAGGGGGCAGTCGAGATCCTCTACCGGGCGGAGCTGTCGGATCCCGCCAAGATCGCCGGCCGCATCAAGGAGTACCAGGACCGCTTCGCCAACCCCTTCATCGCCGCCGAGCGCGGCTACATCGACGAGGTGATCCTGCCGCGCACCACGCGCCGGCGCATCTGCCGCGCCCTCAACATGCTGCGCCAGAAGACCGTCGAGAACCCCTGGAAAAAGCACGACAATATTCCGCTGTGAGCGTCCCCCCTCCCCACTCTTCCGTGGGGAGAGGGCCAGGGGTGAGGGGCAGCCGCAGACACCGGAGCAAGCTCCAGCCCCTCACCCCGTCCCTCTCGTCATGGCGAAGCCATGTCCGTATGGACGCGAACGGCGAGAGGGAGGTCCGCCGCGTGATGCACTTGCATCAGCGCATCTGATGCGCTAGCATCTGATGCATGCGCACCACACTCGACATCGACGACGATATCCTCCAGGCCGCCAAGGAGCTCGCCCGCGCCGAGAAGAAGACGGCCGGCCAGGTCCTGTCCGAGCTTGCCCGCAAGGGGCTGACCCAGGGATCCGCGGTGAGCGCGGCCAGCGGAGAGGTACCCTTCGAGATGGTCAACGGGTGGTACCAGTTTCCAAACCGCGAAGGCGTTGTGGTGACCAAGGAGTTGGTGGACCGCCTGATCGAGGAAGCCGATTTTGAAGACGCTGGCGTTCCGCCACCGCCAAGGAAGGACGAGTAGGCATGCGGGCGCTGCTCGACGTCAACGTGCTTCTCGCGTTGTTTGATCGAGCCCATGCCCACCAAACGCGTGCCCAGACGTGGTGGAGTGGCAACACCGATGCTGGCTGGGCGAGCTGTCCGCTGACGCAGAATGGCTTTGTCCGCATCTCATCGCAAAAGAGCTATGTTCGACCTGCGCGGGTGGCGGATGCCTTGCTGATCCTGCACGGGCAGATTGTGAATTCCGACCACGAGTTCTGGCCGGACGACATCTCGATCACGGACACGGGGATGTTCGATCACAGCTATATCCTCGGCCCCAACCAGATCACGGACGTCTACTTGCTGGGTTTGGCCGTCAAGCATGGCGGGCGTCTGGTGACGTTCGATCGCGGGGTGCCGCTGCGGGCCGTGCGCGGCGCGGAGGCGCGGCATCTGGTGGTCCCTTAGTCGGCGTTCCGCCCGCCCAGGCGCGGCTGGTGGGCCCGGCAGGGCCGCTCGGATGTAGGCGAATCAATGGCTTGCGCGAAAGTGGTAAAGCGGACCATCCCGCAGAATCTCTAGCGATTCTTCACGGTCTTTACCACCATTCGCAGGAGACTTTTCGGACTTTAGACCGCTGCGTAAGCAGCGTTCTGCGTGAGCTGGCCCCCGTAGGGGCCTCTAACTTGCTAGACCATCATGTCCGCTGGGGATTTCGGGTCAAGAAGTAAGTGACCCGCCCCAACGGCTCGACTAAGGCGCGAGAGCGCAATGTGAGTTGCTCCGGTTCGTGCCAGGGGTGCAACAAGGCGCGGCTGTTGGCAGGTAACCATACCCCAACAAACTTGGCCTCGATGCTGCCGGCAACTCGATGGCTTCTGAGTTCATGATCGCAGGCTCAAGGTCTCTCAACCAAGGAGACCGAACATGAACGACGACAACGCTGCATTAAGCGCAGGCCGGGCTCGCCCGGCGTGGAACAAGGGCAAGCTCACCGGCCCGAAGCCGCCACTGCGACCAGGCCACGTTTGGTCTATCCGCGCCAAGCTGCAATTGGAGCGGCGCACCCGGGACTTGGCGCTTTTCAATCTCGCCATCGACAGCAAGCTGCGCGGCTGCGACCTCGTCGCCCTCCGCGTCGATGACGTGGCACCTAACGGGTACGCCATAGATCGGGCCAGCGTCCGCCAGAGCAAGACCAGCCGCCCCGTACGGTTCGAGTTGACGGAGGTGACGCGGCAAGCGTTGGACGACTATCTGCGAGTCAGCGAGCGAAAGCCGGGTCAATGCTTGTTCCTGGGCCGCCGCGGCCGCGACGAGCACTTGACCACGCGGCAGTACGCGCGTCTGGTCTCTGAGTGGATCAGCGGCATCGGGCTCGACCCGCTGAAGTACGCGACGCACTCCATGCGCCGGACGAAGGCGACTCTGATCTACCGCCGAACCGGTAATCTGCGGGCCGTCCAACTTCTCTTGGGCCATACGAAGATCGAGAGCACGGTGCGGTATCTCGGCGTCGAGGTCGACGATGCCCTTGAGATCGCGGAGAAAATTGACGTCTGAAGTACCCGGGCAGAGCTGCCGTGCTCTGCCCGGCATCCCATAGGGGAAAGTGTGCCACAAGCCGACATTCGTGCCACCCAAAGAGACGGTGGCGATTGAGTTGCCAAGTGCGTGCAAAAAAATGATACCATCGGTCGACAGAGCCGAGACTTGACGGGTTCGTCCCGGCAACAGCGACGCTTTCCGTCGGCGGACGCCTTCCTTGAGGCAGGCCCCCTTTTTTGCATGATCTCCAAAACTGGGCTTCATAGACGCGCAGTCAGTGGTGCGTTGATACGCGCTCGACCATTTGAAAGGACACAATGAGGATAGGTTCGCTTGCGGCAGCAGCCAAGATCGGGATCGGGGTTATGTTCCTGTTGGTGCAAGGCCACGCGGCACAGTCCGCCGAGGTCAAGGTCTTGAGCGTCCGGCCGCTTAAGACACTGTTGGAGGAACTCGGGCCCCAGTTCGAGCGTGCGACGGGCCACAAGCTCATTCTCACGTTCGACGTTTCCGCGTCATTGAAGCGGCAGATCGACGCCGGCGAGACGTTCGACGCAGTCCTCATCCTGCCAGATATGATCGACGAGTTCCTGAAACAGGGCAAGGTCGCCGTGGGCACCCGCACTGACATCTCACGCGCCGCAGTCGGAGTCGCCGTCAGGAAGGGGGCGCCAAAGCCCGATATCGGCTCGGCCGAGGCCTTCAAGCGCACACTGCTCAACGCAAAATCGATCGCCTATTCGGCAGAAGGTGGGAGCGGGATCTATTTCAAGGGTCTGCTCGATCGCCTCGGCATCTCCGCAGAAATGAATCCGAAGCTCAAGCCGCTTGCATCCAGTGCAGTGGTGCCGTCTGTCGCGAACGGCGAAGTGGACCTCGCCGTGATCTCTCCCCCAGCTATCCTTGCAGACCCTGGTGTGGAATTGGTCGGCATCCTGCCGAAGGAGTTGCAGCACTACGTCGTCTACACGGCGGGTGTGAGCGCCGCTGCCAAGGAGGCAGACGCAGCCAAGGCTCTGCTCAAGTACCTCACGACGCCAGCCGCTGTGTCGGTGATGAAGTCCAAAGGCTTGGAGCCCGTTGTGCCGTGACAGCTCCTTTTCCGCTTGGAGCAGCGAGTAGCAACAGAAGCTTGTCCTGAAGATGTGGAGATCCGGATATCGGAAATCGGCTCCGGGCCTCGACATCCGCGGTCGGGCCTGGACTGCCTGCAGTCTTGAGGGACGGACCGCCATGACCCGAATTTTGGCGTACGAGGGCCAACGCTCGCCAATGCGTGCGTGAACGTGTGATCTTGTTCTTTGAAGGGGAACTTGAAGATGTCTGCTTATGTGATCTTCGACGTGGAAATCAGAGACGCTACAAAATTTCAGGAGTTTATGAATGGTGTGAAGCCAGCCATCGAACAGGCTGGGGCTAAGTATCTCGCGCGTGGTGGTGCACACAAGGTACACGAGGGCGATTGGATACCTCGGAGGATCGTCCTGCTTGAATTCCCATCCATGGAAGCATGGGAAGCATTCTACAACGGCCCTACCTATCAGGGGCTCAAGAGCATCAGAGATGAGTGCAGCTCGGCACGCCTAGTAAGTGTAGTTGGTTTTAGCGAACCGATTTGAGGTCGACAATTCATCGGCCGCGGATTTTGTCCGCGACGGTCGATGTGGGTCGGGCGTCGATTGCGCCCTGCCGCCGCCCACTGCAGGTCTACCCCCAGATAGCCGACGGTCCGTTGCGCTGCAGCGAAACGACGAGATGGGCCAGCTGCAGGCATCATTCGGTTCTGCCAGAGCTATCCATAATTCACTGAGTTGAGTGCGCCTCGAAGCGTTCGCCCCCGAACATGAATGCTGTGATTTCCTCTGAAAAACGGGTCGCGAAATAGTCCCACTGGCGTAGGGCGACCGAAGCTTCCGGAGCCTGCGGACCAGACGGTGCTTGCCGGCTGGTCCGTTGCATGTCGGTCGGGCGCCTGAGACGTCGGCACTGGGTCATCAAGAGACCAAAGCGCGAACAGCGCACCCATCCCACATGGTCAGAAGCACTTCGAAAGCAGACGGAAAAATCAACCATATCAAGCTGGTAACTATGTGCCATAATCCGAAATGGGCATTGCTGCAGTCGTTCGGGTTGCAATTCGGCAGCTTACCTCCTGGATAGGAGACGGTCGTGAGCATCGGCAATTGGCTGCCATCATCAGGTCGATGGCGGGATGTTCTGGTTACGATGGAACAAATTTGACGGGTCATACCGGCCTTTGACTTGTTGCAGTCTCGCGAAATTGGTGCCGTATGACTGCTTAACGCGAGCGACGGCCTCGTCGTCACCCATGTAGTTGCTGTAGGCGCCGTGACCGGCATGCGGTCGCAACCTCTCGTAAGTCTCCCGCGCCCAGGCGATGTTAGCCTCCGAGACCTCCTTGTCCTGCCACTGCGCGATGATCAGGATGCTGTAGCCTTCGCGGCGATGCGGGAACGAGGTTGCGTCTGGAGCCCGCCGCACTGCGGCACCATGGAAATGCTCCACGATCAACTTGCTCATCGAAGACGGACAATGCGCGAATTGGTCTTCTAAGATCGCCACAACCTCGTCGCTGAGCCGATCGACAAAGCAGGACTTCCAGTAGTTCAGGGCCAGCTTCGGGAAGCCCGCGTCCAGTATCTCGTTCAGGCCGGTATACGACAGGGGACCGACCTGATCGACGACCGGCGTCCCAAAGGCCTTGATCGGCGCGAGCGCTGCCACCGCTTCCGCCCCTGTCCCGCAATGGCAACTCAGCAACGCGGCCAACTTCGTTCCAGAACCATCAGGGGCGTGGGTCAGGCTGGCGATGACAGTCAACTCGTCACCAGGCTCGGCCGTCAGATCCCTGTAGAAGTCGAGGACGTTCCGGGCTACCTTGAACGGATGCGCAATCAGCCCGCCGTGTATGGTTGGCCCCACCGGGTACAGCGCGAATTCGAACCCTGTCACGACACCAAAATTGCCGCCGCCGCCACGGAGAGCCCAAAAGAGGTCCGGGTTTTCGTTCTCCGACGCCTGCAACACCTCGCCAGAGGCTGTGACCAACTCGGCCGAGACCAGATTGTCGATTGTAAAGCCGTACTTGCCCATCAGGAAGCCGAAGCCGCCGCCGAGGGTTAGTCCCGCGACGCCAGTGCTGGACACAGCACCCCCGGTCGTTGCGAGTCCATGCAATTGTGTCGCGCGATTGAACTCGCCCCATGTCACGCCGCCGTCGACCCGGATCCGCCGATGCTTCGGATCGACCCATGTCCCCTTCATTAGGCTGAGGTCGATCATGATGCCCGCATCACAAACGGCCCGGCCGGCAACATTGTGACCGCCGCCACGTACGGCGATCTCCAGGTTCTGCTCCTTGGCGAAGGCCAACGCATCCGCCACGTCGGCAACGCCGATGCAGCGCGCAATCACGGCCGGTCGTCGGTCGATGAGGCCGTTGTGCACGCGCCTCACCACGTCGTAACCTGAGTCACCAGACAGCAGTACCTGGCCGGAGAGCCGGTTACCGAGGGATCTCAGCGCGTGCTCTGTCGGGGGGGTAAGGGGCATCTCAGGCTCCGTCAGTGTCACGGTGTCGTCTGACACGCAGTAGACAGCCGAAGAATTTGAACCGCGATGGCAAGTTTCGCATAATCTTGATACAAAAATGAATGGCCGCAAATTGGGACGATCTGCGCTTCTTTCTTGCAATCGCGCGCGCACGGTCGCTAACCGGCGCGAGCAAGGCGCTACGCGTAAGCCAACCAACGGTTTCGCGGCGGTTGGAAGCGCTGGAGGCTCGGCTGAAAGTACGCCTCTTCGACCGCACGCACCTCGGTTATGAGTTGACTACCACCGGAATGGATCTTTTCACGACCGTGCAGCAGGTTGAGGAGGATCTTACCGAAGCGGGCCGCAAAATTTTCGGCAAAGACCTGGATGCGCGTGGCGGACTTCGGGTGACCTGCACGGAGTTCTTCCTGAACGGATATCTCGCTCCCTTCCTCTGGGACTTTCTCCGAAAGAACGCCGGCATCGACCTGAGTGTCATCTGCGCCCAGGCGCCGCTGAACCTGAGCCGCAGTGACGCGGACTTGGCAATCCGCTTTACCGAACGGCCACCCGAGACCCTTGCCGGCCGCCGTCTCACGGCCGTTGCCTACGCGATCTACGCGGCCAGTGGATCACCTGGCACCCGTTTCTCTCTCGATAATCGTGAGGACTGGGACTGGATCGGCATCTACGACGACAACTACAACCGGATGGTCTTTGGGAATCTACGGCCGGACGGGAGCTTCAAGTATCGAGTCGACAGCATGGCGGCGATGCAGTCCATGGTTCGCGCGGGGTTGGGCGTCACTTTGCTGCCCTGCTATGTGGGCGACAAAGATCCCGGTCTGCGCCGTCTCGATCCGGAGCCCATGCTGGACAGCAAGTTTGACATGTGGCTGCTGTATCATCCGGAGGTGCGTCGCGTGTATCGCGTGCGTCTCTTCGCTGATTTTGTTATCGAGCTGATTTCGGCCGACACAGAGCTATTCGAGGGCCTTCGTCCGCTAAAGAACTGAGGGACAGACGTCGATCCCGCGCTCGATTCCCAAGTGGACTGCAGCCGACTACAAACAGCGCGTTGTAGCCCGAGACCTCGGAACGTCGTTGGTAGCTATTTGCAGCACCGGACGTGGTTCAACTGTAAGCCCGGTCACGGTAGTTGAGGGGGGAGCCGGGGCGGCGTGATCACGGATTGCGATGGTGCGGTGTTCAGCACCCTCAGGAAGCGGGAGCGCGGGAGCGGCCCAATCAGCTGGCCGTGGGCGGG
>Ga0247727_10006860_pt1 | contig 22099 bp, 45 predicted proteins | sample WisWelCaveWW1625_FD_202498 | JGI IMG/M metagenome (GOLD analysis project Ga0247727, IMG submission 202498) | Biofilm microbial communities from Wishing Well Cave, Virginia, United States - WW16-25 | ecosystem: Environmental > Aquatic > Deep subsurface > Groundwater > Cave microbial mat | place...
TTCAGGTCGGCCTGGAGATTGGAAGGCAATCAGCTTGTGATTGATTTCGATCTCGCAAGAGCCATGCAAATGGAGAAGATCAGGATTGCAAGAAATGCAATGCTTGCAATCCTGGATGGGAGATGGATGCGTGCCACGGGGCAGGGGAAGACTCGGGAAGCGCGCGAGTTAGAGGCGTTGAGGCAGCGGCTCCGTGACATTCCGCAAACCTTCGATCTGGCTGTGGCGAAAACGGGGCAGGAACTGCTCGAGCTCTGGCCCGCCGAGCTGCCTGAGTAGTGCACATGCTAAAGAACGGCGCACTTACCTCCTGGCTTCAGATAATCGCCTTTATCGCGGCGGTGCTGGCCGGATACTACCAGATCCGCGAGGAGGTATTGATTAACAGGGAGGCGACGCGGGCCGAGTTGGCAATCCTGAAGGTTGAATTGAAGCAAATAGAGATTCGCATTGACAGAATCGAAAAAAGGGTCTTTAGTGACGGGACGATAAATCGCTAATAAGAGGTTTGCCATGAGCAAGTTTCTGAGCACATTGTTCGCTCTTCTCGTGGTGACATTGCCGCTGCACGCAGTGACAGCTCAGGTGGTGCAAGGCCGGGAGAATTGTGCCGATTACAATATCGTTCAGACGGCTCTGCGCCAGCAATATCACGAGGTGAAGTTGGTGCAGTTCTTAGGTCTGAACGAGGCCGGCGAGATGGTGATCTATGAATTCTGGGGCTCGCCGTTCAAGACATCCTGGACCGTCATCACAGTTGATCAGCGCCATCTGGCCTGTTCCATTGCTAACGGCGGGGCGTGGCACTTCATGACGCTGGGCGATCCAACATGACCGGGCCCGTCGTCATCGGTCAGGCGACTCTGTATCTTGCCGACGCCAGGACAGTCACACTGCCAGACGGCGCGGCGGATATGATCTTCACGGATCCGCCGTATGGACACAATAACAATGAGGGGGATCTGATTCATAATTGGGAACAGGTACTGGGAACACGCTCCCGCCCTTGGCAGGTCCGGGCGCCTCGCCCGATTGCGAACGACGACAAGGAATCGACACAGGTTCTGGTCGAGTGGCTGTTCGCCGAGGCGCCTCGATGGCTGGTGCGGGGTGGCTGTTGCTGCTGCTGTTGCGGCGGCGGCGGACCCGATCCGCAATCCGCGCGCTGGACGCTACTCATGGATGAACATCTCGACTTCAAGCAGATGGTGATTTGGGACAAAGGGCCAATGGGACTTGGCTGGCACTACCGCCGCAGTTATGAAACGGTGTTGGTGGCCCAGAAGCACGGCGGCAAATGCAAATGGTATGATGAGAGTGAGGCCGTGGAGAATATCATCCGGCCTGGCGCCTATGGCATCCGCAAGATCATTCCCCGGGCGGAACAGCACCCCACGGAGAAGCCGGTGGAACTGGCGGCCCATTTTGTGCGGCTGCATTCGCAGCCTGGCGAAACAGTGCTGGACCCATTAATGGGATCCGGGTCCACCGGGGTCGCGGCCGTAAGCCAGGGGCGAAGGTTCATCGGCATCGAGATCGAACCTCGATGGTTCGACATGGCCTGCCGTCGTATCGAAGACGCGCAACGGCAACATGCACTGGATCTGGGGCTCCCCAACGGTGTGCCGGTAAAGAGCGAGGGTTGCCGCCAGCTTGCGTTGGAGGGCCTTTCGGCCGGAGGCACGGCATGAACCCGCGGGTAGTCCTGCTGAATCTGGTGGGTGTTGTTCTTGTTGCGGCGGCGGGATTCCTGGGGTGGCTGGAAGCCCCCTTCGCCTGGCCGACGGGCCTCTTCTGTTCGATCATATCCGGTGTTCTAGCCGTCGGCCTATGGGGGGCAGTGCGAGCCGACTGGGGCCTGGTAGACTGGCTCAGCGTGAACGTCACGAAGATCGGCCTGCTGGGGACCGTACTCGGCTTCATCATCGCCTTGCAGCATCTCGACTTTGCTGGCGACGTGTCGGTAGTGCTGTCGCACGTGATCGTCGGCTTCGGGGTCAGTCTCTACGCCACCCTGCTGGCCCTTGTCGTCAACATCTGGTTAAGAGTAAACCTATTCCTGTTCGGGCGCGGAAGTGGATGAAGAAACGGCATATTCTTGGATCGATTTCCAGAGCCTTCTGCTCCTTGGCATGGTGGTTATCCTGCTGCTGGTGGCTCGTCTGCTTAATCCTGAGGCGCAGGACTCCGCGGCACCCCTATGTCGCGCTCCGTCGGTCATCGCGGAAATAAGGTGGGCCGACGGGATCAATACGGACGTGGATTTGTGGTCGAAGGGACCTGACGATGTTGCTGTGGGGTATTCTAATCTTAATGGCAAGCTGTTTAATCTGCTTAGGGATGATCTGGGCCATCGTACTGATCTTGGAGACTTAAATTACGAGATGTCGTGCACTCGCGGATTGATGCCCGGCGAATATATCGTCAATGCACACCTCTACTCCAACTACAGCGGCTCGTATCCTGTCGAGGTATCCGCCCGTATAACTCTCTTGCAGGGAAGCGGTGCCAGGACAGAATTCATCCGGTCGGTCACACTGAGCCGAGTCGGGGACGAACAGACGTTCATCCGGTTCACCCTGAACGCGAACAACGGGCTCATCGTGGAGTCCGTGCACGACACGCCGTACAAGCTGCGGGCCCTTCAGGGGACGATGTACCAATGATCAACGTTGAAACCATTGCCGCCGCATTTGCCGTGCAGGCTGTCGTGATGGGAGTGTTCGGCTTCTGGGCACAGCAGATGCAGCGGCCGGCGCACAAGTGGGTCACCATTGGCCTGTATGTTTCCTGTCTGGCGTTCTTCCTGCCAGCGGCCGTTGAAATCATGGGTCGGCCCAAACCAATGTATCTGGAATTTCTGCGCGGCGGCGAGACAGAAGTGATCGCGTTTGTGTCGAATCAGGGTGAATCAATCTACCTCTGGTTGCGCGCCCCGGGAGATCCGGAACCCATCGCATATTCCTTGCCGTGGAGCGACCGTCTTGCACGGTCTTTGCATGACCTGCGGGGCAATATTGCGAACGGCGAAGGAGTTGGTATAGATTTGTCCTATCAGTACAGTTGGGACGACTCTGATGTGCTCCACCCATTGCCCCAACTAATGCTGCCTCCGAAACTGGATAGGTGAGACTTCGATGAACTTCGACATGATCTGGGGTGTCCTTCGCCACTTGCTTACGTTTGGCGGCGGGTACCTTGTGCAAAGTGGCCTGGCGTCCGCAGACGACCTGGCAGCGGCCGTGGGCGGCTTCGGCGCCGTCCTCGGGCTGATGTGGTCCATAGTACTAAAGAGGAAGACTCTTTAGCCACACCTCCCAATATATTCCTAGAGACTTGACCGCCTTACGGCGGTACGCTAAACTATTATCTAAAGAGGATTTCCTATGTCTTGGATTTCGATCATATCAGGCTTGATCAGCGGACTTGGGAAGATCTTTCAGGCCGTCGCCGGGGTGGTTCGAGACATGATGATGTTTCGATCCGGGAAACGGAAAGCGCAACTAGAGGCGTTGCACGAGATTGTCGAGGCGACGAAGAAGTATCAGGAGATCGAGGCGCAGAAGCCTCGGACGAAGGAAGAACTAATAAAGTCACTGAGAGAGCGCGGGCTATGACGCTGCGAACATGGCTTGTCTGTGTCGCCCTGCTTGGTTTGACGGGCTGTTCGAGCTTCGACTTCACTCCCTGTCCGACCCTCGTATCCTACTCCCCGGAGTTCAATGACGAATTGATCAACGAACTTGTTGCTTTGCCAGCGGAATATGATAGGGTAGTTGAGGTTGTGGCCGACTACAAAACGCTTCGAAGGCAACTCAAGGAGTGTCAATAATGTCAAAGGAACGCTTGGAAACCAGACGGCGGATTCTATCCATGCTTGGACTCGGCGCCGTCGCCGTCTATGCGACCCCAGTTCTGACTAACCTCAGCCAGGCCCGAGCATCACATAGTTGGACATCTGATCCGTCTGATGGTCAGGGTTCGGGGGGGGCCTCGGATCAAACGCTCCCAACAAATCCTTCTGGTGGGGATCCTCCGGATCAAACGCTCCCAACAACTCCGTCGGAGCCCGAACCGGGTCCGTCAGATCCATCGGCCCCATCGGCCCCATCGGCCCCATCGGCTCCGTCGGAGCCCGAGCCAGAACCAGAGCCCGGGCCCGAGCCCGGGCCTCGGCAACCCAATAAGGCGCGGGTTCGTCGCGAATCAGACCCGAAGGAATGCGCTAGATGGACGCCGACACTGGTTTGCCAAGACAAGCGGTGATTGACTGGGTCGACGTGTTGGTTCATTGCCTCGGGGCGGTCCTAATCACGATCGTCCTGGGGCTCCTTCTCACCCCGAACTGGGGTGCCTTCCTTTCTATCGCGTTCTGGTGGGGCCGTGAGTGGTATCAGCACCGCACCCCACTGCCTTGGCGCTGGAAGATCGGCGCGCAGATGGAGTTTTACTGTCCGGCTGTGGTTTCCATAATCGTTGCCGGGAACCTCTCTCCGTGAGGAGGTCGGCAGCAAGAAGTGGCCGGCGGAAAATCAAAAGCGAACGAAGAACTGGCGAGATACGTCGCTCTAGTTCGTGAAGGCTATACTAAGGCCGAGGCGGCTCGCCTGCTTGGCGTGCCAGGCACCACTCTAATAAACCGTCTGAAACAGGAGATACTGAAGGGCCATAAGTTCGACGATGTTTTCGAACCCGCCAAAGCCGACGCGCCCCTGTTCTCCTATCCGGTCTTGCCGAGCGAGATATCACCAGTCGAGGAGATAATCGAACGGCGCAAGCTTGGGTACGCCAGGAAGCACGCGGCGGAGGTGGCGCGCAAGTTTATCCAGGTCAAGGTCAAGACAACCGGGCCTGTCGGAATCCTGCACTTTGGTGACCCTCATGTTGATGATGACGGGACCGACATGGAACTTTTGGAACACCATGTCAATCTTGTCGCCAAGACGGAGGGCTTATTCGGCGCTTCCGTCGGGGATTATTCGAACAACTGGGTTGGACGCTTGGCCGGGCTGTACGGGCAGCAGCATACCACAGCCGCAGAGGCATGGAGGCTGGTCGAGTGGTTTGTGGGGGCCGTACCGTGGCTGTACCTCGTGGGCGGCAATCACGATGTATGGTCAGGTGCCGGCGATCCTATCAAGTGGTTCATGCGCCAAGCGCCCGGCGTCTACGAATGGCACGGGGTCAGGATTGGCCTCCAATTCCCCAATGGGCGGGAGGTGAGGATCAACTGTAGGCATGATTGGAGGGGTTCATCCCAATGGAACCCGGCGCACGGTCCGGCAAAGGCTGCCATGATGGGATGGCGGGATCATGTGCTTACGTGCGGCGACAAGCATATCTCTGGATACAATATCGTCCAGGACCCCAACAGTGGGCTGATCTCGCACGCCATCCGTGTCGGATCCTACAAGCGGCATGACGAGTACGCGAAGGCGAGGGGGTTCCCCGAGGGGAACTTCGGCCCGGCCTGCGTCACCCTGATCGACCCGGACGCCAAGCAGGAAATAGGGCTCGTGACGGTCCTGTGGGACGTTGACCGTGCCGTCGACTATCTGGCGTTTCTCAGACGAAAATCTAAGAACTAATTCCACTTCTTGCCAGCGATCCCCCTTAACCAAATGGCGGACACGTCACCATCAATGTAGGTCAGTATAAGGCGCCTGATATAATCGACGCCGTGTACGTGTCGAGTCTCTTCTCCGGAAACATCCCACTTCATATCGATCCCAAGCGCCTCGCACACTTCCTGCTCTTGATGCGTCGTCGTGCTACGCGTCCGATCCCCGCCGTTTGCGAAAATATCAGGTTCGATGATCGACAGGGTCCTGCATACTGTGTCATCTTTGTCCACCACGGGTACGACAGAATCGACGTATCTGCACGCTTCAATTATCTGCTTTCGTTCCTGAAACGGCATGAATACGAACCCCTTCTTCCGCTTCAGCCAGTCATCACTATTCAACAGCACCACCAGATTGTCGCCGAGGGCGCGGGCATGCTTGAACAACTGTATGTGACCGTAGTGCAGCGGGTCGAACCCGCCCGAGACGCAAACCATCATATTACACCTCTAAACAGACTCATCCGCTTCCAACATATCTGCTATCCGATTAAAGCCCTTCTGTCCAGCATCCCCAGGGTCATCGTTAGCTCTCTCGTAATAGGATATCGTGGATTCGTCGGAGACCCCCAGAGATTCCATAATGGTCGGGCCTTGGCAGACGGAGTACAGCCGAACCCAATCAGCCTCGTCGATTCCTGCCACGCGGCACAAAACACCGAAGCAGCAATATTCGTCTCCGAATGACAGCAGCGACCCGACACCATGTTTGAATTGTCCGCCCCGGAGGGCCGCGATCCATGACTCCTTAAGCTCCTTACGCATAGCCACGTTTCACCTCCTAGCAGAAATGCACTTTGTGCCGGATGTACTGCCACGGCAGGCCGCTTTCAATTTCCTGCAGTGTCCATTGCTGATACGCCAGGGCATGACACCACTCTTGCCGATCCGGATAGAATGGAGTCTCGATCAACTCCAAATTAGGCAAGCTCATCATCCGCGCCGCGGAGGTGCCGCAGACAAAGGCCGGGACGCCATAGAGCAGTGCATCGACCGCCACGTTGGAAGAATGGACTACGACGGCCCAGGCCCCGTCGAGGGCCTTCTTCAGTGCTTCGGTCGAATCTTTGCGGCGCCACACGATAGGGCGCTTGCTGTATTTCTTCACGTTCTCCTCGACTAGGTGGTGCCATATCCCGGAGCTCATGCCGTATAAAATCGTGTGAGCCTGGGGCATCTCGATCGCAAGGATGTAGTCTCCAGTCTTCTTCCACGGCAGGATTTCCCGTCCGAGACGATCCCACCTGTCCGAAGGGAAATTTCCTGCGTCGTTCCACTGCAGGCCATTCTTGGTTATCCGGAAATAATCGCCCGAATCTACGTCGGTCGCTGCGGCGACATAACCGTGATCTATGTGGTAGTAGTCCTGTCTCTCCCAGCCGGCGCGGTACATGAGCACGTCGTTGCCGCGCAGAATGCCATAAAAGCACGCTGGGCCGCCAGCCCACTTGGCAGGAGTGATCAGAGCTCCGCCGGTTCCGGCCTGCACCGCCTTGCACATGCGTTCGGACAACGGATGCCCAGTATCGTAGATCTTCAGCTCCGGGAATAAGCCCTTCACGATGCTCTCCTGCTATACAGTAGCATACGGATCGCCGATCTTGATCTGCTTCAGGTCTTCCTCATGTTCAACCAGCCATCTGTCATCTGGAGTCGTGATATAGGGCCGCGACATGAGAGCGTAGACACATTCGTCGTACACATGATCCTCAAGTCCGCTATCGGGACCTTTCTCCGGCTTGCCCTCGTCGACCGTCAGTGGGGGCACGGTTCGCCAGAACTGTGTACAGCTTTCTGTGATAAATAGCAATGGATCATCCGCACTTTGCCCATCTTTCATAAATGTTGAACTGCCCGCCAATCTGGACAGGAATTCCGCATATCCTTGTTCCCGGCTCCTTTTGACCTGCCGTAAGCGAAACGAAGGGTGGACGGCACACATCCGTTCGGCAACGCTTGGGCCGTCCATCCGGTTCCACATGGAAGGATCCCCCACTCGGTAGTCCACCCAATCGTTCGTCTTGGCTTCCTCCTGCAGGATCCTGACGGCGACTGCCGTACTGTCTAGCCTCATGCCCTTGTTGGGCTTGCCGTTCCACCCGTACCATTCCCGATACCGTATGATGGCCCCAGGAGGCAGGTTCACCTCCGGGTGTTCTTCCTTGCTCTGCAGGGTCGCGCCGTCCGAGACACAGTACCAGCCTACGGAGAATGGGTGGTAGGTGCCCCAGTCAATGGACATGAATCGTGTCCAGTGTCGAGGCACTGTGAAGCTTCGGATCGCATGGCGCGGCCGGGAGAGATTATGAAGCGCTTGACCGACCACCGCATCCCAGTCACCGTCGCGGTAGGCCTTTGCCAGTGCTTCGGGAAGTCCGGAAAAGGCGGATTCATAATCGGCGTCGATATACTTATTGTCGGACATCTTCGCCGGAATGAAGAGGGATGTCCACCCCTTATCAGCTACATTCGTGGAGGACCGCATATTCATGTCGAAGAACATGGTTTCCGGCGGCGCTTGGTCGATAAACGTTCCTTTCAGGAACGAATGGCTTGGGCCTCCAGGATTCGAGGCCATGACGAACCTGGGCAGGGCATGTGCGTATCTGGGGTCCGGCTTCCACCCTCCAAGACGGCTTCTGGTCTTCAGCAAAGAGATCTGGCTTTCAAGCATCCGGCTGGCCTCGTCCAGACCGATCCAGTGCATTTCCGCACCGAGATACCGATATACGTCGTTCTCGCGTTCACAGTAGCAAAAATTCAATGTCGATCCATTGTAGAAATCCATGCGGCCCTTTGCCGCCATATAGGTCCCAATGGCCGGAGGAATTTCCTGCTTAATGAATTTGACGTGATTGTCTTCAAGTTCCGGCAGGGTGCGCCGAAAGAGATATGCCTGAAGCCCAGGGTTGTTCAGGCAGAAATTGATCGCATCCCAGCGAAGCGCGACCGATTTGCCTCCACCTGCGGCTCCTCCGTAGAAGATCTGCCTGGCGCAAGCCTCATGCAGAAGCTTCTGCCGTGGCTGCGCTTGGTACTCCAGTTGTATCCGGTTTTCCGGCCTCGCCGTCATGTTCCGTAGGCTCCTGCAGCAAATATTTCCTCAACTCATCGGCAACATCGAGTGGGCCAAAGGTCCTCTCCAGCCCATGCGGCCCCGAAAATAGCCGGGTCACGTCATCATAGGGCATCCGGAAAAAGCGCGAAATGGCGTCATACCCGAAGAAGGTTCCGTATATCGGCCGCGGGCCTGTTCTTTCATGCTTCCCAAGCATCCGAAATCCGCGCTCTTGGAACCACGGTTCCATGCACGCATACCCGATGGCGCACGCCGAAGTCTGGCACGCGGTTTTATGATGCCAGAAGGACATATCGAAGTTGAACCTGTTGCCGTATCTCTCTTTGAGGTTTTCCAGCAGCCAGATCAACCGTTCAATAGCCTCGACATTGAGATCTTTACGCTTGAATTTCATGGACTTACTCCGATGTTGTGCGTTACATAAGATTAGTTATGCTACGTCTCTCCTTGAATCTCAGGCGACCTACTCCAGATTTCTCCGAAGGGGGAGATGCCGATAGGCTTGTGAACCGCCAGATATAGCCTGAGATCTAGAACTGTACCGTCTGAGGGACAGGGGACGGGGTTTTTCCCGATAGGGCCGAGTCCCTGCCCGCAGCGCACGCACACGTCCGACCACGCGTCCCGCAAGTGACCATTCGAACGCCACCACATGCGCGGACTCATTTCATCATTCATTTTCACCTACTCCCCGCACGCGCGTGAGCGCTTGCGGAGTCCCGTTAGGGACCTTTCCTGATCCATATCTCTTCCCTTATATGACGATCCGCCATCTCGTATCCGAGGCCGAGCAAGAGCTCGGCTCCATCGCCCCCTTCCATGCACACCGTCGGACTGCATCTGTTCAGAGTCTCCCGGGCCCCGAGGAGAACCGCCTCTTGACCAAACTGGATATCGATCTTGATGAAGACGACTCCGGTCAACTCCATACTGTCGAGAGGCATGCACTTGACCTTGACCCCGGTCTTCTCCTCGCTGACTCTCCATGCCCCGCTGTTGGTGGGGGCAGGGTTTTCCAGATAGATCCCACCGCGAACATTCCAGCAAGCATATGGGCTCACCTCTGCTCTGGGCGCGTTCAAGACCAGACACTGCCGATTCTCTAGGATGGGTTCGAAGGCCAGGACTCGGTCGAAGCCTTTGCACATCACAAAGCTCCACATCCCCACGTGAGCACCGATGTCAATGGCCAATCCATTCCTTGTGACGCTCTCATAGGCGGCCTTCTGGGAGTAGGGCTGGTACGTCGGCCTGTCGGGTATCGGTTCCGCGAACATACTCCGGAAATAGTGATCCCAATGATAGTCGGAGTCGGGTACCCACCAGCCAAAGACCTGTTTCATGTTACACCACAGGCCGCCCGGTCCGGTCTCGGGTTCCGTACTACAGGGGAGGAGGTTCCGCCACCGGTAGGCGATTCTCGTTCCACATGTACTTGATGGGCTTCCCCATGCGCCGCATTTCCTCGAACTCCCAGGTAACCCCGACGGATTCCCGCCACCCCTCCAGGCACACCACGATCACGCCACAGCATGCTTCGAGGAAGGGGCGGTTGAAATCGTTCCAATCACAAGACTTGTCCGCAGCCATGACATTGATCCGCGTGACCGAAACCATGTGCCAGTGCACGATTGGCGAAAAGACCGAGTACCCGGCCTTGTGCAGGATCGCGAGAGCATCTATGGCCCGCCAATACCTATTGCTCTGAATAGTCATCCGGCTCGACGCGCGCTCGGCCGAGTAGGGAGACGCCACATACCAGAATCCCTTTGTTGGCGTACCCAAGTCACCGAGTAGAGCTTCTCCCAAAGAAAACGCAGTCATGATTTTCGCCTACAAATCATCGATCTTGGGTTCCACCTCGACATCCGCGAGAATGTCTCTGATAAATTCCAGATTCTTGATCAGACGCCCAATCTCTTTCGCCCCGACATCTCCCGTGACGACCAGCCGGAAGGTTGTATCCTTCGACAAGAGACCACTCATAAAACCTCGCTCGCCAATCATTAGTGTTCCTTCTACAAATCTTCTCGCATTTGGCTGATCAAGCGCTGTATCCAATCCGCCAACTGCGGATTATCCATGAACACCATAGCCAAGCCGCTTGAATATACTTGGACCGATCGTTCCTCGCCGCATCGGAATGTCCGGTATCCATATGCATAGACGACCGCATGCAGCACCTCGTGCAATATGGTATGAAGAGCCTTGTCGAGTGACATGCCTGCGTCGAAGCCCATCTCTCCAGCGGTGGAATTGCATTCCCCGAACTTCCCCTTCCCCCTCAGGTCCCCAATTGGCCAGACTATCACCTTATAAAGGCGATAACCTACCTTGATCGTCGGAGGGAGCCCGATTGACCAATGTTCCTTTGTCATCTTCCATCTCCGCTCTCACGAATTTCTTGCATTCCACGCCCCAGCAATCCCAGCCCGCGGCTTCTTCTCTGGCGAATATTTCCAGATACGGTCCGGCCACGAGGCGTTGTATTCCCCGGCGCACTTCGTCCGGCTTCCGACTATGCTCCCGCCGCGGCGCGACTACCAGCCGGCGGACACCAGCGTCTAGCCGCTTGGGATGCCCCCTGGTGCCCAGCAAGCACAGTTCCCCATTGGCCCGGGTCCAGTATCCCATGCCAGTGAAGAACCCTCCATTCTTCGCGTTTTCCTTGACCCAATAGAAGCCAACCGTCTTGTACCAGAACCCCCATGCCGCCATAAGCTCCATCGCCTCTGGGAGCAACGGGTCTGTTGCCCATAGAAACAGACAGGCATCCTCCGCAGCGGCAGCCACGACGGGCAGGGCCCGGAGATCGTCCATATCAAGACAATTATAATGATCCGCCGCCCCCCCGTGGCCGGGAACATGACTCCAGTTTTTGAATTTCCACGGAGGATCCGCGAGAATGGTCCGATATCCGCGAGCCGCGCCAAGATTGGACAGGATCATGGGGTCACCTAACTGCGCATCCGTGGAAAAGGCGGCCCGTCATGCCGCATATGGCCGCTTCTAATAGTCTCACGGTCCAGCATGACGGGGCCAAGTTGACCACGGCCCACTGCGTGGGCCGTGATCTAGGGAGGAAAGCCATAATGCCATTCACGGAATGAAGTGTCAAGCAGATATAGACATTGCTAGGAAAACAAAAAAAGGGCGAGAACGGCGAAGAACGCACTACCGGCCAAGACAATGGCGACCAGGGCAATTTTCCACGGCTGCATTAGATTTCCTCGTCTTTTTCGATCCGATCGGCAATTGCGGGAAACGTAAGGTGCTCTACATCATTCCAGGCCGTACAGCATTGCAGCTTCGATGACGACACGATTTTTTCTAATCCATCCCACTCAGCTTCCGAAAATCTGTGGCGCCCTTCCCTAAGACGCCCGGGAAACACAAGATCGAGCAGTACACCCACCACGCAAAAACTATCGTCGCGCGCGCTATAGAACGACCCGTGACACTGGCGAAATTGGCCGCCGCGTAGCGCAGCAATCCATTGCGTCTTGATTTCCCGATCCATCATTGCTTACTTCCTAGTTCTGCGACGCGTGCTGGCCCCGGATCCACTCCACAAGCTTGACACTTCCGGCGATATTTCTGTTCCGGAGTAGACCGGCGCGCATTCCGACGGGCCTTGTATTCCGGGGTAGCAGTATACGCCTTCCGCCAAGCTCTGTATCGAGGAGTCTCGCGATACGCCTTAGTCCGAGCCTTGTATTCCGGGCTCGAACAGTACGCCGTCTTCCATGCCCTGTACCTTGCAGTCTGGCGATATGCTTTCTTCTGAGCCTTGCATTCAGGTGTCTTCCAACGAGCACTCCGCTTGGCCCTGTACTCCGGCGACGCGTGCCTTGTTCTCTCCCGAGCCCTGTATTCCGGGGTGGAGCGATACGCCTTCATGTATGCCAGTCTGTTAACCATCCGGGCGTCTAGTCCCATCGTTCACGTGGATCTGGCGTGGCGCGCCTAGGTTCGCGTTCGGGACCCCGGGCCTGTCCCTGTTCTCGGTCTGGCAGTTGCAGAGTCAAAGAAAGGAAACGCGCTCCGCCTTTACTGGTTCGCTTCCATGCGGCCGCTTTGTACTTCACGCCGTTGACGGTCACGTTGCCCTTGAAGTCGGGGCCTCGTTCCACCTTATTCTCTTCAAGAAAGAGCACCCCGTGCAGTTCCTCGTCGTATTGCCTGGCTTCGCCTACCACTTCCCATACTCCTTTTCGATTTCCATATCCTCGGCGGATTGTTCATATCCGCTCCGGGCCGGCGGTGTGCCGTGGCCCCATTCCTGCGACCCGATTACATCCCCCAGGGGGCGAAGCCCCCCTTGCGGCGGATTAGAGGGGCGGGTTCGGAATGCCGGGTCGTCGAGGGCCCATCCCGCCGGTTCGAACGCGTCCTCCATTGGTTGCGGAGCGGCCTGTTGACGCAACATTGCGCGAGCGGCGACGGCGTGAGTAGCGAGGGGTAACGGTTCCCGAGGTTCTACCCAATTCCACGGGCTTTCTGTGAACCGGACAAACTTAAGACGCCCCTGGACACTCGTGGACTCGCAGGGCACCCATATGGCCGTGAACGAGTAGAGATACCGCCCAACCCCCCATTTCACTGCCGCCCGCTTGAAGGCGTCAGATAGGGCCCCCTTGTCGGCTTCATACTGCGTGTCGCCCGCGCCGTCTTGCCGATGGATCCATGTATCCGGTTGGAACCGGATACCGATGTCGCAAATGGTTTTTCCGTCAGGCGCGAAGTGATAGGAACAGGACCAGTCGACGCCACACACTTCGTCCAAGCGGTCCATGATGTCCCGTGCGTCAAGGTAGGCAAGAGCCAGCGCCTCGGTGCCGTCTTCGTTCATCCTCTCGGGGCGCCATCTGACCTGTTTCCGTGCGAACGGCGCCGCCACTTGAGCGCGAAAGGACGCATCGCCCACAACTCCGCCGGTCAGGGCGGTCATGACTTGATTCTCTGTAGTTGCCTGCCCAGTTCAAAGATTCGCCTCATAGCGTGAAACGTTTCGGAAGCAATATGGAGGTCGTTGAAATAAGAGTGGTGGAACGCATTGCCCTCTCTAGGAAACCGGCAGAGGTGATAACCGGCAACTTGAACCCCGGGATTCGTTTCTTCGAATAGATCCCTATATGCGGCGACCTGCACGAGGTGGTCCGAGTAGAGCCGGCTGCCTGTCTTCCAATCCACGATCTCGTATTGCGACGCGCCGAGTTTCACGATCAGGTCCGGCGTTCCTCCATACCCGTGGCGTTCTGAGACCATCGGCCGTTCTTTCTCGACCATTCGGTCTAACAATTTCGTGTCTTCCGCCCACCTCGAAAACATGCTGAAGGCGCCTTCAGCCGCGATTCTTACCTCGATATTGCTTTCCTCCCAACTCGGGCAATCGTGGACAGGCTTGCCGTCAAGCCAGTATTCGATCATGGCATGGGCGACACTCCCCGCGTCGGCCTTGCCGCGCCAGATCTCTCGATAGTTCTTTCCCTCCATACCAAGCTTCCATGCGGCATGGACAAGCCCGCCGGATTCTTTGCGGTAGCTGATTATGGTGGTGACGCCCGGGACGCGCTGACCAGAGGCCAGTCGATAATCGTGAGTTGGCACGTTGAATGTCCTGTTCTGCCACAATGTGTGCTCTGATTAACATACCGAGCGATACTTGACAAGGGGTTAATTTGGATATATTTTGCCCGTTGTGGCAATGTGCCGCACAGAAAGGAAACAAGACGATGGAAGAAGCAGCAAGTACGACTCCGAGAGAACACCCAGGACCGGCAGTGGTGGTCCTTGAGGCCAAGAAGGCGATAGAGGACGGCAATTGGTCAACGGATCCCATATACGGATCTCCTAACGAAAAAATATTTCCGATCAGTTGGTCTATCTATGCCGCCAAGCGGTGGCACATTAACACGACAATCGCTAGGCGGCTAATGAAGATTCATGCCAATATCACGTCGGACGTGCTTGAAAAGATTGCAGACACAAGATTCGACACGTTCAGGGACATCTTGAAGCTCTCCACGCTCTCGCCCGACGACCAGGTGATCGCGCTCGGTCTCGCAATGGCGACTGAGACCGCCAAACTGAGGCGTCCGCGAAGGCTGAAGAGAGTCGGCGTTATACGGGCGCTTGCCCGCCTTGCCGGTCGCCTGAAGGCAAAATATACTCACGATCAGCTCGTGGCGCTGGCAGAAATGCTCTTGCCCGCTCAGCTCGCGGCGCCGGCAGGAACTGATCCGCTCGCGGTTACCTTCCCGGCGTCGGCCACGGAGGAGTCTGCAAGGTACAATCCCTATGCTCAGAGTGACGGTCAAACCACCACCCTCGGCAAATAGCCTTTTCGTCAACCTGCCACACGGACACGGCAGAGCCAAGAGCAAGGCCTACAAGAACTGGCTTACGGATTCTTTGTGGAAGTTACGTATGGATACCCCAATAAGCGGGGTGTATCATGATCGTGCTGTATCCGTTCGATATTTGATTCCGTTCAACAATCGGCGTGATCTGGGAAATTACGAAAAGCCGTTGTCTGACCTGCTTCAGGCCGCGGGGATATTCCAGAACGACAAACAGATCAAACGGATTCTGCTTGAATGGGTCGATGGCGAACATTGCATCTTGGAGATATCGTCCGTGGAAGAGGAAGCATGATTGTGGAACCATTCGGTAATCTGGACCTTGTGGTGCAGGAATTTCTGGAAGCGCCCCCGGGCCGCGCGCGCGTTTACTACACGGGACACTTGGTGCACGACCGCTTTCCTGTAGTGGTGGGCGGGACGAGGGTAGACGCGGTGCGCGCGGCGAAGATCGACCTGCTTGGAGAGGCCTTCTGGAGGCTCTACGTCCAGGGGTTCGCGTTCCTATTACAGAAGAGAACTGCATATGCGACGTGGGAGTACTGGGCGATCAGGCGGGCCAGGAAGGCCAAGGCGATCGACTTCACGCGCGTCCGCGAACCAGTGGTCGACCAAGACCCCCGATACAGCGAACGACGTAGCCTACGAGTTCATCCGCTGGTGGAAAAGCCAAGGCCGGTCGTATCTAGCCCTGTCCTTGGCTCTCGGGTTCCCCGAAGACTGGTGGCGAGACAAGGGGCCTGACGACCTATTCGTCGAGGTCGCCCGGCTATGGCGGATGATGTAGGCCCCCCGCACGTCGCCCTTGCGACTTGCGGAGTCGCCGCTAGGCGATCCCTAGGCGTTTCAGTGCCTTGTAGAGAAGCCACCGGCTGCGGACGTATTCATTGGCTTGATCGCGCAATTCCGCCACTGTGGGCAGGAATTGTTCTGTCCTGAGCCACCCGCGGCAGGTCGCTAGAACCACGTCCTGCGGGTATCTGGCAAGCTCATCCGTCATGATCGCGAGCCAGGCCTCGATGTTCTCCCCGCGCAGATGTCCGACGCGCATGGTGATCATGAGCTTGGACAGTTCTCCGGTCAGGACTGCTGGTTCGACTGGAGTCAGTGCTTCTTGCACTGCCTCAATGGCCCGGCTCAGCACGTCCGGCTGTTGTCTCAGGTTGTTTTCAAGCAGAGGCGGCAGGATCCAGTCGGACACGCGCCCCTCATACTGTCCGTCCGCGCCCCTTGTGTCCTGGATTTTCCGCTCGGGCAACGACCCTAGCAGCCGCTTCAAGTACGCTTCCAGCTCTCGATCGGTGCTTTGGGGCTGCCCTGCGGCACCAGACTTGCCAGAATTTCCCTGGATCCATCTTGAGCCGCTTGGGGCGGGGAGCATTAGCTGCCCAAAGTCGGATGTCTTCGAGGATGGCGTCGGGGTCGAGTCCACGTTCTTTGGCATATGCTCTCTCTACTGGACCGGGATCGTAGTTCATTATGTCTGTTTTGCCGGCAACCGGCAATTCGATCGTTCCGCCTTGATTTATCAGCATGAACCTCCTCATATATCGGCCGAATTCCTCGTCCGTATAGTGGCTGGTGGAAACCAGAAACTCTAGAAACTTCATTCGCATTCTCCTGGCCGGAAGGTGGCCGCGATATGACGGGCGAGCGGACGAGGAGTCACGTCTGTTGGTCCCATGAGGTGACATTGCGTGACGGCACATTATATGTCAAGATGCCCCGGTTTTCGAAGGTAGGTTCAAGTTTTGTAAGGGCCGTGGCCTACCACTAGACAAGCTGCGCAAGTCGCGCAGCTTAATACGTAAGGACGGATACATGCCCACGGACTATGATACGGATTGGCGGTGCGCTTGCGGCCGCATGTTTCCTTGGTATATGTTGTATTGCGCGTGCCAAGGCGAACAGGTCGAACGTCCAGAACGCCCCAAAGAGGACGAAGAGGCCGAATGGAAGGTGGAAGATGCCGGGAAAGGACAAGATCCCGCAGGGGTCGAAGAAAAGGAAAAGGAATCTGTGGGTTCGCCATCGGGGAAGTGCTAAGCCGGGCGTCAACTGGAATCAGATCCGGGATAGATACCGCGCCGGGGAGTCCCCGACCGCAATCTGCCGGGACTGGGATATCACGCGCCAGGCCATTGAGAACCGGGCCCGAGTCTACAGATGGCTTGCATATCTACCTGAATTTCAGGAGGTCCCTGGCGGGACTCTGGATACGCCTGACGGCGAACCGGCCGATACGCCAGACGCATTGGTCGGTCCCGGTACGCCTGACGGCGTATCCGGAGTCCCGCCAGGGACCTTGCCAGACGGCATCCTTGACGGGGCTCTGGACGACCTCGCTGGCAAATCTGCAGTTTCTAACGATTTACTGCACGCATTCATTAAGATGTTGCGTAACGGTTGCACGGTTCGACTTGCTTGTGCAGCATCCCGCATTGACGTGAACACATTAGATAATTGGTGCAAGGCCAGCAGGGTCCTAAACCGCGCCGTCGACCAGGCCCAGGCCCTGTTTGCCACAGAGGTTGTCGGCCATCTGCTTGCAGCCGGACGCATCGGCGACTGGAAGGCTTCCGAGGCGCTTCTAAGCCGCCATCCGTTCCTTAAGGATGAATGGGCGCACGCCCAAGCCCGAAACACGGCGGGCGGCAATATACAGGTCGTCCTGAATATTCCGCCGCCCCGGAATTATGCCCAAATCGAGTATGAACGCAGCAATAAGAAGCTGACAATCATCGAACAGGGGCACGAATCCGGCGAAGCTCTAGAGCCCGCAGGTGACGCCAGCTAACCAGGCCAGGTAGATCGTGAATCCTACCACGGTCAGCATAGCCCCCACCCAGATTAGCGCGGCGGCCGACCCCAACACTACGTCACCCGCCTTCGCCCTCCGGACTACGGCGCGGCAGGCTGGCGAAGGCGGTGTTGCATTGGCGATATGTAGTGCCGGCGAGGTCCTAAGACGGACTCCGGAAGCGCCTGAGGGCGCGTCCGGCGAGGCCGGCCTTTTCGTAAGCATGGGTAGTTTTCTCCTATGTTGATGGGGGCCGATTCCTGCAAAATCCGACCTGACCACTTCACCCACAACCTCGGCGGTTTTACTCATTTCAATTTCCTCGATTTTGGACCGATCCCTACAGATTAGAGGATGCCTATCGCATCCATCACCCAAATCCATGCGACCATCAAGGCCCCAGCGGCTCCGACCACGAGGGCCGTCCAGACCGCATAAAAGATCAGCAAGCCTATGGTCCAGTTGATCTTGGTCGCAAGGTCGGCACAATCGCTGGTCCAAATTGTCCGAAAGCCGAGCTCGTCATCATAGTCTTCCATTTTTACTCTCCTCGAATTGGGGCCGATTCCTAATGAATGTCGGCGGGTTCCTTTACTTGGGGCAGGGCCCTCAAAACCCGTTGTACCGTACCCACCCCGGTGCCAAGCTGGCGGGCGATGGCGCACTTGCCCAAACCCCGGGCCCGAGCGGCCCTTATGGCCGCCTTGACCTCCTCGCCAACCTCCGGCCGGCCTAGCTTCCGGCCGCTGGCGCGCGCCAAGGCCAGGCCCGCCATGATGCGCTCCTGAATCATGGCGCGCTCAAACTCGGCGAAAACTCCCATCATTTGGAATAGCGCCTTACCGCCCGGAGTCAGCGTATTCACGCCTTGACGATCGAGGTACAGGTCAATGCGGAATCCGTGAATCTCCTCCAGGAAAGACACCAGACCCTTGACCGAGCGGCCTAGGCGGTCGACACTCCAAGCTGCAATTACGTCGAATCTGCGCCGAGAGGCATCGGTCAGCAAGCGGTCGAATTCCGGCCGCTGGTCCCGGCCCTTGGCGCCGCTGATCCCATTGTCGACGTACTCGCCCGTGACGACCCAACCCATTCGCCCAGCCGCCTCGCGCAACACCATTAGCTGAACCTCGGGATCTTGGTGCCCGTTGCGCGTCGAGACGCGCGCGTAAAGCGCTGCGCGGATCTGTGGGCCAGACATTATCGGTCCTCCGTCAGGCCGACCGCGGTCAGGAGACGCCGCCTTAGCGTGTAGTGACTATGCCGGTAATTGTTGCGTAAATCGGCGGCGGCGGCGATCCGATCTCTTAGGCGTGGTCCAAATTCTAGGATGCTTGCTGCCTCCTCGTACTTCCAGCGGCCAACATTTGCTGCCGCTTCCAAGGGACACCGGCCGCGGCAATCACGAATAGGACCGCCCCCATCGCGTATGCTCCACCCGTTCGCCTTGGTTTCGGAAAGCTTCGCCAGGAACTCATCAATAGTCATTGTCGTTTCTCCTCGGTTTTGGGGCCGATTCCTACAGAATCAACCGCGCAATTATCCCTATATCCAAGCGTGCAGATACGGACGATAACCGCCACCTAGTTCGGCCTTACCCGGCCTCACCCAGGCCGGCAATGGCAGCATCGTACACTGCGAGCACTGCAGCATGACCCAGATAGTCATTCACTCGTACAGGACTGCTGCGATAGAGCTTAAACGCTGCTTGTATCAGCACCCTTTCGGCTAGTAATGAATCAAATGAATAGAAGGATTTGCCAGTGGCGTGCTCGAGCGCACCAACGGCGCACCAACGAACCGCTCGCGATGACTTGGAGTCAACTTCCCCACAATCCGCATCGCAGGCCATAACTCCCTGACACCACTGTGCCTTGTCCGCAATCAGAGAACGCGCCATAATCAGAATGTCTCTCATGTCCTGCCCTATTCTCCCCTTAGGCCGACTGCAGTCAGAAGGCGCTGCCGGAGCTCGTTGTGGCCCTCCCGAGAACCGCTTCGATAGTCCGCTGCACCGCAGATTCTGTCCCTCAGATCGGCACCCAGCCCAAGCCACTCCGCTGCCCCGTAGTACCCTCCAGTTCCGTTGCCCGCCAGTATTTCCATTGGACACCTGAGGTTGAAACTGCGAATGCGGCCGTCATCCATTACCACCCAGCCGATCTGTTCCGCAGTGGTGGCTAGTTTTGAGAGGAATTGTTCAAGAGTCATCTTCGTTCACCTCGGTTTCTTGGGTTAAAGAGGCATCACTGGGTCAGGTCAGTCAGACCGACTGCAGTCAGAAGGCGCCGCCGGAGCTGTTTGTTGCCCCTCGGCAGGTCGTCGCAGAAGTCGGACGCGTAGATGATACGATTCGTCAAAGCGTCGGCGATTCCGAGTTTATACGCTGCCCCCACAAAATTCCCACTCTCACCCCTGGCTACCGCCTCCAAGGGACACCGGCCCTGAATATCGCGAATGCGCTCAGCCGGTCCCAACTTCCATTCACCCTGTCCGGCTATGACGGCCAGTTCCGAAAGGAATTCGTTAAGAGTCATCGTGGTTCTTCCTTCATTAGGTTCACGCGAATTACGCGTCGAGCTGCGCCATCACCTCTGTCAGGCTAAGAAACGTCCAGCTCTGGGGTTCCAAGATAACGGGCGCGCCAGTCTTCTCGGAAATGTAGCTGGCGCCAGCCTCCCCGAGCCAAGCATAGAGAACGTGAGCGGCCTGGAAGGGAGACCCAGTGAAATCAAACTCGACCGGCGGGGAGCCGCCCCAACTGCGGCGGTCAGTAAGCGTGAAATGGTAAAGCATGGTCGGCACTCCCTACTTTGAGAACGCGTACAAGTGCGACTGGTATCCGCCGACGGTATAACTCGCCTTAACGTCTCTCAGCTGATACCGCTTGCCAGCCATCAGCTTGCGAGCCTCGCTCTTCGCGAAGTCTTCCGCCTCCCCGCGCGCCCCCATCACTTCCGACAGGGCCACTTGCTGCCGTGCGACACAGTCGTAAACAGTCCCTACCCATCCACCACCTAACTCGTCCGCGCGGCGATATGCCCTCAATTGAAAGCGTAAGATAGCCATTGTCAGTACTCCCTTGTTTCTTGGGTCAGAGAGGTAACACGGGGATCAGGCCAGTCAGGCCCTCCAACATCATGCGAACCACCGTAGCGCAGAGGAACAAGACAGCGAGGAACAGGGCAAGGGCGGCGATCAAGAAGTTTGTCATGGTCTACGCCTCCACTAGACCGACTGCCCTCAGAAGGCGCCGCCTCAGCTCGCGATGGCCTTTCCGCCTAACAACGCGGCGGTCAGCAGCAGCAATGACAGAGTCTCTCAGTTCACCGTCAAATCCGAGCAGTTCCGCCGCCCGCATGCAATCATGGTGATCAATGCCAGCTACCGCTTCCATTGGGCATCGACCCATGATTTCGCGAATGCCCCCCTTGGGCCTTAACTCCCAGCCGCTGCGTTCAACGGTGTGAGCCAGTTTCACGAGGAATTCATCGAGAGTCATTGTCGTTTCTCCTCTGGTGAGCGTCGTTTCATCAATTCAACAATGCCACAGTATCAGAGAAAAGGTATGCCGTCATGCGACATTATTGCATGGCTGGTATGCTGCATGGCAGGTGTGCGGATTGATCATGCATGGCTTATATGTTAAGCATGGCAGGTATGTAATCGCGGGAGGTGAGAGTGAGAGTCAGACCGAGGAGCAGACGCACAAGACCGCCGAACGATGGCCCGTTGATTATCATCCTGCTATTATTGTTGGCAAACTCCGGACAGGTAGGAGCAGACGGCTGGTACACGGACCTTAGAACATCGAACGGCGTGAGTTGCCGCGCCGACAAACGTAGTAGCAGGGATTGCCGACCACTGGCACCAACCGAGCTTAGGCGGCAGGGCGATTCATACGAAGCGCAGCTCGGGGATAGCTGGGTCGCTGTGGAAGAGACAGCCATCCTGCGCGACATAGCGACCCCAGACGGCCTAGCACACACATGTGTGGGCCATTCCCCAAGGCAAGGAGCGAATGGATCGGGAATCCCATATGTGCGCTGCCTGATCCTGCCAAGCATCGGAAGTGAGCGAGTGAAATAAAATTTCATGGTGGGGCGCCATAGTTGCGGGAGTGACTAGGGCGGGATTAGTGACTGAGTCACGACCAGTAACTGGGGTACTAAGGGTGACTAGGTTACCACATAGAGAGTAGGGAACGTGGAGTGAGTAGGTTACAAAAGGTGACT
>Ga0247727_10006861_pt1 | contig 22098 bp, 17 predicted proteins | sample WisWelCaveWW1625_FD_202498 | JGI IMG/M metagenome (GOLD analysis project Ga0247727, IMG submission 202498) | Biofilm microbial communities from Wishing Well Cave, Virginia, United States - WW16-25 | ecosystem: Environmental > Aquatic > Deep subsurface > Groundwater > Cave microbial mat | place...
CGGTACAAAATCAGAGCGAGAAACAGAGCGGGAGCGACGTTTCTCGCTTTGATTTTTCTTCGCTCTCACGCTGTTTCTCGCTCTACAACGAAAGACAATGTTCGACTTTCAAAAACCTGAAGTTGACAAAAAGGCAAAGGCCTTCCACAAAGAATGCAAAGTCCTTATCCTGAAATCCAAACTTGATAAGGATGTTAATGATCAATCGGGAAGAGCATCTTTCAGTGTGTGTCGCTTGTTTTCCGTAGAAAACCAAGTATCATTCAAAAATGCATTGAACTGCTGGAGGGTTGTGCTACTCTCTTTCCTTGATAAGAATTTCAAACAAAATTGAATTGCTTCGTCCTTACCCACATCGTTAATAAACTCATCGAAACTTTTCCCGGATTCCTCAGGAAAAAGCACACTCAACGACAGCTTCGGCGCAAAAATCATCCTCACTCCTCCTCCATCTTCATCCCCAACTGCTTAGCCGCCTCTTTCGCTGATTTGTACTGCTGCTTGTTCTCATCCAATGGACTGGCTTCAGATGAATGAATCTGAAACTTCACTTCGATCTCGACTTTGTTACCACTTTGGGTGAATGGGGCGATAAAGCAGCGGAATAATTCTGTCCAGTTTTCGACTGGAATTTTTCCAGAAATCGTAAGACTCTTAAACCGTTTCCCCTGGGTCTCGGGTTGGGGTTGAGGTCGAAGGGGTGGGGTTTCCGGATCCTCCGTTGTTGTGGGCGGAGTTGGAGGTACTGGAGGAACAATTGTTTCCGTTCCTGGCGGTGGGGGAGAAATCGGTACTGCAACTTTATCAACCAGCCAATAATTTTCATCGGTAACATCAAAAAATGGTATTTGATTCTTGAAATAAAAAGCACTGAAAGTTTTGCCATCACCAGCTGCAATCGCAAGCTGCCCGGTATTACAATAACGGAGAAGGCTACTCTGCACCGCATCAATTCCGGAAATCATGGGCTTGTCGTCAAAACGGAGGAAGGCTTCATAAACATCCTTCACTCGCATTGCCTTTTCCGGACCAGGCAAAAGTTTCAGGTCAATGAGAAGTTGGAAACCGATTCCGTCGAGCATCCATTCTTCAGTTTTGAGCGCTGCCGTAACATTCAAATTGATTTGCGCATCAAGTGAATCCTTGAATTGCCTGATCTCAAGTTTTTCGATTCCCTTTTTAGCGGAATGCTTTAACACAATGTGATAGGCTGAAACCAATGATGAACCCGCGCTTTTTGTTGCCTCGTCCATTCTCCGTCGAATTTCCCTTTTCTGATCATCGTCCATCTGCCCCTGATATTCAATCAGAATGCGCTGGCAAGCCAGAAAAGCACGGAGGTTTGCTTGCAATTGACCAAGCCCGATTTCAGAACAAACCAGAAACAGAATGGTATTCCGGTAAATTCTCTCGGTGTTTCCCCTTTTGCTTGCAATCTTGTCAACAGCAGTTTTTATCACCGCCGGGACCGGGCCATGGCCTAATGAAAATTTCGGATGCAAAATCACGATCGCAGGTTTCATCTGCTCCGGGACATCCTCTCTCGGATCAACCAGTACATTGAAACCCATAACATTGCTTCTGCGTTCATTCAAGCGTTTCAGGATTTCTCCCTCAATATCCTGTGTCTTAATGTCATTTTCGGCCTGGCCAATCAGAATATTAATATTTGGTTTTACGTGGAACCAATATCGTTTCTCCACCGACGAATTGTAATAAAGGAAATGTGCTTTTGCCTCCAGGTCATCAAGCACCACATGCACATCATTTTTCGAAAAACCACCTGGCCGCAATACGCAAAGTTTCAAATCTGCAATGCTCATTCCCTTATTCGCGCCTTCGCTGCCGAAACTTCCAAGCAAAATGGTGGATGCAATTCCCTGGGCCAGGGACCATATTCCAAAATCCTGTTTATCGGAATCAATTTTGAATGCATTTGATGAGGAGCCCGAAACGTCTGCCGTAATCACTGCATCAAATCCGTTACCAAATAATTCCTTTAGCTTACCGGATAGCGCATCGAGATTGGCAAAATTGACATCGCTGGTATGAATGAGCAGATTGCTGCCAGCCAGATTCTCCTTTCGTTTCCACAAATCGCTGACTATGGATGCTAGCAAACGCAACACTCCCCTGGTTCTTTGAAAATCGTGATTGCTTGCCCAGCGGACCCTGAACATATCTATCAGTTCAGGATGAAAAGGAAATGATTTGATCAGTTTCTCTTTGTATGCTGCGCGTGAAGCCTGATCGGGCAATTCTTGCTTCGCCGCTTTGTACATTTCATAATAGGCGGCGATGGTTCGGTTTCTGATTTCATCATCGCCTAAATCTTCAAAAAGCCGCCGACGGATGACCTCAAATATTTCTTCATCGGCTACTGGTTTCGTATCAGCGCTGATGCGACCCATACGATTTTGAAGACTATTTAAGATTTGCTGGGCATGAGGAGAACTTGCAACTTCCTGCGGACTTGCCGGAAGCGTGCTGACAAGAACACATTTGTCAGAGAGCGAAACCGATTCAGTCAGTTCCTGCATGAAACTGATCGTCTGATCAGACAGGTTTGTTGCTCCAACTTGTTTTCCCGCCGCTTTTACACAGTAATCTGCAAGTTCATCAATGAGGATCAGGGCCGGACTCGCAAGACTCAATACTTTCTGAAACAAGCCTGCCGGAGCAATACACTGTTCATCATTTTCCCTGACAATCTCAAAGCCCTTTTTACCTGCGAGCTGATATGCAAGTTCGCCCCACAGCGTGCGGATATGAATTCCATCTTCGGTAATTCTCCCTTGAGCAGCATCGGTGGTACGGTTGGTAAAAACCGCAATATTTGCTTTGTTAAAATTCGGCTTGCCGGTTGCGGAAATCAATTCTGTGAGTTCGGATGATTTGCTTGCTTCCTTCCCCATTTTTCCCAAATGATAGAGGGAAATGAGGGTATGTGTCTTGCCGCCGCCGAACCCGGTTTGAAGTGTGATCACCCGGTTCTCAGATTCAGTGCCGCCATTCAAACCTGCAATCACTTTTTTCGCTACCGTTTTCATACCGAGGGTAAAAAAGGATTTGGCAAAGAACAAGGCCGGATTTGAATATATTTCTCTGGCCGTTCCCAGGGCAACTTCAGCGAGGTTCGCGGCAAAAACGGATTCATCCAGATTGCCCGAACGGATGTCTAAGTGGGGCTGAACAATCCGGAACCAGGGTAATAAGGCTTTACCAACGTTCCCATTTTTTGCGCCAGCCTTTTTCTTTGAGACACCTGACTGTAAACTTTCCAACTCCTTCACCAGTTCTGACATTTGCATCGCTTTTGAAATGAGTATCATATTGTCATAGGCGCGGCGAAAATCCAATTCATCAAGGTCCTGGTAATGAGTGCATTTGTGGCGAACCTCGGCGATCTCCTCAAACCAGGTTGGAAGTTTGGTAACGTTCTTCCCGAAATCGGTTTTTATTAAATCCCTGTATTTGATGGAAAAACTTTTGAGATTATGGAAATCTATCAGGGACTCGGCGGCAGAGCCACTTTTTAGCGCGTAATTCCAATTGTCTTTTTGTTGCGGATTGAGGGATTCGAAATAAGCCGCAGGCCATTTTTCACCCATGATTTGGGTAAGTACCGATACGACATATGGCCGCATGACCTCAATAAAAAGCCCGAGGGCCTTGAACAAATTTTCCTTTGGATCCTGTTGCATCATGTTCGGAAATCAATCGTGGTTTGTGTACCTAATGCCTTTTCACTTTGCTTGCTTTCGCGGAGGAGATTGTCTTTGCTTTGATTCAGGGCGATTGCCATTTTGTGGTCTTCGGAACCTTTGGGTAATACTTCGCATAAAGAAGTGATCACACGCCAGAAAGGATGATCGGATGATGACGCAACATGAGTAATGTATTTCAATAATTCTGGTCGCGGAGAATTTTCGAAAAGGTGCATTCCCCGATGAACGGCATCAATAATATTGCAGCCTTTGTCAAGCCCAAGATTTTTATTGATTGTGATTCGCTCATTAAAACCGGCTAAGGTTTGCTTGTTGCCTGCTTTGATGAGCAGATGCCGGGCATCCAGCTCGCGGGTTTCAATGCTGAGACCTACCCGAACCAATCGAAGCACATCATCATGGTCGCATTCGGTAAACCCAAACAATTGCAACCAGCCAATGTAAAACTTGGTGAACTCATCGCCATCAAATCCTTTCAGCAATGCATTGAAGGCAGATTCCCGTGCCATTTCAAGTAGATCAGATACCGTGACTTCACTGCCGTCGGCTTTTTCAACTCGCTCATATTTACCGAATACACTTACGGCCTTACCGAAACAAGCCGTAAGAAGATCGGGGCCCCGGAAACCAAGCTCGTACAACACTTCAACTTCTTCCTTGACTTTTTTCTCAACTGAATCCTTGACAACTTTGAAATTTCCAAGACCTACTCGCTGAGCTGGGCGGCAGGATACTGTAACCGATGATTCAAGTGCGGCACCCGCGAGTCCGATGCTACGGTTCGCCATTTCGGAATCAATCGCCCAACTACCTGTAATATTCATTCTTGCGCCAAGAATTGAATTACAAAGGATCGCCCAGGCTTCTGTACTTTGATGGGCAAACATGATGCTGACAACTTCTGATGTCTGTTCCTCTATTGCGTCGAAAATCTGAAGAAGTTTATTTTCGAAATGCTTTTTTGCATTTTGGAGGATTCCTGAATGGTGATGCTTCAGTGCTGTACATTCTTCAGTTTTGGGCGTTTGGGGGGTCGAAAAATTCAGTGGATATATATCGCCCAAAGTTCGTTTCTGCCAGACATAAAAAAAATCAGAAAGATCAGCATATGCAATTGCGTCATAATAAGGTGGATCGGTTATTACCGCCGTTAAAAATTTGGGTTCGAATTGCTCTTTTTCACCGCTCGATGCGTTTTTCAATTTCGACGAAAACGGAATTTCCGACTCAGATTCAATATACCGTCTAAGCCAATCCAATTGATTGGAAGCACTGCCGGAACTGTTGCAAAAAGGATTTGATTCCGGAAAATCAAAGATCATGGGTATGGCTTGTTTTGCGAATGGAGATTGAACATTTTCCCTTGTTACATCCCATCTACCGAAAGAATTATTTACCGGAGCAATCCTATCTACCAAAATCCCCAGATACGTCACGACTGCCTTTGCATACTCATCTGATTCCGGTTTCAATTGATTTTTGATCTCAATCATTTTGGCGACAATGGTTTGCATAGCGAGGAGTTGACGGGGGGAGAACATTTGGCCCCAGGTTGACAAGCCCCATGTACAGGAGGGAAGTGCCTGAGTATATTTAACAGGCATTTGCTCTGCCGGCTGGTCAAATATTGCCGGAACAAATTCCATTGCTCCAAAATCTTCCTTCCTGGGGGTAATATATTTTTTCCCTTCTCTACCTTCCCAAATTACAGCAAGGATTCTCTCCGAAGAATTACCTTTCAAAAATTGACCCTTAACTTTTTTTACATCAGTTGTGTTCCCACAACAAGGACAAACCAAATTACCTCTTGAAACCCATCCATCATATTCACAAATGCCGGATTCGATTTCGAAGTCGATTGCGGATCCATTAATAATCGGTTTAAGGAAAATTTTCTTGTCTTTCTTTTTACACAAGTAAAATTGCTTCATCAGAGGAACCGTTGCACCACAACTTGGATTTGAACAAGTTGCAGTTCTCGCCCAGTAATAGGCAATCGGTTTATTTCCTTTTTCATCGGCAGGATAAAGATGGCCGATCTCAGCCTCCGCCATTACGATCAGTTTCCGGGAATAAAATTCCACATCAAAAGAAAGACGGTTGGGAATTCTGACGGCATTCGCTGCTCCTTTGGAAACGATTTTCCAATCGGCAGCAAGATTTTCCCAGGCCGCATGTCCATATAGTTTCAGAAACTCTGGTTTGCTATATACAATTGGCTTCCCGAATTTCTGAGGAAATTCCAGGCTGCCTTTTTGAATGATGTGAGCAACGGGATTGATGTCATTTCCAAAGCTGCGGCATCCAAGTCTTGCTGCTTCCAGAGGAATTGCCCCACCTCCGGCGAAAGGGTCAAAGACTTTCGGCATCTTTTCGAGAAAGGCCTCGATTGAATATTGAAGTGCAGTTTCCTTTTGTTTTACAATGTCGTTGCTAATGTGCCGGTCGGGCAAATTGTAAAGTTCCTGCTCAGCGGTTTTGATTGCTTTGTAATGAAGGTCAAAATCCGCTAGGATTTCTTTTGCTCCTCGCCCTGAGTTTATCGAATGGGCCGAAGTGGGCGTACTTTCCATTGCGGTCCAGATTAGTTTCCGCGCTTTGTTGATAATAGTTTCGTTGTTTTTGTTGTCCCACTTGATCAGGCTGGCAGGATGAAGCAAGTCTTTTGCCGGCGGCAATGGCTTATGGTTGATCATCGCATCACAATAAGCATTGGAAAATTTTCCAATAAACATCAGCAGCCGATTGCGAAGGTTGTCCTCCATCCTGTCAATTACCGAGGTGTATGGAATATTGTCGTAGGGTTTGTAGGGATCGCCTTCGTTGTTTTCCTTACCGAGCAGGATTTCTACGGCATCTTTGAATGCCTGTGGGCAATTGGGATCGCCGGGATCAGGAACAAGGCTCGCGAAAACGACAGCGCGGCAAACGGGCAAGGGTCGTCTTGCCCACCACAAATGCAAAGTCGAGATATGCCCATGCCGTATGGATTTGTCGCGCACACTTTCGGCAGAAATTTCCTTTACCGGCATGGCGACTTCGATGAGTTTTTTTGGGGTCATGGGTTTTCGGTGATGAGTTTTCTTAATTGTTCTTCCAGTACTTTCTTATCGGGCAGGTACAACTGGTATTTACTCAGCAATATCTGGTTGTCAATGCTTGCCGTGGCATATTCCACCAGGAAATGGTCTTTATGTGCCCCAAGGATGATCCCTACCGGGAGATTATCATCAGCGGCATTTTCCTCCTTTTTGAAATAGTTCAGGTAGAGATTCATTTGACCGACATCCTGATGGTCAATTATGCCGCGCTTAAGGTCAATCAGCACAAAACACTTCAGAATCCGGTGATAGAAAAGCAAGTCTATGTAGAAATGTTTCCCTCCCAGACTAACACGGTACTGCCTTGCCACAAATGCAAAGCCTTTCCCCAGCTCCAGCAAAAACTCTTTCAGATTTTCAACCAGGTTTTTCTCCAGATCCCCTTCAAGGTAGGTTGTTCTTTCGGGGATATTCAAAAACTCAAGGACGAAGGGGTCTTTGATCAGGTCGGTGGCTTTTTGTACTTCGAGGCCATCTTTGGCCAATTGCAATACGGTTTCTTTATCCTTACTCAATGCTAATCTGTGAAAAAGCATGCTTTTCATTTGCCTTTTCAGTTCCCTGACACTCCAGTTTTCCCGTTCGGCTTGTTTGCTATAAAAGGTGACCTCGAGCGGGTCATCTGCTTTCAGTATTTCATAGAAGTGGGACCATGTCAATTTGTGGGACAGTGTCCCACTAATTGGAAAGGAAAGGTATAACTTCCTCATATAGAATAGGTTGGACCTGCCAAAACCTTTGCCAAAGGAAATACTTAAATCCCGGGAAAGCTTGTCCAAAAGTTGGGAACCATACTCTGCCTTTTCATTTCCATTTTGCTCGAATTCAACGATGTGCTGTCCGATTTGCCAATAGGTTTGGACCAAAAAAGTATTCACGGCATAGGCAGCTTTGGACCTGCCTTGCTCCAGGAGTTTACCGATCTCCGCTATCAGCCCGGTGTATGAACTTTCCTGCAGATTCATCCAATGGTTTTAGCTTTCCATTCCGCCATCGGGAGAAAATACTGTATTCCCTTTGTTTTCAAATCGAATTTAAGTGTCACGGCAGGATTCTGAAAGTGGAATAATTCAGGATCGCTTTTGCAATTGATCACAATGTATAACCATGCCGAATCCCCCAATTGTGCGAGGCGATTCATCTCATTTTCCGAGAGCAATACCCCGCCATCTACGCTTCTGCCTTTGACTTCAATGTAGCGTTTGATTCCCTCCACGGAAATGGAACGAATGTCGTAACCGAGGTTTTCCTTACCGAGGTCCTCTGGCATCCGCTTCTGGCTTCTCTCATAATCCATTGCGGTTTTCATGGCGATGGCTTCGGCTTCATCATCCCGGCTCATACCATAATGAGATTCATATTCAAGTTTTGTGAGCGGAATTACGAAAGCACAACCCAGGATTTCAGGTTCCCGGGGAGAAAGTTTGGTCATCAATTCCAGTGTCTGAAGCCGTTCCTGCTTCTTGATCAGCAATTCTTTTTTGCGCTCGATTTTTTTCTGGAGTTTTTCCTGATCTTTCTGGGAACCTGAAAATATTTTTCCTTGCAACTCATTGATTTCTGAATCAATGTCAACGATGACATGCATGAAACCGGTTTCAAGATATTCCCGTCTTTTAGCCGCATCGGCAGAAACATGCGCACGGGTTTCTGCAAACTGAGGTTGGGTCAAATTTATAAACACCCATTCCCTGACGCTATCTTTTGAAATTACGCTGGGCGGTTCTATCGGTTTGGAAAATGTTGCAGGGGTTTTCAAATCAAGGAATTTTGCAGGAGATGTTTTCAAATAGGTTCCGTCCGGTTTCTGATAAATAAGGTAGAGACGTTCGTCGGCGAGGAAGTCATCTCTTTTCCTGGGTCTTTCATCGGTGATTTGGGATTTCACAAAGAATGCCAGGAATTCTTCCTTGTCGTCTGCCGAAATTAATATCGTGCCTTTGAGCATGTCTGCGCGGCATGTATTTCGAATCACATGGACAAGGGAATCAAAAAGTGGGTTTCCCGGATTGATATAATATACCCGTCCGAGATCCGGTAAATTCTGATATTCAAGAAACACCTTTTTATCAAAGCAGTATTGAATCTGCCTGAGATTATCGGCAATTATCTTGTAATCTTCTTTCAGCACTTTGGTGAGTTCAGGTGGAATCTCATCCATGCGGTAAATAGCATCCCGCACTTCAGTGTATTTTCCTCCAAGAAAAGAGAAAGCTTTCTCAAAAAATAATCGAACATATATGGGTTGAAGACGCTTTTCGTCGGAATCTTCCTTCAGCATTTTGGCATCCTTAAAAGCAACCCTGCTATGCGCCAGATTTTCCTTCTGCGCTTTTATTTTTTCGGCAAATTTGAGTTTCCATTCCTCATCACTTTCATCAAGAAAATCGTCTAATTTGCTGCGCTTGCCATTTAGCACAGAATTCATGATTTCATCCAGACTGATATTTTCCAGCACATCCTGAATCACATCATAAACACGGTCATCGCCCATGCTTTCCCGGATCACATCCAATTTGCTGAGGAGCCGGGCCAACACTTGCCCTTCCTTGGTGTTGTTTGCAACGAGGTTGAAAACAAGAACATCGCGCTTCTGCCCATAGCGATGAATCCGGCCCATACGTTGTTCAAGACGGTTAGGATTCCATGGAATATCCCAGTTAATCAGAAGCCGGCAGAATTGTAAATTGATGCCCTCGCCAGCCGCATCCGTAGCTACCAGAATTTGAGTTTCCGGACTGGCAAATTCCCATTGTGCCTGTCTACGATCATCAACATTCTTGCCGCCATGAATCGTTGAAACTTTGTATCCGTTATTTTTTAGTTTCCTGTCGAGATAATCAAGCGTGTCTTTATGTTCAGTGAAAATCACAAGTTTTTCACCATCAAGGACGCCCTCGCTTCTTAAAAGTTCCGCGAGTTTTTCATATTTCTTTTCATCCTGGTTCCGATTGTATAAACTCTCGGCTAATTCATAGAGGCGCTTTACCTCTTTCGTTTCTTTTTGCAGATCAGGAATACTCTGGGCGGTAGTAAACAATTTGAATTTCCGGGGGTCAGACAGAATTCCCTCAAGCGCCTCCCTCTCATTATCTTCCAGCTCATCGAAATCTTCAATATTTTCCACATCCCAGCCTTCAAGTTTATGCCGTTGTGACCAGATATTAGGGTTTCTGGCCAGTTCATCCACGATTCCCTGAAGGGCTACCCAACGTCGTTGCAGGGTATTCCGAATTGCATAAATAGAGCTAACCAACCGTCGTTGCATGACAGTAAGTGCCAGCGAAACATGCTGGTTTTTTGCGTCAGAAGCTTCTTTCTTTTTTTCGGATAAGTAATCCGTTACCTGATCGTAAAGATTTTTTTCCTCGGCCGTTAGTTCATATTTAACAGTTCTTGTGAATCGGTTTTTGAATAAAGGTCGTCCTTCCCAGTCGGTCATGGACTCCTTCAATCGCCGGATAAAGAATTTATTCAGTCCATCACTTTCAAATTCTCTGATTCGGGTAGAAGCCAAATCTTCCGTGGCAAAAATATCTTCATCGAGTAATTGAAGGAGTTTCTGAAAAGTATCGGTTCGGCCGCGATGGGGAGTAGCGGTCAGCAACAGCAGGTGTTCGCATTGCTGAGAAATTTTCAGAGCGGCTTCGTATCGTTTTGAACGATAAACCCGAAGTCCGTAATCATATGCAGATAATTTATGGGCTTCATCAAATATGACCATGTCCCAATGAGATTCTCCCAGGGCAACCAGAACATCCTCCCTGGAAATAAAATCCAATGAGGTTACGATCCTGTCGGTGGTATGAAAAATATTCGGGTCCGAAGAAAATACACTTCGGTTAACCAGTTTGAAGGACAGATTGAATTTCACACTTAGTTCATCCTCTTGCCATTGCTTTGTAAGTCCGCCAGGAGTGATAATGAGAACACGTTCAACTATCCCGCGGATCATAAGTTCCTTGAGCAACAGGCCGGTCATGATCGTTTTGCCGGCACCGGTATCGTCAGCCAATAGAAATCTAATTTTAGGAAGCGGAAGCAGATATTTATAAACCGCATCCATCTGGTGCGGCAAGGGGTCCACGATACTGCAATTGACAGCGAACAGCGGATCAAATTGATAGGCTGAATGTATTCGTTCTGCTTCTGCAAATAATCCAAATCGTTCCGGATCACCTTTGAAATCAAACGAACCCTCTTCAGCGAGAACTTCGAGAGATTCGTATTCAACTTTAGTCAGAACTTTGTTGTTAGCTTTTCTGGAATTGATTCCGGTGAATTTCAAGGAAATGCTATCACCGAGGGGTTGAACCGCAGTTATGGTAACGAGTTCGCCCTGGATCAGGTTTTTGACAATTTGACCTGGTTGAATCGGCATAGACGGAATTGGTTATGTATTCTTTTCCATTCTCCATCAATAAGGGTTGAAAATCAGGCTTTTGGGGTGTTAGAAGAAGAACTGTCAGATAAGATTGAGGATGAAAGAAATCAAATATATGAAAATGTGCGGGACCGGGAATAGTAAAGTACTTGAATTCTTTTCCTAAAACCAGGGTTTGGGCCTCCAGATATCGGGCAGAATTAGCCGGAAACTCCCAACCGCCTCATCACCCCTGCAAATTCCGCAAAATCTGCTGGGGCAGGTTCGTACCACGTCCCTGTGCCGGTACAAATCGCTCCCGGGCAATTTGCAGGAAGAGGAACAGGAGGAGGAACAGGATGTGACGACGAAGTTCCTCTTACTGCGTTCCTGTTTCCTGACCCTGTTCTTTGCCTTGCTGCTCCATGTATTCGCAGCGCTTATTTGACTTCGAAAGAATAGACGTTTATCAATAGGCAACCTCTAAAAACAAAGATTTCGAGGTGGGCGTACATTGAAAAGCGGAGGGGTTTTTAGAGGGGCCTTTCAGAATGATCCAAAACCTGGAAGAAAAAAAGGCGGCCTTCCTTACGGATACAAATGCCCGATGGCATTCGTAAAGCAAAAGCGAAGGAGCGAAAGCGAAGGAGTTGCCGCCAGGCTTTATCCCTTTTTCCAGTCCAGATCCAATCCGTCCGTGATCAGACCAGTATCACTGAGGTCCCCGATTACCCGGCATTCCGGTTCCGGGAATTCCCTAACCAATGTCGGTGATGCAAATATGTCCCGCGACGAACAAAGCTGCGGAAATTCTGAAATGTAAATGACTTGTAGCTGGTATTCACCCAGCAATCCCTTGCAGTATTCTTCCACATCAAGACGGATTTTTCTGCTCCGCTTGCTGTGGCTCGCCAGATACAGCGTAAGACGGTATCTCATTTGGACTTGCTTCTGTCATTCCAATAGTCTTCGATGGCTGTCAGTATGTCGTTGGTAAAAGTTTTAAAACCGTTGTTCTTGGAAACAAATCCGTTGGCTTTGAGTGAAAGGCTCCTCAACTTGTCTGCATCGTTGGTAGATGCCGTTAGAACAATCACGGTAAGCTCCTTCAATTTTGAATCTCCCCGGATGAAAGAGAGAATCTCAAATCCGTCTTTCAGCGGCAGGTTGAGATCCAGTATGACGAGATCAGGTTGCGAACCCTTGCCTGCTGAAATCTCCTTGAGTTCCCGGATGGCCTTTTCCCCATCATTCAGCTCCGTCACCTCAGAATTGAAACGACGGCGACTGATCAGCCTCCGGATCAATTGAGCATCGGCGGCGTCATCCTCGACCAGCAGAATTTTGATTTGGTCTGCGACCTGAACCATAGCGACTGAATGGAATTCGTTTCCTGTGTATTGCTTTCCAAATGAAATATATCTGAAAAAACCGGGAAAATGAAATAGGCTTATCACACGATGCGGCAGGCAACATGCCGGATTATTTTTAAACAAATCAGAACTATGAAGAAAGCAACCATCAACAGCCTGTTTCGATCACTGAGGACCGCATACGCACATGGCAATTACAATGGAATTCAGAACTGTGTGGATGACATTGGGCTCATGGCAGCCAGCGAAGGAATGACTGAGATCGTGCAGCTAACGGAACGAATTTTCCGGAAAATTGAAGATGGCAACCTCGACATCCACCGGGAATATGACAAATTGTTTGACCGTTCAGCAGGTTTGATGCTGAAAATTGATACGGAAATGCATTTTCTTAACTAACGGTCGCCGGCTGAGCTCCGGGCATGTATTTCCCCAGGTCAGGAATTTTCACCAGGAAACGCGACCCGATACCTGGCTGTGACTCTACGGCAACTTCCCCTTCCAGGATATCAACCGTTTCCTTGACAATATAAAGCCCCATTCCTGATCCCGGTCGGTCATTGGCAACACGGAAGAACATTTTGAAAATATTCGGAAGATGTTCAGTCGGGATGCCGCGTCCGTTGTCTTCGACGCATATTTCGGTACACCAGGAGTTTTTTGCCACCTGGATGTTCACAAACGGCTTTTCACGCCTCAGATCAGCATATTGAACCGCATTCCTGACCAAATTGGACAAGGCTAGCTTTATCCTGTCGGCATCGGAATAAAAAGGCCCGTTGAGATCAAATTTTGTTTCCAGTTTGATCGCTTTGATATCCTGGTAGATGTAAATCTCGTCGAGAATTTCGTCTACAAGTTCCTTGAAATTAATTTCCCTGATCCGCAAGTCCATACGTGAATTCTTGGAATATTCTATGATGGCTTGTGTGAAACGATCCAGTTTGGAAATGCTTCTTTCCATCAGGGCCAGATAGCCATTGGCAACTTCTTTGTCTTTTTCGTTTCGGGTGAGACCGATCAGGCCCATGATCGAATTCAGCGGAGCCCGCATCTCATGGGAAGCGCTGTACACAAAGCGGTCAAGCTCAGCATTGATCTTGATCAGAATTGCATTCTGTTCGGCCATCTTTTCCTCTGCCTGACGCCGTTTCCCGATCTGTCCCCGGATCACCTCTGCCAGGTCCACGAGGTGAGATTCATCAAATTCCAATTGTTCAAGATCCTCGCTGGAGGACCTCAGAGTTTCCAGCGCCTGCTTCAGATTCTGAATGGCCGCACGGCGCATTTCTGCTTCTTTTTTCAGGCGGGAAGCTGCTTCGGCAAGTTCCTGAAACGCAATCCCGGAAGACCGGTCAAGCAGTTCCCTGTCCTTTTCATAATGGGCATAGGAATCATTGACCGCATCCAGAAAGGCAGAAATATTCTCCCCGTCCGGTGGATTCGCTCCGAGGTACTTCCGGATCTGCCGGGCGAGGAGTTTATGGAATTTCTCCATTTACGATTCTCCGAGCGCGGTAATCGTCATGGTTTGATTGTGCAACTGGCAACTGCTGGAAGGATTGAAAGGTGAGATTTCACCGTAGGAATAGAATCCGGTAATTCTCGGTCCTTTTCCGAAAACCTCTTGCACCACTTCCACTTCTTCTTCAATTCTCTGATCCAAAACAAGTTTTCTTCCAACACAACTGATCAGGATCAGCAATTCCGGTTTGAAGTCGCGCAAACCATTCAGGGTTTTTTGCGCTGCTCCGCTGGCGCCATCTACGAGTTTGTCAAAATTCGCCTTCATGAACCTGACGATACTTCCCTTCGGAATATCGCCGGCAAAGGTCATGCTCCTGGCACTTTCATCAATCGAGAGTATGGTGCGGACCACTTCTTCTGATTGCGAATCGGATTTCAAACTGAGTGGAAACAAAAGCGCCGCTCCCGGCAATTCTTTGGCATGGTCGCCGAGGTACATCTTGTACATTTCCAGGGCATTTTTGCCGTCAAGTTCGTAGAGAACATTTGATTCGGATTTCGTCACTTCCCTTTCCGGACCAAAATCATCCCAACCGCCCATCGAGCCGTGACCGACTTTCAGTGATTTTCCATAAAAGCCGACTGCGACGATATTTCCGCGGGAGGGGGCTTCATTGACTCCAACAAGAGTCTGCTCAAATTTCGCTCCGTCACCTGCAAGACCGCCTGTCACAGGAATACTTACCGGAAGGACTTCGTGAATTCCCTTCACCAATTCACTTCCGTTTACCATCTGCCCGTCGGATATGATCAGAACATAAGCCAGGTCATTCACATCTAGTTTTGATGCAAGTGTTTTTCCGGCTGCATAGCTGTCTTTTTCATCTTTGATGTTGACAGTTTTGACGACTACTTTGGTTTTGTCGAATTCTACCGCAGTCGCGGTAATGGTTTCGTCGAAGACACTTGTGCCAAAAATTTCGCCGGAAGTCGTGTTGAGAACAATGTGTGCCCCGGGAAATCTGGCTTTCAGTTCATCATACCTCCTGCTTTCTGAAAGCAATTCCCTGGACCCGAAAACCAGAACCAGGTTGGTGCCACCGTTCAATTGAGAACCAGGCTCACCTTGATCGTACCATCCGCTCGATGGCCGATAGATAATCTGAGATACACGCATAATACTTTGATTGATTGTTGGTCAATGATAGCAGAATTATTACCCCTGAAATTCAGTTAAAATACTGAAAATGGCATTACAAGGCAAGTATCAAAATATGCCTGGATTGCTAAATTTCGGCCAAAGCCGGCTTTTGATCATTTCGGGAGCCTGAAAGCTTGCATTGGCTTCGGCAATGGACAGCATTCCGCTCCTTTGCCGGAAACCTGATTCACTTCAGGTAGCGTTCCCTGATCACTTCCAGGTGATGTTCGGCATGCCCGGCAGTGACATACAGGAGTTGTCCAACGCTGATTTCAACGCCATTGGCAATCCCCTTCTTTTCCATGTCTTTTGGCGTGAAAGACTTGAAGAGGGCAAGATTGCTTTGCCTGATCAGATGAAATTCATCCAGCAATTCTTCCATCGCAAAGTACTGAAAACCACCGTTTTTCACGAAAACGTTTTCATCAAATCCGGGAAGTTCCGTCTGGTCGCCCCTGACAAAACGCAGAATCCGGTAGGCATATATCCGCTCTGTATCCATCAGGTGACCAAGGATTTCCTTGATGGTCCACTTTCCCGGAGCATATGCGAAATCGTGTTTCTTCTTCGGAATGTCATCGAAAAAATCGTCCAATGAATCCAGTTGGTCGGTCAGAAACTTCATGACATCGTTGTTTCCAACCCGCTGAATGTAACTTTTGTAGTTCTCCGGTGCTGTTTTCAGTATTTCAGCAATCATTATCGTTCAGATTTTGCGTTTGCAAATTACAAATTACTTCCTTCGGCGCATTGCCTGAGGCTTTCTCGGAAGGACAAACAAATCATCTTTTGTCAATGGCACAAACAGGTCGGCTTCTTCTTTCAAAACAGCAGCGGTGGTCGCCTCAATTGCCGCAATTTCTACCCGTACCCCTTCATGCTGAAGGTGCCGGACCAGCTCAACGTAATCAGAATCTCCTGACATGATGATGATCGTATCTACTTTGCCGGAAATCTGGGTGGCCTTTATCGTGAGGGGGATATCGGCGGATTTGAAGCAGGGAATGACTGATCCGTGGTAATGATCCAGCAGTCTTTCTGCAAGTTTTTCTGATATCGTAACGCCTTCCCTGAAGTAGAATAGTCTGCTCAGGCCCCTTCCGTCAAGGAGTTTAGGTATGATGACATCGAAATTGAGCATTGCAGAAGATTCCCGTGTGATTTTCGGGATGCTTCTTTCGATGTTGTTGCCATCAATCAGTATCGCTACAGATTGATTGATTCGAACCAGTGGATTGCCAGACATGGGACGAAGTTAGCAATTGAGGCGAATACAGGTTTTTGCCCGGTTTTCAGTATCATATTATCTTTATATGATACGGTTTATCATCCGGGAAATCCGCTCTGCGATGTGGAAGCGACGAATGTGGAAGATTCAAACCATGTTTGGTTTGGAACCACAAGCAATGGCGCATGGAAATTTAACGGAATTGACCGGGACTGGTTCACCAATGGTAACGGACTTCAGCCTTCGGCCACGCTATCCATTTCAACCGATACGAATGGTTGTGCCTGGTTTGGCAGCCGCCGAATCCGGATTGGCATTGTATCCGGTACCCGCCGGGGATGTTCCCCGGCGAGGGAAGAGATACGCGTCGTTTTGCAAAGTGCGACTGACGTACAAGAAAAAACGCGCCGCTTTCCGGGGGCGCGTTTTTTTCACAATCTGATCTTACCGAACCATGGATCAGTAACGCCGGGGACGCGAAGCGCCGCTCCTGGGCCTTTCACGCGGCTCGGATTCTTTGACCACAATCGTGCTGCCATCGAGGTCGGTTTCATTGAGACCGTTGATGGCAGAGGTGCCATCTTCATCACTTGGCATCTCCACGAATCCGAAACCTTTTGACCGTCCGGTTTCCCGGTCTGTAACCACTTTTGCTGATGAGACTTCACCGTAAGTCTCGAATACAGCACCCAGCGATTCACTCGTGGTTGAAGAGTGAAGTTTGGCAACGAAAATGTTCATAAAACAATTGGTTTTGTTGATTAAGGGCACAAGAATAAGGAATAATGATATAAAGCGGAATAGTGTTTGAATTTTCCGGATGTAAACCTCTATAAATCAGAGATTTGACGATTCTCACTCCCCCTGGAATCCTGTCACCCGGATCTCTGTTCTCCTGTTCAGCGAATGTGCCTCTTCGCTGCAGGTGACCCCGTCCTGGCAATGGTTGACGAGCAGATTCTCCCCGTAACCCCGCGCGACGATCCGTGACCGGTCCACCCCCTGACGTGAAATAAAATCTGCAGCTTCGTCTGCCCTCTGCTGCGAAAGTGCGGCGTTGTAAGTCGCGCGTCCGCGGCTGTCGGTATGGGAGCCGATTTCCAGTTTCGTGGACGGATTGTCAATCATAAAGAATGCGATTTCGAAAAGATCTTTGCCCGCATCTGTCCGGATATTTGCCCGATTGTAATCATAATATATCGTTTTGACCAGAGCACCAATCTTGTAGGGAACCATCGTGACAGTGACATCAATCGTGGTGTCCTTGCCCCTGATTTGCTCAAATGGAACTTCCACCCTTGTAGTGAAATATTTTTTCAGGGAACCGATGAGTAAAAATTGTTTGATATTCGGATTCAGGGCGATGTAAAACTTGCCATCTGCCCGGCTTTCCATCGTCTTCAAAACCTCCTGAGATTCGGCGGCGACGGCGTTGATTGTTACCTTTTGCAATGGCGCAAAATTCTGATCCCGGATGGCGTTCCCCCGGATCAGGATGAATTCACCTTTCTGCAATTTGATGCTTCCGCCAAATTCGGCGCCTTCGGTTCTGCCTATCGTGGAAAAATTCACCACTTCCGGCATATAACCTTCCTTGGTGATCAGAAGCGAAAAATCAGCTTCTTCATTGGGAAGCCGGTAGCGGTAATAGCCGTCTGATTTGGTGTAAAAAGTCAATTCACCCCGTTCGCCACCCAGGCATTTGATTTCTGCATTCGACAAAGGTTCTCCGGTATCCAGATCCCTCACGATTCCCGAAGCGAGGAAGGAGAGATCACGATCGAGGAGAAGGGTATCGCTGATGTCCTCAGTCGGAGAAACATCGGCTGTGGCAATCCGAACCTGTTTCCTGACGTAAAAATCTTTGGTCAGGGTGATGAACAATACTTTGCCGTAGTCTTCGGTAAAAGAAAAGTTGCCGGTGCTGTCGGTTTCGTAACGCTGCTTCTGGTTGTCGGAGTCAATAATCTGCACTTTGACATCGTTTACAGGCTCTCCGGTATGTCTGTCAATGACGATGCAATTGATTTCAGTCGCCCTCCGAAACTGGTAAATGTCGTCACCACCCATTCCCCCGTTCCGGTTGCTCGCAAAAAATCCGGCCGCCCGTTTTTGATCGAAGAATATTGAAAAATCATCAAAGGTTGAGTTGATGGGCTGCCCGACATTTTCAATTGTGTATCCGGAATCTGAGGGCCATTTCGTGTTGAAAATGTCAAGTCCGCCGTACCCTGCATGTTGGTCAGATGCAAAAAAGAGGTAACCGAGCGGATGAATAAATGGAAATCCTTCGTTGCCGGAAGTGTTGATCACCGGCCCGAGGTTGATTGGCGCCAACCACCTGCCCGAATCCAATTTCGACATCCACAGATCATTCCCCCCCCATCCGCCTTCGCGGTTGCTGCTGAATATTATCGTTCTTCCGTCTTCGGAAATCGAGGGATGTCCGGTGGATGCCGTTTCGAGATTGATCGAAAGCGGAAGTGGTTGCTTCCAATGTCTTCCACTGGCTTTGGCTGCAAAAGTATGGTAGATCAGTCCGCCCATGGGTTTGCCATTGGCATTTACTTGCGCAGGGACAGACCTCGTGAAAACGAGATCGCCACCGGCAGGTGAAATGACGGCATGGCTCTCATGGAATTTTTTGTTGATTCTCCCGGAAAGGAGCAGGGACCGCGGTCGCCTTCTGCTCATTGCCGGATTGTACAAATACAGGTCGTGGAAGCCCATAAGGTTTCGGCCGGCAAGATGTTCTGAAAAGGCGCCATGCCGGATGTTGCTGGAAAACAAAATGCCCCGTTGCGTCAATGCAGGTGCAAATTCATCTGCCTCCGAATTGAATGTCGCCGGGATGATCCGGTAATTGGTAAGGGTATCTTTTCGGTTGGCAGCTTCGCAGGACGCAATCCTTGCCGCCGAAACTTCCGGATCGCCGCCCAGGCCTTCAAAACTTCGATAACAACGGATTGCTTTTTCGAATTTCCCTGATCTCTGAAGAACATCGGCATATTGCAACATCAGGGGTGCATCCATCTCGCCGCCATTCGCCACTTTGGACAATTCCATCTCGGCATCCACCCATCTGCCTGTCTGAAAATAACAATCGGCAATTTTGATGGATGTGAGCCGGTTTTCTTCTTTCCGGAGTTGTTTTTCGTAAATCGGAATCGCAAATATGTAAGATCCTTTGCGGTAATACCGGTCACCTTTACCGGAAATTTCATCCTGTGCAATGCCGGAACCCGGAATCACAAATCCGCAAGCGATCGCAACCAGGTACCGGATGAAATATGTGCCGGACTGCATCTCAGAAATAACGCATTGAGTCAACGCCATGCCTGATAAACCGGAAGTCATATGTTAACATCAACTCATGTGTATTCGAAAATGGCTGCCGGTAGCCGTGAACGGGGAAATCATACGAATACCCGAACAACAATTGCCGGTTGAGCTGGAATTGCGTGAAAAATATGAAGCTGCCGGAGATCCGGTACCCGGCTCCAAATTTGAATTTCTTCTTGTATAAGAATCCGAAATTGGTATCCATCGTCGCTGGCGATTGAATCGCCGTTTGTACGATCACCGATGCTTCGATGTCCACAGCATCGGAAAAGGGGATTGAAATACCGGTTGTTCCTGTAAAATGCGGCACAAATTGATACCCGCCGGGAGTGCTGCCCTGAAATGAAAGCGGATCCCCGGCGCTGATTCCCAATTGAAAAGTGCCGGTCCGGAAGTGCAATCCTGCGGCGAGCCGCGGTGCCATGCGATTTCCCATTCCCGAAGAAACGACAGGATCGTTTGGATTTCCTGTTTGAAGCCCGGCGATGTCAACAGACAATTGATTGATTCCGCCCGAAAGCCCGAATGCCAGGTCGCTATTTTTGCCCATCGGGAAGTGAATGGAATAAGCAAGAGTCACTTTTGAATTTCTCCAGGCGCCGGCTTTGTCATACAGGAGAAGGAATCCGAATCCATGCCGCTGATTACGCGAAGGACCATGTACGAACAAAGAAGCAGTTTCCGGCGCTCCGTCAAACGCGTACCATTGTTTCCGGTAAAACATGGCAGATGTCACATGGCTTTTGCTTCCGGCGTAAGAAGGGTTCTGAGCAAAACCGTTTGAGAAATACATCGAGAATTGCGGATCCTGCTGAGCTGTAGCGAGGAGGAAAATGAAACCGGATAAGAACAGACAAAAGCCTGCCTTCATCTGGAAATCATTATGTAACCATTTGCCTGCAAATCAGCGGTAGTCCCGCCTTCGAGGACATAATAATAGGTTCCATCGGGAAGATCATCCCCGCCCGGCGATTTTCCGCCCCAGTCATTTTCGTATGGCCTAGATGTATATACTTCGGTACCCCACCGGCTGAACACAACCAAAGCCGGCCATGATCCGTTCTGTGCCGTTGAACCCGGAATGACAAACAGGTCGTTGATCCCGTCTCCATTGGGAGTGAATATGGCCGGAATGGAATCGGGGGGCCATGTCTGTGCAGATGCACGCGACAGAAACAATACGGAAACAATTGTGATGATGGAAATGGTAAATACAAATCTCAGGACCATGTTACCGGAGTTTACAATGAAACCATTATATGATTCGCCGGATCAAAAATAATGCAAATGAACCAAGGAGAGCCAGTGCGAGGATCCAAACCCACCAGCGGGTACCCGCAGGCTTTACACCCTCTTTCCCAAATTCCTTGCTCACAAACTCAGCATAGTCAAATTCTCCGAGCTCCGGAAAGGCATGGGAATAATCGTGATCCTGCTTCCAACCCGCCTTTTCATCTGCGCCACATTCCCGGCATGATTTTGCCCGAACGGCGATTTCAGCGCCACAATTCGGACAAACCCATTGTTCGCTTGCCATTTCTGCAAATCTATTGAAAAAGAACCGTGGAAAATGAAAAACAGAATATTCCTAATTTGGTTCCGCAATTGATGTAACCACTGACATGGCTGATATGAGCAAACTGCAAACGATTTTTGCCGCTTTGGTATTTCTCCTGACCTTCGGGACGGGATTCACCCAGGAAGATGAAGCAATCCCTCCCCGGTACAAAGCAGTTGTTGGGATTGGCTACCTGCATACACAGGTTCAGCTGATTGTTGAAAATTGGGAAATCTATCCGTTGAATAATATTCCCCTGGATGAATTTGAGGAGGAATGGCAGCAACACATGGTGGAGGAACTGGAACACGATGAAGAGTGGGCAGACTATATGCTGGAGGACAATACTCTGTTCGGCGCCGGCGAAGTCCTTCCTGACGAAGTCGAAGAAGCGATCAATGCCAACCTGGAATTCTATCATGATGTGATTTCGCTTCTGCGTACTCCCGGCGAGCTTACGAAAAAGATAAAACTGGTAAGAGAAGAAATGGCGGATGCAAGTGAAAGGTTGTACGAAGTAATTCTTCCGGCTTTGGTGAAATAAGGGAACCTCTAAAAACACAGATTTCGAGGCGGGTGTGCATTAAAATCAGAGTGAGAAACAGAGCGAGAGCGACGTTTCCCACTCTGATTTTTCTTCGCTCTCACACTGTTTCTCGCTCTAAAACAAACCCTTCTTTCAAAAAAGCAATGTTTGATTTTCAAAAACCTGAGGTCTGCAAAAATGCCCAGAGTTT
>Ga0247727_10006862_pt1 | contig 22097 bp, 22 predicted proteins | sample WisWelCaveWW1625_FD_202498 | JGI IMG/M metagenome (GOLD analysis project Ga0247727, IMG submission 202498) | Biofilm microbial communities from Wishing Well Cave, Virginia, United States - WW16-25 | ecosystem: Environmental > Aquatic > Deep subsurface > Groundwater > Cave microbial mat | place...
AACGGATTGAAAGTCACTGGGCGAATTGATCGCCCGACTTATGAAAAACTGGCGCTTCGCTATCCGGCCACCGGCAAAGAGGCTGACAGCTTGCGGCGCGCCGGGCTGCTGCCGAAGATCGGCTACGGAGTCAAGGACACTACCATCGGCGCCCGCGATGCCGCCGGAGGCGCGGCAAAAAAGGCCGGCTCGGGCGTTCGCGCCGGGCTTGAAAAGACCTGGGACGCGGGCAGCGATACGGTCTCAAAATCGAAGGAGGTGATGCAGGGCGCCGGTAACGCGACCGTCAAAGGCGCAAAAGGCGCAGGCCACGCCGCCGGGCGCGGAGGCAACCTGCTCATCGGCCGCAACGACGCCGAAATTCACGAGGAGGTCCGCCGGGTGCTGGAAGAAGATCCTGAGACCCGAAACTGGCAATCCGAAGTCAAGAACGGCATGGTCACGGTCAAAACTCCTCCGCAGCACAAGGCCGACGTCGGCAAAGTGATTTCAGAGATACGCAAAGTCGCCGGCGTCAAATCGGTCTTCGTGATTGCGTTGTAACCCGGATGAATGCCGGATGAAGGTTGGACGAAGGTTCAGACCTTGACCGGCTCGCGGTTGGGTTCGGGCAGGGGCAGAAGCCCTTGCAGGCTGTTGACCTCATCCTCGATCTTCTTCAGCTCCTGTCCGACCTCCTCGCAGGCTTGGCCGATTTCCCGAAGCTGTTCCAATGACATCTTGTTGATGTCGTCCAATTGCCGGCTGAGCCGGTTCAGGCTCTCGCTCCAAACATCGCGCTTCTCTTTCAAGGCGGGTTTGTCTGCGGCCTGAAGCCGTTTGCTGATCTCGGCGATCTTTTCACGCAACCGCCCGATCTGTCCTTCCTTCTGGGTCTGATTGTCATGCTCCAACTTCACCTGCGCCTGCTGCTGCGCGTCGCGCGCCTGCGCCTGCTGTCGGTAATACGAGGTCGCGCTGATCACCAATCCGCCGAATCCCAGCACAATCAATCCGGCGAGGATGAAAAGATTTGTGCGCGATTGCCCGGCTTTTAAGTTCGACTGAGGACGATCGGCGTTTGAATCTGAATTTGAAGATGAATCCGCCGTCGCGGGGTCCAACTGCGAAGTCTGTTGGTTGAGAGGTTTCGTATTGCGTGTTTCAAGCGGTTCTGTCTTGGCGGAGTGTTTTGCGGCGCTGGTTGCGGCTTCCTGTGTGGCGGCCACCCGCTGATCGTCTTTCAGGTCTTCCTGGAAGTCTTCGGGAGCGAAGACGGCGGTGATCGGCCCGCGACGGTCAGACAGATCGTTGATGCGCGCCAGATCGGCTGTGTTGGGTTGGATTTTGGCCGTGAAAGGCATGGACTGCCTGGGCGGGGTCGGAAGCGGCTCGGTAGCCCTTGCCTCGGCGTCGCTCTGAGAGTCGGGCGGGGAGCCAGGCGATTCGCCCAACGGATCGGTCGGCGCTCCGACTCCCCAGTTGATCTCGATCGGCGTGTCGGGCGAGCGCGCCAGACTCTGCGGCTCGATCGCGTCGTTCGCCGGCAAGGCCAAAGCGTTGCCCGAAAATTGCACGACGACTACGGTGATGTTGTCCTCCCCGCCGCGATCATTGGCCAGATCAATCAAACGCTGGCAGGCCGATTTGAAATCGGCGGCCTCGTGCACGATGCGCGCGATCTCTTCCTGGTGCATCTTGCCCGACAATCCGTCGCTGCACAGCACCAGCGTGTCCAGATTGCAAAGCGACAGGCCGTTGACCTCGACGTTGACATTGCTGTGCGCGCCTAAGGCCTGCAGGATCACATTGCGGTAGCTGTGCGTCTCGGCTTCCTCTTCGGTGATCTGTCCGGCATCAATCAACTGCTGCACGAGCGATTGGTCTTTGGTGATGCGGGAGATTTTGTCCTGGCGAATCAGGTACGCGCGGCTGTCCCCGACCTGGGCGAAATAGACCTGGTTGCCGTGCACCGCGACCGCGGTGAACGTCGCGCCCAAGCCTTTGTGGGCAGGATTGGTCTGGCTCTCGCCGTTGATCAAAAGGTTGGCTTCTTCGACCGACAACCGCAAACGTTCGTAGAAAGGCATCCGGCCGTAAACGTCGTGCGCCTGCAGTTGCAACATCCGGTCGCACACTGTCTCGACGGCCATCCGTGAAGCGACCTCGCCCGCCAAAGCGCCGCCCATCCCGTCGGAAACGGCCAGGAGTGAACCGTAATACCCTTGTGAGTAAGTCAGTAAATCAGACGGCTCATCCTCGCTGGCAGTCCAGCTCCTGCCGTTCGAAAGGTCGAGGATCAGGAAGTTGTCTTCATTGCCGCTGCGCACCATCCCCACGTCGGTCTGGGCATAGAGCGCTAGGTTGATGGTTGGAAGCTCAGCCATAAGAGCAAAGGTTACTTTCTTATTCGATCCTTACTTCGACCGGTAATCTTCGAGTAATGATCTGCCAGCATTGCCAGCATTGGATTGGTGACCAGCGGACTGGCTTATCACTTGCCACTGCTTACCCGCGCCGACAGCGCCACATCCAAATCGGCAACGATGTCTTCGACCTCCTCGATGCCCACAGAGATACGCACGAGGCCATCAGTGATGCCCAAACGCGCACGCTCTTCCGCCGGGACCGAAGCGTGTGTCATCGTTGCCGGGTGTGATATAAGAGTCTCAACGCCGCCCAAACTCTCGGCGAGCGCACAGAGGCGCACATTATCCAACACTGAGCGCGCAGCCGCAAGAGAACCTGTTTCAAAGGCAATCATTCCTCCGAAACCCGTCATCAACCGCTGCGCGCGCTCGTGTTGCGGGTGCTGCGGCAGGCCCGGATAGTAAACTTTCCGAACCTTCGGATGCTCGGCCAGGAAGGCTGCGACTTTGCGCCCGTTCTCGTCGTGCTGCTTCATTCTAATCGCCAGAGTCTTGGTTCCGCGCATCACCAGCCAGGCGTCGAACGGCGAGATGATCGCGCCGACGGCATTCTGCAAAAAACCAATGCGTTCGGCATCTTCGGGTTTAGTAGTGACGACCACGCCGCCGATGCTGTCGCTGTGCCCGTTCAGATACTTCGTCGTCGAATGAACCACGATGTCCGCGCCCCATTCAATCGGGCGCAGAAAATATGGACTCATAAACGTGTTGTCCACAACCAGACGAACGCCGCGCTCGCGCGTCAGCCTGCCTATGCCTTCCAGATCGGCAATTGCCATAATCGGGTTGGCAGGCGTTTCGATGAAGACCATTCGAGTGTGGTCGCGCAAAGCCGCTTCGACATTCGCCGCCTCGGTCGTGTCAACGTAGCTGAAATCCAGCCCGAAGTTCTTCAGCACTCGCTCGAACAGACGATAAGTTCCACCGTAAGTGTTCTCGGAGACGATGACGTGATCGCCCGCTTTGAGCAGTCTCAGCGTCGTATCAATCGCCGACATTCCCGAAGCGAAACAATGCGCGGCGCATCCGCCTTCGAGCGCAGCCAGATTGCGCTCGAGCGCTGCGCGCGTCGGATTCTGCGTGCGCGCATATTCGAAGCCTTTGTGGCGTCCCAATGCGTCCTGAACATAAGTCGAGGTTTGATAGATCGGCACGATGATCGCGCCCGTAGATGCATCCGGCTCCTGTCCTGTGTGTATAGCTTTCGTTGCAAATCCCATAAGTAATGATAATGATAACGATAGGTTGATTTGTGGGGCGATCGGACCTGGCCGCAGATATTAAAGATTCGGCGATGAAAAAGAAAGTATGAAATATACCTGCCCTTCGCGCGCTCACTGACCGCCGTAATCCGATACCAACGGCGAACTCCAGCCCTCCAGTAACTCTTCATCCACGCTATACACTTCCACTCCGATTGGCCGGCAGATAGCGCTCGGATCAACGGCATTCGGCCCCCAGGTCGGACCCCAGATCGGAATGGACATATCGCCGTGCGGGCAGGTCGAGATGGCGCAGAGCAGATCAATCTCGGCGAAGAACTCGAAGTAATCACCCTTCCTGGCCGGACACGGCTTGACGAAATACTGATGGCCATCCCCGGTCAATCCCGTCACCTGAAAGATGTTCAGCACATCGTGCACGTCGCTCTCGCCGAGGCCGTGGGGCGCGACGGCGCGCACCAGATTCGAGTGACAACAGACATCCAGCTCTTCGCCCGTCAACAGCTTGTGCACGTAAGGATCGCAGCGCGTGCCCAGCAGGTCGTGGCATCCCGCGCCGTCTTCATCAATGCCATAGCCGAGGCTGTCGCCCGTCACGGTGGCCATCGGGCGCAGGTACGGCAGGCACGACCAGAGCCGGTCGAAGACCCTCACATGGGCGCTGTGCAGTTGCTTCGTGCGAGCCGCCCAGAAACGTTCGCGCGGGTTGTGAAAGTTCCACGCGTTGAAGTCCACGACCTGCGGCCCTTGGACAGCGACGATGCGGCACACCTGACCTGCGCGCACGGGCCAGGCTTTGCCGGAACGGATCGGCACGATGAAGCTGTCAACGAGGCTACGCCGTTCAACTTCGCTGCCGAGTCGACCGTAAAAGGCCTGATCCACAAGGAGCGGTGAGCCGGATTTGGGTTCGTAAAGTGGATTGGGCATTCGATTGTCTCCATAACGACAGAGTTCACTCGGCCGCGGAGCGAGGATCTTTTATAAGCGACTGTCCGCTGTCCAGATCAATCCCCCGAGCCTGGGCGCGCGTTTTTCTTCTTTCGCAGCTCCACCGCCACCTTCTCAATGCCGTCCGCCACGCTGCGCCAGGCTTGATCTTTCTTCTTCCACAAATCCACCGCCTTGCCGTCTTTCGGCAACGCTTGCAGCTTGGCGAACGGCGCGGTGTCCCATTTGCAATCGCGGATGATGATCGGGATGACACGCGCTTCGCTCTTCTCGTGCCGTTCCAGCGCGCGCGTCATCTCGATTTCCCAGCAATAATCAGAATCCATAAAATCGGCGCTGACCAGCAACAACACGATCTTTGCCTGTTCCAGGTTGGCGTCAATCACGTCTTTCCATTCCGCGCCCAGCTTGATCAAACGGTCGTGCCACGTGGCGATCAGCCGCTGCCGTTGCAGCAATTTCAAATGCGGCTCCAACGCTAGGCGGAACCGCTCGTCCTTGTGCGCGTAGCTGATGAAGACGCGGATCGGTTCTTCGCGCATCTCCGCCAATTCTTCGCGCCGGTCTTCGCGGCGGCGCGTGCCTGCGAGGTCTACGCCGTTGAGCAGTTCCTGCACATCAACCTGAATGACCTTTTTGCCAATGACTTTGGGAAATTCCTTCATGCCGCTCTGTTCGTAGACCAGCAACTCCTCATAAGTCACCGCTTCGTCGGGGTGTTCGATCAACGGCGCCATCTCCGCCGGTTTGAATTTCAGATCGGCGTGGATGCGCTCGAAATCCGAGCGGATGACGGCCAGCAAGCGTCGGCGCGCTTCGGCCTTGCCCATCACGTGAATGAAGACCTTCTTGTCCACCACATCTGCTTTGACCAGCGCGCGCCCTTCTTCAAAGCGCAGAATCACGCCCGTGCGCCAGCGCGATTCGCCTTCGCTCAAACTGTGCGTGCGCACGATGAAGCGCGGCAGCAGGCCTTCGGGCAGCACCTCGTATTCGTAGCGGAAGTTCAGACACTCCGCCGGTTTGAACTCCGCCGCCGCTTCCGGCTCCTGGATGTCGAGCAGTTCGGGGATCAGGTAGTGCGTGTCTTCATCGGGGAACGTGAAGCACAACTCAAACTTCTTCATCAGGTCGAGCACGAACGTGTGCATGTTCGTCGGGTAGTCTTTGGCGGGCAGGATTGTCTTCAGATCGCGCACGCGCAATTCGCCATGTTTGCCGGCCAGCGACGGGGCGTTGAGGATGGTGTAAATCCCTTCGGTCACCCACTGCGGTTTCAGCACGTGCGTATCCTGCAACCGTTCGTCTTCGCGGAAATTGAGCATCACGCCCAGATCGTGCAGGTAACGCCCCAGCAGGTTCTGCTCGGCTTCTGATTTCACATTCAACCGGCGGCAGGCTTTGCGGTATTCGTCGAAGCTGACGAAGTTTTTGCGCACGCGGGGCAGATGATCTTTGACGGCGAACCATTCCGACGGGAACCCGTCGCGCAGGTGCGGCAGCGCGTTGATCTCGTCTTTGATGCGGCGGTGCAGTTCGTCCAGGCCAAGACAATCATCGCAATCGGTCTTGAGGAAGCCGCGAATGAAGGGATATTTGCCCTGCAACTGGCGCTGGTTCACGTCGAAGGGATGTTCGCGCTGCTTGTTGAGCACGACCAGCACTGGCGATTCGCCGCCGAAGCTTTCGATCAGCTTCAACCAGTATTCGGCGTCCTGATCCGCGCTGCCTTCGCGCCCGCTCAGCGCCAGCAGGTACAGGCTGCGCCGCGTCAGAAAGAATTGATGCGTCGCGTGCATGATCTCCTGCCCGCCGAAATCCCAGACGTTCAGACGCGCCTCGTCGCCGCCGAGTAGTGGCACATCCCAGCGGGTGATCTTGATGCCCTCGGTCTTCTTCTCCTGGCCGAATGTATTGTGAATCAGCCGGTTGACCAGCGACGTTTTGCCCACTGCGCCACGACCGACCAAAATCAATTTGGCTTCGAGCAGTGGGCTTTTGGGGCGGAAGTAGTAGTCGAGAATGTACGCCGGCATCGCGGGTTTTGAACCCTCACTAACCTCTACCAACAGTTGCCAAAGGATTTCTACCGGAATGCCAAGGTCGGAATTTCCATGCAGGAAGAGATACTCTAGCTTCTTGCATTCTCCTAACGCCGCGGGCAATTCCCGCAGTTGATTATTTTGGAGATAAAGATGTTGAAGCTGCTGCAACTCGCCCAGCGCGGCGGGCACTACACGTAGTTGATTGTCGTTGAGATAAAGATATTGAAGCTGCTGCAACTCGCCCAGCGCGGCGGGCACTTCCGTGAGCCCGAGGCCGGATAAATCCAACTTTTTCTTGTTCTCTCGGCGCGCCTCGGCAATCCGCTTCTCCGCCTCTGCCATCGGATCGGACGTGGTTGCAGGGGCGGGCGGCTTGGTCTGACTATCGGTCTCTTTCGGCACGGCTCTGGTTTCCTCCTGAATGGCGTTCCGCAGCGGATGGGTGGGCGGTACGGCTGACTGCATTCCATTGCCACCTGGATTCGAATTGTCTCAGGGCAACAATGGATTGACGATCTTCAATTTGTTTTCGACGACAAGCGTAGTGTCCATATCTTCGGAATAGAGCGTCTCTGCACCCACCGACAGCGCAGCGGCCACAATCTGGCTATCCCAAAACGAAAACTGATGCCGAACACGCAGCGCCGAGGCTTTCAGCATCTCGTCCCGGCTGATGAGGGCAACAATGTATTTACTGTGAAAGGATTCGATCAGATTTTGAATCTCGGCTTCCGCCATGCCTGCCTTCTTAATGAGGTTGCGACAGACTTCGTTAATGACTTGCGTGCTCAGGCAGAGGTTGCCGTTCTGAATGGCTTGCCGGGCGCGGGCAGATTTGGATTTGTCCTGGCTTTCGATCAATGCGTAAAGCCAGATGTTGCTGTCTACGAAACAAAGTGGCGCAGGCTGTTCAGGGGCGCTCATAAATTTCTTCTCTGGTCATCGGCTCGAAATTATCCAGCTTAATCGGATTGGCCAATAACTGGTCAAGAAAGTTTGCTTTGGCGTGTTGATCTTCGGCTAAGACGATGACACGCACACAACCGGCCAACCGGTCTTTGAATTCCGCAGGGATTTCAATGTGGCCGTTTTCTACCTTAGTCTGAAATTCGATAGCGTACATAACCTGATCTCCCTCCAAGCACTCAGACGGTATGGGGTTTCTTCAAATCCGCTTGTTGCTTCTTTTCGCGCCGGTATTGCCGCACTAACTCCACTGCATCGTCTTCGGTGTAACCGCTACGCCGCACGTCACGCCGGATAGCCTTGTCCAGTTTTTCGTCTTCCCAGATTTCCAGTTGCTCACGCATCCACTCTATAACCAACGCGACCGGATTTCGCCGCCGCTTCTTCGCTTGCTTCTGAAACTCTTCCCAGATTGCCGGATCAAACATAATTTCGTTTTTCATAATGCGCGCATTTTACTCGATAAACTCAATCCTTGACCATCCAACGTCGTGGACGGCTTGGTCTGACTTTCCCTCACCGAAGATGGCGTTTCGTCAGAGAATCAATCGCCGTCCTCTTCGGCGTGCAGGCGATGGAGAAAGCGATGGACAATGGGAGCAAAGGTGATTCCGGTGATGATCAACACTGCAAAACCGCTGTAGAGCGCGTACAGCCCGGCGAAGATTTTTCCGCTCGTCGTCGCCGGCTGGGCGAGCGGCCCCATCCCCGAAAGGATCATCGCCGCATTCGCAAACGCGTCAATCCAGCTCAGCCCTTCGAAGCGATGATAACCAGCCATCCCGCCCAGCAGCGACGCGGTGATCAGCGCGACCCCCATCGCCACGCTCACTATCAGTCTCTTCAGGAAGGCGGACTGACTGAGCAGCGGCTGCGATTTGTGCTCGAATTTCAGGATCGCTCTTCGACGATTACGCATGCGACTATTTGATCACGATTGAAATTTCCCGTTATCGCCCTTCCAGAGTTGGCGCGGTATCAGCTTGAGGTCGAGAGGCAGCGGCTAAATGGACAATTCCGCCGACACCGAGAATCGCTCACCCAGCGCTTTGGCGATCCGTTTGCTGATGGCGCGCTTGCCGCTCAAGTTTCCACGCCCCTTTATTGCTCACAGGTTGAACACCGAATTAGAGCCGAAATGTCCGCTTCCTTCAATGCCTGTGCTGCCGACCACTTGTTCTGATCTTCTCCGGCTCTTACAATCGCGCGTCACTCGTCCCCAAAGACAGGTTATGAAAGAAGAAGTCGTCGCCATCATTCCCGCCCGCTACGCATCCACCCGACTGCCAGGCAAACCTCTCATTGACATCGCCGGAACGCCAATGATCCTGCGCGTGGTCGAGCGCGCCAGACAATCGCCTTCGATCAACCGCGTCATCGTCGCCACCGACGACCAGCGCGTGCTCCAGACCGTGATCAACGCCGGCGAAGAGGCGGTCATGACTTCGCCCGATCACCCGACGGGCACTGACCGTCTGGCCGAAGTCGCGGCGAAGCTCGACGCCGGGATCATCGTCAACGTGCAGGGCGACGAGCCGCTGATCGAACCTTCGACGATTGACGCAGCCGTCGCGCCCTTGCTCGCCGATCCATCCATCGTGATGAGCACGACCTGCGAGCCGATTGAATCCGCCGAAGACTTGATGAAATCGAACGTGGTGAAGGTGGTGGTGGATCGTGACGGATTCGCGCTCTACTTTTCGCGCAACCCGATCCCACACCCGCGCGCCGCCGTGTTGAAACACGGCTCAATCGAGGCGGCGCTCCGAGCACAGCCCGAACTGCTCAAGCTCTACCACAAACATACCGGCCTTTACGCCTATCGCCGCGAGTTTCTGTTGACCTACGCCAAATTCCCTTCGACTCCGCTCGAACAGATGGAAGCGCTCGAACAACTGCGCGCGTTGGAACACGGCTACAAGATCAAAGTCGTCGCGGTCGCGCATCGTTCGATTGGCGTGGACACGCCAGAAGACCTGGAACTGGTCAGGCGAATGATCAGCGGCTGAAGATCGCCAGCAACTCTTTCGGGTGATCCAGCAAATAATCCGGTCGCAAGCTCTCCAGTTCGATTCGCGGGAACGGCCCCCAGGTCGCGGCGGCGGTCTTCACCTGAGCCGCCTGTCCGGCGACGATGTCGTGCGTGCTGTCGCCGACGTAGACCGTTTCGTGGTGCGACGCGTTCATCTTCTCAACCGCGCGCAGCAGCGGTTCGGGATGCGGCTTGTGATTTTCGCAATCGTCTCCGGCGACGATCACGTCGAACAGCCCGGTCATTTGAAAAAAATCCAGCCCGCGCCGCAGCCCCACGCGCATCTTCGACGACACGACGCCGAGCCTGAGCCGGCAGTTTTTCAGCTCGCGCAGCACTTCGTCCACGCCATCGAACGGCCGGATCATTTCGTCGTGCCATTGCAGATTGAACGCGCGATAAGCCAGCAGCAACTCTTCCGCCTTCGCGTTCAAAAAATCGGGCAGGTCGTCAGGCCGCGCGATGCGCTGTTCGGCGATGGCCTGTTCGGTCAACAAACGCATCGCCGTAGGCAACAGCATCCCGAAGGTCTTGATGTAATCCGAATCGTCGAGAACAAAACCGAAGACCTGAAGCCACGTCGCGGCGAACGAGCGCAGGATCAGCGGAGTCGTGTTGACCAGCGTGCCGTCGAAATCGAAGAGCAGGAGGTTGATTTTGTTTTCATTCATGCTTTGCTCGGGTTCGATAGTTTGCTAGACTGCGCCGGGGCACAAATCCGATCACAATCAATAACCCAAATCAGTTCCGAGTTCTCTCAAAATAACGCTCAGGCGTTGTGCCGTCTGAGGCGACGTCCTGAGATAAGGAGGAGAAAGTCTATGCCAATCCGCGAAATACTGCTCCTGGGTAATCCGCAACTCTGGCATCCGTCAACCCCCGTGCTCAATGTTCATTCACGGGAAACGCGCGAGACCATCAGCGACCTGGCTGCGACGCTCGACGATTTCCGCCAGCAGAACGGCTTCGGACGCGGGATCGCCGCTCCGCAAATCGGCGCTCAGCGCCGCATTATCTTCATCAATGTGGGCGAATCCTTCCCGCTCATCAACCCGACCATCGTCCGCGCCAGCCGCGAAATGATGGAGATGTGGGACGATTGTTTCTCCATTCCCAACCTGATGATCCGCGTCCGGCGCCACGTCGAAGTTGACGTCAGTTACACCGACGAGCACGGATCGCAGAAAACGATGAAAGCCTCCGGCCCCTTGTCAGAACTTCTCCAACATGAAATTGACCACCTCGACGGAATCCTCGCCACCGATCGCGCAATTGACGGGCGCAGCTTCGCCATGCGAACCGTCGTGAAGTAGCGAATGAGGTTCTCCCCTGTGACGGCGCCGTCCCGTTGCCCCCGTTGCCCCGTAATTCGCTACTCCATCCCTGCTGTTGTATAGTTCTCCCCTGGCTCAAACCTATCAAAATCAAGGAAGAGTTCATAAGCCCTATGTCAGAGATTCGTGTTCGTTTCGCGCCCTCGCCGACCGGCTACCTGCACGTCGGCGGAGCGCGCACCGCATTGTTCAACTGGCTCTTCGCCCGCCACACCGGCGGCAAATTCATCCTCCGCATCGAAGACACTGACATTCAACGTTCCAGCGAAGAGATGGTGCGCGGCATCCTGGAAGGGATGGAATGGCTGGATCTGGATTACGACGAAGGGCCGTATTTCCAATCCGATTACGCCGACCAGCACCGCGCCGCCGTCCGGCAGATGCTCGACAGCGGCTGGGCCTACCGCGACTTCACGCCGAGAGAGGAGCGCGACGATTCGACCGTCAAACAGCAGACCGCCGAAGCCGCCCGCCAGGGGAAGGTCATGAATGCGTACCGCGATCTGCCGCGCGAAGAATCCGACGCGCGAGCAAGCGCCGGTGAGCCGTTCGCCATCCGGTTGAAAGTTCCCGAAGAGGGCAACACTCAATTCGACGACGCTGTCTACGGCTTGCAGGAACGCGATTACAAAGACATCGAAGACCTGGTCCTGCTGCGTTCCGATGGCCACCCGCTCTACAACCTCTCGGTCGTGGTTGACGACATCGAGATGGGCATCACCCACGTCATTCGCGGCCAGGATCACCTCTCGAACACGCACAAGCAGGTTCTGATCTATCAGGCGTTGGGAAAACCCGCGCCTAAGTTCGCCCACCTGCCGCTGATCCTCGCTCCGAACAAAGGCAAGCTCTCGAAACGCAAGCACGGTGAGATCGTCAGCGTGACCACTTACCGTGACGCCGGCTTCATCCCCGATGCGTTCGTCAATTTTCTGGCCTTGCTCGGCTGGTCGCCCACGACGGGCGAGCACGCGGAGCGCGAAATCTTCTCGCGCGACGAGCTGATCAACCTCTTCTCGCTCGAAGGCATTCACAAAGCAAACGCGATCTTTAACTTCACCGAAGGCGACGCGCGCAATTGGACCGATCAAAAAGCGCTCTGGATGAACGCCGAATACATCAGAATAATGCCGATGGAAAAACTAGCGCCGCTCGTGAGAGCAGAGCTGGAGAAGACCGGTTTGTGGCGTGATGAATACGAAGGCGAGAGAAGGAACTGGTTCGAGCATACGCTGAATCTGATTCGCGAGCGGGCGCGCACGCTGGCCGATTTCCCGAAGCACGGTCGCCCCTATTTCGTTGACGACCTCAGCTTCGATTTCGACGAGGCGGCGGTGAAGAAGAATCTGCAGAAAGAGCCGGCCTTGAAAGAACTGCTGCCGCAACTGGCGGAGGCTTTCGCGACTCTCGATGAGTTCACACACGATTCGACCGAAGCTTCGCTGCGAAAATTCGCCGATGAAAAAGGCGTCAAGGCCGGACTGCTCATCAACGCGACGCGAACTGCGCTGACGGGACAAGCGGTTGGGCCAGGCTTGTTCGACGTAGTCGCGGCGGTTGGAAAGGATCGAACCGTGGCGCGATTGAAACATGCCGTCACGTTACTCTGATTTCTTGATGTGGCGAGCGTGTGGTTGTTTTTGATGAACACAGGAGGAGTAAGCAATGCAACCAACAACTAAAGAAAAGTCAGTGAAGAAGCTTCGCTCGATCCAGCGTAGCGCCGATCGTCATTGGGTAGGCGATGGGTTCCCCGTGCGGACGCTCTTTGCCTATCCGAACCTGGGAGCGGCGCTCAGTCCGTTCCTGCTCTTCGATTATGCCGGCCCGATGGAATTCCCGCCGACGAACGAGCGACTCGGCGTCGGTGAGCACCCGCATCGCGGCTTCGAGACGGTGACCATTGTCTACGAGGGCGAAGTGGAGCACAGAGATTCCTCCGGCGGCGGCGGGCGTATCGGCCCCGGCGACGTGCAGTGGATGACCGCCGCCTCCGGCATCGTGCATGAAGAATTTCATGGCCGCGAGTTCGCCCGGCGCGGCGGGATGTTCGAGATGGTTCAGCTTTGGGTCAATTTACCCGCGAAGGACAAGATGGCCCCGCCGCGTTACCAGGCCATCCTCAATAGCCAGATTCCCGCCGTCACCCTGCCCGATGGACAGGGAACGGTGCGCGTGATCGCAGGCGAATTCGCGGGTGCGAAGGGGCCGGCCAAAACCTTCACACCGATTCACGTTTGGGACCTCCGTCTCGCCAGTGGCCAGCAGACAGACCTTACTGTGCCCGATGGCCACACGACGGCGATCGTGGTACTCAAGGGCGCTTTGCGAGTGAACGGCTCCGAGGCTATCGAGTCGGCAGAGGTTGGGCTGTTCGACCGCTTAGGCAAGAGCGTCAGCGTCGAGTGTGTAGAGGACACGACGGCGCTGTTGCTTTGCGGCGAACCGATTGATGAGCCTATCGTGGGGCAGGGACCGTTCGTTATGAACACCTCGCAGGAGATTCGCCAGGCAATGGCGGATTACATGAGCGGCAAGATGGGCCACTTGTCGTGAGCATGGGGCGTCTAGCCGCCGCTCAATCGCCGTAGATGCCCGATTTCATTCCAGGAAAGAGCCATTTTTCCGGGCTGCCCAATCTTCGCCCAAATATCCCGCAGGCCGGTTACAGACCACGAGAGCCAAACTTGGTTGCACAAATCGAATTATTTTGGAAGCTTTCCGTCTCGCCGGGCGAATTACCCTTGTAAGCCGATGAAAAGATGTAAGCGCCGATGACACAATCGATGACTTCCAGCGATGCCGAACTGTTGCGACTGATGGTGGCCGGCGATGAGCAAGCCTTTACGGCGCTCTATCGGCGGCATCAAGGCTTTGTCTATCGCTTCGCGCTCCTGATGAGCGGTCGGGCGAACATCGCTGAGGAAGTGACGCAAGAGGTTTTTCTGGCGCTGCTCTGTAAGGGGCGCCGTTACGATCCGGCGCGCGGCTCGCTCTCGGCTTACCTGTACGGGACTGCCCGCAATCAGGTCTTGCGCTTGCTGGAACGAGAGCGCCCTTACGTCCCGCTCGTTGAAGAGTCTGATGAGGGCGCCGCGGTTCCGCTCGCGCATTTGATTGCCGGGGACGACCCGCTCAGCGATTGCGCTCGCAACGAAGCGATCAAATTGGTACGCCAGGCCGTCCTGGCCTTGCCGGCGCGCTACCGCGAGGTGATCGTGTTGTGTGATTTCCTGGAGCTGAGTTGCGCGGAGGCGGCGCTGGCGCTGGACTGTCCCGTCGGCACGGTCAACTCGCGGTTGCATCGCGGGCACGCCTTGTTGCTGAAGAAGCTGCGCGCGGCGGCCAGGCTCGACCCGGCTGCGCCCGATGCGCAAGGATTGAGGTGCTTCGCATGAATTGCCAGGATTTTGAAAAGCTCGCGCTGGCCCTGGCGCGCAATCGCCTGCTCGACGCCGCGACGCGCGCGCAGGGCTTAGCGCACGCGGGGGCTTGCGAACGCTGTGCGGCGCGCTTGGCCGAAGAGCGAGTTTTGCTGGCCGGGGTGCGCGCCGTCGTCGTCGAACTAGCTGGGGAAGAGGCGCCAGCGCGCGTCGCGGCGACGCTGCTCGCCGCCTTCCGCGCGCAGACAGCGTCTGCGGCCTCGCCCACTGTCCTGCCGCTGCCCAGCCAGACCAGGCGTTGGTCAAGTTGGAAGCTGGCGGCGGTTGCGGCGGGAATTTTGCTCTTGATTGCAGTAACGGCCATCTTCTGGCGGTCGGCCAGTTCTCCGAAGCCGCCGCGCGATGAACGAGCCGTCTTGCCTGCGCCCTTCGGCGCGCCTGATCCACAAGCCACACCACCAAAACTGGTGGAGCCGCCGGTTGGCCGCGATCAGGTGGTGGCCAAGCAGCCAGAGAACCAGCGAAAGCGCGTGCGCCGGCAGGTTTCCAGGGACAACTCGGATGAGGCTGAAGTCGTCACGCCGTTTTTCCCCTTGAGGGAGGGAGAAGACCTGACTGCGCTAGAGAGTCTGCGGCTGGTGCGCGTTGAATTGCCGGGTTCGGCGCTCAGTGAAGTCGGCCTGCCGGTTGATCCTGAGACAGCGAACGAGCCGGTCAAAGCCGACGTGGTGTTAGGGCAGGACGGATTGGCGCGCGCGATCCGTTTCGTTCGCTAAGGTCGCTGCTGACTCAACGGCAGATGACAACGGAGTTTTCGATCAGTTGAAAAGAAACAGGAGAACGTTATGAAAAGGAAGCTGACACGGTTGCTGATAATAAGCTGCTTGCTCGCCATGGGCAGTCTGAACTCAGTCGCCCAGGAGAAGAAACCACGTCCGGATGAAGTGAAGGTTCCGACTGACGGCACTTTCAAAGTTTTAGCGTCCAAGCCTGCCTTCGGTAAAGTAGTTAAGGGCGCGCCCTATTCGGCGACGGCTACCACGGAGCACGTCCAGACGCTCAGCGACGGCAATCAGATTATTCGCAAGAACCAGACGAAGCTGTATCGCGACAGCGAAGGGCGCACGCGCAGTGAGCAGACGCTGGAAACAATTGGGAAATGGGCGGCGGCGGGCGTCCCTTCGCATTTGATTCACATCAATGATCCGGTGACAGGTTATTACTATGACCTTGATCCGCGCACGCGGACGGCGCTCAAGGGCGGGGGGGGCATAGAACGGCTGGCAATGATGAAAGAGAAGATGGCGGTCCTGCAAAAATACGAAGACTGGCAAAAAGAGAAAGCCCCGGGCGCCAAAACGATGAAAGCCATCGAATTGATGGAAGAGATGGAAAAACGGAAGCAGGAAAAGCTGAAGTCGTCTGAGGAACAGGGTAAATTGAAAAAAGGCGTGAAACCTGATGATGCCTCTGGCAGAAGGAAGACGGAATCGCTTGGCAAGCAAGTAATCGAAGGCGTTGAGGTTGAAGGTACGCGCGTCACCGTCACTATCCCCGCAGGTGAAGTCGGTAATGTCATGCCTATCGAAGTCGTTGACGAAACCTGGTACTCGCCCGCTTTGCAGATGCCGATGATGACCAAACACCGTGATCCGCGCTCCGGCGAAACGACGTACCGGCTGACCAATCTCAATCGCAGCGAACCCGACCGCTCGTTGTTTGAAGTCCCCGCTGACTATACCGTCAGGGAGAATAAAACGCCTCCTAAACCGAAGCCGACAAAAGAGGAGCAATAAGCAGCCAGGCAGTATTCAGTTTTCAATTCAGGCTGAAGACTGAATACTGCCTGCTCGGCGCCTGCGGATCTAATCCCGCTCAAGAAGGAGTCACAATCGTACGCGTCGCGGCGGTAAGCAGTGTAAAGCACTCTATCCTCGACGGCGATGGCGGAATAGCCGTCGCCGATGCGCTGGATAAGAGAAGGCGAGGCTAACTACCAAGATCAGACTTCCGATAACCGCTATTCTCATAATTGATCCTCCTCTCACCCTCACTCACTGCTTCCGTCCAACCGCAAATAGACTCCGCGACGAGCGCACATACATCACACCCTCCGACAAGGCCGGCGTAGCCATCAGCAACTCGCCCATCGAGTTGGTGGCGAGGTGCGCGAACTTCCGGCCCGCGGCGATGACCAGCACCTCCCCGTCTTCGTTTGAAAGGTAAAGCTTGCCGTCGGCGGCGACCGGCGAGGCGCTGAAGCCGCTGCCGACCAGCGGCAAGCGTTGCCGATAGATTTCCTCACCCGTCCGCAAGTCGTAAGCGTCGAGCAAGCCGTTGTTGGCGAGCACGTAAAGAATGCCGTCATAAACCAGCGGCGTCGGCATGTAAGACCCGCGCCCTGTGCGGCTCCACACGACGGCATCGCTTGTGGTCGCGCCTGCGGGCAAAGTCAGGTCTCCGCTCGCGCCGGCCTTCACGACAAAGATCGGACGTTCGGGCGCGCGGCCACTGGCGATGATGAACTTGTCGTCGGCAAAGAGCGGCGTCGGCGCGGTGATCTTCGAGCTGCGCCCCAACCGCCACAACTCCTTCCCGGTGCGCGGGTCGTAACCGCGTATGTAATTCGACGCGTTCGTCACCAGTTCCGGGCCTGCCGATGTTGTGGCAACGGTCGGCGTGCCCCACGAAGGCAATTCGTCGCGCTCGGTCTTCCACACCTGCTTGCCGGTGTCGGCATCAAGAGCAAGCAGAAACGAATCGTCCTGCGTGTCGCATTGTAGGATGACCAGATTGTTCCAGATGATGGGCGAACTGGCCGTGCCCCATTCATAAGTCGGAATGTCGTACGCGCCGAGGTTCAACCGCCCCAGATCGACCTTCCACAGAAAACGCCCGTTGATGTCGTATGCAAAGACGCCCTGCGAGCCAAACCACGCCACGACGATGCGCCCGTCGGTCGCGGGCGTGGAGCTGGCGTAGGTGGATTTGATGTGGCGCTTTTCGCGGGGCGCGCCCTCGTGGGCCACGCGCTCCCAGAGGGTTTTGCCGCTGCGCTTGTCCAGCGCGTAAATCATCCACCGCTGCGTCGAGCGATCCTGCGAGGCGTCGCCATCGCCATACAGCCCCGGACGGAAGCTGGCTTTGGGATCGCCGCTGACGGCGCTGGTAACGAAGACGCGCTGTCCCCAGACGACCGGGCTGGAATGCGCCAGGCCTGGAATCGTCGTGCGCCACAGAATGTTCTCGCCCGTTTTGCCGTCCCAGCGGTCGGGCAGGTTCTGCTTTTCGGTTACGCCTGACGCCTGCAATCCGCGAAACGAAGGCCAGCTTCCATTCGCGCTGTTCGGCTCAGGTCTTTTGGGCGGGCGGGCGCTGGCCTTGCTGGTGATGTGGCGCGTGGGAATGATTTTCACTTCTTCGGCGGGCGACCAGGCGCTGCCGTTCAGAATCATCCGGCGCGGTACGCAATCATCCGCAACCAGCGCAAAGCTGACGCGGTTCCCGTCCACCCACACTCGATAACGCCCAGGGCCGTCGCAACCTCTCGGCGCTTTGGAGGTGACCAGCTCAACCTCATCCCCCGTGCGCTTCCAATTGCCGCTCAGCGCGGGCCATCCCGTGCCTTCCAGCTTGAACGCGCCGTCGGCATCGAAGCGCGCGGCAAAGGCTCCGAACTTCAATGGAGTGGAGGGAAGCTGTACATCTGTTTGCTGGCTTGCGCCTGCTGGGCTTGCGGACGCTCGAAGGTCACTCCACATCTTCGGAGTGGTCTGCGAAAAGGTTGCGCTCTGCTTTTGCGCGTGACCGTTTGCGAGAAACACGAAGACACTGCCGGCCACGGCGAGCAGAAGCGCGAGATATCGGAGTTTGCTTGTCCGCATGGAGAATCCTTTCTGTCCGAGAGAGTATGAATTTAGAATGTCTGCGTAGACGACGATCAGCGCCCGTTTGTCCTCGGCTGAGAGCTGAGGCCCGTCAGATGAATAACTCCGGCGACACCTTGAAGAACTCGGCCAGCGCCTTCGCCTGCTTCTTTGTGATTCCGCGCTTGCCGCTGAGCACTTCCGAGACCACGCTGCGCGAGCCGAAGATCGGCAACAGATCGGCCTGCCTCAACCCGCGTTCGGCCATCAGATCGGCCAGATGGCCCTCCGGCGTCACACCCTCGGTTACGTCGTAGAACTTCTCTTCGAAGTGCATACAAAGCGTTGCGATCAATTTCAGCAATCTGGTCTCTTCGGGCGTGCGATCCGTCTTGCTTTGCAAACGGTCGGCGATGGCGTTCATGCGACGGTTCTCGGCTTCCGTTTCGATAATCGCCGGCAAGGTCTCGAGCAGTAGTTGCCCGTAGAGCTTGTCGTTAATTCTGGCTGCAATCGCTTTTCCAGTTCTCTTTGTCGTATTCAGCATGGGTCAAAGCCTTTCGAACGTTGACGACCTGCGTCAGGTAGTCGATTTTGACGATCAGGCGGTAGTTATTGCCGCCAATGTCGAAGATCACGCAGGCGCGATATTTGTCGGCAGCCGGAAAATCGCGTTTGACGCCCTCGAAGTCCCGCCAGTCCGCTCTTTTTGTCCGGTCTCGCCAACGGTTGAACGCCGGCCTTGCGTTCGCATGTTTGCGAGTAAATTTTTCGACCTCTTCGTAGTTGCGAATGATCATCGGCGCTCCGGTTGAATGTTCGCAAATCACGAACGGCCTGTCAACGAGCCGGCTAATTCTTTACAGACGCTATTTCGTCGTCACAGTTTCAGGCGTCGTTTTGTTGATACGCGCCGCCATCATGCGCACGAGTTCAGCGTTCGTAAAGGGCTGCCAGCCGTGTGGTTTCATCGGTCGCCCGTACTCGAAGACGGCTTCGGACTTCGGATTGTCCACACCTTTCAAGAAGTCTTCGAGATGATACACCGCGAGGTTCAGGTAGTAATTGTCCATGTCGCCGCAGTAAACGTGAATCTTGCCCACGAGGTCATTGCCGATCTTCGACCAGTTTTTCTCTAGGTTGTAGCGGAGATCGTAGCCGTTGTCGCGCATGTACAACGCGACCTCGCGATCAATCCTGCCCGTCAGCCGATCCCAGATCGGGCGGGGATAGCCGTCCTTGCCGACGGGACCATAAGCGGCGTCCCAGGCAGCGATTTGTTGGCCGGAACGCACGTTACTGCCGAGCACGGCTTCGAGGCGGCACATTTCCCGCATAGTCAGCGTCACCTGCCCATCGGCGTTTCTCGAAAGAGGCTGGACGAGCTTGCTCCAATCCCCGTTCGGCATCTCGAAGGCATTGTCGTCCTCATAGACATTCGACATTTGATAGCGCCGGAAGTCCACCGGGTCGGGATACAAAACCCACGCGCCATTGAAAAACTTCGGATGGAAGACCTGCAACGCCAGCGCTTCCCAGCCGCCGGTCGAACCGCCCGTCAACACCCGCGCCTGCGGTTCAGCAATGATTCTGAATTTTTCCTCCAGGTAGGGGATCAGTTCTTTGGTGAGCGCGTCGCCGTAAGGCCCATTGTTGGCCGAATTCACCGCGTAAGAATCATCGTAATACGGCGTCGGGTGTTGAAAGGTCACGGCCACCATACGCGGGAAGTTGTCGGACATCCACGCTTGCGCAAACTCGTAGCCGGTTTCCCGCGCGCTCCGATTCAACCTGGCTCTGCGCTGCTCCGCGCTTTCGGGCGTGGCTGGAGGCTCGGTCGTGAAGCCGAAAGGCGCGCCGAGTCCGAAATGACCTTGAATGTAGATCGCCGGATACTTCCGGTTCGCGTTCTGCGCGTACCCCTTCGGCAAAAGCAGCGTCGCGCCGAGGTAAAGTGGCTACCGTGCGCTCCGCGCCCCAGTACGGGCATTTCGACGTTCACCCATGGTGACGATGATCTTGCCCTTATGATCGCCCGCGCCAAAGCGCCGAAACGCTTCAGGCACATCGGCGAGCTTGTACGTCCCGTCAATCACCGGCGCCAGTTTGCCGGCTTCGAACAGCTCATTCAGGTAGGCGAGGTCCTTATTGGGTTTCAAGGTAACGATACGCACGTGCTTGTTGTAAAGCCGCGATATCAACGGACCCAGGACCAAGGCCTGCAGCAGGCGCGGGGTGCTGCCGCCGACGGTGACATAGGCGCCGTTGGAATTAAGTACACGCGCGTAGGCAAATGGCGAACGGTTGGTCTTCACATCCAGGATCAGGTCATAACCCTTGCCACCTTTGGTGAAGTCTTCCTCCAGGTAATCAATGACGTGGTCCGCCCCCATCGCACGCAACATGTCCAGTTTGCCGGGCTTGTCGACCACGGTCACCTCAACGTCGTAGAGTTTGGCCATCTGCAAGGCGAACGTGCCAACGCCCCCGCCTGCCCCGTTCAGGAGCAGCTTTTGGCCGGACTGAATCCGGCCCACATCGATGAGGCCTTGCACCGCCAGCATGCCCGCTTGCGGGATGGCGGCGGCCTGCTCGAAAGTCATTCTGGCCGGTTTGTGCGCGAGGCTCGCTTCCGGCGCACAGGCATATTCCGCAAACGCGCCGAAACCGCTCATGCACAAATCGCCGTAGACCTCGTCACCCGGCTGGAACGTTTTGACATCTCCGCCCACGGCTTCAACACGCCCAGCGATATCACCGCCGATGATCTGCACCTTCGGTGTGAAGAGACCGTTAAACATGCGAATTAACGGCGCGCCCTGCAGCAGCCCCCAGTCCCAGTCGTTGACGGACGCGGCATGCACACGAACCAGGACTTCACCGGCTTTCGGCGTGGGCTTTGCCACGTCCCGCAGTTCCAGGACCTCGGGCGTCCCGTAGTTTTCCATGACAACTGCCTTCATGAGCGCATCCCGATGCTCGTAGCTCTCCAACATCGCCCCGGCTCTGCATATGTTCACCCAAGTTTACTTCTTCAGATTCGGATTCCACATCTTCCCAAACACCGGCGCGCTCGTCTCCAACTCGGCGCGCGCAGCGTCTTTCCAGTGAAAGCTCATCCGCCCGGTTTTGTGCGGGCCGGTGGGCGCGGGCAAGGTAACTTCGGCTTGCGCCGCCGCCTGTTGGAAAGCCTCAGTTTTGCTGCCGCCAGCAGTCGCCAGCAGCATAATAATAGGCTACCTTGCCCTATCTTGTGGACGCGGCGTGGTCTCCAACAACTCGCTGAGCCACGGCTGTTCGTAGACCTGGCGGACACGGCTGCCGAAGGCGTTGCTGCGCGGCGCGCCGTGGGGCTTCGAGCGGGCAAAGCCGATCTGATAGAGCGTGGCCAGAATGTCGGGGCGTTCCCGAATACTCCAATCACGGTTCGTCGCTTCCCACTGTTTTTGATAGAGCGCCAGGATGAGCGCGCACGTCTCGAGGTTCGACTCCGGGTTCAGGAGCATACGCGCGACCGCGCGTCTCTCGGCAGGGACCGGAATCGGCGAGACCATAGCGGTCTGTGCTGTGACCGGCAGCGTCCACCCGTCGCCGACAGGCTCGACGTTTCGATACTCGTAGAACGCCGGCCTGGGCAGGTTGTCCGGCGTCCGGCCCGTCGCCAGCACGCTGGCCGTCTGCGCCGTGCGCGGCTTGATCTGTGCCAGGCCGACGGAGATATCAAGTGCGAGATTAAGCATCGGATTCTCATCCGTTCCGATCTCCTCCCATCTCTCGCGCCCAGGCCCCCGACGCTGCAGGTTCATGGCCCAGGCGCTGATGATGAGGCGCTCGAGCGAGTCCCGAAAGGGCGAGAGCTGGTCACGATGAGTCACGTAGACGATGGACG